>JGI12316J15309_10006142_pt1 | contig 17522 bp, 21 predicted proteins | sample MarCyaLeptolynsp_FD_15309 | JGI IMG/M metagenome (IMG submission 15309) | reverse complement strand
GGTGCCTTGTCGGCCTCGATCACGATCGCGGCGCTGTCGGCCTTATCGCGGTAGCCGAGCTCGCCGTAGAGCTTCTCCGAGGATCCCATGGCGCGCGCGGGACCCGAGCCGAGCACATTGAACGTCTTGCCGTTGTCGTCGACGGACAGGCTCCAGCCGGCATATTGCGAGCCGAGGCACGCAAGCACGGGCTGGCTGGTGTGGATGGTGACCATGAACGGCCAGGGATCGTCAGTGTCTGCAGATTGGAACGTCACCTGACCGAGGCCGGCAAGGCAGACCTCCGACAGAAGTCGCCCGGCCTCCAGGCCGCCAATAGCGTCGACACCGCAGTCGACCAGCGTTTCACCAAGCGATCCCTTGGACACCCCAATGCGCAGAGCTGCTGCATTGTCGATCATATGGCGCACCAGCGGTGCCACGTTCGTGTTGAGGCTCGGCGTCTTCATGGTGCCGGTTGTGTCTCCCTCGGCTTTCTTCTTGCTCATAGTTGTTCCCCTCCCACCGCTGCTGTTTTGTTTTGTAGCGTGCTGAGCACGTCTGTTTTTCGGGTCTCGACGAGACGCTTGGCGTCTTCGGCTGTCGCGGCCCGCGCCAGAACAGTGCATATCGGACGCTGTTTGTCGATCCGCTCGCCGAGCTGCGGCACGTCGGACACCCAAGCGGGCCACGTCATGTCCGAAGGGATGGTTAGGGCCTCGGACGCAAAGACGGTCGCTGCTGCCGCCGCATCGGTATTCGCAAAACGCGTTGGGGGTAGGTTCCGCCCTAGAAGCGCGTCGATGTGTAGCGCCAGCGGTGGCGCATCCTTGTGCGCGTAGAGATCGAGCGTGGCTCCAGGGCGTGGATTGATCTCCAGCAAATAAAATCCGTGCTGCGTCACGATGAAGTCGGCAGAGCCAAGCCCTCTCAGGCCAAAGGCCTGCGTCACCGCCTGCACGGCACGGTCCATCCCGACCGCCGTGCCCTTCGGGAGGCTGGCCGGCCGAACCGCACCCCCATAGCGCCAGGGCCGGCCCGGGGCGGGCGCCGTCCACTGCTCGCTGAAGCCGAGGACGTGCGCCTCCTTATTGTCGGCGACAAAGAACGCCGCTACGGCACGGCCCTCCACCCATTCCTGGTAGTAGAGGTCTGCTGCGCTTTGGCGTTGCGGATCTTGAGAGACATGACCGCCCCCGGCGCCCCCGCGCCGCTTGGTCACCCAGTGGTTGCCGTTTTCGGGGCGCATGGTCTGGGTGGCGGGATGCGGGATCCCGAGCTTGTCGAGTGCCGCGAAGAAGGTCTCCGGCGCCTTCACGGCCGTCACCGTGGCGGCATCGTTGCCAAGCAGCGGCCAACGCTCCGCGATAGTGTCGAGCAGCACCGGTCGGTCCTCAAATCCCGCGCCATAGACGAGACCGCAAACCGGCGAGGGGGCGTCTTGCGCGAGCCCGCCGAGTGCCGGCGCCAAGCTCTGCCACTGAAAGCCGCGCGCAATGGCGCTCGGCATCTTGCGGCACGCGTGTGCCAGCTCTCGCGTATCGACGTCGGCGAAGAAGTCCGCCACGAGCGGCGTGTACCCGGCATCGCGCGCCGCGCGCGCCAAGGCGCGGCCACTGGTCGCGGCGATCAGAACGGACGCGTCTCTAGGAGACGAGGTCTTGGGCAAGTCGATAGGCCGCACGGAAGTCGAGATAGACCGGCGACTTGGCCTCGATCATCTCTTTGAAGAGGCCTGCCTCGGTCTTGTACTTCACATCGCCGATGGCGAGCGCACCGATGCCGACGGCGTCGGTGCCTTCGATGGGCGTACCGTTGTCCTTGATGCCGACCCCTTCAATCCCCAGAGGTGGCACGGCGTTCACGTCGGCGACGACTTTCAAACTCCCGGCCGGCTTGATCTGCGCAAGGCTGAGGATTTGCCGTCCCGCGGGTCCGGCGGAGAAGATCAGGTCGGCCCCCGCCGCAAGCTCAGTCTTTTGCTCTTCTGTGGTTCCGTCGGCATAGCCCAGGTTCACGTCGAACCGGTCGTTGGCCTCCATGGTCAGCCGGCGGACGCGCTCCGGTCCATCGTAGCCGACCAGGATTGCCTTCGCCCCTCCGGTGGAGGCGATCACCGCGGAGGCGAACGCCACCACGCCCGTACCGCCGAACACGACGACGCGCTTGCCCTCAAGGTCCGTGCCAAAGGTCCCGGACAGCGCCTTCTTGGCACAGGCGACCATGGCGGCGGCGGTGGTGAAGGAGCCTGCCGGGTCGGCGAAGACGGAGATCTCGAACGGCGGCACCATCGCCTTCTTCGCGCGATCCATCATGTCGAGCGCTTCGATGGCACGCTTTCCCCCGATGAACGCTCCTTGGCGTTTGATGCCCTCCGGGCTGCGCGAGAAGATTGCGTCCTGGATCAGCCCGTACACGTCCTCGATGGTCGCATTGGTGTACGCCACGACGTCATCATATCCGGCGTCGAGCGCCATGTTCACGTCGAAGGGGCTCATATGCTTGAGCGGCGTGATCATGTGCAGAATGCGTGGCGGGGCCATCGTGCGAGCCTCCTGTCGTCTTGCTGTCTTGCTGAGGCGCGCGCGAGTTGAAGGCGCGGCCGAATGCCTGGAGGCACCGCTTTAGCACACCGCCTCGGGCGCAAAGCAACTCATTCGCGGTCCAGAGCCGATTCTCCGGCGTAGGAGGTGCGAATCTCCGCGCCGTGGTTCCGTCCGCGTACGAGCGTGAGGCGCAAGCCGCTTCGGGGCGCGTGGCGCTGGGCGGCGGCGAGGAGACGATGGCCTTCGGCCTCGGTTGGGGCGAAAGCGAACCCGGTTGGACCCCAGGAGCTTTGGCCAAGTCCGGTCACCCCCTCCGACCGCAGCCCCTGAAGAACGGCCGCCACCGAAGGGCTCGTATAGGCGCCGCCCTGGAGCGGACCGAAATAGGCACCCATGCGATCCTGCAGATAGCCGACTTGCGCGCAGAAGGTCGCAAAATCTGCGGTCTGGAGCGCCGGCAGCGCCGCATCGACAATTCGAGCGCGCAAGTCGTCGATCTCCGCTTGCGGAAACGCAGGCACCGCCTCGAAGGCGGCGAGTTCGCGTGCGCCGTCGAGCCCCTTGGCGTCCGGGTCGATGATCAACAGGACCCGCCACGCTGGCGGGAAGGGGACCCGCGCCGCAAGTTGCGGCAACGCGCCGTCGCGCGGACCGTGATCGAGCACCGCGCCGCCCGCCTCGAAGGTGGCCATGCCGATCCCGGAGCGGGCGCCGCGGCCAAGGAGCGCGGCAATCTCAAGGGGCGTGATGGAAAGCCCGTGAGCTTGCGCCAAGGCGGTGCCGACCGCCAGGGCCAACTGGGTCCCTGAGCCGAGCCCCGCATGCGGCGGGATCGCTTCTTCCACGACGAGCCGAAAGGCGGACGACACGCCGCGCGCTTTGCCGATGGTCTCAAGGTAGCGCGCCGCACGCGAGGCTTCCGGGCCGCTGACGCTTTGCGTCTTCGCCGGCTCAAGGGTTAGGCGCGTGCGCGGGCAGTCGAGCGATAGGCCGAAGCTGCCGAAGGGATGGCGGCTACGACCGCTTGGATCCAGGAAACCGAAATGCAACCGTGCCGTCGTCGTCACGGCGACGGAGGAGAGGGCTGGCTTGGGCGTGGTTTCGGCCAAACGGATCGCCATCGCTAGAGGGGACCTCAGACCATGCCGTTGTCGTTCGCCGACGTCTCCGGCGCGACCTGCAGCACATCCCAGTGCTCTACAACTTTCCCAGCGTCATCCAACCGGAAAATGTCGATACCGATCCAGTCGCTGTCGCCAGGCCATTCCTGTAGGCAGTGCAGCACGACGAAATTGCCCTCGGCGAGAACGCGCTTGAAATGCACGCGCTTGCCCGGAAAGCGGCGGTCCATCTCCTCGAAGTAAGCGATGAAACCAGCCTTGCCATCCTCCACCCCGGGGTTGTGCTGGATGTAGGTGGCGCCTGCATAGCGCTCCATTGCCTCTCGCGGCCGCGATTGGTTGAAGGCCAGGTCGTAGAAGGCCATCACGGTCTCTTTGTTGCGTTCCAGGTCTGGCATGAGTGCGCGCCGCGAAGGCCTCCATTGATCGGTGTGAAGCCCCCCGATATGCTCCGAGCAAGAGATAGCGGAATGTGCTGGCACTGTTTCAAAAGAAAGAACCCATGGCAACGAAAGAGCGTACCTATAGCGATGCAGAGGTCGAAGAGCGGCTCAAAAAGGAGCTTCCGCACTGGTATCTGGAAGACGGCTGGATTCGGCGCAAATACAAGACCAATAGCTGGAAGGGAACGTTGATGGTCATCAACACCGTCGGGCATCTGTCCGAGGCGGCATGGCACCATCCCGACATCACCGCCTCTTATGCCTGGGTCGAAGTGCGCCTTCAGAACCACGCCGCCAAGGGGATCACCGACAAGGACTTCGAGCTCGCCAAGAAGATCGAGGACGTGGTGCACTGGCAGCCTGCGCTCGACGGCGGTGCGCTTGAGGGCACGCCCGCCGACGACATGCGCTTCTCATACATCAAATACGACAAGTCATAGGATTGAGCCCCGCGCCCTTTTCGCATCCGCGAAACGCCGTCTAGGGTGACGTTCCGACGCATTTAGCCTGGAGAGGCGCATTGCCGCGCTTGCACCCTTCGGGCCGGCTCGGTATGTGTGCCACAAGAACACTAGAGAAGACGTGGCGAGGAGGACGAGTTGGATAGCACGCTCGAACGTGCCGCAGAGCTACTTGCGCGCGCGCGTCTTCCGGTCTTCGGGGGTCTTTTCACCGACATCAACGGGGCCTCGGCGGCCCTTGCGCTTGCGCAACAACTCGGCGGCATCGTCGATCATGCGGCAAGCGAAGGCCTCGTCCGCGCCGCGCGCGTGATGCGCGAGACCGGCACGACGCCCGCCAGTTTCGGTGAAGTGCGCAACCGTGCCGACACGGTCGTCATCATCGGCAAGCGCCCGCTTGAGCGCGATCCGGACCTCTTGGACAAGCTGTTCCCTGGCAAACCGGGCCTGCCGCGCCCCGGCGACAACAAGCGCGCGCTGATCTTGCTGGGGGCGGCCAAGGCCGACGTGCCGAAGGGTGTCCCCGTCACCAAGATCAACGGCAAGACGCCCGTGCTCGAGCTCGTGGCGCTGCTCGCCGCGGCCACCCGCGAAGGGCTCTTCGAGGTGCGCGACAAAGCGCTTCGCAAGCAGCTCGACGGGGCGGGGCAACGCTTGCGGGACTCCGCGTTCGCGGTCTTCGTTTACGATCCAGCCGAACTCGCCGAGCCGGTGCTGCACACCGTGCTTGAGAGCGTCCGTCATCTGGTCAAGACCACACGCGCCGCGACCCTATCGGTGTCGGCGCCCGGCAATGGGGACGGGGTCAATCTCTGCAGCACGTGGACCTGCGGCCTGCCGGTGCGCACGAGCTTCGCCCGCAAAGTGCCCGAGAACCATCTCTGGGCCTATGAGACCGAGCGGCTCCTTGAGAGCGGCGAGGCCGATGCGCTGGTCTGGATCGACGCACTTCACGGCGGCGAAGCCGGAAAGCCAAAAGGCGGGTTCAGAGGTATCCCGGCTGTCGTGCTCTCCGCCAAGCCTGTCCGGGCCGGACGCGACGATGTCGTGATCGAGGTGGCGTGCGCCGGGGCGGATCACGACGCCGCGCTCTTTTTGCCGCCCATCGCCGGGATTGGCGTCGTCAAGGCCGCCAAGCCGAACACGGACCGGCCGAGCGTGGCGGACGTCTTGACCCAGATCGCCGAGCGGCTCCCCAAGACCAAGTCCGACAAGACCAAGTCCAAGAAGGGGAGCGCCTGATGCTCATTCAGCTCAAGGGCGGCCGCATCATTGACCCCGCGCATAACCGCGACGCGGTCGGCGACCTCTTCATGGAAAACGGGCGCATCGTGGAGCCGCCGGTCGGGCGCGAGCCGGACGAGGTGCATGACGTCAGCGGCAAGATCGTCATGGCCGGTGCCGTCGACGTGCACTCCCATATCGCGGGGACCAATGTCACCCTTGGCCGTCAACTCATGCCCGAGCTGCCGTTGCTCGCAGCGGAAGGTGGGCAGCCGATCCTGCCGTCGCCCGCCGAGTGGGGCGCCTACGCCACCGGCATTCGCTACGCGGAGATGGGCTACACCACGGTGATCGAACCGGCGATGATCCCCACCCACGCGATCGAGGCGCATGCAGAGATGGCCGCGATCCCGATCATCGATGTGGCCGGGCTGGTTATCCTCGGCAACGACGACTACACGCTCGATCTTCTGCGGGGCGGCAGAGCCAAGGGCGACGAGCTCAAGGACTACGTCGCCTGGACGCTGCACCACGCCAAGGCGCTTGGTGTGAAGGTCATCAACGCGGGCGGCTCCGAGGCGTTCAAGTTCAACGCGCGCTCATTCGATCTGGACGAAGAAGTCCCTGAATACGGCGTCACCTCGCGCGGTATCGTCGAGGCGATGCAAGGTGCCGTCGCCGATCTCGGCGTTCCGCACCCGCCTCACGTTCACTGCAACAATCTCGGCATCGCCGGCAATGTGGAGACGGCGGTCGCCACCCTTGAGGCGACCCAAGGCCGCCCCATCCACTTCGCGCACATCCAGTTCTACGGCTACGGCAACGAAGGCGAGAAGGGATTCTCCTCCGGCGCAGCGACGCTCATGGAGGCAATCAACAAGCACAAGAACGCCACCGTCGACGTGGGGCAGGTGATGTTCGGCCAGACCGTCACCATATCCGGCGACATCCTGCGCCAGTTCGACGGGCGCCGCGCCGCCAACCCCAAGAAGTGGGGGCTCAATCAGGGTGAGGGCAACGGCACCGGCATCGTGCCTTACCACTACAAACCGAAGAGCTTCGTCAACGCCCTGCAATGGGCGATCGGGCTTGAGATCTTTCTCATGGCGGAGGATCCCTGGCGGGTCTTGTTCTCCACTGACCATCCGAACGGCGCGCTCTTCGTGCGCTATCCGGAGATCTTCCACCTTCTCATGGACAAGGACGAGCGCGCCCGCTGGCTCGACGGACTGCCCGAAGCGTCCCGTCAAGTTTCCAACCTTCCGGGGATCTCCCGGGAGCTGACTTTGTCGGAGTTGGCGATCATGACCCGCGCGGCCCCCGCCAAGCACTTGGGGCTGAAAGATCGCGGCCATTTGGGCGCAGGTGCCGTCGCCGACGTCGCCGTCTACACCGAGCAGAAGAACAAGACGAAGATGTTCGCCGCGGCCCACCTCGTGTTCAAATCCGGCAACCTCGTCGTGCGCAAGGGCAATGTCGTGCGCGTCACCTGGGGCCGTTGCTTCCACGTCGATCCCGGGTTCGATTCGCAGATCTCAAAGCGCGTGACCTCGTTCTACGACCGCTACTATGGCGCTGATCCGTCTTGGTTCGGCGTGACCGACACCCTCATCCACCGTCCCGACCGGTTCGCAAAGATTGACTGTAAGGACTGACATGGCGGAGCTGAAAGTCAAAGGCGTCAATATCGTTGAGACGTTTGCCGAGGCCTTTCCCATGGTCGGCACGCGGGTGATCATCACCGCGCCGACCCTGGAGTGGGCGCTGATCTCCGCGCGCACCATGACCGGCTTCGCCACGTCGGTCATCGCCTGCGGTGCCGAAGCCGGCATCGAGCGCATCCTCCCGCGCAAGGAGACCCCCGACGGGCGTCCGGGCGTGGCGGTGCTGCTGTTCACCATGGATGCCGGCAAGCTACAGACACAGCTTCGCAACCGCGTCGGCCAATGCGTGCTGACCAGCCCGGGCGCTGCATGCTTCGCCGGGCTTGAGGGCGAGAAGACGCTGAAGCTCGGCGCGTCCTTGCGCTTCTTCGGGGACGGTTGGCAGATGTCCAAGGTGATCGGCGGTCGGCGCTACTGGCGCATCCCGGTCATGGGCGGCGAGTTCGTGTGCGAGGACAAGACGGGGCTGACCAAGAAGGCAGTGGGCGGCGGCAATCTGCTGGTGCTCGGCAAGTCCCATGATGCGGTGCTGGCGGCCTGCACCCGCGCCGTGAAGGCGATGGCCGAGCTGCCCGATGTCATCACACCGTTTCCAGGCGGCATTGTGCGCTCCGGTTCCAAGGTCGGCTCCAAGTACAAAGGCCAGATCGCGTCCACCAACCATGCCTACAGTCCCGGGCTCAAGAGCCACGGGGACAATGAACTGCCGCCCACCACCGAAGCGGTGTTGGAGATCGTCATCGACGGGCTATCGGCCGATGCCATCCACAAGGCGATGCATGCGGGCGTCCACGCCATCGCCAAGGGCGGCGTTCGCGAGGGCGTGACCCACATCACCGCAGGCAATTATGGCGGCAACCTCGGGCCCCATCATTTTCATCTCAAGGAGATCGTCGGGTGAGCGCGCTTGTCTTCGAGCTCAAGAGGACGCCCGACCAGCGGTTGGACTTGTCGCCGCTGGTGCCGGCGCGGCTCGCCAAGTTGGACCGGAAGGCCATCGAGGCTCTGCCCATCAACACCACGCGCGACCCGCTCACCGTGGGCGATGCGTTCAAGGTGAAGGGCAAAGACCCGGAGCGTTTGCATTTCGTTGGCACCGATGCGCGGTGCGACAAGATCGGTGCCAAGTTTGCCGGCGGCGAGATTGTGGTTGAGGGCGACGCGGGTGCGCTTCTCGGCGTGCAGATGACGGGCGGCCGGATTTCGGTCGACGGCAGCGCGGGTGTTCTCGCCGGTGCCAGCATGAGGGGCGGCGAGATTGCCGTCCGGCGCGACGTGGGCGACCAGGCCGGCGGCGTCGCCTTCGGCGAAACCATGGGCATGAAAGGCGGCTTCATCTCGGTTGGCCGCGACGCCGGTGATCTTCTCGGCGAGCGGTTGCGCCGCGGGTTGATCGTCGTGGGCGGCAAGGCGGGCGAGTATGCCGGAGGCCGGATGATCGCAGGCACGCTGGTGTTGCGCGGCGGCGCCGGGCGCTACGCGGGCTACGGGAACCGGCGCGGCAGTCTGATCTTCACCGAGAAACCCCGGCACCTCTTGCCCACCTATGTCGACAGCGGCGTGATGGAGTTCGACTATCTGCGTCTCTTGGAAAAATGGTTGCGGGAGCAGGGCGTGCGGATTCGCTTGGGGGCCCGGGCGCGCCGGCTTATGGGTGACATGGCGGTGCTGGGCAAGGGCGAGATGCTGATTCTGGCTTAAGCCCGGCGCTCATTTTCCAGCGCTCTTGTCCAAGTGCTTTTCGTCTGAGTTCTTTCGTCCAAGTATTTCTTTCCAGTCTCTTTTCATATGCCTCGTTCTTGACGGTTCCCGTGCCCATATCCGCTATGCTTGGCTTCGCACAGTGATCGGTGCCCCGCGATGACGTCTTTGCCCTACGTTCTTCTCGATGACAGCCTGACGCCCGGTGGGCGCGCCCTGCTGTTCACCGCTCCGGAGGCTGTCATCGCGGCCGACCGTCCGGACGAGGTCGAGGACGCATTGGGGCAGGTCTCGGAAGGGCTGGCGCGGGGCCTGCATGCAGCCGGTTATTTCGCTTACGAACTGGGCTACTGCCTGGAGCCGAAGCTGCGGGCGCTCCTGCCGGACGGGCGCCGCATGCCGCTTCTGTGGATCGGCTTGTTCAAAGCGCCGGAAATCCTCGCCGACGATAAGGCCCGCGCGTGGCTTGATGCGAACGGAGGGGCGGACCGCGCCAAGATCGGCAATCTCCGCCTGTCCTGGACGCGCGAGCAATATGGCCGCGCATTCAAGACCGTGAAGGACTTCATCGCGGCGGGCGACGTCTATCAGATCAACCTCACCCAAAAGTTCTTCTTCGACTTCGAAGGCGACCCCGTCGCGCTGTACGCAGCCTTGCGGCGCAAGCAGCGGGTCGCCTATAGCGCACTCATCGGCACGCCCGACCTGCATGTTCTATCGCTGTCGCCTGAACTGTTCTTCAAGCGTGACGGCCAGCACATGTCGACGCGTCCCATGAAGGGCACGGCGCCACGCGGCCGCACACCGCGCGAGGATGCCCGCCTTAAGACCTGGCTCGCCATGGACGAGAAGCAACGGGCCGAGAACCTGATGATCGTGGATCTGCTACGCAACGATCTCGGCCGCGTCTCGCGCATCGGCTCCGTCGAGGTCACCGATCTCTTCACCGTGGAGACGTACCGCTCGGTCCACCAGATGACGTCCAGCATCGCCTCGGAGCTGCGCTCCGACATGGAGTTGGGCGACATTCTGCGTGCGCTGTTCCCCTGCGGTTCCATCACCGGCGCGCCCAAGGTCCGGGCCATGGAGATCATTCGCGAGGTGGAGGGCGAGCCGCGCGGCATCTATACCGGCGCCATCGGCCATGTCGCGCCGTCGGGAGACTGCCAATTCAACGTGGCGATCCGGACGGTCGTGCTCGATGGACACGGCGGCGAGATGGGGATCGGCGGCGGCATCGTCGCCGACTCCAAGGAAGACTCCGAATACGACGAGTGCCTACTGAAGGCGCACTTCTTGACCAAGGTCGATACGCCTTTCGAACTGATCGAGACCCTGCGCTACCAGAAGGAGAGGGGCTATCACCTCCTGGAGCGGCATCTGGACCGGCTGCAAGCCTCCGCGCAGCATTTCGGCTATCCCATGTCCCGCGAGGCCGTGCGGGCCGCGCTCGAGGCCGAAGGTGCCGGCATCACGAGTGACGTGGCGCTGGTCCGCCTGCTGCTCGCCGAGGACGGGACCGTGACGGTCACATGGCGCGAGATCGAGCTCCCGACCAAGGACACGGTTTGGCGCTTCGTGATCTCCGATAAGCCGCTCGATGAGAAGGATCCGTTCTTCTATCACAAGACCACGCGGCGTCAGTTCTACGACGAGGAGATGGCGCAACAGAAGGACCGGACCGGCTGTGACGAGGTGGTGTTCTTGAACACCCGCGGCGAGCTGACCGAAGGCACGCGAACCACGCTCTTCCTGGAGCAGGACGGGCGGCTGTTCACGCCGGCGCTCGCCTGCGGGCTTCTGCCGGGAACGCTGCGCGAGGAGCTTCTGGATCTGCCGCGCGCGGCAGCCAGCGAGGCGGTGCTGACGCCGGCGGACCTGGCCCGCGCCGACCGCATCTATCTCGGCAACTCGGTGCGGGGGCTGGTGCGCGCCGAGCTCATGCAGCCCGCGGATGCTGGCGCTCCCGAACCGGCACACGCGCACTAGGCCCGAACCCAACGCACAAAAAAGTGCCCGAGCCGAACGGGCCCGGGCACCTACTCAAGGTGTGCGCTTCTGTGAAACCGTTAGCTCGGGGTCTGACTCTCCTCGCGGGCCGGCGACTTCGCCCGCTCCGATTGAATCTTCTCGGCCGCCTTGCCAAACGAAGCGGCGATCTCGGACCATGCCCGCAGCAGGCCGTGTCCCACTTCCTGTGCTCCGACGCGCAAGGGGGCGGCGCGCTCCCACATCTGGCGTGCCGTGTCCTTCGCCATCTCGGCGGATTTCATGCCAGCCTCCGTCAGCGTGGTCTGGGTTTGCTCTGCTTGGTCTAGCGCCGCCTTGCGGAGCGCATCGGCCTGAGCCTCGGTGGCACTATGGAAGCCGAGGGCGCGGTTGCGGACATCGTGAAACCGCGACTCAAGGTCCGTCACCAAAGTCGCGCCAAGCGTGGCGGTATGGTCGCGCAGGCTGGTCAGCTGCTCTCCGAGCGTATCGAGATCGCGCTGCAGATCGGCCCATTCTTGCCGGGCGGCATCGGTCTTGGCCGTTGCTGTTTTGGCCGTGTCGGCCATCGTGTCGGTCTTGGGGGTCTCGTCGGTCATAGTCGGGTCTCTTCCTCCCCTATGGGGGTCTTGCTAAACGGGGATTGCCTCGGGCGAGGCGGATTGCCGGTCCAGCCAGTCTTGCAGCCGATCCAAGGCGTCCTGCGCAGAATCGTGCATCTCCAGCCAGGAGTCCTTGGCCGCCTTCGTCCAAGTGTCGAGGCTTGCGGCGGCATCCTCCGCCATCCTGTCCAAATTGGCTTTCTGGTCGTTTAACAGAGTGCGAAAGGTCTCAAGCTGCTCCGACCACTCTGCCTGGACATCTGCGAGTGTCTCGGCGTTGTCTTCGACCGCCTGTTGGGCCACTTGGGCCGCCGCGTCGATGGCGCGATTGCTGTGCGCTTTGAGCTCGGCGGCGAGGCGTTCAAGCTCCGCATGGACGGACATCCCGTCTTGGACGGTCATCGCGTCTGTAGCAGGCTCCACATCGTGAGCGTTGGCTGGCTCAAATCCGAAGGGCACGCCGATGGCAAGCGCGATGATGAAGACGCCCGCGAAGCGGTTCGTGATGACACCCATGGTTCATCCCCGGTCCTGTGTGAATTGCGGACCTAACAGATTTGTCTTCTCGCAGCCGACATCAAGGGGTGGGCAGGGAAAACGCGCTCAAAATGAGGTTGTGCCGAGCGCTGGCGCACATAGAAGACGGAAAAACAAAGCACATCATCAAGAAGCGCGATCATGCGCTCTTAGAGCGTCTCTAGGGCCTTTTGAATGGCGCGCAACAGGTCCGCAGGGCTCCTGCCGTCTTCGGCGGGGGGCATACCGTCGTCCGTGGCTTGGAGGCTCTCATCGGCGTCGGCCTCCCAGCGGCGCAAGATCGCCGTCTTGTCGTCTTGGGATAGATCGGCGGCCAACACGTCCTCGGGCGTCCGGAAGACGGAGCCAGGATCGAGTTTGGCTTGCGCGATTTCGGCGGTGGAAAGCGTCTTCATGGTGGCGTCAGGCTCCTCGTTAGTCTGTATGTTGACCGAGTCTTTGCCGCGGGAAGGAGCAAATGTTCGAGAAGATTCTAGGAGCGCTGGCCCCCGCCGTCATCACCATTCTCCTCGGCTATTTCGCGGCGCGCCATCACGACTTCCAGCAGAAGGAAGTGCCCACGCTCAGCCGCATGGTGATGAGCTATGCGCTGCCGCTTTCGCTATTCATCGGTGTCGTCAGCGTAGGGCGCAGCGAGCTGCTCGCCGACTTGCCTTTGGTCGCCTTTCTGGCCGCCGCGATCATCGGCATGTACGCGTTCATTCTGATCCTCGCCTGGTTCATCCTCCATCACCGACCAGGGCTGAGTGCGCTGCGCGCCTTGACGGCGGCCGCTCCGAGCACCGCGTTCGTGGGGACCCCCGTGCTTGGCTATCTCTACGGCGACAAAGGGGACATTCCCATCGCCGTGGGCAGCATCATCATCGTCGTCGTCCTCGTTCCCGCCACGCTCATCTTGCTGACACTGGACGCCGACGAGCCGCAGCCCGCGCCCGCAGGGGCCAAGTCAGCATCGGCAGGAGCCGATACCGCGACGGGCGCCGCGCCGCACGTCGATATCTGGCCCAAGATCATGAGCGCCCTGAAGCAGCCCGTGGTCTGGCTGCCGCTTCTCGGCTTCCTCCTCGTCGTGATCGATGTCGAGGTGCCGAAGGTCTTCGACGATTCCCTCATGCTGCTCGGGCATGCCGCCGCCGGCGTAGCCCTGTTCACCTCGGGGATCATCCTGGCCGGCTACCGGATCACGTTCACGGTCCCGGTGGCGGTGCTGGTGCTGATCAAGATCGTCATCCAGCCCGCACTCGTCTGCTTGGGCATGTTGTGGCTTGGCTACGGCGATCCGCTGCTGGGGCAGACGGTGGTGACGACGGCGCTGCCGGCGGTCACCCTGGTGGTCATGCTCGCAGTGCAGTATCGGATTGCCATTCCGGAAACGGCGTCGGCGCTTCTGATCAGCACATTCGGTTCATTGCTGACCTTGAGTGTCTTTATCTGGCTCTTGGACTGACCGGCGGGCCTCAGGCCGTCTTGGTCATCGCTGGAACAGCGGGGTCCGGCTCTTTCAGGTCTCCCTCACCAAGTTCCAGTGTCTCCGCCAGGCGGTTGCGCGCACGGTTGACACGGCTCTTGATCGTGCCGACGGCGCAGCCCGAAATGTCTGCAGCCTCTTCGTAGGAGAAACCTGCCGCGCCGACGAGGATAAGCGCCTCGCGCTGATCGTCGGGGAGGTCCGACAGCGCCTCCTGGAAGTCCTTCATGTCCATGTGGCCGTGCTGCTCAGGACGGGAGGACAGGCGCGCGGCAAGGCTGCCGTCGGCGTCTTCCACTTCACGCTTGCGCTTGCGGCGTTCGGAGAAATACGTGTTGCGCAAGATCGTGAAGAGCCAGGCCTTCAGATTTGTTCCTTCCTTGAAGGAGTCCAGATGGTCCCACGCCTTATAGAGCGTCTCTTGAACGAGGTCGTCAGCGCGCTCCCGATCGCCGCAAAGCGATACGGCAAAAGCTCGTAGGCTGCCGATTTGGGCCACGAGTTCATCCCTCAGGCCCGGGGAAGCATGATGTGGCAACTATTTCTCTCCGCCTCGATCGAGATCGTGAAGCAAGCGCAAAAGATGATCCGGAATGGGCTCTTCGGCGACCTCGTCGAACATCGCGCGCACCTGGCGGCCGATATGGGCTTGGAGGGACGGGGACAGACCGTCCCCCGTCGTGCTCTCGGCTGCATTGGGGCCGTCGTGCCGCTCCGCGCTCTTGGTCGTGTCCACCGACATACGCCTTTGGGCCTTCTTCTTGTCGCTACGGTCCACGGCGGTTCCTTCTCGGCTAAGCTGCCAACACTTGCAGTCTAGCGGATTCCACCGCGCTTCTGGCCCAAAAAACACGCTAATGTTCAAATGGTTCCAAGATCGGGGCAAGATCGGGGAGAGTGGAAGTGCTTTCCAAGCGCATTCTTCGCTGGACGCCTCGGTCGAATCTGTCACCCTCCGGCCCGGTTTATGCGAAAACCTGTGCCTTCCGTAGTGCCACTCAAACAGAAGACGTGACCTGATGACGCTGTCGCAAACGATCGCTCCGCATCTGCCGTATCTGCGCCGTTTCGCCCGCGCGCTCGCCGGGACGCAAAAGGCCGGGGATGCGTATGTGGCTGCGACGCTGCAGATCCTCGCGGAGGACCCATCGCTGTTCGATACCGAGCTCGATGCGCGCGTCGCTTTGTACCGAACCTTTCTCGGGCTTTGGAATTCTGTCGGCATCAACCTGAAAACGGATAGTCCGGAGAGCGGCGCGACGGCGGTCGACCGCAAGCTCGAACAGATCACGCCCCTGGCCCGCCAGGCCTTTCTACTCTGCTCGGTCGAAGGGTTCTCCGCCGACGATGCCGCGATCATCCTCAACACCAGCGAGAGCAATGTTGAGGTGTTGCTCAACGACGCCGGCCGAGAGATCGCCGCGCAAGTCGCCACGGATGTCCTCATCATCGAAGACGAGCCGATGATCGCCATGGACTTGGAGAGCATCGTCGAGGGGCTCGGGCATCGGGTCTCCGGCGTGGCGCGGACCCACAGCGAGGCGGTCGGCGCCGTCTCCCAGGAGAAACCGGGCCTGGTCCTGGCGGACATTCAGCTCGCCGATGGGAGTTCCGGGCTTGATGCCGTGAATGAGATGCTGGGGTCGTTCGAGGTGCCGGTGATCTTCATCACCGCTTATCCCGACCGGCTCCTCACCGGCGAGCGGCCTGAACCGGCATTCCTCATCACCAAGCCGTACCAGCCCGACACCGTGAAGGCGATCGTCTCTCAAGCGCTGTTCTTCGAACGGCGCGCCAAGCTCAAGGAGCAACCCTCGGCCGGCGCCTAGAGCATATTGAAGAACAAGAGGGCCAGCATGACCACGACGATCAATCCGACCAGGCCCGCCGGCAACGGCCCCCAGTTGCGGCTATAGGGCCAGGCCGGCAACACGGCGAGGAAGACGCCAATCAAGATGATCAGTAGGACCGTCGAGCCCATCGTTTCCCCCGAAGATGCCTCTCGTGCGCCGACCATAGCTCATTCTGCGCGGCAGGCTAGACCTTGCCGGGGCGAATGAAACCGCGTGGGTCGATGTGCGTTCAGCATTGGCTGCTGGGGCACGAAGGAGAGAGCGAATGAGCGCGCAGTCCATTCTCGTCGTCGAAGACGAGTTCCTCATCGCTCTCGACATTGTCGCCGCGTTGGAGCAGGCGGGCATCACCGTCGCCGGTCCCGTGAGCACCGTCGGCGACGCGCTGGCCACGATCGAGCAGCAGCCATTGCGGGGCGTCTTGCTCGATGCCCATCTTGGTGGGGAATCTGCCGTCCGGATTGCCGATGCATTGACCGCGCGCCGGTTGCCCTTTGCCTTCGTCAGCGGCTATGGGCGTGAGAGCCTGCCGGAGGCGTATCAGAATGCGCCTCTGGTCCGGAAGCCATTCACCGATCGCGATCTGCTGACGGCGATCGCGGCCTTCTGAGCGCGGCGGAATCGGCCGGGGCGAACGAATTGCGTATGCGGACGTTTTGCCACCTATAGGTGGGGAAAGCGCAAAGGGGTAGGGCAGTGCTGTATTGGGCGATCATCTTTGCCGTCGTGGCACTCGTGGCTGGTGTCTTCGGCTTCGGCGGCGTTGCATCGGCCGCGGGTGGCCTCGCACGCATTCTGTTCTTTATCTTCCTCGTGGTGTTTCTCGTCACGCTGATCGCGGCCATCGTCTAGCGCGGCCGCGGGCGTGAAGGTTTCCGGCGCAGAACCATGGATGAGCTCAAACTCACGCGCAAAGAGCTTGAGGCGCGCACCAAGGAGCTGGCCGAGGCCAAGCGGCGTCTGGAGGTCACGCTGCGCGAGCTCACGCATCGCTCCAAGAATCTGCTGACGGTGATCCACGCCATCGCCCGGCAAACCGCCTCGCGCACCCGGTCGGTGGACGACTTTCTCGACCGTTTCGGTGCGCGCCTCCACGCCATCGGTATGTCGCATGACTTGTTGATCGCCGACGAGTGGCAGGGAGCCTCGTTGCGCCAGCTCGTCGAGCAGCAATTGAAGCCCTATGACGGCGGGCATAGCGAGCGCATCACCGTCGACGGCGAGGACATCATGCTCAAGCCGGAGGCGGTGCACAATCTGGGTCTCGCCTTGCATGAGCTGAAGGTCAACGCGGAGAAATACGGCGCCCTCTCCAACGCGCGCGGTTCCATTCGCATCAGCTGGCGCTTCAGCGAGGACGCCAAGACGCTCACGCTTCTCTGGCAAGAGGAGAACGGGCCGGCAGTCCAGGCCCCGGGGCGTTCCGGCTTCGGGCGGGCCATGCTGGAGAGTGTCGTTGGCAAGGCGCTCGCCGGCGATGTGACCCTCACTTTTCCGGAGACCGGCGTGTGCTGCGAGATCGTGATCCCGGCGGCCCAAGTGGCGTCACGCGGATGATGGCGTCACGTGGGTGATGGGGCTGACGCCGCGAGAAGCCGCCCCTCGGACTACGCAAAAGCCCAAATAAAACGCTCGTGAACGCCCGTGCGCCCAAGTTGAATTGATGCGGGCGCCGGATTCCCTAGATTCTAAGGTGACAGGCCCCGAAAACGGGGCGCCGTAGGAGAACCACCATGACCACACGACGGACCATTCTGCTGGGCACCGCAGGCCTTGCCGCTGCCGTGGCGACGGGCTTCGGTGTGAAGTGGTGGGTCGGCCGGGCAACCGCGGCCACCGATAGCCCCTTCGAGGTCACCAAGACCCCGGAGGAATGGCGGAAGATCCTGACGCCAGAGCAATATGCGGTGCTGCGCGATCATGACACTGAGCGA
>JGI12316J15309_10003760_pt1 | contig 17584 bp, 22 predicted proteins | sample MarCyaLeptolynsp_FD_15309 | JGI IMG/M metagenome (IMG submission 15309) | reverse complement strand
CGAAAAGGCACCCACTCCGGCGCAAAACGGTCTGACGAAGGTCATCGAGCACACTCCTCACTCGGCTGGCCGCCAGAACTTGCTTTCCGACGACTGTCTGTCTCATTTGAACGCGTGGACCCCGCGCCGTTTTCAGGACACACCCGGGCGGCACGAGACGCTGTTCATTTTAGAAGTCGTTGAACCTCAGGATATTCGGATCAATACAGACACGCACCAGACATTGCCGGACATCCTTGGTCGGCACCCACTGCTTGTTCGTGACTTCTCCATGCTGGCAGAAGTTCCGCGTATAGACATATCGGTCAAACGTGTACTGGCCGGTGCGCAGGACAGCAGCTCCGTTCTGCTTGATCAGCGATTGCACCTGTCCACAAGAGAGAGAGCGCGTGTCGGGCCTGCCGGACTGCGCCTGTGTCACCTGAACCGAAACTGCTGTGAGTGCGGTGGCCCCGATCGCCAACACCATGCTTTTACGCAGGGATTTTGAGAAGTCTTCAGAAAACATCTTCATTCGAACCATCCAAATCTGGCTGCCCCGTCTCAAACATGGCACCGGAAACTGACGTGTCAAGCAAGACCCGGATGTACATCTGATCACTCATTTTCAACTGTGCCGGACGGCCTCGTCAAAGCTACGTATGCTTCGATCGTCAGAATCGGATAGCGTCGGCGGCCCGGAAAGAGGACCACCCGATGACGCAACGTTCTGGCATCAGCAACACGGACCTGTTCGGTGATCCGTATCAGGCCCGCGAAGAAGACCGCATCGCCCATCTGAAAGAGGTGATCGCATCCGTATCGCATATTATGGAGATCCTTGCAGCGGTCCGCGATCTCGATCTGCCCGATGCCTGGCTGGTTTCCGGGGGACTCTATCAGACCGTCTGGAACGTTTTGACCGGGCGGGCACTCCTTCACGGCATCAAGGATTTCGACGTCATCTATTTTGACGGACAGGACCTTTCCTACGGGGCCGAAGACGCAGTCATAAGGCGCGTCAACGATGCCTTGCCGGAATTCGCCGACCTGCTGGAAGTGCGCAACCAGGCGCGTGTACACCTGTGGTACGAACAGCGCTTTGGGCGTCCCTATCGGCCGCTTGACTGTTCCATGGATGCACTGACGACATACGCGTCCCGCACCCATGCGGTCGCGGCGCGCCTGAAGTCAGACGGCGCACTCGACATCCACGCACCGTTCGGTCTGGCGAATCTCTTTGCCATGCGGCTTGTGCCGAATTTCACGCAGCAGAACGAAGAGACCTATGTCGAGAAGGCGGAACGGATGAAAGTCCTCTGGCCGGAGCTTGAGGTCGTGCCGTGGCAGCCTGCCGGGTAATACCGCATTGACAATGCGCGGAACTCCATAGAGAGGTGTGACAAAAGCTTCAAAGGGGACGGATCAAATGCGGATAGTCGGATTGGCAGTGGCAGTGTTTGCCCTGGCCTCACTCATGGATGCGAAACCGGCACACGCCATATCAGGCAATGATCTGTTTTCGGCTTGCCAATACGGCCGGCCGGTCAGCAAGGATGTCTGCTACGGATATGTCGTCGGCTCTCTTGCGCAGATCTCTGCAGGCATCCAGAAGGCGAAACGGGACGGCACCGAATACCCGTGGGACATCTGTATAAGCAATGACTATTCCTACAAGCAGTATGTCGAGCTTTTCCTGGAGTATCTTCGCGAAAACAAGGCGCAAAGACACATTGATGCGTCCTGGCTCTTCCTGAGTGCGATGGAAGACGCTATTCCCTGCCAGTGATCGTCTTTTCAAGGCAAACAGCAGCAGGCTCGCCAACTCCCTTCAACACGACTTTGCCCTCGCGTGCCTTCTCCTCGCACGTCACCCAATGCGTGTGTTAACATCAGCCCCGTGACCGTCCAAAAAGACTGAGCAGGAGGGGATTGATTTGGCAACCTTTCGCTACATAGTCGACGACGTCGATCAGGCTGTGTCGTTCTATCGGGATCAACTCGGATTTGCGCTAAACCAGCAGTATGGACCCGCCATGGCGATCCTGGAAAAGGACGACCTGCAGCTCTGGGTGGCCGGCCCGCCCGCTTCCGCTTCCAGACCCATGCCGGACGGTTCGAAACCCGCACCTGGCGGTTGGAGCAGGATTGTTGTCGTCGTCACGGATATTGCCGGAACGGTTGAAGATCTTCGCGGGGCCGGGGTCCGCTTCAAAAACGATATCATCGAAGGCCCGGGCGGCCGGCAAGTCCTGTGCGAGGACCCGTCGGGCAATGTCGTGGAACTGTTCCAGCCGGGCTGAAGCCCGCGCCGTGTCTGGCAGATACCCCTAGTCAGCATCCTGCTGCCGTTCCGCGACAGATGCCTCTCCCTTGGGGGTCAATCCATAGATCCCGCGTTCGACGCGCTCGAACCAGCCATAGTGATCGTCAGCCATCATCCGCGTGGCCCGGGCAACACCGGTGACCCGGGCAACCTCCGCTCCTCGGCTCGGGCCGTTGGCGTTCAGGTGGTCCGCGCAGCGCATGGCATCCTGCCGGTAGGCGGTTACCAGCGTGACGCGCGTCGACCCGCCGGTGTTGGGATCACCGACGCGTCTTGCAAACTCCTTGAGCAGCCGGTCCTTGCGCTGCTTTGACTTGCGCGGCGCATAGGGGGTCGGGTCGACATGAACCTCGACCAGTCCGTCTGAGAGCCGGACTGTGATCAGGCCAAGGCCCAGACGCCGTGCGAGCTTGAGATTGTTCTTGAGCGCAGACTGGAACCGCCGCCCCGGGCCACGCGCAACGGCGATGTAGACCGCGTCGGTTACTGACAGACGCGCGATCGCCTGATGAAACAGGCCGAGTGTGAAGCCGGTCTTCAGCTCAACGATGACGGGGTCTTCCTCTCCCCGGCATGCGACGATATCCGCCGCCCCGACTTCGGCTTTGACCTCATAGCCCTGATCGGTGAGAAACGTTTTGACTGGCTGATAGAGTTCGGTTTCCAGGATTCGCCCCATCAGGCGATCCTAAGCGCGCGCGTGCCTGCGAACAACATGAGGAAAGGCGTCATCCAAAGCGGGATTGAGACAACGCGCTCAGCCGGCCTGACGCGCAACAACCGGTTCGGCGGCATCCGCGTCTTCTTCGTCTTCCATGTGTGAAGCGGCCAGAAGACGGCCCCGCACAAGCCCGCGAACCGAGTTGCCGACAAAAACCGTCTGGGCGGTTTCCAGATCCTCCAGCGTCAGATCGGCCTCGCGCGCAAGACCGCGCTCGAGCAATCCGGCGCGGAATGTGCCAGGCAACAGACCGTGATGAAGGGCCGGGGTCAAGAGAACGCCGTCCTTCTTCAGAAACAGCGTCATGTAGCTTCCTTCGGTCAGGAACCCGTCTTCGTTCAGGAACAGCACTTCCTGACAGCCGGTTCGCGCCTGGTACCGCGCGCGGGTTTCGTCATAAAAGGCGCGATTCGTCGTCTTGTGGTAGAGGAACCGGTCGGCCGCGCGGGTTCTTTCGGTTGCCACGACAAGATTGAAAACCGTGTTCTCATCGACGTGCGTCAGGTCGGTCGAGGTGATCGAGACTTCGCCATCCGCATTCATGAGCAGGCGCACGCGCCTTGGCCCCGTGAAGCCGGCGGCCGTGCGGAGCAGTTCGGCGCGCACGGCATCAGCATCGGAGCGAAAGCCGAGGTAGTCCGCCGATTTCCGCAGCCGCTGCAAATGGCGTTCGAACAGAAGAAACCCCTCTGACGGATCGTAGGCCATGGTTTCGATCAGGTCGAAATCCGGAATGTCCTCCGTCATGAACTTGAGCTTGAGAATGCACTCGTCATATTCGGGCGCGGCGCCGGAGTCGAAGACGACCCCGGACCCTGTCCCGGCCTGCCCCGTGCCGTCATTGCGAAGCACAAGCGTGCGGATCGCAACATTGAGACGAAAGTCACCGCCGGGGGCGAGATACCCGATGGAACCGGTGTAGACACCGCGCGGTCCGCTCTCCAGATCGTGCGCGATCTGCATTGCGCTCAGTTTCGGCGCACCGGTTATGGACCCGCATGGAAAAAGGTTTCGAATAATGCCCGAAAAGCCGACACCGTCCTGGAGACTTGCCTCGATGGTCGAGGTCATCTGGTGAAGGCTCTTGTAGCGTTCCACCTCGCAGAGTTTCGTGACCCTGACGGAGCCGGTTTCCGCAATGCGCGACAGGTCGTTGCGCATCAGGTCGACGATCATTGTGTTTTCGGAGCGCTGCTTGGGATCGGCGGCAAGATCCCTGGCAATCCTCGCATCTTCCGAGGCGAACCGTCCCCTGGGCGCTGTGCCTTTCATCGGCCGTGTCCAAAGCGTCTTTCCCTGCCTTTCCAGGAACAGTTCCGGTGAAAGTGACAAGACCGCCCTGTCCGTCATCCGGATAAAGGCCGCGAACTCGACGGGCTGGCGCCGCATTAGATCCAGAAACAGTGCTTCAGAAGACCCTGCATGGCCAAGCTGCGCCCGCATGGTCAGATTGACCTGATAGATATCACCCTTTGCCAGATGATCGCGCACACGATCGAACGCCTTTGCATAAGTCTCCCGGTCCATGTCGAAGACCGGCGCATCGATTGAAGCCTCTTTCCCGGCGGTGGACCGGGACAAGAGCTGCCTCGCCGCGTCGAGCGAAATTTCGCGCACGCTGTCGTAGATGCCGAACCACAGAAGCGGTTCATCCGACGGTTCAAAGCGGCTTTTGAGCTTTTCCTCGAACGCAAAACCCAACTCGTAGGCGAGGAAGCCGGCGGCGAACCTTCCTTCATCCTGCGCAGCCTCAAGCCTTGCAAGGCAGGCTGGAACCTCTTCCAGCGATGTGCATGTGACGATTTCGGCAGGGTGTTCGAACAGCCTAGCGGAGCGCTGTTTCAGCAGATCCAGCAACAGAACCGATCCGGGCGTCAGCTTGCCTTCGGTTGCAACATGCCGGTTTCCGATGCTGGCAGACGTATCGACCATATTTTGCCCTGTGCCAGACCGCTCAGTTGTCTTTCGAAGTGCGGCTCATGACATCCGAGCGGCATCAAGTCAAACATTCTGTGCGCAGGATAAAAAAATGGCCGGCTGAAGTGTAGCCGGCCAATTTTATTCGATACGTCATTTTTGGTTGATTAAGCGGCAGCAACATCCTGCAGGAAGGCATCGATGGCATGGCGCATCTCTGACGTTTCCGCGTCCAGAACCTCCGTCGCATCCGCCATGGAGGACGCGGACCGGCTGGTGCGTTCCACCGATTCACGAACACCGCCGATGTTTTCCGCAACCCGGCCGGTGCCGTCTGCGGCCTCGGCGACATTGCGCGAAATTTCCTGGGTTGCGGCGCCCTGCTCATCAACGGCCGCGGCAATGGCGGCGGTGTAGCTGTTGACCTCGTCCATGGTTTCCGCGATCACGCCGATCGATTCAACCGCGCCTTTGGTCTCTGCCTGAATGGCCGAGATCTGGGCACCGATTTCCTCGGTCGCCTTGGAGGTCTGTGTTGCAAGTTCCTTCACCTCTGCGGCAACAACCGCAAAGCCCTTGCCGGCTTCGCCTGCCCTGGCGGCCTCGATCGTTGCGTTCAGGGCCAGAAGGTTGGTCTGTTCCGCGATCGCCTGGATCAGCGTCACGACTTCACCAATGCGGTTGGCGGCCTCTGACAGTCCGGCGACCTTGCGGTTGCTGGTCTGGGCGTTTTCCGTCGCCTTCATCACGATCTCGGTGGTCTGCTCGACCTGACGTGAGATCTCCGCGATCGAGGAGGACAGTTCTTCGGCAGCCGAAGCGACCATCTGCACATTCGACGACGCGGTTTCAGAAGCATCGGAAACCGAGGTCGCGCGGCCCGTTGTATCCTGCGCGACTGCGCCAAGCTCTTCCGCGGACCCGCGCATTTCGGCGACCTTGACCCCAACACCGTCAAGCTTGGTGGCGATTTCCTGCTGGAAAACGGCAATGCGTTCGCTGACCGTATGCTGCTTTTCAAGCTCCGCGTCCGTGTGGCGGGAGTTTTCCTCCTGAAGCTCGAGCGCTTCCGCCTGGGCTTTTTCCGCCTGCTCGCGTGCCTCGTCGGACGCCGTGAACGCAGTTGCAAGAGAGTTGGTCATCCACCACAGAGCGCCAACTTCAGCCACAACGATGAGCGCATGAAAGACGACCCGCGCGAAGTCCGCGCCATTCGGGAACACGGCCCAGGGCATGAGAAAGTTCAACGCCAGGTGATGCACGGCGACGACGGCGGCGTAGGCTACCAGCGCGCGCCAGTCGACCCAGCTTGCCAGGATCGCGAGAACCGCGAAGAAATACATGTGGCCGTCAAGCTGGAAAGAGTTCTGCCCGTCCGGCGTCGACAGGGAGGCGACGAAGAGCGCGACCAGGGCGGCCAGGGACATGGCCGTCGCCAGACGCGTTTCGACGCCCGCACCGAATTTCAGCCAGCAAGCCGTCGCGGCGGCGCCAAGCAGAAAGGCCCCGCCGGCGACCATGCCGAAGGAGACATTGCCGACCAGCCACGCGGTGACGGCGACGAGACCGACATTGAACCACGTAAAATAGATCACGATCTTGGAAAACCGCTCCCGAAAGCAATCCAGGCCCGAGACCCCCACCGCCATATCGCTCATGAATTCTTCTCCAGTGAAAGACCCGACAAGCGCGCACACGCCATTGCAACCGCGCTTGAGGCAACAAATCCGGCGCCCGCATCGTAAAGCCGGCTAACCAATTCAGTGTCGGTGGACTCCGTCAGCGCGATCCAGGAGCCGCTCCGAACGAAAATCACCGGTGCCTCGGCGGCAGCAACGACCTCGATAGCGGATTTTCCCCACGGTTTCGCGAAAACGGCTACGGGACCGGTACCACTCGGCACCAGGGATGCAAACAGAACGACAGCGCTGCAGATCAGAAAATAGACGGCCGCGAAACCCTTTGCGAAGCGGCTCATCGTGAGACTCCCATGTACACCTTATCCGGTGATGAGGATCTCGCTGTAATTTTAATAAAAACTGAATTATCGCTGCGAAGCGAATGAGATTTTCAGCTTTTTCGCGGAATTGCCGGAGACAGACTGACGCAGCCGACAAGCCTCCCTGTCAAATTTCCGGATACTTTGCCGCAAAGCTCTGCCGGCGGCGGTGAGACCGCCGCAAGCCACGTGCGTCTTTGTCCGGATCAGGCCGGCTGACCGATCCCGGTCGGGCAGGAAACGCCGGTGCCGCCAATGCCGCAATAGCCAGCCGGGTTCTTTGCCAGATACTGCTGATGATAGTCTTCGGCGAAATAGAAGGTACCCAGTTCGCGGATCTCGGTGGTGATCGACGCGGATATGCCGCCGTTCGAAAGGGCTGTCTGGTAAGCGTCCCTGGTCTTGAGCGCTAGTTCCAGGTCCTCAGCGGAACCGACATAAACCGCGGACCTGTACTGGGTGCCGGTGTCGTTGCCCTGGCGCATTCCCTGTGTCGGGTCGTGGTTTTCCCAGAAAACCTTCAAAACCTCTTCCAGTCCGATGACAGCGGGGTCATAGACCACCAGAACTGCTTCGGTATGACCGGTTCGTCCTGTGCAGGTCTCGTGATAGGTCGGGTTCGCCGTATAGCCGCCGGCATAACCGACAGCGGTGACATAAACACCCGGCAGCTGCCAGAACAGCCGCTCCGCCCCCCAGAAACATCCCATGCCGACGAGCACGGTCTTCATGCCTTCGGGATAGGGGCCGGTCATGGACTTGCCGTTCACGAAATGCGGCTCTACAGGCATGATGGCGGCGTCACGGCCAGGCAAAGCTTCGTCCTTGCCTGGCAGCGAGAATTTCTTGGTGAGCATGGTCATGAAGGACATTGGCAAACTCCTGGAAGTGCCGGCCCTTGCCCGCCGCGTGGGGACAGGCGTGGAACGGCGTCGCAAGCATTGCCCGTAATGTGGCGTAGTTGCGCGCCGTTTCCAAGTCAGTTCACGAATGCGTGTCTTTTAACAAGCTCAGGCAAATTGCGGCTGAATGCGCCCGCGGCGTGCGCCCATCCACAGAAAGCCAAGGCCAAGCGGCGCGGCAACAGCCCAGACCGGCCAGGTCATCAGCGTCAGCATGACGGGATCCCACAGCGCCGGATGAACATGACGTTCAATGGCAGGCTGGAGGATCGGAAACGTGTCCGGGAAAAGACCGAACAGCAACTGACCCAATGGCTGAAGCTGAATCTGAGATTGTGCAATGGAGGTGCTGGCATCGGAGATGGCGGCAATAATGGCGATGGCGAGAAATGCGAGGCCCATCAAGCGAAAAACAAATTTAACAATACTAATCATGTCGGTACCGGCCTTTTTCAAGGTGTCCTTCGTTAATATCCGTTTCATTTCAGATACGTCGGCCACTTCAAAAACAAAGTGCGCCTCTACGCTCTTAGAGTAATATCTCAGATTTCTTGTTCAATAATTGATATGCAACACATTCTTGTGAGTTTAGCCGGAAAAAGCCGCCACGAATTAGCGCCGCCAGTGAACCTTGGCGGACAAAATCCGGTGCGTGTTCCACAGCCTGTTGCAGGTCCAAAAAAAACCCGTTTGAACGCTTGCACTTGGGATCAGGCTGAGTATATTGCGCGGCACTCAGGCGGGTTCAGCCTGGAACGGACAGGTGGCCGAGTGGCTGAAGGCGCACGCCTGGAACGCGTGTATACGGGCAACCGTATCGAGGGTTCGAATCCCTCTCTGTCCGCCATCATCCCTTCGCCACACATCAGCACACTTCAGAAAATCCTTCGATATCTTGGGGTTTTTGCCTCAACTCATGCGCTGTGCTACGCTCCAGTTCGCTAGGCAACGCACAAAAGAAGTAGGCACGAAAGTAGGCATGGAATGGCTCGCCAGATCCACAAGCTGAATGACGCTCGTGTAAGAGCGGCAAACAAACCCGGTCGCCTGGGCGATGGCGGGGGGCTATTTCTTCGGGTATCGAAATCATTTTCTAAAACGTGGTCTTTTATGTGGACGCGGAACGGTCTACGGGATGAACTCGGCATGGGGCCCTATCCAGCCGTATCGCTCTCCGCGGCTCGGAAACAAGCGGCACACTTCAGGGAGGTTGTTGCGGCCGGCGGCAATCCCCGTCATGAAGTCGGAAAGGAAAAAGAGCCGACCTTTTCGGAATGCGTAGCGCAATTCCTCGAAAGCAACCGCGACGGCTGGTCAAACGCAAAACATCGGGACCAATGGGCCATGACACTCGGACCGGTCTATTGCGGGAAGATTCAGAACAAGAGGCCGTCTGAGATAGAATTGGGCGATGTCCTCGGCATCCTGAAACCGATATGGGCAAGCAAGACGGAAACGGCGACACGAATCCGTGGGCGCCTGGAACGAGTTTTGAACTTCGCCAAGATCAAGGGATGGCGTGACGGGGAAAACCCGGCGGCCTGGCGCGGCAATCTTGATAACATTCTCCCCAAGCCTGCCAAGCTGAAGAACGTCCAACATCACGCGGCGATGCCGTATGCCGATTTGCCAGCATTCATGACGCAGCTACGGGACCGACAAGGCCTTTCCGCTCGGGCTCTTGAATTGCTGATCTATACCGCTTGTCGATCGGGTGAAGTGCTTAATGCGCGCTGGGCAGAGATAGACCTTGAAAGCCGGGTGTGGACCATACCGGCAGAGCGAATGAAGATGAAACAGGCTCACACGGTTCCGCTCACAGATCCTGCCTTTGAATTGCTCCAATCGCTCCATGATCTGCGCCGTGATGATTGGGTGTTCCCCGGCAACAAACGGGGCAAGCCGCTTTCGGGCATGGTCCTGGAAATGCTCCTGCGCCGTATGGACCGGGGGCACTTCACGCCACACGGCTTCCGTTCCTCGTTTCGGGATTGGGCTGGGGATGAGACCGACGCGCCGCGGGAGGTCGCGGAAGGCTGTCTCGCGCACAAGGTAGGGGACGCCACGGAAAACGCGTACCGGCGCAGTACGGCGATAAAGAAGCGGCGCAGTCTGCTCACGGCATGGGCGAACTTCGTTGTCGGCGCCTCTGGCGACGTGGTGCATATCAACCAGTTTGCCGGATAGTTGCGCTTTGGAGCATACCGACACCTTCACTGCTTACACCTGGAACCTTGCAACGGCTCTTGTCTGGATCATGTGGCGCGATGCCGACAAGGTGCGGGAATTTGCGTCTGCTGATCGGGAACAATTCATCAAAGGCAACATCTCCTTGGAACTGGATCCAAAGGCGGCACAGCCTTACTTGCGGTTTGATCAGGCTTTTAACGAATTGCAGACAGAGGCGGTCTTTCATGGATTGAGCGCTACGGCACGAAACATCGAGGCGGGCCGTCTCTGGGTGATGGGTGAGCCTGATTGGTCCTGTCTATCGCCGCACGTCGTTGATGGAGCCGTGGATCTCTACACGCAGAGAATTGAGGTTACTGAGGATCGGCGCGTTATCCACCCTGACAAGCTTGCGTATGAAGACGTCCGGTTCCGGCGCTCAGAGATTTTTGAGCGCTGGGCTCGGCTGGAACCAGGCAAGGCGGAGCTTCCAAACCTGCCAACATGGGAAATCAGTTTTCATTCTGCAGTAGCTTGCCTTGCTCAAAACGGAAAGTCGTTGCCTGGTTACCAGATCGAAGGCACGCAGCTACATCGCGAAGCTTGCGCCTTGCTGGCTGACATGCTGGCAAAAGAAGAATGCGAGGCTATCGGGTTTGACCGGGAAACCGGGGATCGGACTGCAATCAGTAAAGAGGTCTGGCGGGCCGTGGCAGACAAAGAGCGCGGGTATGTGGTGAATGTCCAGCCTGGTATAGACGAACAAACAGTTTATCGCCTGGAGCCGAGTGTTGAAACACGGCCGCCTGGCACGGCGTTGTATCTTCCCGGCGACCGTTCACCGCGCTGGGAAGGCATAGTGGTGGCATACTTTGGGAGCCGCGCAATGGGTCTCGGCGACGAAAACCCGTTCGAGTTCTCCCGGCTTGGCCTCTCCTACAGCAGCAGCACCGCAGGTGAATACGAGAAGGCTCCAAATTCAGTAGATATTGAGGCTTCAGCCTTCGCTGGTGAGCCTTATGAGGCTTTCGTCGAAGATCACACCGACATATTCAAGGATCACGGTGTGTTTGGCTTACGTCATCCTAGGTTCGGCAGAAAGGGTGAAGTTGTAGACCAGCTTCGCGTTTGGTTTGAAAAGAATTGGACCGGAACAGGAAACGAAAAACGTAGTAGAGCACAGCTTTACAGGGACGTTGATGCAATGGTGAATGTTTTCGGCAAGAAGTGAGCCTGCGCCGTTCAATTCCAAACCATTGATTTTCTACCGCTTCCTACTCCCATTGTTTCCCCAAGTTCACAAAATGAGACGAATGGGACGGATGAGACAAATGGGACATGTTCCCGGTATATTCTTTTCTGAAGTACCCTGATGATGAGCGTTATCCAGCGAATAGAAAGCGGAGATAACGAATGCAATCCGGATACACAGACATGCAAGGTGCGAAAGCGTTCTTGGGCAACTGCTCACACGATACGGTTTACCGACTCGTCCATGCAGGGAAGATCAACAAGTACAAGCTCGGCAACAAAACCCTGTTCAAGATTTCCGAGTTGGAAGCTCTTCCTGTCATTGACGAGGCCGTAAACGACAACGGCAAGAATGGTAACGGGCGGCCTGAAGCCAACGAACCGGAAGCGGCATGAGGGGGCGTAGCTCATGGATCGGAAAATGGAAAGCCCCGGCGCTGGTAACGCTGGGGCTCGCAAAAACGCTAAGAACGTTGATGCACAAATAGACGACAACACACTATTGGGTTTTGCTGCTAGGCAAGCTGAAATATGCCGTTGGCTGGGCGAAAAATCAACAGATACCGGTTGCCGTCTTAACCAAACGCAGATCGATCGCAACGCAAGGAAGATTAGAGCCAAGCTTGCTAGCTTCAAACCAGCCAAGGCATCCGAGTGCACCCCCCTACCCTCTCAAAAGCGCTTACTTGAACTCTTCGATTATGACGAAGACACCGGCAACCTCGTAGCCCGAACATCCTTGGGAAATCGGCGAGCCGGTCAAATCTGCGGATACGAAACAGAAAAAGGTTATCTAAAGCTCCGCATTGACCGAATTGCGTACAAGGCGCATCGGATCATCTTCAAGATGGCATATGGGCGCGAACCGACCGGATTTCTCGATCACATCGACGGCAATCGCTCGAACAATCGACTGGAAAATCTGCGTGAAGCTACTCCCTGGGAAAACACGTTAAACCGATTGGCGCCACCTACCTCGAACACCGGCCACATGGGTGTCTCCTGGGACAAAGATACTCGAAGATACTATGCCTGCATCAGCGTTGGAAACCAGACTGTGCACTTGGGCAGTTTCGAGAAACTCTGTTGTGCGGTCGCGGCCCGCAAGCATGCCTTTAATATCGTGGCTGGTGCTCCTTCGAACGACAACCTGAGGGCCTCGTGATGGGTAATCCGGCAACTGCCCGTTCAAATGTTACGGTGCTAGAGGCGCTTCCGCTGTCGAGACTTCGGACGGAGCTCGAAAAATTCGCGGGGCTACCCCCATACCTGGGCGTCAGTGGTGCGGCTCGGCTAATGCAGATCACGCAGCAGGGCGCGCGGGTTCTTCACGACAGGTGCGCATTTATTAGCGCTGGGCGGGATGCTCTCGGACATCGTGTCTTCAGGCGTGATGGTTGCATTGCCTATCGCTGGTCGCGGCGCTGCTTTGGAGGCGCCGCGCACAACGAAGAGCAAGGGGGCTGGGATGTTGAGTGATCGCATTTCAAAGCCTGCTTTGTGCGAGTCCGAATGGGTCAATGATGGCACCAAGCGGCTGAAAGAGGTGAAAAGTGGCGGCCTTCTTTGGGGTTATCTTGAAGTCGAGAAGCGGAAGTTTCACCAAACATTGTTCCGCCTGCGGGAGATAGACAAGCTTTTGACGCATCGCCACGGTCTGACAATCCCAGAGACTGATGATGTTGAATGGATCGTCCCGCCGATCGCGGCGCTCTTCCGGGTAGAGGCGGTTGTCCCAGGTGGTGTCTTTGAAACTGATGAACAGGCATTTTTGAATTTCAAGCGCTGGCTGAAGCGTTGGGTGCCTTGGGTAAGTCGTGAATTTGGTTTGCTTGTTTGGTCTCAGGTCTCGGATTGCAGGCGTCGGCCAAAGGCTGATGACCTGGCTGACACGCTCGGGGTGACACTTGCTGAAAGAACCTTTCTAAATCTCACGCAAATAGGAGCTTGTGACGTGACGACGGAAAAGCGCAAAGCGATCGCAAAGGAGCGCAAGAAAACGAAAGACCGGCTCGCGAAACAGGAGAAGCGGCGCAAGGCCGGGGCCATCCCGCGGGCACAATATGAGGCGGAATCAATCTCACGGAAAAAGCCTTGGGAAGAGGCCGGCATATCGCGAGCTACCTACTACCGGCGTAAGGCCAAACAAGCAGGATTTGATGCAGATGAGGCCTGTGAGACAAAAGCGTCGCGAGTATGTAGAGATATATTGCTAGCGGCACACCCGTCTCATTCAAACGAAAGCGCCGCAGGCGCAACTTCAAACAAAAAAAACCGGCGAATTGGAAGGGGCAGAGTGCAAGGGGAAACCACGAGCATAGCGAAGTGGGTCCGAAGGACGAGCGAAGCTCAATCTTCCCCGGCCAAGAGGTAAAGACCAATGCAGTCTGATATTTCAGAAAAGCGGTTGCCTTGTTCTAATGTCATCGTTTTTCCGTTCGGTCGTCGGGTCGGCCGTGTCGATAGCCTGGCAAGGCGGATACTCTATGCACAAACTGAGGCTCAGGCCCTGAAGCGCTTACATGTCGCCGTAAGCCGTGCAGAGGCCGAATTGACTGCCAATGGCTTTGATCCGTTGACACAGGCACAACAGATCAACCAGTTGGTACGCGCGGTCAAAAACCGGATCGGGCAATTGCGGTCAGATGAAGAATTGTCTTCCAGTTCATAAAAGCCGGAAGACTTCCCGCCCGATGAAGAGTCGACTTCCCCTCCGAAAAAAGGAAGACTTCCCTTCCGAAAAAGTATTGATTTCCCCTCCGAAAAAGGATGCCTTCCGCTCCGATCGTACGGCAACTCAAACTGGGAACTGTTTTCGGCACTTAACCGATTTGCGCGTGTCTTTTAAATCGGCTATATCAAGCCTCGTTTCCGCACAACCAACTTGGCGCATTACCGTGAAAGAGTCCGGGGTATAACTCCGGGCTCCATCTGGGTGGCCTATGCTTGTGGCATGGCGCTATCCCACGGGCCTCGTTTTGCCAGATCCGCTTGATTGGGGTATGCATATTCGCGATTGGTCCCCACCATGTAACGAGCTTGTCAAGTCAGGGCCCGGGGATCGTCTCGGGCTTTGTCTTTTTTGCGCTCCCTGCTGGAAGATTATCTGGCAGGTGCAACGCGAGTGCTGCAATCAGCAAATCCATAATAAAGGGTGTTCAGCGCCCGTAAGCGGTATTTGGGTCCGCGAACACTCCGGGGTTGGAGAACGCGCCTGTAAGACACCCTGTGAAGGCGTGGCTATGTTTGTGCTCTTGCCTGGGGCTTCCTTGCATCGATCGCCTTTGACGCGTGGCGGCTTGCGTGCGTAAATCCAGCGCTGCAACCCGTCGCCTTTCTCGGCCTCCAAGAATGAAAGTCTATGCAATGCTCAAAATCATCTTTGCCACTTGCGTTTGCCTCCTGGCGTCCAGCGTCTCGGCACAAGAATGGGAAAGCACCGTATCTCGCGTCATCGACGGGGACACGTTTCAGCTGAGCCGTCCGCTCGTCCGGATCCGCCTGTGTGGTGTCGACACCCCGGAACGAGGGCAGCGCGGGTACCGGGAAGCAACGTTGCTCACAGAGGCGATCGTTGCCGGCAAGTCCGTGCGCTGCCGGGTTGTGGGTGAGGGAACGCCCTGTGATGGCCGATCGCGCAAAAAATCGGGTGAACGCTTTGTCGCGCAGTGCTTTGTGAACGGTACTGACATTGCGATGGCGCTGGTGACTTCAGGTCTGGCCTGCGCCTGGCCGAAGTACTCTGGCCGTCATTATGTCAGCAACGCAAAATGTGTGAGGTGAATGATGATTGCAGAATATTTTGCTTTTGCCGGCGTCTGGTTGAACATGCTCGGGGTGATTGGGTTGTTTTTCTTTGGAATGCCGTTTCATGTTCCGGCGCGCGGCAGCTATCACCTGCTCTTGTCCGGGGAAGCGGACGACACTAACGATGCGAAAGAACTTCTCTTTGCTGTCCTTGGGTGGATTTCCCTTGTCATGATTCTTTTGTCTGCGGTTTGCCAGACCGCAGCGGTCCTCCATGCCTAGACCGTTCCCGCGTCCAGTTCTCCCGCGGACGATTCCGGCGGGACAGATCAGAACTGAGCGCGGAAGTTTTTTCGTCCGAAAAAATTGAAGTTTTCCCGCCCGACAAAGCGCCCGCGGCGTTGGGCTCCGGATCGCCTGGGATGTGTGCTTGGATCCAATACCGCAACCGGCCTTGCAACCTTGAACGGATTGCACAAGACTACCCTGCAACCTTGGGACTTTCGATCGGGTGCAAAATGCGGGGCGCGATTGTTCTTTTGATGGTGGGATTGCTGACCAGCACTGAGGCTCGAGCAAATGACTTTGTTGACCGTACCTGGCCTTTCTTCCAACGATACGCAGAGTGTGCGGTAAGCCACTTCCACAAACTTGGCTGGAAAAGCAAAAAACCATTTGATGAAATTGAAGGTACGGTTGCTCCGGTCTGCGGCGGTCACATCGACAGAATGCGGCAAGAAATGTCGCGCTTGGGAATCAGCAGCCGCAAAGAGCAGAACGTATTCATCCGCCGTGCCTATGATGGGGTAGTTGCCAGTTTCGAGGATGCATATTTTGCCAGCCAATACATGGAATGGATAATCAGTGAGGATGAAACGGGTCAGCGCTGGTTTCACTGCCTCAAGGTGTTTGCGGTGACTGTCGCCGAAACGACCGACGAGCCCGCAGAAACGATTGCGAATGCTGCCATGCATTCATGCCGTAATGAACGGCAAAGCTTTATGGCACTTCTGGAAAATGTGCCAAGGGTTTGGAAGAACATTGCTGAAGAAGACTTTTTCACACCTCTGCAAGAGGACTTCAGACAAGAAATTATTGCGGAGATATTGACCATGAGGGCGAAAGCAAAGCTTCAGTAACGCACTGGTCTGCTAGGCTCCATGGCTCTCATGGGAATCGCCCTGGGCATTGCTCAGAGCCTTTGGTCAGCCGTTGTTGTTTGGCCGATCGCTATTCTTGTGAGCAGTCGTTTCCCCTGTCGTCTTTTAGCCTTTCTGCCCGTGATACTGATCACCCCTCAACAAACGTTGAGAATTTACGCATTTTAGCCACGGGATTAAAATCACTCCTAAGACAACCGGAGTGTTTCGAATGCGTAAGGGCAAGTTAACCGAAAGCTTTCCGCTCTCGCTCACGTCATGGCAACGGGAAGAGCTCCGTAAGGTAGCGGATGAGCGCGGGATCTCTTGTTCAAAACTGATCCGGGTCGCGCTGGGCAAATACCTGGCTGAGCCAGTTCCGTCGATACCATGCCCACAGGACCGGGATGAAAACAGGGTGGTCCTTCATGTCTGAGCGTGACGATCGCCGCAAGTCGCCCTTTCGCGCTGAACGGATGCTTGGCTTTGGCAAAACCCCGACACCAGCGGATCAGGCAAAAGCGCATGAAGATTTCTGGTCGTTTTTTCAGGCCGGACACAGCCTGAAGGAAGCGGCACGAATGGCAAGCTTGCCGGATGATCCGGAAGGCGAGGCGTTACTTGACCTCGAAATCATCCGGTACAAGGCGGAAGCCGAATTGGGCAACATGGCAGATTACGTTTCAGGCGGTGAAGCATCGAACGTCATTGCCGTTGATTTCAGCCGCAATGCAAACCGCAAGGATTGTGAGTGAATGGCACGTTTAGAAAGATACAGCGGCACGCAGAACCTTCCGAGCGTGCGCAATCCGCAAGTGGTCGCTGACACTGCTGTTGGACAGGCGACCGCCGGGCTCGGCCGCCAAATCCAGCAATCGGCCGGGTCGGTTGGCGGGCTGGCAGACCTATACCGGCGGCGCAAAGAGGAAGTTGAAAAGTTTGAAAGCAAACGCGCCTTTCTGAAATTCGAAGGGGACATGGCACAACGCGAAACGGAAGCGTTGCAAAACATGGAGCCCGGGGCGGTGGACTTTGCCAAGAACCGGCTCACCGATTGGGACGAACGGCAGCGGGAATTTATAGACTCGCTGCCGCCGTCAATGCGTGGCCAAGGCATGCTACTCGCACAAGATGGGCGCAATCGATACGCTCAGGGGGCTGCCAAGGCAGAATTCAAAGAACGGTCCCGGTACTATCAGGAAGGCATTGAAGAGGCGACGAACGAGCTTGCAAAGCGTATTGATAGAGACCCAGACAATGCCGCTGAGTGGCGCGCTGAAGGGCACGCGTTTATTGATAGCTCGCCAGGTACGCCGATTGAAAAGGAAGCGGCGCGCAAATCCTGGGATCGGCTCGCGTCCCTCGCAATTTTTGACAAGCTTCCTGCATCAGTGCGCGCAGCTATGCTTCCTCAACCGGACGAGGAGGACTACT
>JGI12316J15309_10021421_pt1 | contig 17596 bp, 14 predicted proteins | sample MarCyaLeptolynsp_FD_15309 | JGI IMG/M metagenome (IMG submission 15309) | reverse complement strand
TTTGGAAGTCAACAAAATAGTATACAAAAGTATACAAAAAAAAATTAGGCGAAAAAAATTAAGATATGGTGGAAGTCGCGGAGTGACGCAACTGCGGCTCGGCGTTTTGCGAGTCGATTATATGGCAACCTCCTATGCTACGCGATTTTTTACCGGATAGGGGGGAAAACATGTCGTTCATATAAAAAACCTTGTTTTGCCATACTTGAGGGGGTGCAGTGGTCTGCAAACCCCCCAAATGATCCGAAATTTGTTCGGCGCCAAACAGCCAGCCTATGTTCGCCATTGAACGTGGGTGGGTTGGCATGTGCCCGGGCGCATTGGATCGTGCCATTTCATGCGTTTCATTGCTCCAAAGTTGAGTCAGTGAAGTTGCGCATAGGGGAACAGAGAGTTCGTTTGGCGTTCCTTGCCTCATTGAACCCTCTTCGCTTCCCCCTGACGACATTATTTGGTAGTGTGTTGAGTTGGTGCAAGTGATCGTATCTGCTGGGAGCCCTTGTCTTCCACCGGATCTCGCTATGGCCAGCTTTCTGAACCTCTATCATTCCACCTATCTACGAATACTTTCAGCACGTAGTGGGTACAAAGCGCAGTCAACAACCAACGACAAGACCGCTTGAATACACCAACAACTATTCGGTTAGCGTGCCCGGGCATCTCCCAATGTTCAGGTCGGGTTGATTGTTAGCTGTATACGAGGAGAGGGCTCTTCTCTTTTTGAGATAGGCCTTTTCTTTGTTAACGGCAGGCCTCCCCGTGTTCGGGATCGAACCTACTTGCACGCGATATTGAGGGCGATGGTGACATCATTTGGTGATGGCGACGGTGTTGATCCAGAAAAGCCTTTGTTCTCTCTTCTCCTATGCACGGACCCTTTTGGTCTTTGTTGTCATGGGGCGTGATGGAACTGGTCTGTATGGCTTCGCAATGGCGCATCCATTCAAATCATATTGTATTTATCCGGAAATTGCAAGAACACGCACAGCCAGAAATCTCGAAAAGTCAGCCAGCAGCACGCTCTCTGCCCTGCTGCTTGTTGTTCTTTTTTCTTGAGATTAGGTCTGTATTGCGCGACTTGCACAAAAGGACGGACTTTTCTCACCCTCCTCCTTCCCTCCTGACCGTAACCAACATACAAGCGTGTTGCTTCATTTTCTTTTCTTCACATCTCGTGTCGTGGAAAATGGTTTGCACGTAGAGGTGAACTCCTCCGTTTGTGGTATGGGCTCAGCAGATAGGAGTAGTCGCGGGTGACAGATGAACGTTCTAGGAAAAGAGTGAAAACAAGAAAGCAAAAGAAAGAGCACCAGAGACCACCCCTTTCCTGGGGGGGGTCTTGAGGTGCAAACAAAAATGTCTTTCGCATTTCTTTTTAATTTACTCCGCTATTGCGGTGTAGATCGGAAGAAAGGGGGGAAAGAGGTTCCGGGCCATTCTGGGCTGCTCTCAGCCTCGGGGCTTGGAACTTTTACACCTTGATATCCGTTGTTGGAGAAGGAAAAGGAGCGAAATACAGCTCCTTAACACCCTTCTCTCACGAGCTGAGCGCATTCACAACGCTTCTGTGCTCCATGGCTGCTGTCGCTCAAGATCTTGAGCTTCAGCTCATCGCACACTAGTCAGTCGGCTGCTCACTCTACACTGTAGTTACCTGGTTGATCCTGCCAGTAGTCATATGCTTGTCTCAAAGACTAAAGCCATGCATGTCTAAGTATAAACAACTTTATACTGTGAAACTGCAGATGGCTCATTAAATCAGTTATAGTTTATTTGATGGTTGCTTTACTACATGGATAACCGTAGTAATTCTAGAGCTAATACATGCGTAAAGTCCCAACTCTTGCGGGAAGGGATGTATTTATTAGATAACAGAACCAATGCGGTCCTTGTGGCCGCTTTTATTGGTGATTCATAATAACTATTCGAATCGCACGGCTTCACGCTGGCGATAGTTCATTCAAATTTCTGCCCTATCAGCTTTCGACGGTAGTGTAGTGGACTACCGTGGCGTTAACGGGTGACGGAGAATTAGGGTTCGATTCCGGAGAGGGAGCCTGAGAAAAATACCGTTTTACGGGCTCAACAGTCAGAACGTATGACACCTCCGGCATACACAACAACACAACACAGTTCTGGCTAGTTACTCCAAGCGAGAGTGGCAAGACAACCTGGATCGGGGGAGGCTTGAGTGGCCAATCCCGAGTTGAGTTTCTTTTCGCAAAAAAGGAACCAATGTAACGCACGCAAAGGTGTCGGCATCATCTCAATCGGATGGGTAAAAATGAGTGTGGTGAGTTTTCTGTGCAAATTGAAAACTCGACATACATATCTCTACGATCCACATTGAGTCTGAGATGCTTGAGGTACGTGCTAACCCGTCAGCTGAGCAAAGCTGATGGTAGTAGTGGAGAAACGGCTACCACATCCAAGGAAGGCAGCAGGCGCGCAAATTACCCAATCCTGAAACAGGGAGGTAGTGACAATAAATAACAATACTGGGCCTTTTCAGGTCTGGTAATTGGAATGAGAACAATTTAAACCCCTTAGCGAATGCAATTGGAGGGCAAGTCTGGTGCCAGCAGCCGCGGTAATTCCAGCTCCAATAGCGTATATTAATATGCGCATACACCATCAAATTGCGGGGACACCTGAATTACACAGGCAATCCGCAGCCAAACCTGACAGATCGTCAGGCGCAGTTCACAGACTAGACGTTGGTGGGCAGTTTGAGAAATGACTGCTTGAGATATAGTCGATTCCCCTGAGCGATCAGATGTTCTTGAGTAGGAATTTCAGTGAGAGACTCGAGAAATGGTGTTGTCACTCAACCATGGTAGTAAAAGATATTAATTTTGCTGTAGTTAAAAAGCTCGTAGTTGGATTTCTGGTACGAAGTACCTGACCCGAAGCATTATACGCTCTCGAGTGTCGGTTGTGTTTCTGCCATCCTTCTGGAGAACGTGTCTACCCTTCACTGGGCCGGGCACGCGATCTGGATCGTTTACTTTGAAAAAATTAGAGTGTTTAAAGCAGGCAATTTGCTATGAATACATTAGCATGGAATAATGAGATAGGGCTTTGGCTTTTCTATTTTGTTGGTTTCTAGAGCTGAAGTAATGATTGATAGGGACAGTTGGGGGTGCTAGTATTCAACGGCCAGAGGTGAAATTCTTGGATTCGTTGAAGACTAACTAATGCGAAAGCATTCACCAAGGATGTCTTCTTTAATCAAGAACGAAAGTTGGGGGATCGAAGTCTTCAGGTCCCCAAAAGCTCTGCTGCTTTGCGCAGAGCTAGTGTACCTCGCTATGGTACGCAACACCATCAAATTGCGGGGAAATCCTTCCGTTGAAGGATAATCCGCAGCCAATCTCATCTTTCGAGATGAGAGCAGTTCAGAGACTAGATGTTGGTGGGTTCAGTGTCTTCTTCTGGCAATACTGAGCTTAAGATATAGTCCGGCCTCACGAGAATTTGTAATCGTGTGTTTCTTTATTCTCTTCCTCAATCAAGACTTGAGCGAAAAGAGAATCAAAGAAGAGGAACAACCGCGAAGACGATCAGATACCGTCGTAGTCTCAACCATAAACTATGCCGACTAGGGATGAGTGATTGTTGTGTTTTTTTCGACTTCATTCGCACCTTATGAGAAATCAAAGTCTTTGGGTTCCGGGGGGAGTATGGTCGCAAGGCTGAAACTTAAAGGAATTGACGGAAGGGCACAACCAGGAGTGGAGCCTGCGGCTTAATTTGATTCAGATTGAGGCCGCAAAAGTTGACTTTCTCCCCACAAGTGGGGAATCCGGCTAGTTGTTTCTTCGAATGCCAGAAGAAACAGCGAGACAACCTGGAACGAGGAAGGCTCTACAGCTAATCTCGTGGCGAGACAGTCGTTTCACTACAACTGTCCGTCGTAACGCATGCCAAGGTGTCGGAGATTGGGAGTGTTGAAATGTTGTTGAATGGGTGGTGGTGGGCTCAACAACATCACACGGCCACATCTCTTAAGGTACATGCTGACCTCGATCGGGCAAAGATCGGGGAGTAATCGTAATTTGACTCAACACGGGAAAACTTACCAGGTCCAGACATAGTGAGGATTGACAGATTGAAGATCTTTCTTGATTCTATGGTTGGTGGTAGACCATGTGCCACCTTGTATGATTGTTCTTTGAAAATCGTTTGTATGGCTAAGCGGACCATTGATGTCACAACTCATCAGAATCAGAGCTAGCCAGAGAGAAGTAAAAGAATCGAAGCAAATCATGCCTTACACCGTCAAATTGCGGGGAACTCCTGAACGGGACAATCCGCAGCCAAGCTTATCTGTCTATCAGATGAGTGCAGTTCACAGACTAAACGTCGGTGCGCGCAAGCGTAAGATATAGTCGAATCCCCTGCAACAAAAGTAGGTTTATTTAATTCTCATTCAAAAAACGACATTTTTGATTGAAGATTATGGTGAATCGCACTTCTCATAAGACCTGGGTCCGGTGGATCAGTCTCTTATGGGAAGTGAAATTTCAATGGCATGGCCGTTCTTAGTTGGTGGAGTGATTTGTCTGGTTTATTCCGTTAACGAACGAGACCTCGACCTGCTAAATAGATCGGCGAATCCTTCACGGATTCGTGCGAGACTTCTTAGAGGGACTATCGTGCGTGTAGCCGATGGAAGTTCGAGGCAATAACAGGTCAACCGTATCACAGGCCTGTAAAAGTATTTCGAAATGAGAAATGCTAGTCACACACTCTCGTGGCAACACTGTCAAATTGCGGGAACTTTCTAAAACTTGTTGGAAGCAACAAGATGCAACAATGAATGATCCGCAGCCAAACTCATAGTTTTAGTACTATGAGTGCAGTTCAGAGACTAGACGTCAGTGGGTTCTACATCAGTATGAACTTAAGATATAGTCCGATTTATTCAAAGAAATTTGAAACAGCAATCGCTGTGATGCCCTTCGATGTTCTGGGCCGCACGCGCGCTACACTGATGTGTTCATCGAGCTTCTTCCTTGACCGAGAGGTCTGGGTAATCTTCTCAAAACACATCGTGCTGGGGATAGATTATTGTAATTATTAATCTTAAACGAGGAATTCCTAGTAAACGCAAGTCATCAGCTTGCATTGATTACGTCCCTGCCCTTTGTTTATTTGTACAAGGGGCAGTTCCTGAAAATCAGACAGGAGCTAGTGGTTTGGTAAAATATGCTGAACTGCAACACCATCAAATTGCGGGGAAGTCCGATAGATAGAATAGGACGATCCGCAGCCAAGCTCATCTTTTCCATGAAAAAAAGACGAAGATGAGTGCAGTCCACAGACTAGATGTTGGTGGGAGATTGACAATACACACAATCTCTTAAGATATAGTCGATCCACAGGTGAGAAAGCCTGTCTTCAGAGAAAGCGCTCCACACGCCCGAGACTGAAGAGAGAGAAGAAAAAAAATCTCGGGAACAAATGTTGTACACACCGCCCGTCGCTACTACCGATTGAATGGCTTAGTGAGTTCCACGGACTGACGTAGTTTTGAATGGGTTCGCTCATTCTGCCGCGTTGGGAAGTGGAACAAACTTGACTATTTAGAGGAAGTAAAAGTCGTAACAAGGTTTCCGTAGGTGAACCTGCGGAAGGATCATTAACACTTATATTTATCCATTATAAACCCGAAGGATAGTTTTATCCTGACCACGCGCACGAGGAGGGAGCGGGGAGCATTCTTCTGTTTCTTTCAGAAGAATATTCTTCGTTGTCTCCATTTTTTTTGTTTCCTGATTGCTCTTCGGGGCATTCAGTCCCACCCCCTTTTTTTTTTTTTTTATTAATTCTTTATCCAACACCGCTACTACCCCTAACACCGTTTGGAAGATCATTTCTTTCTCTTGCTTTTGACCCTTTTTTCTTTTTTTTGGTTACAACAAAGAGGAAAAGATAAAATAACGAGAGGAGAGCACGGCATCTTGACAAGCACTAACTCAGTGGCTTCTCACTGTTGTTATACCACTTCATTTATCTGACAAATGACTGAACAAATATGAGTTTTGATCATTGACAAGCATTCCTTCTTGATTGAAGAGAGATGTGAAATTTTCATACAACTCTTAGCAACGGATATCTTGGTTCTCGCAACGATGAAGAACGCAGTGAAATGCGATACGTAATGCGAATTACAGAATTCAGTGAATCATCAAATCTTTGAACGCAAATTGCGCTCTTGGGATATGCCTGGGAGCATGCCTCTTTGAGTATCGGATAAATCTTATTTCAACGACGTTCGTTCCGAGCATTCGTGCAAAAGGAATACGTAGTCTGGAAAATGAATGCATTTCTCTCTCTCTTTTCTCTGTGAAGAGTGAGAAGAGAATCATTTCAAAGAAAGATAAGCTGGTTTTTTCTATTTTTTTTATCTCTCTCGATAATCGATAAGTAGAATAACAACCAGTTTTTTTTTGTTGATTTCTTCTGCTTTGCCCGGTTGTGGGCTTTCCTTTTTCCAGCCAACACCTTTTTCTCCAATCTCTTCCTTTCGATTGTTTCTTGCTTCTCGAGTTTGGAAACTTCCCTGTTGTTTTGGGCTTTGAGTATTGACATTGATTTGTTTTCTCTTCAAGTCTGATCGAACAATTGGGTTCTTGTTTCCGAAAGAGCAGGCATTGAACGGCGTGAGGTTAAACAAGAGGGAATGGAACTGAGAAGTGGACGCTGTGAAAGGACGGTCATCAAAACACAAGGTGGGACTTTACCAACGCATAAGAAAATTCGTCAAATTAATCAAACAAATAGATCTCAAATGAGGTAAGGAAACCTGCTGAATTTAAGCATATTAATAAGCAGAGGAAAAGAAACTAACAAGGATTCCCCTAGTAACGGCGAGTGAAGCGGGAAGAGCTCAAAGTGTAAATCGGTTTGCTTAACGGCTTTCCGAATTGTAGGCTAAAGAAGTGTTGTCAGCGTGTGACCCAGGTATAAGTCCTTTGGAACAGGGCATCATTGAGGGTGACAATCCCGTCTGTGACCTGGAGTTTGCCGTGTACGATGCACTTTCGAAGAGTCGAGTTGTTTGGGATTGCAGCTCTAAGTTGGTGGTAAAGGACATGAAATTTGCCACCAAGAGGTTTTTCCTTCTCTGCATGGGAGAACCTAGTCACAAGCTGTGGCGAGACAACCTGGATCGAGGAAGGCTTTATGGCTAATCTCGAGCTGAATCCATTCGCTTGTGTTTGGGTCAGTGTAACGCGCGGTAAGGTGTCGGTCACTCTCCTTGGTTTGGGGAGTGGCTTAAGGAACGTGCTAGTCCCTGGTACACAATGAGTACCAGTTCTCTTTCCAGGATGCTTTGTGTATCCGAACAATGGGAAGACCTTTGTTCAGAAATCGAACAGGGTCGGTGTAAAATACGAAATTTCATCGAAGGCTAAATATCAGCGAGAGACCGATAGCGAACAAGTACCGTGAGGGAAAGATGAAAAGAACTTTGAAAAGAGAGTTAAAAAGTACTTGAAATTGCTAAGAGGGAAGCGATGGAAATCAGTCATGGCTGTGGTTATATTTACTATCCACTACCGCTTGAGTTTGTGCGAGGTGAGAGCAGATTTTGCCTCCCTTGTGCACTTGAGATCGTGCTGTGGGTGGGTCCTGTAACTTTGGCCAGGTCAGAATCAATTCGACCCGCAGGAGAAAGTTGTCTGGGAAGGTAGGAAGGATCCGCAAGGTGATCTCTGTTATAGCCCGGTGCAGCATATACTGGTGGGTCCGGATTGAGGAAAGCACAACACGTATCCTTCGGGGTTAGGGCTCTGCGTTCCTCGGGTAGCTGATGTCATAGGAAGGCAAAAGCCTTGCGTGGTATCTTCTGTTCGACTGAGTGTAGAAGCATTCATATCACGTGTATCGCGATTCTGACGAAATGGTTTTCATTGACCCGTCTTGAAACACGGACCAAGGAGTCTAACATATATGCGAGTATTTGGGTGGAAAACCCTGATGCGAAATGAAAGTGAAGGTGATCTCGGATCGCCGAGGTGGGAATCTGTGCACCTTACGGGCCAGAGGCACCATCGACCGATCGTTCACTTGTGAAAGATTTGAGTAAGAGCATATCTGTGGGGACCCGAAAGATGGTAAAATTTGTGCATCTGCACAATTCAAGTAACAGATTTGAGCATAGTTTGCCATCAATAGCAGCGGGAAACCAATGAAACAGATCTTACTTTTCTGCTAGTTGTTTTCTTTTGATAGAACAGCAAGGTAACCTGGAACGGGGAAGGCGTAAGCGCTGATCTCGTGGCGAGTTCTTCTCAGTTATGAAGAGCCGTCGTAACGCACGGTAGGGTACCGGTATCTCAATGGAGATGCTCAAGGGACGTGCTAAACCCATTTTCGGAAAGGAAATGAACACGGTTGGAGAAAGGTCGTGTTTGAAACATGGTACTGAATTGGAACTATGCCTGAGCAGGGCGAAGCCAGGGGAAACTCTGGTGGAGGCCCGTAGGATTACTGACGTGCAAATCGTTTTCTTGACTTGGGTATAGGGGCGAAAGACTAATCGAACCATCTAGTAAGAACCAGTTGCTAGAGATAGTGGGACCCTCTTTCTTCTTGAAGGTTATGCCCGCTAGTTGAATATTCAGCAAGGTGATCTGGAACGAGGAAGGCCTCTGTCTTTATTATGGCTGATCTCGTGGCGAGTGGACTCTGAAGTCTGCCGTCGTAACGCACGGAAAGACACCGGGGAACACGACAAAGTTCTCTCAAGGTACGTGCTAAGCCCACACGATAGCAAAGTGTGTCCAACGGATAGATTTCGAAAGAACTAACCGTTGGAGGAACTTTGAGAAATGAACTCAATTTTCTGGTATGGAACTGAGCTGGTTCCCTCCGAAGTTTCCCTTAGGATAGCTGGAACATGTAGAGTTTTATCAGGTAAAGCTAATGATTAGAGGTTCTAGAGTTGAAACAACTTTATCCTATTCTCAAACTTTAAATAGGTAAGAAGGGCGTGGATACTTAATTTGATCCCGCTCCTCGAATCGAATGTTCTTAGTGGGCCATTTTTGGTAAGCAGAACTGGCGATGCGGGTTTTACCTTGTAAAACCATGGTCTCTTTTTTTATTCGGAGGTTAATATCGAGACGTCTACTCTGTCTGGCAAAGATCGCAGCAGAACTGTCTGTCTTTTGCAGCGTTTGTTGCACAACAGCACAATGCCGAGGTCTTAGATGTTGGAGACTCTGAATTAGCGTTTGAAAAAAATAGTGGCTACTTTTCATCTTGTGTCGCCGAGAGTGTAGGCAACATCGCTTGTTTATGCTAGTCAAGAGTTCAGATTTTTGGCAACACCATCAAATTGCGGGGACCTCCCTTGTAAAGGACAATCCGCAGCCAAGCTTATGGCTGATGCGATAAGCGCAGTTCACAGACTAGATGTTGGTGGGCCTCGTGTTTTTCTTCACGAGGCATAAGATATAGTCGGCTCCTGCTAAGGAAACTTCAGGATTACATAGCGGCGGGATGAACCGGACGCGCGAGTTAAGGTGCCAAAGTGTTCGCTCATCTAGATCCCACAAAAGGTGTTGGTTCATTTAGACAGCAGGACGGTGGTCATGGAAGTCGAAATCCGCTAAGGAGTGTGACAATCACTGAGTTGTTATGCACTCAATAGTCGTTCGCTTTGAATGGGAAAGCAAAGAAAACGGCTAGTCAGTAAGAAATGCAATCTATTCTGGCAAGACAACCTGGATCGGGGAAAGGCTCCACAGCTAATCCCGAGCCGAGTTCATTTGAAAACTGTAATAAATGAGCCGGTGTAACGCACGCTAAGGTGTCGGTCACTCCTGATTCGATTCGGTGTGACTTAAGGTACGTGCTAAACCCATGCGGTCAAAGCATGCGGTACTACTTGGTAACAACTCACCTGCCGAATGAACTAGCCCTGAAAATGGATGGCGCTGAAGCGAACCACCTAAACTCGGCCATCAACGCAAATGCGAAGTGTTGATGTGTAGGAGGGCGTGGAGCTTTGTGATGAAGCCTAGGGCGTGAGCCCGGGTCAAACAGGCTCTAGTGCAGATCTTGGTGGTAGTAGCAAATATTCAAATGAGAACTTTGAAGACTGAAGTGGAGAAAGGTTCCATGTGAACAGTAATTGGACATGGGTTAGTCGATCCTAAGAGATAGGGGAATTCCGTCTTAAAGTGCGCGATTCGTTTTTAATTCTATTGGGAGCGTTTACCGCGCCGCCTATCGAAAGGGAATCGGGTTAATATTCCCGAACCAGGACGTGGATACTGTATGGTAACATAAGTGAACTCGGAGACGTTGGCGGGGAGCCCGGGAAGAGTTGTCTTTTCTTTTTAACAGCCTATTACCCTGGAATCAGATTAACTGGCGATAGGGTTACACGGCTGGGAAAGCACCTCACGTCTTGAGGTGTCCGGTGCCTTCTCGACGACCCTTGAAAATCCGAGGGAAAGATTTATTCGCACCCCTGGTCGTACTCATAACCGCATCAGGTCGACTTTTCAACAATCTTGAAGGCCTGAGAAAGTTGAAATATTGCAAACGAGTGAAGTTTCGCACATATTTAGCTAGTTTCAATTTTTTTATTTGAAGCAACACAAGCTGGTTCAGGGAACGCCGTTTTGTGGCCAATCCTGAGATGAGTTCATTTTGAATACAAAAAGATGAATCATTGCAACGCGCGGAAAGCTGTGGGCTTTTCTTTTTCGAAAGGAAAGCTTAAGGTACGTGCTAGTCCCATTCAGAAATGAGTGATCTGTTGTCAAGACTAAGTCGAAACAATAGGTGGTTGTCTTGGCCACTGGCCAAGATGACTGGTAGCTTATCGCTCCAAGGTGAAAAGCCTCTAGTCGATAGAACAATGTAGGTAAGCATAGCTTTTCCTTGCCTACGAGAGCAAACTTTTGTATTGCTAGTAATATATCGTTAATTTTTACAATAAGTTTAACTATATTGCGACACACGCTGGTAGCGGGAACATCTTCGCTCTACTTGATGGTAACGAATCAAGATAGAAGACAATCCGCTTGTGAGTGATATCCCTCTCTTTTTGAAATGGGGATAACACCGCGTCAACGACTGCTAAGCTGTGGGTCTCTCTTTGTTTCGGAAGAGGCTTAAGGTACAGTCTATTCCACCGAGTACAATCGGTTGGTACTTAAAGAAGGGAAGTCGGCAAAATAGATCCGTAACTTCGGAATAAGGATTGGCTCTAAGGGCTGAGCGGTTTGGATCCTCTGCTCCGAAGCAGCTGCCTGGAATGGGGACTACTGCGGGACTGGCCCTTCGGGGATGGACCTGCGGCGGATCCCGCTCTGGCGGTTCTGTGGACGTGTAGAGGGCTGAGGGTTGGTGGAACTCTCTTCCGAGAGTACTGCTGGTCCTTGGCTTTAATCCTCCGCAAAGAACAGCTAACTTAGAACTGGAGCGGACAAGGGGAATCCGAAACTTGAAGAATAAAACAATCGGATTGATAGCGATAGTCTTTCACAGTGGAGAGACTAAAGAACGTTTTAGACACCCCTTTTCAAATCGCTAGTCTCAGCACATCATGTGGTGGGGCAACACCGTCAAATTGCGGGGAACTCCTTCAAATGGACAATCCGCAGCCAAGCTCATGACACTATTGACATGAGTGCAGTTCAGAGACTATATGTCGGTGGGTAACACTTGTTGTTGTTGTCTAAGATATAGTCCGGGCATCAGGTAATGCTGAATCCTCCATGGGAGGGGAGATACGACTTTTGTCGTGTTGCATGAATCCGACTGTTTAATTAAAACAAAGCATTGCGATGGTCTGAAAAGATGTTGACGCAATGTGATTTCTGCCCAGTGCTCAAAAACTTTGAATCAGGGTGACAACCCATTCAGGGCACTTAAAGGTGTGTAGATTCTATTACATCTAGTGTGGGGTTCTTTTGCAACCCTATGCGACACTTTCAAATTGCGGGGACTTCCTAGTTATTGGGATAATCCGCAGCCAAGTTCATTTTTCAATGAATGCAGTTCACAGACTAAACGTAAGTGGGTCTTGTTTCATTATTTGTTGTGAATAGTGAATACACAAGGCATAAGAGATAGTCGAGTCGGGTGTGACAAGCACCCTTCTAAAACAAGCTGAATGTCAAAGTGGAGAAATTCAAACAAGCGCGGGTAAACGGCGGGAGTAACTAGTTTTTGCTTTTTCGATCACTAGTTCAAGATGAGCGATTCTGATTTTGAGGAACCTCGTCTCTCGAAAAAGCGTCCAGTTGAAAGAAAGAAATCCTTTCCGAACATGAATGTAGTTCATGATCTCTGGATAACATAATGCTCCTGGTGGATGTTCGATAACACTACGCCGGTCGAACTTTATAAAACAATCCATCAATACATACCTTGTTGCTGGGAACCCCTTAGAGCTCAAACATGGCCATACAAAAGGTTGTTTAGTCATTTGCAACCGGCAAAACAAGTTTGAGATTGGGCAATCAGCAGTGTTTACTAGAGTCTTTACTCTTCTTAAAGAGAGACTTTAGGCACTCAACGACTGAACGGGTATGGGTCTCTCTTTCTGCAAAAGAAGAGGCTTAAGATACAGTCTACTCCCCAGCGAACAGCTGGTCAGTCTCTCGCGACTGCCGCACTTGACCTCTGAAGGAAATGTCAGTTTAATAGGGATGCGGTTGGTACAAAGGAACTATGACTCTCTTAAGGTAGCCAAATGCCTCGTCATCAACTCACTATTAGGTGACAGCGGGGACACACACATATACACCGAGTGTGTCTGGGAGGCAATCAATCCGCTTACACATCGTCAAATTGCGGGAACTTCTTTCTTTCATTTGATTGGAAGACAATCCGCAGCCAAATCTGTGATGAATAGTATTCACACAGGTGCAGTTCAGAGACTAGACGGCGATGGGTCTTATCAATCAAGGCTTAAGATATAGTCCGTCCCCGAACGAAACAAAGCAAGTTCGGTGAACAAGACGCTAATTAGTGACGCGCATGAATGGATTAACGAGATTCCCACTGTCCCTATCTACTATCTAGCGAAACCACAGCCAAGGGAACGGGCTTGGAAAAATCAGCGGGGAAAGAAGACCCTGAACTTTCTTGTTCTTGTGTGAAGAAAAGCAAGCTCGAACGGGGTCGAAAGTGGTCATCGGATCACTAGTCAGTGTGTGAGAAAACGCTCGCTGGCGAGACATTCTGGAACGAGGGAGGCTAAGGACACGATTGTGCTGTGTCTACTGCTAATCTCGTGGTGAGTTCTTTTTCCTTTCTAGCTACTAGTAGTAGTAGCAAACAAGCGAAAGAAAGAACCATCGTAACGCGCGGTAAGATGTCGGTCACTCTTCTCTCTTTGACTGAGTGGCTTAAGGTACGTGCTAGACCCACGTGAAAACGTGTAGTTTTGTCTGACTATCAAAATCAAGACAAACTAGCCGAATTCCAGATTCGGTGGATGATACTTTGTACTTGTTGATTTCAAAGAGAAAACTGTCATCAACACGTAAAAGAAATCGGTTGAGCTTGACTCTAGTCTGACTTTGTGAATTGACTTGGGAGGTATAGAATAAGTGGGAGACTTCGGTCGACGATGAAATACCACTACTTCCGACGTTAATTTACTTATTTCGTTGAGTAGAGCCGTGCCCACTTCTCGTGAGGCGCTTCTCTTCTGGACTTAAGCGAGCAGTCGTTCGACTCGTCGAGCGACGTCAATGCTTGTGATCTACGCGAAAGACATAGTCAGGTGGGGAGTTTGGCTGGGGCGGCACATCTGTTAAACGATAACACAGGTGTCCTAAGGTGAGCTCAATGAGAACAGAAATCTCATGTAGAGTAAAAGGGTAAAAGCTCACTTGATTTTGATTTTCAGTATGAATACAAACTGTGAAAGCATTTTCTTTTTAGGTCAGTGCTTGAAAGCAAATGTCATCATTTGCTAGTGTTGGTTGAATAATGATTCTGTAAAACCAATGCAACACCATCAAATTGCGGGGAAATTCTAAAGCTCCGAGGCACATGATTATCGGTGAAAAAAATTGACCGATCGGCCCGAGATGGAACAATGAATAATCCGCAGCCAAGCTCATGTACATGACATGAGTGCAGTCCACAGACTAGATGTTGGTGGGTAATTTCAAAGAATTGCTTAAGGTATAGTCGGGCTTGTCTGGTCGAAAGACACAAGAGTAACCGGGCCTATCGATCCTTTAGTCTGTAGAAATTTTACGCTAGAGGTGTCAGAAAAGTTACCACAGGGATAACTGGCTTGTGGCAGCCAAGCGTTCATAGCGACATGTGAGCGCACAAAAGCAAAATCAATCAATAATATTGCTAGTATCAAATGATGCAACACTATCAAATTGCGGGAACCTCGTGCTTTCTTCGACTCCTCGGACATTTTTTCTTTGGGAAATGGTACCAACTTCGCCCTCCTCATCCATCATGAGTGGGTGCTGGTCCTTTCTTATGGGATGGCCGAAGAATCGAGAAACCGGAATCCGCAGCCAAGTTCATCTCGAAATAAAAAAAATCAGATGAATGCAGTCCACAGACTAAATGTTAGTGGGTGGAGAGAGCACATCTCTCTGCTTAAGATATAGTCGGATCCATCACATCACAAGTGGTGCTTGGTAAGAGGATTTCTGTATTTTAGTTCACAACTTGATTGAGAGCTTACCAAGTGTGACACCAGAAAGTCACAGAACAAATCGTCATAGCGACGTTGCTTTTTGATTCTTCGAACGTGCGAAAAAGCAACTGCACATTCGGCCGAGAAAACCGAACCATGTCTTCTCTCAAGCAAGAGAAGAAAGCGAACAATGCAATCGTCAACCTATTGACCCGTAAACAGGTCAAGGAAGTTGCGAAACAAGTCTTTTCGAAGATGTACATCCAACGAAAGGGCAAGAGGCGGAAGAACGGTGTATCATATCCCATCCCTTATGTGATCTTTCACGAGGGGAATTATTGGGCTAACCCGTTTGCCTTCTCCTTCACTAAAGAAGGAAGAAAAGGCTATCCAACTCTTCCCTGGAAGTTATCTGACGAACAGACCACAGCATTCTCTCCTACAAGCACGACTAGGAAATCATCATGGGTCCCTCGACTGCCGATTCACTGTGTGCTTTGGAGGTTTTACAACGATGGCAAAGAGATCCCTGCAGGATGCCAGGTGTCTCACATCGGTGACCAACCTCTATTGCTCAACGAGGATCGTCTTGTTGTTGAAGATGGAATCACAAACAGATCGCGGACAGCGTGTCTCCACAATGGATGGCACAAGGAAAAACGAAGCGGTGTCATTCGATGTCCGCATAGCGTTGTTTGCAAAGATCGGATTCCAGTCCCTGATGACCGGGAGTTCCTCAAACGGAACATGAAGCCACCCGGACTTCCTGGTGAGGAGTTAAAAGACAGCACTGATAAAGTGTTACTGTCTAGTCAGCTTGGTGGGGATGACTTCAAAGATTTTGATGTCTAGAACTCCACAACTGGCGACATATCTGGATGCGGGAATCCTTACACCAAACTTCATTGATACTTATCCATTGTGAAACAACAAAAAGCTACTGTTGCACAATGAGAGACCACGGTTAATGACCGTTCCCAATTGTCAATAAATCAATGAGGGAGGCAATCCGCAGGCGAGTGACATGTAGCAAACAAACACTGAACAGTAGTGGTGTGTCACCGTTTCAACGACTGGTAAGATATGGGTTGTATTGTACATGCATGCATGCGTGCATACATACATACATACATACAGCTTAAGGTACAGTCTAGTCCATCGCGTAAAGCGAGCCTTCCAACTGAAGGAAGGGAGAGTAAGTAAGTAAGTGAAATTACATTATGCTTTATTAAACTTTTTGTTTTTCACAAAGAAAACAATCACAACATGTATACTTTACAACTCTCGGTATAAAACGTCGATGTCGGCTCTTCCTATCATTGCCTTGCAGCCGGGGCCAAGTGTAGGATTGTTCATCCACCAACAGGGAACGTGAGCTGGGTTTAGACCGTCGTGAGACAGGTTAGTTTTACCCTACTGATGAAGTTTGTTGCCGCGACAGTAATCCAATTTAGTACGAGAGGAACCGTTGGTTCGCATAATTGGCAAATTCAGTTGATTGAAACGTCAATGCTGAGAAGCTACCATGCGTAGGATTACGGCTGAACGCCTCTAAGCCAGAATCCATGCTGGATATGCGGCGATACGTTATCTCCCAATGTTACCATGAATACCTTTAGCCGGATTGCTTGCGGTCCGGCGAGATCATAACATTGTAGCGGCACTTGGAGATCACTACAGATCACTCCAAGGCGATGCTGAATCACAAGTTCAAATATTGGGCAGGACAAATCCTTTGCAGACGACTTAAATAGGGAACGGGGTATTGTAAGTATGAGAGTGGCCTTGTGCCACGATCTACTGAGATTAAGCCTTTGTTCTGGAGATTTGTTGCACACCTCTTCCTTTCTTTCCTTCCTTCTCCTCCGTGCTCCTATCAATCCTCTCCATCCCTCCATCCCTCCATCCCTTCTTTCTTTCTTTCTTTCTTTCTTTCTTTCTTTCTTTCTTTCTTTCTTTCTTTCTTTCTTTCTCCCTTCTCGCTCATCTTGTTACGCACAAGCACACGAGAGCGAGCGAGAGAGAGAGCGAGAGAGAGAGAGAGAGAGAGAGAGAGAGAGAAAGAGAGAGGGAAAAAAAAAGCCGGAATGGCTGATGCCACTGCCGATGCCCTCACCTGGCCATCGACATAGGTGCATCCGCTTCCTCCCTTCCTCCCTTCCTCCCCACCCTCCACACACCATCGAGCAGAGAACACACGGAAACACTCCGCACCCAAACCCAAACCCAAACCCAAAACCCAACCCAAAACAGAACACAACAGTCGGAGAGAGCCGTTCTGTTCAACACACAGCTCTTACACGCAGCGTGGACAAGCATGCACTGCATCAGCTCGCCACCGCTTTGTCGCGCCCGTGCTTACTCCTATTGCACAAGGCTTACACAGGATTACGCAAGGTTAGCACAAGGAGGAACAAAACAACACGCGCAACACCTCAGTAAAAGTAGGTTCTTGCAGCGGAATCAGTCAGTTGGCATACGAGCATCCGAGCAAACAATGAAGTAAACAGTTCGTCAGTTTCTCGAGCATTTCCGCCACTACTGTTCGAAGTGCAATTCCTCTCTCCCTACCAGCGAGATTCAAGATCCCAAAGAGACTTAAGTGCGAAGATAATGTGTCTTTCTTTCTGTCTCCTTCCCACACATACTCTTCAACACAGACGTTCCTTCTTCTACGTTGTATACAACATTTTCAAGTGTACGATGGAAAAGCAGGCCGCTTGTTACTCGTTCGCAGATTTGTCGCCCAATCGAAGCATCGAAGTGCACCTGAGAGGAAAAAGAAGATTTGTTGACTTTGTATACTAAGTCAACAAAAGTTTGTACTGAACCTGCCGGAGTCAACAAAATAGTATACAAAAGTCAACAAAAGAAAAAAAAGAAAAAAAAAAGAAAAAAAAAGAAGAAAAAAAAGAAAAAAAATAAAACACGGAGTGCATGCCCGTC
>JGI12316J15309_10000572_pt1 | contig 17601 bp, 15 predicted proteins | sample MarCyaLeptolynsp_FD_15309 | JGI IMG/M metagenome (IMG submission 15309) | reverse complement strand
CCACAGCGCCTTGGGATACCGGCCCCCTGCGCCAGAAACCATCGTCCCGATGGACCAAAGGCCAGTCATGCACTAACAATCAAACCGGACCAGTCGGATCAGGCTCCCCAGGATTGTCGGCGGGTCGATAGCAGCTCTTGGCTGGGATGTTGGCGCTGGGATCTTGGGTGAGCGGGTTGGGAACTGCCCGGAGACGTGTCGTTAGCCAGCGGAAAGGCCCCAGGAACGGCCCCAAGTTTGCTAGCGGTTCGGCTAAGGCGATGAAGCGGATCGGCAGGCAAGGCGTCCTACCACCCCAGCCATTCTCCCAAAATGATGACGACGCTAAGATACGCAAGCCTTAAGGCTATGTATCGCTCTTGACACGGCAACTAACGAACCGACGACTGCCGTCTCTTGGCCCCCTTTTTCTCAGCTCACACAGGCGCTCAAGCCTTGGCTCTGGACGGACCTGCGGACGCGTCTTCCACCGGTGAGCTGCAGCGGGACACTCGAGAAAGGCACCACCTGCGAGACGCTCCCCCCCCAAAAAAATCCCCTCGCATTGCCCCCTCAACAAAAAATTCGCGCCGCAGTGTCTTCTGCGGCGCGAATTCTTTGTAATCCCCGAAAGGGAACGATGCCCCTATACCTCCAGAGGCTTTTCGCTGCGCGTCCAGGCCAGGGGCTGAAAGACCTCGTCCACCGGCGTCTGGGCCACGTGGTTTACGTAGTTTGACATGGTCTTCTGCGCCAACCCGAGGATCACGTCCAGCACCGCACGGTGTCCGTAGCCCGCATCAAAGAACGCCTGCATCTGCGCCTCGGTCACATTGCCGCGCGTACGCACCATCTGGACCGTGAAGGTCCGCAGCGCTTCCAGCTTGGCCGAAGGTAGCGGCGTCTCATTGCGCAGCGCCTCGGTGATGTCATCCGAAACCTTCATCATCTTGGCGATACCAGTGTGGGCCGGGACGCAGTAGTGGCAGGCGTGCTCAACATTGATGGCCTGCCAGACAACGGTCAGCTCTTCAGCATCGAATTCGGTTTCCGTGAACAGCTTGTGCAGCACCTGGTAGCCCTCGTACGCCTGCGGGCTTTCGGCCAGCACCTTGTGCAGCCCTGGCAGGCGTCCAAATGCCTTCTGGGACTGCTCCAGCAACGGCTTGGAGGCTTCTGGGGCACTATCATGGTCGTGGGAAGGAAATTTCATCGCATCGATCCTTGCTCTTTTTGATCGCCGACCAAATTAGCCTTTATTGAGTGATCACTCAAGTATATATTTGAGTGACCGCTCAATAGATGGTGCTCCCATGCCGCGCAAACCGAAACATGACCGCAACGACCTGATCGAACGTGCCCGCAACCTGTTCTGGCAGCGCGGCTGGGCGGGCACGTCACTCAAGGATCTCGAAGCCTGCCTCGACATGAAGCCGGGCAGCTTCTATTCGGCCTTTGGATCGAAGGACGCGCTGTTCGAACTGGCGCTGGACAAATACGCCGCGGACGGCGCCGACAGGTTGCAAGCATTGAAGCAGGAACTCGGCCCGATCGGCGCGCTGAAACGCTTTCCCGCTCTGGCCATCGCATCCACGGAAGCCCCGGCCAAGGCCTGCATGTTGTCCAAGACGCTGCTGGAACTTCACGCCCACAAGCACCCGCTGGCCGCCAAGGCCAACAGCCACCTTCTGAAGATGGAACAGCACTTCTGCGAGCTGTTTCGTGAAGCCCAGCAAGCCGGGGAGATCGCCGCACATCACGACCCGGAAGCGCTGGCGCGACGCTACCAGTCGGATCTCCTGGGGCTACGCGTTTCGGCGGAACGGGAAGGCGTAGATGCCGAGGCAATCGCACAGGAAATAGCAAACAGCCTGACACGGCTCTGAGCCGCATGACAGCGGCCATTGCAGGAACAACGCCCCCTGCCCACAATCACCCTGCAGACAATGAAAAAGCGGGCCCAAAGGCCCGCTCGCTTTTTACATCAACCTCACACTCGAGGGCGCCTTGGCTTCAGTCCTCCAGATCCGGGACAAGCGCCGCCGGAAGGTTCTGATAGCAAACCGGGCGCAGGAAACGACGGATCGACAGGCTGCCAACCGAGGTGGCTCCGAAATTGGTCGACGCCGGGTAAGGTCCGCCATGAACCATGCTGTCGCAAACCTCGACACCGGTGGGGAAACCGTTGGCGAGAACCCGGCCTGCCTTGCGCTCCAGAATCGGCATCAAGGCCTGAGCCGCGTCCATGTCCGCGTCATCCATATGCAGCGTGCAGGTCAGCTGCCCCTGAAGGCTGAGCGCGATGGCCCGCATATCATCAGCGCCCTCAGCCACGACAATGATGCCCATGGGGCCAAAGACCTCTTCGGCAAGCACGTCGTTCTTCAGCCAGTTCTCCGCCGTGGTCTGATACAGATAGGGGGTCGCATCGCGCAGATCGCAGCTTGTCGTGAGCAGTTCCTGAACGCCCGCAGTCTCCGCGACGCGGCGCTGACCGCCGCGGTACGCTTCGGCGATGCCATCGGTCAGCATGGTTTGCGCGCCGGTCTCTGCCAACGCCTGCCGCGCAGCCGCCGCAAAGGCCTCTGCCGCCGCGCCCGACTTTACAACCGCGATGCCCGGGTTGGTGCAGAACTGCCCCGCCCCCATGCTGAGCGACGCAGCCCACCCTTTGCCGATTTCTTCAGCGCGCGACTCAAGCGCGGCATCCAGGATGAACATCGGGTTGACCGACCCCAGCTCGCCGAAGAACGGGATCGGCTCCGGGCGCGCGGCACAGAGATCAAACAGCGCGCGGCCACCCGCCAGCGAGCCGGTGAAGCCGACCGCCTTGATCAACGGATGCTGAACCAACGCCGACCCGACTTGACGGTTGCCGCCCTGAATGAGGCTGAACACGCCGGGGTGCACACCACATTTTTCCACTGCCGCAAATACCGCCTCGGCGACGATCTCGCCGGTGCCGGGATGCGCGGAGTGCCCCTTGACGACCACTGGACAGCCAGCCGCCAATGCCGCGGCGGTGTCCCCCCCGGCCGTGGAGAACGCCAGCGGGAAGTTCGATGCGCCGAAAACAGCCACCGGTCCGATCGGGCGTTGCACCATCTTCAAATCGGGACGCGGCAGCGGCTGGCGCTCCGGCAGGGCCTCGTCGTGGCGCCGGTCCAGGTAGTCCCCTTCGAGGATATGCGCCGCGAACATCCGCAGCTGCCCGGTGGTGCGGCCCCGTTCGCCCTGCAGGCGGGCCTCAGGCAGACCGGTCTCCTGGCAGCCGATCTCGGTGATCGCATCCGCGCGGGCTTCGATTTCATCCGCAATCGCGTTCAGGAAGTCCGCGCGCGACTGACGCGAAGAATAGCCAAAGCTCCAAAAGGCCTCTTCAGCGGCCTGAACGGCGGCATCGACATCCTCCACGCGGCCAACCGAAAAGTGGTGGCTGGGACCATGCGCCGGACTGGATTCGAAGGTCTCAGCGCCCGCAGTCCAGGCGCCTGCAATCAGATGTTTTCCGTGAGGGGTAAATGTCATTTCGGGTTCACTTTCGTGTGGAACATAGGTGAGCAGCTTGATTGTGGATATTGTATCCAATATCACCTCCGCTGCAACCCCCATTCACGGCAAGACCTGCTACTCCCCTGCGAGGCGACGCTGTTTGGCGATCATTTCAAGCAACTCGGTCTTGGTGCGTTCGATATGCTTTTGCAGCAGAACTGCTCCACCCTCGACGTCGCCTTTGGCCGCTAGCTCCAGCAACTTGCGGTGATCCTCTTTTGCCGGCTGGCGCTGTTTCATGACGCTGAGGTGAATGCGCACGTAGCGGTCGGAGTGCAGGCTGATACGCTCCAGAAACTCTTTCGACATTCGCCGATCGGCGGCGGCATACAGCGCCATGTGGTATTCGTGGTTGGATTGCCCCCACTGGCTGACATCATCAGCCTCGTAGGATCCTTCCATCTCTGACAGCAGCTTGTCGCAGGCGTCAAAATCCGCCTGGGTCATGTTCGGAATGGCCCGGCGGAACAGGTCAACCTCGATCAGGATGCGCAAATCAAAGATTTCCCCGATCTCCCGAAGAGAATGCTTGATAACGGTGCCGCCACGGTTGTTTTCCCATTGCACCAGCCCCTCGGCGCTCAGGCGTTTCAAGGCCTCGCGGACCGGCATTCGTGACACGTCGTATTCTTTGGCCAACAGCTCCTGGCGGATTGCTTCCCCCTCTGCCAGCTCGCCGCTGAGAATGCGCTGTCTCAGATCGCTTGCAATCATCTCCGGTAAGCTTTGCTTCTTGACAGCACGCCTGCCCGCCATGTGGCCCCCTTCCCTTTTGGATTTTGGATGCAAATTAAACAACAAGCTGACCATACAGCAGCATTTCGGGTATCAGAAGATAAAAACAGTTTGCCACGGCAATGCCGGATATTGCATCCAATATCCAGATACACAATTTGGAGACGCGCCATGACCGACGTAAAACAACTCCCCCTTCAGGAAATCAGGGACCTGGCCCTGTCGGTGCTCGAACGCTCAGGGTATGGCGAGGACCACGCCCGCGCCATCGCCGATATGCTGTATACCTGTCAGCTGGATGATTGTCAGTCGCATGGCCTGTTCCGTCTCTTCATGTGTCAGCAAACCATGGATGTCGGCAAGATCGACGGACACGTCCAGCCCCGCATCAGCACCGGGGAAACGGCAATCGTCCGGGCAGACGCCCAGCGCGGCATGTCGCTGCTTGCACTGGAGCAGGCAATGCCCGAACTCATCGCCAAAGCCCGCAAACATGGGATCGCCGCGCTTGCGATCAACAATTGTTTCCACTTCTCCGCGCTCTGGCCGGAAGTGGAGCGCCTGTCCGCAGCCGGGCTGGCAGGCCTGGCGATGGTGCCCAGCCATTCCTGGGTAGCGCCGGCCGGCGGGACCCGTGGCAGCCTTGGCACCAACCCGATTGCCTTCTCCTGGCCGCGCGCGGACAAAGATCCGTTCACCTTCGATTTTGCGACCAGCGGCTTTGCACGCGGTGAAATCGAACTGTACAAACGCGCGGGCAAACCCCTCCCCGAGGGCGTTGCGATCGACAAGGACGGCAAGCCGACCACCGATCCGCAGGCCGCGCTGGATGGGGCAATGCTGACGTTCGGCGGCTACAAGGGGTCTGCCCTGTCGATCATGATCGAACTGATGGCCGGTCCGCTGATTGACGATCTGACGAGCCTGGAAAGCATGGAATTCGCCGAAGGCACTGGCGGCGCGCCGTACCATGGCGAGATCATTCTGGCCTTTGATCCCGAGCACTTCAGCGCAGGCCGCACCGCCGAGAACGATGCCCGCGCAGAACGGCTGTTCGCCGATATTATCGACCAGGGCGCACGGCTGCCCTCACAGCGCCGCTTCGCTGCCCGCGCGCGCAACCTGGACCGCGGCTATGTGGAAATCCCGCAGGCCCTGTACGATGACCTCATTGCCCTGACCGCTGCCTGATCAAAACAAAGGGGAGGCTGAACGGATCAGCCTCCCCGACAAGCCTTGCACCCAGACCTTGGCGCTCAGGCGCCCCAAGTGTCCGACAGGCGATAACCATCCGGCCAGGGATCATCCGGGTCCAGCATATGCTGGTGAATTCCCGTAACCCAACCACGGCCACTGATTTCCGGCACGATTGCATCGCGGCCGCCCACCTTGGCCGGTTCAACGATGCGCCCGGAAAACCGGGACCCGATGATCGACACCGCGTCAAACGTCTGACCAATCTTCAACTGACCGCGCGCCGCCATCAGCGCCATGCGCGCAGACACGGCAGTGCCTGTCGGTGAGCGGTCGACCTTGCCCGGCTGGATCGCCACAGCCGACTTTCCGCTGAAACCGGTCTCCGTCTTGCTGAGAGGGCCGCAGAACGCGCAGAACGAGATGTGATCCCAGTCAGGGTTCTCCGGGTGGCTGAAGCCCAGTTGCTCGTTGGCGGCATCGGTGATCCGCACCCCCAGGCGGGCGATGTCCTTGGCCTCGGATTCAACGATGTCAAATCCCAGCGCCTGCGCATCCACCACCACGAAACTGTCACCGCCATAGGCCGTATCCACCGTGATTGTGCCCAGCCCGTCAACCTCAAGCGGGACCTGGATCTTATCGGCAAAGCTCGGCAGGTTCTGCACGAAGATGCGCTCCGCCTTGCCGTTCCGGCACTCAGCACGCACACGCACCAGTCCTCCCGGGGCCTCCAGCACCATATGGGTTTCCGGTTCCTGCATCGGCACCAAGCCCCCGTCCAGCAGCACGGTCGAGACGCAAATCGAATTGGACCCCGACATGGGAGGCGTGTCTTCCGGCTCCATGATAATCCAGGCGGCGATTGCCTCCGGGTGCTTTGGCGGCACCAACAGGTTTACATGGCGAAAGACGCCGCCACGCGGCTCATTCAGCACGAAGTTGCGCAGGGTCTCATCCTGCGCGATGAACTTGCGCTGCTCCCACAGGGTCTCTCCCGGCGGCGGCAACACCCCACCGACAATCACATCCCCGACCTCACCTTCGGCATGGGCTGAAATCACATGTATGGTCTTTGTGCTACGCATTTGCTGCTCCCTTAATCAAAATCGGTCGGCCCTGTAGGGGTGAAGCGGAATGGCGCACGAGCCGCCCGCCACGACGTCGCGCACCAGTTCAGCGGTGGCGGCGGACTGCGTGAGCCCCAGGTGCCCATGTCCGAAGGCGTAGATCACGTTGGCCGCCTTCGGGGATTGCCCGATGACAGGGAGCGTATCCGGTATCGAGGGGCGGAACCCCATCCAGCGGACCCCGCCTGTTGTCTTGAGCCCCGGCAGGAACCGGACCGCTTTTTGCAACAGCACATCCGCGCGCTTGTAGTTGGGCGGCAGCTTGAGCCCGCCGAGCTCAACCGCGCCGCCCACACGCACACCGCCATTGATGCGGCTAACGACGAACCCGTGCGCCCCGAATGTCAGATGGGTGCGGACGTCGAATGCCCCGGCAGGCAAAGTGGTATTGTACCCACGCTCGGTCTCCAGCGGGATACGGTCTCCCAGGGTGCGCGCCAGATGGTGCGACCAGGCGCCGGCGGCCACCACGACCTTGTCGCAGGTTAGGCTGCCATCTTCACACAACAACTCGACACGCTCACCATCCTGAACAATCGAGCGCACCGTGCTGCTCAGGACTTCGCCTCCCGCGGCGACAAAGGCGCGCGCCAGATGCTCGGTCCAGGCCTTTGGATCCGTCGTGTTGATCCAGTCCGGCGTGAAGCCCGCGTGAGTGAACCGGGGATGCAATCCCGGCTGGATCTCAGCGATTTCCTCCGGGCTGCGCAGCAATTCGTAGCGGATGCCATAGCGGCCTCGCAGCTCCCAACCGGGCAGGCTGTCCCGAAACTGCGCCTCGCCCTCATACAGCTGCAGCTGGCCGTCGCGCTGGATCAGGCTTTCGCCATCTGTGGCGGCAATCTGGCGCTCAAGCGCCGCCTTGGACAGGTCCATCAGCGCACTTTGAGCCGCAACCGAGGCATCATGGCGATCCTGCCAGCTGGCACGCCAGAACCGCAGCATCCAGGGCGCAATCTGCAGCGCATATCGTGGTGGGATCGACAACGGGCCCAGCGGATCCAACAGCCATTTCGGCGCCTTGCGCATAATGCCTGGCGCGGCCAATGGCATCACGTCGGTAAAGGCAAACGCCCCCGCATTGCCCTGCGAGGTCTCGGCGGCGACGCCTTTGCGGTCCAGCACCCGTACCTTGTGCCCGTTTCGGGCCAGCTCGGCGGCAATGCTGATACCAACGACACCTGCGCCAATGACAACAATATCCTGCGGCATGGGATCCGCCCTCTGATTGGATCAAAAGATAAACGGGGCGGCCTGTGCGCCCCGTCAGATTTTCAGACGATCCCGGCCTTGAACGGATCATTCTGGTCAAAAACCAGCGTCGCTTCCGCCATGATGTGGGCCTGCCCGGTTATGCGCGGGATGACGCCGCCTGTCGGACCGGGCCGGTACGACAGCCGGTAGGAGCTGCCGATCACGCTCTCCAGCACGATCTCCTCGCCCTCGGCCAGCTGGCCGGCGGCCGCCAGACAGGACACGAAGGCCGAGCTTCCGGTTCCGCAGGGCGAACGGTCGTATTCATTGTCCGGGCACAATACGAAATTGCGGCGCAATGCGGCGGTGTTCGGGCTCGCACCACTGAGGATCACGTGATCCACAGGCTGGCCCTCGGGCCCGGTGAGACCGGCCCGAATGCAGGCTTCGCGAATGGCCACCGACAGATCCGTCAACGCGGGGATGTTGGCTGTCGTCACCTCAAGCGGCGCATCTGCAATGAAGAACCAGTTGCCGCCGTAGGCCATGTCACCCGTGACAGCTCCGATCCCCTCGACGTCGACCGTCGCCTGGTGGTGAATACGGCGGCTTTCAATGTTGGTGACCGACACGGTGTTTGCATCATGCAGCTCCACCGTGACCACCCCTGCCGGGGTTTCGATCTTGTGAATCCCCTGCGAGATGCGCCCCATTCGGGCCAAGGTGACGGCCAGCCCGATCGTGCCGTGTCCGCACATGCCAAGGACCGCATCCGCATCGAAATAGATCACGCCAGTGACGCACTCAGGATCAACAGGCTCCACCAGCAGCGCAGCCACCATACCGGCCTGGCCGCGCGGCTCCAGCAGGACCGAGTTGCAGAAATCAGCGTGCTCCGCGGACAGCGTCTTTGCCCGAGCGGACAGCGGCCCCGACCCTAGGTCGGGGCTACCCTCCAGGATGACCCGTGTGGGCATCCCGCCGGTGTGGCTGTCAATTACATGCATTCAGCGATAATCCCGCCCTGCTTGGACCAGTCAGCGAACCAGGTGCGGAACAGGTTGTACTGCTGTTCACAATAGTTGCGCTGCGCATCGGTCAGCTCGTCGGTTTCGATGAAGTGCAGGCGGTACTCTTCCTCGCCGTTCAGCACCAGCAGGTACTTGTAATAGAGGACCAGGTCGGTGCCTTCGTCAAAGCTGGCCAGAACGCCAAAGGCTTCTTCCAGTTCGCGCGCCCGCAGACGAGCTTCGGCGTTGCCTTCGGCGGCCTTTTGCGACAGGGCTGCCAGCAGCAGCGCTTCCTTCGGCAGCGCGGTACCGATGCCGGTGATCGAACCGGTCGCACCGCAGTTGACGAAACCATGGTAAACCTCGGTATCCACGCCCACCATCAGGGTCACCTGATCATCCTTGCTGGTGATGTGCTCAGCGGCATAGCGCAGGTCGTCCTTGCCACCGAATTCCTTGAAGCCCACCAGGTTGGGATGCTCGGCACGCAGCGCAAAGAACAGGTCGGCGCGGGTCGCGAAACCGTAGACGGGGCTGTTGTAGATGATGGCAGGCACGTCCGGAGCCGCCGACAGGATGGCCTTGAAGTGGTTCTTCTGCGCGATGACGGAGGTTCCGCGGGACAGGACGCGCGGGATCACCATCAGACCGGCGGCGCCGACCTTCTGCGCATGCGCGGCAAGCGCCACAGCGGATTTGGAATTGATCGCACCGGTGCCCACAACGGTCGGAACGCCGGCTTCCACCAGACGCTCAACGCCCATCATCCGCTCCTCGTCGCTCAGCAACGGCCAGTCCCCCATGGAGCCGCAGTACACAACGGCGGACATGCCAGCGGCAATCATTTCCTTGCCCTTTTTCACCAAGGCATCGAAATCCGGGGTGCGGTCCGCCTTGCAGGGCGTCATGAGTGCGGGCATGGTACCCGTGAAGACATTCTGGGACATGGTTGCTCCTTATTGAATATGCCGACTTGCGGGCCAGCCTGCCGTATCGAGCCCCAAGCCGGAGCCATGCCCGGACATCTGAGACCCCAAAAACCGATTGCAGGCCGCGAAACGGGAGTTCGCGACTCTACACTCTGGTCATAGCCAATTTTGGATCCAAAATCCAATATCTTTTCGCACCCGCCTCTCACTTTTTTGCCGCGTGGCTGTCACGCAGAATGCAAAGCAAAAAAGCCGACGCGCAAGCGTCGGCTTTTTCAGGGTTTTCAGAACTGTCTCGCCGAGGGCGAAACCGTGCCATCAGCCGAGCAGAAGCTCAGGCAGCCACAGCGCTACTTCAGGCACGAAGGTCGTCAACATCAGCGTCGGCAACCAGGCAAAGATGATGAAGACCAGCGTCGGCCACAGCATCTTGGCCACGGGCGTATCCGCGACCTGCGCACCCAGGTACAGCAGCGGCGCGGTCGGCGGCGTGATGTTTGCCATCCCAAGGTTGACGCCGATCACGGCTGCAAAGTGGATCGGATCCATGCCGACGCTCTGCGCGATAGGCAGCAGGATCGGGGTCGAGAGCAGCAGGCCGGAGATATCGTCCATCAGCATGCCGATCAGGATCATGACCACGTTGATCATAAGGAGGATCACGATCGGATTGTCTGACACCGAGTAGACCATTTGCTGCGCGATCTGGGGTGCGCCTTGGGCGATCAGATTGTCCGACACGATCAGCACCATGAAGATCATGATCATCACGACGCCAATGGTGATGCCGGATTTCTGGATGGTCTCCAGTAGCCCCCGCCAGGTCAGCCCACGATAGAAATAGATCGCGATCGGAATCGCATAGACAACAGCAATCCCCGCAGCCTCTGTCGGGGTCATGATCCCGCCGTAGATGCCGCCCAGAATGATGATCGGCATCATCAGTGCAGGACCGGCAACGCGCCCTTGCGCCTTGAGCGCCGGGAAGAACGGTGACGGCCGCTCGGTCAGCTGGATGTCGTCATGCTTGCGCAGCATAAACCGGTTGGTGATGATCAGCAGAGTGATCAGAATGAAGGCCGGGATCACAGTGGACAGGAAGCACTTCAGCACATGCTGCTGCGCCACCCAGCCGTAGAGAATGTGATTGGCACTCGGTGGGATCAGCAGGCCGAGGGGGCTGGCGGCCACCAGCAGCGCCGCGGATTTGCCCTCGGGATAATTGGCCCTTTTCAAGTGCGGCAGCATGATGCCGCCGATGCAGGTCAGGGTGGAGTTCGCACTTCCCGCGATGGAGCCGAACACCCCGCAGGCCAGTACCGCAGCTGCGCTCAGCCCGCCCTTGAGATGGCCGACGAACATTTCGGCGATGGCCACCAAGGGCGCCGCGATGCGTCCTCGCTCCATCACGCCACCGGCGATCATGAACAGCGGAATGGCCAGCAGCACCAGCGACCGGAGGCCGGTCGAGCCGGTTGGCAGATAGCCGGTAATCGACTGATCCCCGACCAGCGCGATGAACATCAGCACCGCCCCAAAGGCCACAAAGACGCTGACCCCCAAGAGCAGCATCGCGCAGACGATGACGAGACTTCCGACGATGATCATGACCGCAACTCCTTGTTCATGTCAGATTTGAGAGGCAGCCCAAGACCTTTTCGGATGTGAACATAGAGGTGCGCAGCCGAGAACATCGCCATGAAGCCGAAGGCAATCATGATGGCAATGCGCCAGGAGACGAAGGGAATGCGCAACGCTGGCGTTGCCCGCAACCGCGGGAAGGAGAAATCATCGGCCAAAGACACGTAGCAGGCATATACGATGAACACCGTGACGATCAGCTCGATCGCCAGAACGATGAAGCCCCGCCACCAGATCCACTTTGGATTGGTGATGACCACTTCCAGGATATCGGCGTTGATATGCAGCCTGCGCTCGGATGCCAAAACGGCACCGGCAAAGAAACCGACGATACTGATCGCCAACAGCCACTCTTCATATGCGAAAAGATCCCCACCCAGCCCATAGCGCACGATGACGACCAGACCGAAGGTCACTGCCATCAGCACGCCGGAAAAAATGACGATCGCTTTCATTAGAAACATCGCCCAGTCCATCGGCACCCCGATGAAGCGCGGCAATTCGTCCGTTACTCGGGCCATCTTGCCCCCTTTTTGGCGTTGAGCGCCCCGAAGGCCGCGATAGGGAAAACCTGCGCACATGTCGCAGGTTCACCGTCTGCCACGGCCCCGGCACTTTGCTGTCCGCCAGGGCGCTCACGTGTTGCAAATGCAGACAGGGGCAACGCATCGTGCTGCCCCTGCTGAAGTGGATTACTGAACTGCGGCCAGCACCTGGTCAATCACGTCCTTGCCTACCGCGCCTTCCATGGTCGGCCAGATAGTGCTGCGGACGTAGTCGGCCATGGCCTTCTGCTCTTCGTCGTTCAGCTTCAGAATGGTGTAGCCGCTCTCGATCAGCTTCTGACCGAAGGCCTCGTCATTCTTGCGGTTATACTCGAAGAAGTCTGCCGACGCCTTGTCCATTGCGGCCTGAATAACGGCACGCTGCTCGTCGTTCAGCTTCGCCAGGGTGCGCTCGGAACCGTAGTAGAAGGTCTGCTCCAGCAGCGAGTTGTACTCGATGAAGTGGGTACCAACGTCGGATTTGGCAAAGATCGAGTAGGTCGCGGTCTTGGTGCAGCAGATCGCACCGTCGACGATGCCGGACTGCAGGGCCGGGAAAATGTCGCCCCACGCCATGGTGGTCGCGCGATAGCCCAGAGCCTCAACAGTGGATTTCACCGCGTTCGAGGACCAGACACGGATGTTCATGCCCTTGTCTTCGAAGTTGTTCCAGTTCTCCGGCTCACGGGTGGCAACGATACCGACAAACCCTTCCGGGTTGGCCGCCATTACGCGGATGCCATATTCGTCGGTGATGTCCTGCAGGATGCGGTTGTAGTCCGAATCCATGTCACGCAGCACGCGGTCCATGTCGTCGTAGCTGCTGACGAGGAACGGCATGTTCAGGAACTCAAGGCGCGGATCGGTGTCCGAATAGATGAAGGCGGACGCAAAGTCGATGTTGCCACGCGCGACGTCTTCGAACAGCGCCTCACCGGAGCCCAGCTGGCTGGCCGGGAAGACGGTCATTTCCAGGCCAACACCGGCGGCGTTCACCTCGGCAGCCACCTGCTCCATCATCTTTGTGCCCTGATGATCGATCGGGAACACACCTGCAAAGCGCAGCTTGATGTCCTCGGCGAATGCGGGAGCCGCAACCTGCAGCGCCATCGCACCGGCCGCGACTGCTTTAAACAGCGTTTTCATTCCTCAGTTCTCCATGTTGTGAAGGCAATACCAAATCCACCGGCTGCCCGGCTTCTCTGCGCGTGTCTTTTTTCTGGGCATGCCAATTGCCGACCTCGGCGTGCTGGCAAAGCAAGTCGCAAAATGCCGGTCAAGCGAGCGCACTTTCAGCGCGAAAGATGTCTTCGCTGATTCCAGCCATGCTTCCTCCTCCCAAACGCAGCTTCGGACCTTATACTGATACAATATCCAAAATCCAATACTTATGCGCGGATGCCGACCAACTAAAAAATCGGCTCATATTTCCATATGGTTCGGACGACAAGCCGATTTTGAAACCCGCCCTTTCGGAGGGGCTGCGCAGGTACATCCGACCCTTTGTGAAGTGGAGATTCGCTGATCTCAGAATCTGACAGGGGGAGCCGTAGCCCCCCCCTGAACATGAAGTTCCACAGTTTATGTCGGCCAGGAACTGGCCCGGCAGTTATGCCGTCTTCGCCCGTTGCTCCTGCGCGTTCTGGCTTACAATTCGCCGCATTTCTGCCTGGCTCATCGGTTTGCCAAAGTAGAACCCTTGCACCGATGTACAGTTTTCCTGCTGAAGGAACACCAGCTCCTCCTCTTCCTCCACCCCCTCGGCGAGGACAGGGATTTTCAAGGCAGATCCCAGCAGCAGCGTCGACCGCACGATGGCGGCGCTTTGCGCATTCTTGTGAACCCCGCGCACGAAGCTCCGGTCAATCTTGATCTTGTCAAACGGGAAGGTCTGCAATGTCGCGAGCGAGGAATACCCGGTACCGAAGTCATCCATTGCGATGCGAACACCGTAATTCTTCAGCTGGTGCATCACCTTCAGCGTATGCGCCTGATCGTCAATGATGCTGGATTCGGTGATCTCCAGCTCCAGCCGTTCTGGCGACAACCCGGTCTCAAGCAGGATATCCATGACATCCTCCACAAAGGAGGGCTGCACCAATTGCTGCGGCGCAACGTTCACGGCCACCTGGTAGGGCTGCGGCCAGCTGGCCGCCTCTTTACAGGCAGCGCGCAGCACCCAGTGACCGATTTCGCGGATGAGCCCCGTTTCCTCCGCGATCGGGATGAACTCTGCCGGGGATACCCGCCCTCGGGTCGGGTGGTTCCACCGCAGCAAGACCTCAAATCCCAACGGGTCTAGTGTGGTCAGATCATTTTGCAATTGATAGGCCAGTTCGAACTGGCCAGCGGCCCCGGCTTGGCGCAGATCATGGACCAGTTGCAACCTGTCGCGGCTCTGCCGGTCCATCTCTGCGCTGAACTGACAGATGTTGGACGCCGGATCGGATTTGGCGCGGTACATCGCCAGATCCGACTTGTGCAGCAGGTCCTGCGGATCCCGCCCCTCGGTCAGGCTGGTGGCGACACCGATAGAGGCCCCTACGCGCACCGACAGCGCATCGAGATCGATCGGCTCGACGATAGAGGCATGCAACCGCTCGGCGTATGCCAGCACCTGCTCAACCCGTCGGAAGCTCTGCTTCACGGCCACAAACTCGTCCCCGCCGACGCGGGCAATGTGTTCCCCCGGCCCCTGCTGGGCACGCAGACGGTCAGATACGGCCTGCAGCACCTTGTCCCCCACGGCATGTCCGTGCAGATCGTTGATCTCCTTGAAGAGGTTCAAGTCGATGGTCAGCACCGCCGCACGCTCGGTTTCATCTCGCTGCAGGCGCAACTGAAGCGCCGAGAGATACTGCGTCAACCACATCCGGTTCGGCATCGCGGTCAGCGGATCATGCAGCGCGGCATGCGCCAGCTTGTCCTGCGCCTCGATTTCCAGGTTCGCCTCGATGCTGGCAGAGGCGAAACCCACCAGAAGGATCAACCCCATCACGCCGAAGATCAGCATGCTCAGCGTGGTATCCGCGATGACCTTCGGCGGCACCTCCAGCAAGGGGCTGAGCCGCACTTCGATTGCCGCCATGCCGGTAAAATGCATGGCACAGATCGCTGTCACCAGAAGCGCCGATGCCGCCATCCAGTTGCGGCCGCCTTGGGAACTGCTGGCAATCATGCGATACCCGAAGGCCGCCAGACCGGCACCGGCCACGACCGAGGCCACCAGGTAGGTCGAAGACCATTCGATCGTCCCGGGCAACAGGAATGCCTTCATGCCTGTATAGTGCATCGCTGACACACCAAGTCCGAAGAACGCCCCCGCCACCAGCGGCATATTGCGACCGTGACCAAAGGCCAGCACGGCGTTGGCAACCAGCACCCCGACCATTCCAACCACCAAGGAGAACGCAGTCAGCAGCGGCTCATACCCGTTGGCGAAACCGGGTTCGTAGGCCAGCATCGCAATGAAATGGGTCGACCAGATTGTTGCGCCGCCGATCATGCTGGACAGCCCCAACTGCACCAACCGCCGCCGCCCGCGGGCACCCGCCAATCGGCTGGACAGCCGGACAGAAAGGCTTGAGCCGACAATGCAGACCAATGCGGCAACAGCCACCAGGCCGGTGTTATGCTGCGTCGTGATACAGTCCAGTATTCGGTACATCGAATGCCCCAGATCATTGTGCGTTAAAACATCGTGATGCCACGAAACGCTTAACGAAGTGCCAAGACTGGGGCGGCCAGGCACTTATAACACTTTGATAATTTTCGGTGAATGCGCGCTTTCTTTGTCTGAAACAGGCATATCCAGGACATGGAGCTGGTGCCAGAAATTGCCTTGACAACCTGCGGAAGCCTACGCGGCAGCCCTCTCGCATCGATTACGAGAGGACTCTGCTCGGCATACCAGTCGACGGTTCTTCGACAGATCACGGCCGACGGCAGATCGCTTCAGACGACATCAACCTCCAGCACGCCCAGCCCTTCGATCTCAAGTCGCAGCGCATCGCCCTTGACCGTTGGGCCGACACCTGCAGGGGTGCCCGTCAAAATAATGTCCCCCGCAGCCAGTTCAAAGTATTCCGACAGGTAGGAAATGATTTCCGGCACCTTCCAGATCATCTGGTTCAGGTCGCCCTGCTGGCGCGTCTCACCGTTCACGTCCAGGCGGATGCAGCCAGCCATGATATGGCCGACGTTGCTGACAGGCTGAATAGGGCCGATAGGGGCCGAACCTTCAAAAGCCTTGCCGACTTCCCATGGCCGCCCCATCTTCTTGGCGGCTGCCTGCAAGTCCCGCCGCGTCATATCCAGCGCGGGGGCATAGCCATAGACGAGGCTCAGCGCGTCTGGCACCGAAATGTTGCGCCCAGCCCCGCCAAGCGCAACTGCCATTTCCGCCTCGAAATGCACTTCTGAAGACTTATCCGGATAGGGAAATTTTCCGGACGTACTTAGATTGTCAGGATTTTTCTGAAAGAAAAACGGCGGCTCGCGGTCCGGGTCATGGCCCATCTCAATCGCATGCGCCGCGTAGTTTCTGCCAATGCAATAGACCCGACGCACCGGGAAGACCCGTTCCTCCCCAGCCACCGCGAGCACCGGTCTACGAGGCGGTTCTATGACATATCCGGGCATTTTTTTGGCTCCAAATCTGAGAGTGACCACGCCCGCCTGCCAAAGCGAGCCTGAGGGTAAACCTTGTGGGCCAGCTTTGCGCTCCGAACAAGAGAGTGCGGGTGCAATTTAGAAAGTATTCAAGATCAAATGAGACATATCCAGCGAACGAAGCTTACCGCGTCCGTAATGCAGCGGGAAGCCATGGCAGAGCTGAGGGCGCTGATTTCGCAGGTACGGATGGTTCCGGATGCGGATGCGCCCGGCGGCCATCAGCTTGAGCTTGTGGGGGAACTGGCCGGGATCATGGCTTTGGGTGGGCTTGAATCGAAGAAGCCCCCGCTTTTTGCGGAGGCTTTGTCGTGATCATTGGTTGCGGGAGCAGGATTTGAACCTGCGACCTTCAGGTTATGAGCCTGACGAGCTACCTGGCTGCTCCATCCCGCGACACTTTGTTTGGCCTACCGCGCGGATCGCTACTTGAGGCCGGTTATTATCCGGTGACTTGCCGTATCGGCGCGTTTTCCGGGTGATATTGTATCGTTTAAGAGAGGTTTTGGATTTTACTAGGTTTGGCGGTGACCTACTCTCCCAGGGCTTGAGCCCAAGTACCATCGGCGCGACAGTGCTTAACTTCCGGGTTCGGGATGGGACCGGGTGTTTCACTTGTGCTGTAGCCACCAAACCGAGGAAAATCCAAATCCGACGGCCTTGCGGAGCAAGGCTGGCGAGCGGCAGGCAGCGTATTTGCGAAGCAAATGCGCGTTGCCGCTGGGTTGTTATGTCACCGCCGAGTGGCGGCAGGCAGAACAACCTGCGTCGGTTACAATCAACGTTGTCCAGGTTTTGTGTTTTGGATGGTTTGCTTTCTGTGTCCTGTAACACTGTCTGTTACTGGATCAAATCAAGCCTATCGGGCGATTAGTACCGGTCAGCTGAACGCATTGCTGCGCTTACACCTCCGGCCTATTGGCGTGGTGGTCTTCCACGGCCCTCAGGGATACCTTGTTTTGAGGGGGGCTTCCCGCTTAGATGCCTTCAGCGGTTATCCTGTCCGATCATAGCTACCCTG
>JGI12316J15309_10018163_pt1 | contig 17718 bp, 12 predicted proteins | sample MarCyaLeptolynsp_FD_15309 | JGI IMG/M metagenome (IMG submission 15309) | reverse complement strand
GTTTCCAGGTTCATGCAATGCGCCGCGACATGTCAAAACAGGAAATTTCCCTGGATTTCGCGCAGCAGTTTTTTAGCGATAGCCCTTTCGAAGTCGGCGTAATCGCTTGCGATCTCGACGAAGGCTCCATGTCCGCCGATGACGTGATTGCGGAAGTAATAGTGCAAATATTGCACTTCGTTGAGGATCGTAAGACCGTTCACGACAATGCCGCCGGAAACGGCATGATCTCGCGCAATATCGACCCGGGTGCCGCTGTTGTTGGCACCGTCGGCGGCCACGTCGATGACATTCCTGGTGGCCCGGTTCGGGCTCCTGGCGATCAGCTCGGCAGCAAATCCGATGAGCGCGGAAATCGATGTTGCGCCATCCCTTGTGAGACGCGGGAGGTCGGCGACTTCATCGGCCAGAGCCGCAGCGGATTCGCGGTCGCGGACCAATGTCCAGGGAATGGCGACGATCTGACTGTTTTCACCGGACCATTGCACGACGGTGACCGCGATGGCGCCAAACGGTTCGGCCTGGATCGCCTGAAGGATCTCTTCCGATCGCAGAGCGCTCGCCGTCCCCTCGACCTGCAGCGCGAATTCGGCGTCGTCAACGCTCTGCGAGCAGTCGATCGCCAGGACGAGGTTCAGATCGATCGGGGTTTGCGCCGGGGTGGATGTGGGCAATGTCGCCAGCAAAACCAGGCACGCACAGAACAATGCCCGGCTCAATACACTTGGCCGCCGCTTTTGCATTGCGGGCTATTGGGCCCTAATACCGCGCAAACGCTCGGAACGGCGACGCAGCAATTCAAGCGTCGTCAACAGCAGGACCGACATGGCCACCAGGATTGTCGCCACGGATAGAATCGTCGGTGAAATCTGTTCACGCAAGCCGGTAAACATCTGCCACGGCAGTGTTTTCTGACCGGACGATCCGACAAACAGGACCACGACCACTTCGTCGAAGGACGTGATGAAGGCGAACAGGGCGCCTGAAATCACACCCGGCAGAATGAGAGGCATCTGCACCTTGAAAAAGGTCGTGACGGAATCCGCGCCCAGATTGGCCGCCGCGCGCGTCAGGCTCTGGTCGAAGCCGACAAGCGTTGCCGTTACGGTAATGATGACGAAGGGGGTGCCGAGCGCCGCATGAGCGAGGACGACGCCGATGAATGTCCCCTGCAGACCGATGCGCGAGTAGAAAAAGTACATGCCGGCCGCGGAAATGATCAGCGGAACGATCATCGGCGAAATCAGGATGGCCATGATCGTGCCGCGAAACGGCATGTGCGGCTGCGACAACCCGATTGCGGCCAGCGTTCCAAACGCGGTTGCCAGGAGGGTTGCGACCGGTGCGATCGTGATCGAGTTCTTCAGCGCGCCCTGCCAGTCGGGATTGGTAAAGAAGTCTTCGTAATTCACCATCGAAAAGGCGCTTGGATCGAGACGCAGCATTTCCGGCGTAAACGTGAAGAACGGCAGCGAATTGAAACTCAGCGGGATGATCACGATGATGGGGAAGATCAGAAAGAAAAAGATCAAAGCGCAGAGGATCCGGAAGCCGTAGTACCAGGCGCGCTGCAACGGAGAGGCGTAAATTGGCAGAGACATGTGCGTTACCCCAGTTTCACGTTGTCGATGCCGACAATCCGGTCATAGGTCCAGTACAATACCAGCACCGCGACGAGGAGGATGACGCCGAGCGCAGCTCCCAGCCCCCAGTTCAACGACGACGAGATATGGTAGGCAATCCGGTTGGAAATGAAGATACCCGAGGTGCCGCCGACCAGTTCCGGTGTGATGTAATAGCCGATGGCGAGAATGAAGACGAGAATGGCGCCGGCGCCGATGCCGGGAATGCTCTGCGGGAAATAAACCCTCCAGAATGCAGTCCAGTCGGTCGCACCCAGGCTTTTTGCCGCGCGGACATAGTAGGGCGGAATCGTCTTCATCACCGAAAACAGCGGCAGGATCATGAAGGGCAGCAGGATGTGGGTCATCGCGATGATGGTGCCGGTCTGATTGTTGATCAGAGCCAGGCGGCTGTCGTCGCCCACTATTCCGACATAGACGAGGAAATCGTTGATGACGCCCTGCTGCTGCAACAGCACCTTCCAGGCCGAAGTCCGAACGAGAAGCGATGTCCAGAACGGCAGCAGGACCAGGATCATCAGCAGGTTTGATGTCCTCAGTGGGAGCGTTGCCAGGAGAAACGCGATCGGATATCCGATCAACAGGCATGAAAAGGTGATGACGATCGCGAGAATGAAGGTGCGAAGCAGGAGTTTCAGATAGATCCGCTCATCTTCGACTTTCATGCTGACGCCGTCGCTGTCGCGTTGAGCGTCAAACGCGGCGAGAAAGTATCCATCCGTGTAGGTCGGGCTGAATTGTTTGATGGTCGCCCAGTTCTTGACCTCACCCCATCCCTTGTGAACCTTGATGAACTGCGCCTTGTAGTCGGCGTCTTCCATCCTCTTGACCCGCCGGCCGGTTTTCCGGAACAGGCTGGACATGCCCGAGCGTTCGTAATTCAGGCGCGACCCCAGGCGTGTATGGGTCTTGGCTTTTACGGCGACCCGCAAATCGGCCGCCAGTGCGGCATAGGTTTCTTCACCGGGTGTTTCTCCGGATTTGGGGTCCCAATCCCTGAGAGATTCGACGGTCAGCGGGATCGTTTCCACGACGATGTTGTTTTCGACGGAACGAAACAGCATGTCGACGATCGGCGCGACGAAGGTGAGCATAACGAACAGAAGCAGCGGTGAGACCAGCAGAAAGGCCTGAAAGCGTCTGCGCCGGACGGAGCGAGCGATGCTGGTTCGCAGCGGGACACCGTCGGATGTGGTCAGGACTTCAGGCGCGGAAATGCTCTGGTCGGTCATTGTCAGCCCACTTGTCCGGCCTTGCGGCCGTTATTTTCGAGGGGATGCGGGAGGGCCGTGGCCCTCCCGCTTCGACAGTTTGTCGATCTTACTTCGCAAGCCAGGCCTGGAATTTTGCGTCCAGATCGTCGCGATTGTCGGCCCAGAACTCGTAATTGTAGAGGAACGTGTTCTTGGCATTGTTCGGATCGGTCGGCATGTGCGGTGCCATGTCGATGCCGAGGGTGGCGTGCTTGCCGACAAGCGGTGCGGACGATGCGCGGGCCGGGCCGTAGGAAATATACTTGGCCTGGTCGGCAAGGCGCTGGGTGTCGGTGGCGAACATGATGTAGTCCAGTGCCCGCTTCTGGCGCTCATCGGACAGGCCGGTCGGGATGATCCAACCGTCAAGGTCGAACACCTGGGCGTCCCAGAGCATGCCAACCGGCTGCTTCTGCTCTTCGATCAGGGCGAACAGACGTCCGTTGTAGGTCGACCCCATGACGATTTCGCCATCGGCGAGCAATTGCGGGGTTTCAGAGCCCGAAGCCCACCAGATCACGTCGCTCTTGATCGTGTCCAGCTTGGCCAGCGCCTGCGCAACGCCTTCATCGGTGCCGAGAACGTCATAGACCTTGTCCTTGGCGACGCCGTCGCACAGGAGAGCCCATTCCATGTTGTTGATCGGGCGTTTTTCCAGAGCGCGCTTGCCCGGGAATTTCTCGGTGTCGAACACCGCGCAGACCGATTCCGGCGTGCTTGAGACCTTGTCGGTGCGGTAGCCGAACGTGGTGGAATAAACGATCTGCGGGATGAAGCAATCGGAGACGATCAGATCGCCGAAATCCTTCGACGCGGGCGTGCCGTCCGGCGCTGCGGCCAGCATCTTGTCGTGATCGATTTCCATGGCAAGGCCTTCGTCGCAAAGACGAATGGCATCGGCGGCAACCACGTCGACAACATCCCAGGTCACGTTGCCGGCTTCGTTCATGGCCCGCAGCTTGGCGACCGCTTCCGCAGCCGATTCATCATTGATGATTTTGACGCCCGGGTTCTTTTCCATGTAGGGCTTGTGGTAGGCATTGTTCTGGGAAGCGGAATAGGCACCGCCCCAGGATACGATCGTCATGTCGTCCGCTATTGCCGACCCGGCCGTCATGGCCATGGTCAAACCGACGGTCGACGCCAGTATTGACTTGAGTTTCATAGTCTATTCTCCCTTTGATTGGCCCGACCAAACGGGCAATAGTTAGGCTGCCTCCTCAGGCATTGCCTATAAGGCAATTGGATCCAGCGCCCGGCAATCTTCCGTGCGCCAGCCGACCGTTGCCTCATCTCCCTCAGCAAGGAGGACGGTGCCATCCTTGTTGGAAACCTTCACGATGAACTCGTCGTTGCCCTCGACCACCATGCGCGTGCGAATGTGGTCGCCCAGATAGATCAGTTCGGCGATGCGTCCCTTGACCGTATTCTCGACGCCGCCGCCATCGGGCGGCAGGATCTCGACCCGTTCCGGCCGGATCGAAAGGGTGGTCTGACTTCCCACATCGCCAATGTTCACGGCAAGCCCGCTGACAGTGGCGCCATCGGCCAGCTTGACGGTGCAATTGCCGTTTTCGACGGACTGGATCGTGCCGTTCAGCTTGTTGTTTTCGCCGATGAACTGGGCGACGAAGCTGTTTTCCGGCTGCTCATACAAAATGCTCGGACTGGACAATTGCTGAATGACGCCGTCGTTGAAGACCGCAATCCGGTTCGACATGGTCAACGCCTCGGACTGGTCGTGGGTTACATAAACCACGGTCACGCCAAGATTTTCGTGGATGTGCTTGATCTCGAACTGCATCTGTTCGCGCAATTGTTTGTCAAGCGCGCCAAGCGGTTCGTCCATCAGTACAAGATCCGGCTCGAAAACCAGTGCCCGCGCCACTGCAACCCGCTGCTGCTGGCCGCCGGACAATTGCGCTGGCATGCGGTTGCCGAATGCACCGAGTTCGACCATTTCCAGGGCTCGCTTGACCTTCTGCTCGATGGTCGCTTTTTCCAGTTTGCGAACCTGGAGCGGGAACGCCAGGTTCTCCGCAACCGTCATGTGCGGGAACAGGGCATAATTCTGGAACACCATGCCGATCCCGCGCTTGTGCGGCGGCACGTTGTTGATCGGCGTGCCGTCGAGATAAATTTCCCCGTGGGTCGCGGTCTCAAAACCGGCCAGCATCATCAAACAGGTGGTCTTGCCGGACCCGGACGGCCCAAGCATGGTCAGAAATTCACCCTGTTCAATATCAAGATTGAGGTTTTTTACGACCAGCGTTTCGCCGTCGTAGCTTTTTTGGACACCGTCAAATTTAACGTAAATGTCGCTGCCGTTCGCAGGCTTTGATGCCATCCCGATACTTGCGCCCTTTGCCGTTTCGCTCCGCTTGCCGTTGGCGGCGCGAAAACCAATGTTCCCCTTGGAGCCTCTGTGGACCCTCTTTGCGTGCGTGCATCGTGCAAATCGCCGCGCAGAAAATCAAGCGCAAAAATGAGAATGCGAAATTTCGTTGGCGCCGCTCACCGGATTCAGCGCGATATCGTGGTGCTTGGTTAACCGGTCCGGACATTGTCGCCGCAATTGGCTGCTTCGCCTCGGTCGATGTCGCTTAACAACTTTCCACTGTCGCAATTTGACGGGTCGCGAAAAACACAATTCAGGCATTGTCAAGCTACCGGTCCCGCGTGGATCAATCGTCGGCTGTCGGGGCACACTCTCCGCCATTATTTTTCGGGATGTAGGTTCGATGAAATCGCAAGCGCGTGTTGTTGTGATCGGGGGCGGTGTTGTCGGCGTTTCGACGCTCTATCACCTTGCCAAAAAAGGCTGGTCGGATGTGGTTCTCGTGGAGCGGCACGAACTGACGTCCGGGTCGACCTGGCATGCCGCCGGTCTGCTGCCCCTTTTCAACATGAGTTATTCGGTCGGCCAGATCCACAAATATTCCGTCAAACTGTATGGCGAGCTGGAAGCCGAAACCGGGCAGAATGTCGGTTTCAAACAGGTTTCCAATATCCGTCTGGCCTGTACCCAGGACCGCTGGGACGAGTACATGTATTATGCCGGGGTCGCCGAAACCATCGGGATCGATGTCAAGGTCCTGACCCCGGATCAGGTCAAGGACATCTGGCCGCTCTGCAACACGGACGGTCTGCTCGGCGCGATCCAGCATCCCGATGACGGCTATATTCAGCCTGCCGACCTGACCCAGGCTTTTGCCCGCGGGGCGCGGGCGCTCGGCGCGGAGATCTATCGCCATACCGTCGTGAACGCCATCGAACAGGCGGCGTCAGGCGAATGGACGGTCAAGACCGACAAGGGCGATATCACCTGCGAACATGTGGTGACCGCAACCGGGAATTTCGTTCGCCAGACCGGCGACATGCTCGGCCTCGATATTCCCGCAATTCCGGTGGAGCACCAGTACATCGTCACCGAACCGCATCCCGATATCGTTGCGCGCCAGAAGCAGGGCCTGCCGGAAATGGGCGTCCTGCGCGAATCCGATGCATCCTGGTACATGCGCGAGGAAAACGGCGGCCTGCTGCTCGGACCCTACGAGAAGGGTGCGCCGTGCTGCTATATCGACGGCCCGTCTCCGGATGCCGAATATGAATTGTTTCAGGAAGACCTGGAGCGGCTCGAGCCGCATATCGAGACGGCGATCAACCGGGTCCCGGCTTTCGGAGAAGCCGGTATCAAGAAGGTCTATAACGGTGCGATCTGTTACACGCCGGACGGCTCGCCGATCATCGGCCCGGCCTGGGACCGCAAGAACCTCTGGCTCAATGAAGGCCATTCGTTCGGCGTGACCGCGGCCGGCGGCGCCGGCTGGCAGCTCGCCGAATGGATCGTCGAGGGCGAGCCTTCCATCGACATGATGGGTGTCGACCCGCGCCGTTACGGCCCGTACGCGTCGCGCAACTACCTCATCGAAAAGAACGAAGAAGCCTATGCCAACGTGTTTTCCGTCCACTATCCGGACGAGGAACGCGCGGCCGGACGTCCGCTGAAGCGGACCCCATGCTACGACCGCATGAAAGCGCTCGGCGCCGTATTCGGATCCGTCTATGGCTGGGAACGGCCGAACTGGTTTGCGCCGCAGGGCTATGGTTTTGACGCCGCCGCCATCGATGCCGACCGGCCGGACGTGCTGATGAAGGAAAACCACGCACCGGTCGCCGAAGGCGAACTGGTGCGCGAATTGTGGTCGTTCCGGCGCTCGAACTATTTCGAACATGTCGGCAATGAGTGCAAAAACGTGCACGAAAATGTCGGATTGCTCGACATGTCCGCGTTTGCAAAGATCGAGGTCAGCGGTTCGGGGGCCCGTGCGTGGCTCGATTCCATCCTCGCCAACCGGATTCCTAAGAAACGCGGCCGGATCGGTCTGTGCCACATGCTGACCGCAAATGGTGGTGTGCGTTCGGAGTTCACGGTCTACGAACATGCCCCCGGCCGGTTCTATCTGGTGTCAGCCGGTGCTTTTGAGCGTCATGACCACGATTACCTGAACAAACTGTGCCCGACGGACGGCAGCGTGCATCTCTCGCCGATCACCGCCCAGTACGGGGTCCTGGTGCTTGCCGGTCCGAAATCCCGGGATGTGCTGCAAAAACTGACCAATGCGGATCTTTCGAACGCGGCCTTTCCATGGCTGTCCGGCAAGATGATTTCCGTCGGGAAGGCGCGCGCGCATGCGCTCCGTGTCAACTTCGTCGGCGAACTCGGCTGGGAACTGCACCATGAAATCGAAATGCAGAACACCATTTTCGACGCCCTCATGGAAGCGGGCGCAGAGTTCGGCATCAAGCCGTTCGGCATCCGGGCAATGGATTCCATGCGGCTTGAAAAATCCTATCGTCTGATCCCGCGGGAATTGTCGATCGAATATTCGGCCTACGAGTCGGCCCTCGACCGGTTCGTTCATCCCAACAAAGGCCAGTTCATCGGACGCGACGCACTGGTGGAGTGGCGCGAGCGCGGGGCCAATTGGCGCTTCGTGACACTGGAGGTGCACGGAGTAACGGATGCGGATGCGCGCGGGTCGGAAGCGATCTATCTCGGCGACGAGCTGATCGGGCGCGCCACGTCGGGCGGTTACGGCTGGCGGATGCAAAAGAGCCTCGCGCTGGCAATGGTTCGACCGGATCTGGGCGAACTCGGCCAGGACCTGGAAATCAAGATACTCGGCAAACGATACAAGGCGACAGTCATTCCAGAATCGCCGTTCGATACAGAAAATGAACGCCTGCGCGCCTGAACGGCCGCCCCTGTTTGAGGAAACGCACAATGAAAAACCTGGCCAACATTCAATCGGTCGAAACGGATCATCGGGGTGCCGACAGGCGCCCCGAAGTCGAGACGGCGCCGGCAATCCCAAGGACCCAGACGGAAATTCTGGAAGACCGGGTGGTCGATTTCATGGAAGGATTTTCCATCGAAATCGCGCCGCAGGCCGCAGGCAAGATCGCCAATTTCGGTGACCATCTGCCGGCCGGATCGCGGGTCTATCTTCCCTGGCTGCCGGGCGCGCGCCTGTCCGATGCCCTGTCGCTTTCGGCGCGGCTGCGGCTGGAAACCATGGAGCCGGTTCCGCACATTGCCGCGCGCCGGGTCGAGAGCAAGGCGGAGCTCGATGAAAATCTCGCGGAACTGAAAGAGCGCGCCCAGGTCTCCAACATCCTCCTGATCGCCGGCGACATCGACAAACCGGCCGGCCCCTACAAGGACACGCTTGAACTCCTCGAAGACGGCCTTCTTGAAAAGCACGGCATCAAATCGATTGCGGTGGCCGGGCATCCGGAGACCAATCCGTTCTTTTCCGATGAAAAGGCGCTCGATGCCCTGAAGGTCAAAAACGCCTACGCCCGCGACAAGGGCGTCGACATGCCGATTGTCACCCAGTTCTCATTCTCCATCGACGGCATCTGCGCCTGGGAACGCGGCCTGCGTGACGCAGACATTACCCTGCCGATCAATATCGGTCTGGCGGGCCCGGCCTCGATGAAAACCCTGATCAAGTTTGCTGCCATGTGCGGTGTCGGCGCCTCCATGGGCTTCGTCAAGCGCAATGCCGGTGTGGTTACCAAATTGCTGCGCGACCGGGCACCGGACGATCTGGTCACCGGCCTTGCCCAGGCCGTTGTCGCCGATCCGGACATGCTGATCACGGCGCCGCACTTCTACACGTTCGGCGGTCTGGTGCGCTCCGTCGACTGGATCGACGCGGTGCTGGAAGGCCGGTTCAAGTTCAACAAGAAACAGAACGGCTTCGATATCGTTCAGTACACCTGAGCGCCGGAACTTTATCGTTCAGACGGCATCGGCTGGGCAGACAGACATGCTCTGAACGGCCTTCGCTCGGACACCCTCCGAGCGGAAAGAGCGTTACAGATCCTTCTCCGCAAGTTCGCGAAATGCGTCGGGGAGGGATCTTTGCCGCTCCAGCACGACCGACCCGTAACCGACCGCTTCCCGTCCGAAGCGGTCGCGGATCGAATCGACGGCGCGGTCGGCCCGCCAGCGCGCGGCACCGCGTTCTGTTCCCGGCTGGCGTTCCTCGGCTTCCAGACCCAGCGGCAGGTGCAATTGCAGACAGGTTTCGTCCTGCAGGTGGCCAACCGATATGGCCAGCAGCGACAGGCTGCGCTCCCGGGGATGATCGGCGAGCGCGGTGTGCACCAGGTCTTCGGCAATCTCGGCAAGGATCGCCGTCGCTGAAACAGCTGCCGGCAGCGTGATCGAGCGGGTCACCGCCCGCATGTCGGCAAACCGCACCCGGACAGTGATGGTTCGGCCGGCACGGTTTTTCGCGCGAAGGCGCGAGGCGACCCGATCGGCGAGGTGACGCAAAGTCGGCCGGATGGTGCGCCAGCGGATCGGTTTTCGGCCAAGCGCGGATTGTGCGCCCACCGAACGGGCGCGGTTTCTGGTGACGACCTTGCGCGGATCCCGGTTGCGGGCCAGCGCTCCCAGTTTTTCGCCGGCTGCGGTGCCGAGCAGGCGGACGAGGGATTGCGGCGACGAGGCGGCCAACTGCCCGATGGTGACGATGCCGCTTGCGGCGAGGCGGGTTTTGGCAACCGGGCCGACGCCCCACATCAGCTCGACGGGCAGGTCATTTAGGAACGCCCGTTCGGATTCGGGATCGACGACCGTCAGCCCATCCGGCTTGGCGACCTGCGATGCGATCTTTGCCAGATGTTTGGTGCGGGCGACGCCGACCGAGATCGGCAGACCGATCTCTTCGCGAACGCGACGGCGGATCTCTATCGCCATGTCCGTGGGCGATCCGAACAAATGTTCGCACCCGGCCACGTCGGCGAAGGCTTCGTCGATGGAAATGCGTTCGACCAGCGGCGTGAAATCGTCCAGCACGCCGATGGCCGCGTCGCCCAGACGCTGATAATCCTCGAACCGGCCCTTGACGAAACAAAGATCGGGACAGAGTTCGCGGGCGCGCCGTCCGGCCATGCCTCCCTGGACGCCGTACGCCTTGGCCTCGTAGGACGCCGCAAGCACGACACCGCCGCCAACGGCAATCGGCCGGCCGCGCAGCGCCGGGTCGAGCAATTGTTCCACCGACGCGTAGAATGCGTCGAGGTCGGCATGAAGAAGTGTCGCGTTTTCCGTCATGAAAATCGGCCGTTTCCCGATGGCCCTCGTCGTCATTTCGAACGGGTTCTGCTTGCCCCTGTGATCGGAACAAAATAGGAACAAAATGCGGTGACGTCAATTGGCGAAGGTGATCCTGCGCGGGTGGCTCAGGCCGATGCGGTCAGTGCTGCGTTGCGACGGTCGCTTTGCGGGGAACGGCCGAACAGACTGCGATAGCATTTGGAGAAATGCGACGCGGACACGAATCCGCAGGCGATCGCCACGTCGACAATCGGCATATCGGATTGCAGCAGGAGGTACCGGGCGCGCTCCAGCCTGAGTTCAAGATAATAGCGCGCCGGCGAGCGGCCGAGATTCTGGCGAAACAGGCGTTCGACATGGCGCCGGGACAGGTTCGCCTCGGTGGAAATCTCCTCGAGCGTCATCGGAATCGAAATGTTGCGTTCCATCAGTTCGATGAGATGCAGCAGCTTGCTGTTGTAGATGCCGATGCGGGCGCGCAGGGGCAGGCGCTGTCGATCCTGCGCCGAGCGAACCCGGTCGACCAGACACAGTTCGCAGACCTTCGAAACCATGTCTTCGTCATGCTGCAACCCGATGATCTGCAGCATCATGTCGAGGGCGGCGGTGCCGCCGGCGCAGGTATAGATATTGTCGTCGACTTCGAACAGATCGGCATGGATATCGGCATCGGGAAAGCGCTCGGCGAAAGCGGGAAGATTTTCCCAGTGAATGGCGCAGCGCCGGTCTTCAAGCAGACCGGCCTTCGCCAGGAGCCATGCACCGGTGCACAGTCCGCCGACAGTCACCCCCTTTTGATGGAGCCGCGAAAGCCATCCGGAAAAGTTCGCGTGCTGGAACTTTTCCACCTCCAGCCCGGAACAGACGAAGACATAGTCCGGGCGGTTGATGTCGATGGCAGCCGACGCCAGGTCGAGGATCGAGCCCTCGACATTCGCCTCAAGACCGTTGCTGGCGCGTACAGGCTTGCCGTCGGCGGAGACGATCGTCCATCTGTAGAGTGTTGAGCCGGATATCCGGTTGGCCATGCGCAGCGGTTCGATCGCCGAGCCGAAAGCGATCAGCGAAAAGTTCGGAATCAGAACGAAAACAACCGTCGTTATCCGGCCCGGTGACGCCGCTGCATTGTTCATGTGCCCCTCATAAATCCGGAAGCAATTTCAAAGCACGATATACAGTTTGCAAACCGTTAGGCAATTGCACAATTGCGGTTGCGAGCTTATTCGGCTGAAGTGTCGTAATTCTGTTGAAGCGATGTCGCGAATGGGTTGGAATCGGTCGGGACGAAATTCTCATTCATTCGTTTTTCGACGCAGTTTACCGCCACTTTCCAGATCGCTTGTCAAACCAGCGACGCCCACTCGAAAACCGAATTTCAACACGCCCAAGGCAATCGCCTTCATCCTGCTCGAGGAATCGAACCATGTCCGTAAAATCCGATATCGAAATTGCCCGCGAGGCGTCGAAGCTCCCGATCCAGCAGATCGGCGAAAAACTGGATATCCCTTCCGAGCACCTGCTGCCGTTCGGGCACGACAAGGCCAAGGTTTCGGCGGAATTCATCAAGGCGCAGCAAGCGAAATCGGACGGCAAGCTGATCCTGGTGACCGCGATCAACCCGACGCCGGCCGGCGAGGGCAAGACCACGACGACCGTCGGCCTCGGCGATGGCCTCAACCGGATCGGCAAGCGTGCCGCGATTTGTCTGCGCGAGCCTTCCCTCGGTCCCTGTTTCGGCATGAAGGGCGGCGCGGCCGGCGGCGGCTATGCGCAAGTGGTGCCGATGGAAGACATCAACCTGCATTTCACCGGCGATTTCCACGCGATCACGTCGGCGCACAATCTGCTTGCGGCGATGATCGACAACCACATCTACTGGGGCAATCCCTGCGAGATCGATACGCGCCGGGTCGTGTTCCGCCGCGTTCTCGACATGAATGACCGCGCGCTTCGCCAGATCACGGCGAGCCTTGGCGGTGTCGCAAACGGCTATCCGCGCGAGGCCGGCTTCGACATTACGGTCGCCTCGGAAATCATGGCCATTCTCTGCCTTGCCGACGATCTGGCCGATCTGCAAAAACGGCTCGGCGATATCATTGTCGCCTACCGTCGCGACCGCACGCCCGTCACCTGCCGCGATATCAAGGCGGACGGCGCGATGACCGTGCTTCTGCAACAGGCAATGCAGCCGAACCTGGTGCAGACCCTGGAAAACAACCCCGCCTTCATTCATGGCGGCCCGTTTGCCAATATCGCCCACGGCTGCAACTCGGTGGTGGCAACCAAGACCGCGCTGAAACTGGCGGATTATGTTGTGACCGAAGCCGGCTTCGGGGCCGACCTCGGCGCTGAGAAATTCTTCGACATCAAATGCCGCAAGGCCGGTCTGGCACCCGATGCCGTGGTCATCGTCGCGACGATCCGCGCCATGAAGATGAATGGCGGTGTCGCCAAGGGCGATCTCGGTGCGGAAAACGTTGCCGCGGTGACGGAAGGCTGCGCCAATCTCGGCCGGCACATTTCCAACGTCAAACAGTTCGGCGTGCCGGTTGTGGTCGCGATCAACCACTTCATCTCCGATACGGACGCGGAAGTTGACGCGGTCAAGGCCTATGTCGCAAGCCAGGGCGCGGAAGCGATCCTGTGCAAACATTGGGCGAAGGGATCCGAGGGCACCGAGGATCTGGCGAAGCGGGTCGTGGAAATCGCCGACAGCGGCACCGCGCAGTTCGCACCGCTCTACGGTGACGACCTCAGCCTGTTCGACAAGATCGATACGGTCGCGAAGCGGATCTATCACGCCGATGAAGTCATTGCCGACAAGAAGATCCGCGACCAGTTGAAACAATGGGAAGACCAGGGCTTCGGCCACCTGCCGATCTGCATGGCGAAAACCCAATATTCGTTTTCGACCGACCCCAACCTGCGCGGAGCCCCGACCGGGCACTCCGTCCCGATCCGGGAAGTACGGTTGTCGGCCGGTGCCGGATTCGTCGTTGCCATCTGCGGTGAGATCATGACCATGCCGGGCCTGCCGCGGGTGCCGTCCGCAGAGGCAATCCACCTCAATGACGAAGGCCTTATCGAAGGGCTGTTTTAGACCTGGTGCGCTCAGGGGGAAGAGCCTGGAGCGACCCTGCACAGTGCCAGGAATGAAAAGCCGTCCGGGCTCCACCGGGCGGCTTTTTGCTTGCGAAAATGCCGGTCGATTATTGTGCGGTGCTGGCGAGCGTGGTTTCGGGAACCGGCTGCGGACCGCCTTGGGCCTTGGCGATGAGGGCGCCGACAATATTCGACCAATCGTCGGTCCAGGCCGAGACGGCTTCGTTCGGTGTCTTGCGGCCCCAATCGGATACTCCGTCCAGGGTTTCGGCCAGCAGCGGTTCGGGCGCGATCGCGACCGCGGTGACTGCGGTTTTCAGGGATGCATGTCGCGCATTGTCGTCCGGCAGGAAGAAAATATGCCGCGCTCCGAGGCCAAGCGCATCGGCAGCGGCCCCGGCGACCGATGCGACGTCGACATAGCGGTTGGAAACATGAAAGAACAGGAGCCCATCGGGCTTCATTTTTTTGCGATACATTTCGATCGCTTCGACCGTAACCAGATGGGCGGGGATTGAATCGGACGCGAAAGCGTCGACGATCACCAGATCGAAGCGGCCGTCGGCTTCCCCGGCCATGGTCAAACGTGCGTCCCCGAGGACGATCGGTGCATCCGGCGCGCACTCGCTCATGTACGAAAAGCGGTCGGGATCGCTCGCCATGCGGATGACAGCCGGGTCTATTTCATAAAAGGTCCAGTCCTCGCCGGCTTCCGTGTGACAGGCCAGCGCGCCGGCGCCAAGTCCGATGGCCGCGACGCTCATCGCCGGGTTCTTTTCCCGCGCGGCGCGAACGATATCACCGAACGGCCCCTCGTGGGAATAATAGGCCAGAGGTACCCGCGTTTCCCCGGGCTCCCGCAATTGTGTGTTATGGATGGTGTCACCATGGGCGTAGCGGTGGACCAGACCGGCTTCGGTCTCGATCGCCTTGACTGTTGAGACGCCGAAGAAGCTGCGTTCCCGCGACACGACCCGCGTATCCATAACCGTGGAGAGCTGGGGCACAAAAAACTGCATGGCAATCGCCATTGCCAGAGCGGTTGTCGCCGCGCGCACCGGGCGGTGCCGGGCAAGGCAGTAAAGCAGCGGCAGGGCGATGAACAGGGCCTGGGTATAGGGCAGCTTGCCATCGATATCGCCGCCGAATTTCTGGGCCGCAAACGTTATCAGGACCGTCAAGGCGAACGCGCCGAGGCCGAAACCGATATCGCCGGAAACCGCCCGGATCCGGCCGATCGCACCGGGCAGGAACAGGCAGGCAGCGGCAAGCATCAGCGGGTATTCAAAGATGGTCGGAAACAATTGCGGGGCGAACAGGGCGGTCAGCCCGCCGCCGATCACGCCGCCCGCGGACATGCAGAGATAGAATTCCGTCAACCGGTCCGCCGGCGGCCGTCTGGAGGCGAGATCCGCATGGCAGATCAGCGCGCTGACGAAGAACAAAGCCAGATGCAACCCGACGCTGACTGCGATCATGCCGTTGAGGATCAACGAGAACAGCAGAACCGCGATCAGAAGGGCGGTGTGCAGATAGCCGATCCAGCGCATCGGCAACGATCCCCTGCGATCGAAGACGAGGATGAAGGTTCCGAGATAAAGCGCCAGCGGCAGGACCCACAGGAACGGCGCGGCCGCGACGTTCGTGGTGATGTTGGTGGTCACACCGAGCATGAGCGACGACGGTATTGCCGCCGCCAGCATCCAGCGGCCCCGCTTGGCCCAGGAAATGGGAGCGGAGACGGGCTGTTCCGCCGCCACCCGTGGCGTCGCCTTCGCATAGGGTATCAAAAACGATCCCGGAGCAGGGCGCATGCGCAACCCGATCATGGCTGCGCCGGCAATGATTGCGGCCAGCAAACCATAGCCCATTGCCCAGGATATGGCCTGCATCTTCGTCGCCAGGAACGGTTCGATGAGGACGGGATAGGCCAGAAGCGCCAAAACGCTGCCGACATTGCTGGCGCCGTAGAGAAAATAGGGATCTGCGGCGTCCTTGTGACCGGTGCGCGCGAACCATGCCTGCAACAGGGGGGCGTTGGCGGACAGTGCGAAAAATGGAAACCCGATCGACACGGCGAACAGCACGATCACTGCCGGTGCCAGCGGCGCGTCGGGCTGCGGCAGGAAATCCAGATTGACGGCAAACGGCAGGAACGAGGCACCTGCCGCCATCACAGCCAGGTGCAGAATGGGCTGCAGGCCGGACGGCACCTTCTTTGCCAGAAGATGCGCATAAAGATATCCGGCCAGCAATGACGCCTGGAAAAACACCATCGCCGTATTCCAGACAGCGGGGGCGCCGCCCAGCAGCGGCAGAACCATTTTTGCAAACAGGGGCTGGACGGCAAAGATCAGGAAGGCCGACAGGAACAGGGCAGAGGCAAAGACGGGCAGGGCAAAGGCGGCGAAGCCTGGACCGGTGCGAGTGCCCAGGGACTCGTTGTAAGGGGTCATGACGGCGAAATCCGGATCTAAAATTCCTGCAAAGAATCGTGCAAAGGGGTGCACAATTCCTTTCCGGACCTTCGACGGCGTGATCGTATGGTTAATCGGTCCTTTGCGGGGAAAGGGCGGACATGGGCCTCATGTCGTTACAATGCGTCTTTTTGCGACATTATCCGCCGCGCATGTGATTGCGCATGGCTGGCACAATGGTCTATCTGGCTGCATCGGGATTTCACCAATCGTTGTCAGGGAGCGTCGCATGAGCCGCTACTCGGTATTTTCGCTGGTCAGGGAAGGGCTTCGCGGCCACAAGGGCTGGAAGCCGGTCTGGCGCGAACCGGATCCGAAACCGTCCTATGATTGCGTCGTTATCGGCGGCGGCGGACACGGGCTGGCAACCGCCTATTACATGGCCAAAGAACATGGCATGACCAATATCGCGGTCATCGAGAAAGGCTGGCTCGGCGGCGGCAATTCCGGACGCAATACGACGATCATTCGCTCGAACTATCTCTATGACGAAAGTGCGGCGATCTACAATCACGCCCTCAACCTCTGGGAGGGTCTCGGCCGCGAACTGAACTACAACATCATGATGAGCCATCGCGGCGTCATCAATCTGGCCCATGACGAGGGCGAGATGCGGCAGTTGAAGCGGCGGGTTGAAGCGAACCGGTTGAACGGCGTCGATTCCGAATGGCTGGACGCGGCACAGGTCAAGGAATTCTGTCCGATCATGAATGTTTCGCCGGATATCCGCTATCCGGTCCTCGGCGGCACGTTGCAGCGCCGCGGCGGAACCAACCGGCACGATGCCGTGTGCTGGGGCTATGCCCGCAAGGCCGACGAAATGGGCGTCGACATCATCCAGCAGTGCGAAGTGACCGATATCAAGGTCGAGGCCGGTCAGGTGGTCGGCATCGAGACGACGCGCGGATCGATCAAGACACCGAAGGTCGCCTGCGTTGCCGCCGGACATACCAGTGTCATCGCCAAGATGGTCGGCATCCGCCTGCCCGTCGAAAGCCACCCTCTGCAGGCGCTCGTGTCCGAACCGATCAAACCGATCCACCCGTGCGTGGTCATGTCGAATGCCGTTCATGTCTATTGCAGTCAGTCCGACAAGGGCGAGCTGGTGATCGGCGCCGGTATCGATGCGCACGTCTCCTATACCCAGCGCGGCTCCCTCGACATTATCGAACATCAGATGGCGTCGCTGGTCGAACTGTTCCCGATCTTTTCGCGTCTCAGGATGATGCGGCAATGGGGCGGTATCGTCGATGTCTGCCCGGACGCCAGCCCGATCATTTCCAAGACCAGGGTCAAGGGGTTTTACGTCAATGGCGGCTGGGGAACCGGTGGCTGGAAGGCGACGCCCGGATCCGGCCATGTGTTTGCGCACACGGTGGCCAAGGACGAACCGCACCCGATCGCGGCGCCGTTCGCGATCGATCGATTCCATTCCGGCCGTCTGGTCGCCGAGCACGGCGCCGCGGCCGTCGCGCACTGACGGGAGATTTCCATGTTTGTCATTCCCTGTCCCTATTGCGGCGAACGCGACCAGTCGGAATTCGCCAATGCGGGCGAGGCTCATATTGCACGCCCGCAATGGCGCGATGACATGAGCGATGCCGACT
>JGI12316J15309_10000809_pt1 | contig 17730 bp, 14 predicted proteins | sample MarCyaLeptolynsp_FD_15309 | JGI IMG/M metagenome (IMG submission 15309) | reverse complement strand
AACCAAGGACCATGACGACGAAAGAGCCGTCCTCGGCGAGGGCGATCCCGGCGGGTTCGCCTTCGTACTCCGCGTCGAAGTGGACCCGCGTTTCGTAGGTCTCGCCGCCGGGCAGGGCACCGTCGTCGCTGCCAATGGAGCGCGAGCCCAGATCGCAAGCGAGCTGGGTGGACAGAACGAGCATGCCGGTCGGCACGATGATCGTCAGGTGTCGCATGCTTTCATTGGTGACCGGTCGCACGGGTTTCTGTCTCGTCTCGATCGGATCGACACGAGGACTCGATGCGAGCGGTCAGCGTCGGTGACGTCTGAGCCGCTCGCGCCGCGACCTCGAGTCCGGCGCGATGATTGCCCGTACGGCACAAGGCGATCGCCCGGTAGGCCAGCCGTTCGGGAGCGAGCTCGCGGGTGGGCAGACCATCCAGGGTATCGAGCAACTCGAGCGCACGTCGGAGGTCGCCTCGCTGCAGGGACGTGCGAACGTCCTGCACGAGCTGGATCTCCTGGAGCACCGGATCAACCCTCGGCGCGGCCGGGGGCGCCGTCGTTCTTGGCTTTGAGGAGCGTCGAACGGGCCGTGGTCTCGAGTCGGAGGCCGCGGTGCCGCGCACGACGAGTACCGGAAGCGCCGGTGGCTCGTGCTCGTGGCTGGCGGCAACGTTGGCGGGGACTGGCTCCGGTTGCAACTCGCTCGGCTCCGCATGGGTCGGCACGGGCGTGTGGTTGGTCGGCACCGCCGACGCGGGTCGAGACAAGGCCAAGGTCCCGCCCGCCGCCACCGCGGCGATCGTTGCGGCCGCCTTGCTCAGCATCGCGGCTGAGCCGCCGATCGACCCGGAGGTTGCGGCGCCGAGCTGTACCGCGAGCCCGACCGCGACGCGTTGTCGATCGGCGCGCCGCGGCGTCGTCGTGCTCCGGGCGCTCTCGAGTACGTCGGCGCTCGCCTCGATGCCGCGGCGGGACAGCACGCGTCGAAGCTCGCGTCGCCCGGCTTTGATCCGCGAGTACGCAGTGTCCGTCTTGACTCCGAGAATCGCAGCCACTTCGGGCCCGGGCAGCTCCGCCAGCGCGTGGAGTACGAGCGCGGCGCGTTGTTTTTCCTCGAGCTCGGCCAAGGCATCGAGCAGCACCCAGCCGAGCTCGCGCCGCTCGTTGGGATCCTCGACGGCTGCGAAGGGCTGGTCTGCCAAGGCACGGAGCCGCCGGTCGGCCCGACGCCGCGTCCGTCGGTACTGCGCCGCGACGCGCCGCACGATCGCAAACAGCCAGGTGCGCATCGCAGCGCGCCCCTCGAAGGTCGGCAGCCGCCGGTGCACCACGATGAACGCGTCCTGCACCGCGTCGTCGATGGCCGAGTGCGGCACGCCGAGCCGAAGCAGGTTCGTCCACACGAACGTGAAGTGGGCGCGGTAGGTGGCGCGAAAGTCGGTGCGGGATCCGTCCACCTCGGGTTTGTGGCCGCCACGCCGGCGACCTGTCATGCATGCTCGGTCTTTTCTCAAGGCAGCCTCACCTCGAGCCCCGCCAGCACGCGGGTTGCCCCGGCCCCAGCCCGAAACAGCGGCGGGCGGTCCTCGACGTGGAACTTCGGTCGAACGATCGAGAGGGCTCCCTCGATCCCGACCGCGAGGGCAATGGTCCGGGTGAACGCCATCGTCGCGCCTCCGCCCGCAGTGACCTCGGCGAACGGAAAAACCGCGTCCTGCGGCCGCGCGACGTCGCGTCCGGACGCGAGCATCTGGCCCACCGATGCGCCGCCGCATAGGGGCAGGCTGATGCGTCCGAATCGAGGCTCGTAGCAGCCCGAGGCGCCACCGGTCCAGAGGCTGATGTCTGCGCCGCCCTGGAGCGGCGCCGAATCGTCGACCGGTCGCGCGAAGGCGTAGCGCGCCCGTGCTTCGGCGCGCCAGCGTCGGCCGCGGATACCGCCGCTCAACCCGACGCCGGCGGTCGCTCCGGGAAGCAAGCGGAGCAGCTGCAGCATTCCGTCGAGGCGAACCAGGCCGCTCAGACGTCGGTCGCGTTTCGGGGTCGGTGGGGAAGGGCGCGCCGCGTCCTCGCGAGGGGCGGCCGTTGCCTCCACGGCGGTTTCGGACTGTGCTGGTGAATCGTCGGCGTTCGATTCCGGGGGCGGGGGAACAAACGCGGGCGCGTCCGGCTGCACTTCAGACGCGTCCACTGCCGGCTGCGCCCCTCGCGACTCGGATGCGACCGCGACCAGCAATGCGGCCGCTTCGGCGACGGCCTGGCACGACTCGGCGTCCACTTCGCGCACGTGGGCCTCCCCGTTTCCGTGCAGCGTCAGCCGCAGCCGATACCCGCTCTGCGCACGCCGCACCTGCGCGTCGGCATGGACTCCCCGCCCTTCGGTGGCGATGTTCCGTTCCGCCATCGCCACGACGTCGTCCACGCTCGGGCATTCCGCCGGCGCGACCCAGTCCAGCTGCACGGTCGGCACCGACGCGGGCTCACCTGCACCCGCGAGGGCCAGGGTGGCGAAGCCGATCGCACATACCAATGTCGTCACCTACTCGGAACGAACGTCCGACACCCGAATCCCTTTCGCCTGGATTCGATCCTCTACGCCCGAGGAGATCGCAAGGCCGGCTTGGACGACGGCTCGAGCGCATCGGCAAGGTCGGCGGCCGCCTTTGTCGCCACCATCGCATACAAGACCGCAGGGTAGGACGCGATCCCGAGCCAGAGGTAGCGGTGCTCCACCCACAGCAGCAGCGGCACGGCCACCACCGTGGTCGTACCGACGACGAAGAGCAGCCGACGGCCCCAGTGGATCGCGTCGGGAGACTCGAGCCAGCGCGCCGTCCTCGTGACGCTGATGGCCATGCCGGCGGCTGCGATCAACAGGGCCAGCGCGAAGAGCTGCCAGCCTTCCATGAGGTTGGCGGTACGGCTGAGGACACCGACTTCGAATCGGGTGCGCACGGAGTCCAGGGCCGCAACGAGCAGGACCGCGCCGGCCAGGCTCACCGCGGTTCGGTGGGTGGCCGCATCCGGCAGCCGCACGTAGCGAGCCAACGCGGCCAGCCCCAGGCCGACCGCAACGAGCGGCACGGCGAGCTCGGCGAGCGACCAGAAGACCGAACGCCCCAAGTACAGCGCCGCCACGCACACAGCCCAGCCGGCGAGGCCGAGCGCCAGAATTCTCGGGAGCTGGCGCAGGGCCCGGCCGGCCTGGTTGCGGCTCGAATCCGACACCGGGTCCCCACCGCCGCGCCCGGCGGTGAACAGAAGCGCGGCGACCAGGAGCTGCGCGAGCATGCCGGTACGCCAGCAGCATGGCATCGTGAACCTCGAGAGCAGTGGCAGCCTGGTGACGGCGTCGATCGCATGGTAGCCGGCGACGAACGCGGCCAGAACGACGACCAGCGCGGTGACCCACGCCGCATGCCCCCGACGGACCGCCGCGATCCAGGGAATCCAGCCCAGGGCCACGATCGCGCGAGCAAGGTAGCGGTCAACTCCGCGCAGAGGCCCCAACATCTCGAGGGGCGCCATCACGAGGTGTCCCGCGATGATGGACACCGGAACCGCGAGCCCGAGGCCGACGAGCGTCCGCTGGTTGGTGTGTGCAAGCCAGCGTGCTCCGATCGCCATGGGGACCGCCCAGGTCGCCAGTCGTAGTCCCGATAGGGCCCACAGCATCGGCACCACCGGCGATCCGCGCACGACCATCGCCGCGGTGAACAGCAGACCGTCGATGCAGAGCAGCACCAGCAACACTGCCCCCAGCAACCGCGCAGTGGCCTGGTCGACCGTTCCGATGCGTCCCACCTACGACCAGTCCGGTCTGGCCGCGCTCCGTTTCACGCGTCCCGCCAGCGACGAGTTCGCGGTGGCGTGGACCACGCCGAATGCAGCCCAGCGCAAGAATCTGCTCGAGGAGTGAGACCAGAACCGCGCTCGCGTTACTTGGGCCGACGTGGACCGTCACCTCCCTCTGTGCATCGCAGCGCTCGTCTTCGCGCTGCCGAGCGTCGCCGCTGCCGTCGAGCCGCTCCCCGAAGGGCATTCGGGGATCGCTGCGGGGTACCTCGGCGACGCGGGCATCGGTGACGACCCACGGGTCGTGTTCGCCGACGACTTCGAGGACTACGCCAGCCCGGACGAGCTGCAGTCGCGCTGGGACAACGTCTACCACTTCGAGAACATCTCGCTCGTCGCCGGCGAGGACGGCTACGACGGATCGCAGTCGGTTCGTCTCACGCTGCCCACGCAAGGCTCCGAGGTGAGCAACGAGCTGATGAAAAACGTCGAGCCCGCCGTCGACGTTCTGTTCCTGCGCTACTACAGCAAGTACGACCCGGCGTTCGACATCGTGGGATCGAGCCACAACGGTTCGACGATGTCGGCGTCGTACTGGGACGGGCCTGGGTCTGGCCCCGGAATCCCAGCCGACGGCACCAACAAGTTTCTCGTCAATCTCGAGGTCGGTCGCTTCGAGAGTCGTGACCCGATGCCGGGCTGGCTCAACGTGTACATCTATCACCCCGAGCAACGCGATGTTTGGGGCGACCACTTCTACCCCACCGGGATCGTCGCCCCGATCACCTCGCTGCCGTTCGACTTCGGACCCGAGTTCGTGTCGCGCCCCGATGTCGTGCCTGAGACGGACGTGTGGAACAGCTACGAGGTCATGGTCCAGGCCAACACGCCCGGCGAGCAGGATGGGCGGATCGCGGTCTGGATCGACGGTGCGCTCGTGGCGGACTGGCACAACTTGCGCCTTCGCGACGTCGCTGAGCTGCAGATGGATCTGTTCGGCATCGGTTTTCACGCCGGCGCCAATCAAAACGGCGAGTGTCACAAGTGGTACGACCACGTCGTGGCGGCGGCGGCGTACATCGGGCCGATCGCGACCGAGCCCGGTGGGGGGGAAGGCGGGAGCACGGGCGGCGAAGACGACGGGGAAAGCGATGGAGCGCCGGCGACGAGCAGCGACGGTGGCGGCGTGGACGACGACTCGGACGCGGACGGTGGGGACGACGGCGGAGATGGCACCGGCGCCAGCGTGAACGAAGCGGGCGATGAAAACGCCGGGAGCGAGGGCAGTGGCTCCGGGGCAGGGCTCGACGACGACGAGGCGGCCGGCTGCGGCTGCCGCAGCGAGTCACCTGGGTCTCCCTGGTGGCTGTTGCTCCTCGTCGGGCCGCTCAGACGTCGGCGATAGCCTTGGGGCGCGTTCGGGGCACATACTGACTGTTCCTTGCGACCTCGAGGTAGTAGGAGAGACGCAATGGAGTTCACGTTGCTCGACGCCATGCGACCCATCGTCGATCGTCTCAACGCGTTCGATCGGGCGCGGGAGCTCGATGCCTTTGCCGAACAGGTACTGGAGCAGCGGAGCGATGCGTTCGAGGGAGTTGCTGGCGCTCAGGCCTTGTCGGCGGCGCGGGGCATCGCCCGGCACGTCATCCCCGAGCTCAAGGAGATTCCGGCGCTCGCGGACATGCTCTGCGATCGGCTGGCCGAGGAGCCAGCGCCCGCGGTGCGGCTCGCGATTGCGGTGTCGCTCGCGTACCTCGTCAATCCAGAGGACTACCTCAGTGATGACCTCTCCGCGTGCTACGGCTATGTCGACGATCTCGCCGTGCTCTGGGCGATGCTCGGCACCACGGTGCTGGTCTACAACCCGGCGAGTGCGTTCGGTCGCTACGGCGAGGGACCGTCGGGCTTCGTAGGGACGGCGGTCTCCAGGATCCGTACGTGCTCCATGTGCGTTCCGTCCAGGGTTGCCGGGGCGCTGCAGGGCGCGATGGCCGAGCTGATGACCATCGTTCAGGCGTTTCAGTTTTGGCCCGAGGAGATGGTCAATGCGCGTACGCGTGAGCTGATCGAAAACCCCTACGTTCGCGTCGAGGTGCCGCCCCCGGCCCCGGGACAGCCGACCGTTCTCCGGACTCCCGGTCCGGAGACCTTCTCCCTTCCTCGCGGCGGCGTGGGCTACAGCGACGATGGTTTGCTCGCGTACCAGTTCGAGGACGGCGGCCAGATCGCTCTGTAGCCCGAGGCAGTTACTCGGTGGGAGTCGGCGGTAGGAGCTCGATCGCGATTTCGTTGCGGCGCATGAACGGCAGGGTCCACGGCGGGTCGTAGCGCGAGTAGACCGGGGGCTGGCCGGCGGTCTCGAGGCCCGCTTCTTCCACGGCTTCGGCGAGTGTCTCCATGCGGCGCTCGACCGCCCGCTCGGATGGGGAGCCCGAGAACCGAACGACCGCGTGCCGCTCCTTGGGGATGAGCTCGAGCTGGACACGGTCGTCCTTCGGCTTGGGAATCGTCTCCATCGTGTACTTGGACGGCATCGTGAAGGTGACGACCCACCGGGCAGCCTCCGACTCGTCCGCGCTCTGCTGGCGGTCGACGGGGGCAGTCATCGCGATCTTCTCGGACTGCTGCTGCTGTTCGACGGGAGCCGTCATTGCGACCTTCTCGTTGGCGACGTTGTTGCCGAAGATGAAGTCGGCGAGGAGGCGAAAGCCGGCGCTCGATGCCTTGCGGGGTGAGCCCTCGACCGTGACGTGCGCGACGAGGCGCGGCTCGTAGACGCGGACCTCGAAGTCATCGAACGTCTGCTCGACGGCATACGCCGGGATCTCGATCTCGTCCCTCGCGATGGCGCCAGACGCGACCGCAGCGGGAACAGCGATGGCGGCCCCCGCGAGGCCAACAAGCGCCCACTTGACTGTGCTCGACATCATCACAAGCCTGGCCCCCAGTCCCCAACCGGCAACCCTCCACCACGTAGATCACCGTCTGCGCCCCCGCAGCTCCCCGTTTCAAGGCTCCTCCAACGCGAACCCCACCAGAGTTTGTCAACTTTGGGGACGTTGCTGAAAGTTGACAAACGCTGGTAACACCGCCGCAACCCCAACCAAGCGGCGGTGTTGCAGCCGTTTGTCAACTTGCAGCAACGTCCCCAAAGTTGACAAACGCTGGTAACACCGCGTTCGGGCAACCAATGAAAGAGGGCGAGGGGCCTGCCGGCCGCCTCGCCCTTCTTGGTGGGAGCAGTGGGTTACGGGATGAGGGCGTCGCAGGTCATGCCGCGGAGACAGTCGGAGCACACGGTGAGGTTTCCGCGCGGCTCGCTGTCCTGCATCATGCCGTTGTTCACGCCGACGAAGTCGTCGGGGCTGTCGGTGAACGCCACCGGGTTGCACTGACCGGAGCGCACCTGGATGTTGTAGCCAGCGCCCGGGGTGACCGCGTCCGACGGCGCGTTGACGGTGCCCTTGGCTTCCCAAGGGAACTCGTTACCGACGGCCTCGTCGAGCACGAGGTTGGGAACGCCGATCGTCGCCGTGCAGTCGTCCGGGTTGTCGCCCTGGTTCTCCACCGTGATCGCGGCCCAGAGGTCAGCCGGGCTGTCGACCGTGATGTTGGCCGACGACGAGTCGTCCGACTCGACCTTGACCACGCCGTAGACACCCTCGCTCGCGCACAGGCACGAGGCAACGTTGCCGTCGATCGTGCCCATGTCGGTGGACCACGCCGCGTTGTTGCCGTCGTCGTCCTGCAGGTTGTTGCACTGCTCCACGAGGCTCGAGGGCATCGACTTGGTGTTTGGCGGAGCGCCGCAGGTCGGGGCTGGCGTCGCCTCGTCCGAGACGATGATGAAGGCCTCGCCGCTCTGCATCTCGACGTCCACGGTGCCGTTGGACCCATTGACGCAGACATCGCCGCGGTTGAAGTAGTCCTCGTCCTCGTCGGCGTCCTCGGTGATGATGCTGACGCTCTGGCGGTAGTCCGCCGGCAGCGTGACGCGGATGTCCGCACCGGCGCGCGACAGCTGCGACTGCCCGTCGTAGTACACGCGCACACCACAGGCGTTCTGCCATGAACCGCCGGTGACGCAGTTGGCCATCTGGTCCATGTCGTCCGGCTTGGACGGCGTGCCCACCGACGTGTTGAACGCCCACAGGCTCATCGCCTCGAAGTCGTTCTCGGCCGCCTCGCGACTGGTGTTCGTCGTGAAGCGCCGGAACTCGACCAAGATGCGGTCCTGCGGCCCGTCGAAGTTGACGATGATGTCGCCCCGGTTGGCGAAGTTGTCGTTGGACTCGCGACCGCCGATGATGATGTCGCCGATCTGCGTCATCGCCTCGCCATCCACCACGATGGTGTGCTCGAAGGGAAGGTCCGCTTCGGTCTGCCAGTCGTCGCGGAACGGCTGGCGATCGGGCGTGGTGGGATCGGTGCCGCCGTTGCAGGCGACGAGCGGCATGGCGAGCAGGCCAGCGAGTAGAGTAAGTGCGGTGTTTCGCATCTGATCTCCCAGGGACTTCGCGGCAGGATAGCCCTGCTGTCGCGCGGGGTGCAATGTTGACGGGATGGCCTCTAGGAGCCGGTCTGCGTGCGCTTACCGACCATTGGCGAGGATCAGTCCGTCACGGAGGAAGTCGTCGCAGGAGGCGTTTTGGATGCATCCATCACACACTGTGATGTCCCCGCGCCTCGAGTCGAGGTCGCCTTCCCCGTCCGCCACGAACCGATCGGGACTCTCGACGTGCTGAACGGGCCCGCATTCATCGGAAAACGCACTAATCGACAGCGCGCCGTTGACGGAGCCGCGTGAGGCGATCACTCCACGTTCCTTCCACTCTTCGTCGATGGGCTCTAGGTCGGCGCCGAGCCCGTCGATGCGGGCGACGCAGTTGTCGCCTTCGAGCCGGAATCCCTCGCGGCTTTCCAGGGTCACGTTGGTGAACGTGGAAGCCGGAAGGCTGACGGCAATGTCGGACTTCGTCCCTTCGATCGTCACCGAGCTTGGAGCGTGCCCCTTGGCAAAGCACGGGCAGTCGGTCGACCACTCGGCCACGTCGCAGGCGGCGATGTCCTCGGCGCCGCACGTGGGTGTTGCTGAGAGGTCGTCCGCCATCTTCAAGAGGACCTCACCCTGCTCGAGGTCGACCTGGGCGCCCGCCGGAGCGTTCCACAGGCACACGTCTCCTCGCCGCCGATAGTCGTCGTCGACGGCGATGTCCTCCGTCGTGATGTCCAGCTGGGCCAGGAAGTCGGGGGGAAGATGCACGAGCAGGTCCATGCCCGAGCGCGCCGGCTGGATGAGCCCGTCGTACCAGACTCGGATACCGCAGCCTTCGCGCCACATCCCGTTCTCGCAGGAGCTGTCCCCGAGATCAGGAACGCGAGGAGGACTATCGAAAGGGGCGTCGGCGAGCCAGAGCCTCAGGCGGGCGAAGTCTTTCTCCGCTTCCTCGCGGCTGACTGCATGCGTGAACTTGCGCGTCTCGATCACCATCTCGCCCGGCTCCGCGTCGTAGAGCACGACGACGTCGCCGCGGTTGGCGAAGTTGTCGCCCACGAGCGTCCCGCCGATGCGGAGCGTGGAGATCGCGTAGCTGCCATCGTCGGCAAACGGCAGCTGAAGGCTTTCGAGCTGCTCCCAGTCCCCGACGAAGGGCCGATAGTCGCCGAGCTCGCCATCGTCGCCACCGCCACCGCTACCGCCACCGCCGCTGTTCTCACAGCCAGGAACGAGCGAGCCCAGGAGAACCAACGAGAGCAGTGATTCGATACGCATGCGGACGACCCCCAGCAGCGCGGCAACGGGGGTCCCGCGGCCGCCTTACGCTGCGGGCGCATCAGCTGGGACAACTCCCTGCCCGCCGGCCACGATGGGGCGGATGGGCGGCAATCGGCCCCATACTGCTTGCATTGCCGCTCGCCCTTGACCCGCCCGCGGGCGCGGGATAGCCCAGGGCGGCATTATGGCGGATTCCACCCTCCAGGCCTCCCCCGCAAAGTTCGATCTTCCCTCGCTCGAGGAGGGGATTTTGAAGCTGTGGGCCGACACCGGGGCCGAGGCACACAGCCTCCAGATGGGCGCCGACGCGGGCGTGGGCAAGGGCGACCGCGATGCCTTCGCGTTCTACGACGGCCCGCCCTTCGCGACGGGTCTGCCGCACTACGGGCACATCCTGCCCGGCACCATCAAGGACGTGGTGCCGCGCTACAAGCAGATGTGCGGCTATGCGGTCGAGCGACGCTTCGGCTGGGACTGCCACGGCCTGCCGATCGAGAGCCTCGTCGAGGCCGAGCTCGACGTGCACGGTGCCGCCGATATCGAGGCGCTGGGCATCGACAAGTTCAACGCGGCCTGCCGCGCCGGCGTGTTCAAGTACACCAAGGAGTGGGAGACCACGGTGCGCCGGATGGGCCGCTGGGTCGACTTCGAGAACGACTACAAGACCATGGACGCCTCCTTCATGGAGAGCGTGTGGTGGGTCTTCTCGCAGCTGTGGGACAAGGACCTGATTTACGAGGGACACCGTGTGCAGCCGGTCTCGCCCGCTCTGGGCACGCCGCTGTCGAACTTCGAGGTTGCCCAGGGCCCGCAGGAGCGCGACCCCGAGACGGGCAAGGACGGACACCGTCGCGTGCAGGACCCGTCGCTCACGGTCCGCTTCAAGCTCGAGGACGAGGACGCCTACCTGTGGGCCTGGACCACCACGCCGTGGACGCTGCCGAGCAACCTCGCGCTCGCGGTCCATCCGGAGGTCGAGTACGTCAAGGTTCGCGTCAAGGAGACCGGCGAGGTCGCCTATCTCGAGCCGGGTCTGCTCGCGCAGTACCAGGCGCGCGGCCGAGTCGGCGAAACCGAGGAGCTCGAGCGGCTCAACGGCACCGCGCTGCACGGCCGCCCCTACGAGCCCTTGCTGCCGTACTTCGCCGAGCACCGCGAGCACGACGACGGCTCGCGCAAGGCGTTCAAGGTGGTGGTCGCCGACTACGTCACCACCGAAACCGGTACCGGCATCGTTCACCAGGCGCCGGCCTTCGGTGAGGACGACTATCAGGTCGGCAAGCGCGAGGGTCTGCCGCTCATCCGCCCGATGGGCCTGGACGGCGTCTTCGACGAGCGCGTCCCCGACCTGAAGGGCCAGTTCGCCAAGGACGCGGACAAGAACGTGATCCGCCGGCTCAAGGAAGAGGGCAAGGTCGTCGATCACGACACCTACGTTCACCCGTATCCGCACTGCTACCGCACGGACAAGCCGCTGCTGTACATGGCGATGTCCACCTGGTTCATGAAGGTGGAGCAGATGCGTGACCGACTCGTCGCGCACAACGAGACGATCCACTGGGTGCCCGAGCACGTGGGCAGCGGGCGCTTTGGCAACTGGCTGGCGCAGGCCCGGGACTGGAACCTGGCGCGTTCACGCTACTGGGGGACCCCGCTGCCGATCTGGCGCTGCGACGAGGATCCTTCGGACATGGTCTGCGTGGGATCGATCGCGCAGCTCGAGGAGCTGGCCGGGCTGGAGAAGGGCTCGGTCACCGACCTGCACCGCGAGAACATCGACCCGATCACGTTCCCGTCCAAGAAGACGCCCGGCGGCACGATGCGGCGGGTCAAAGAGGTGTTCGACTGCTGGTTCGAGTCGGGCTCGATGCCCTACGCGCAAAACCACTATCCGTTCGACCCGGACAAGAAGCAGTACGTCGAGGACAACCTGCCGGCGGACTTCATCGCCGAGGGGCTCGATCAGACGCGCGGCTGGTTTTACACGCTGCACGTGCTGAGCACGGCGCTCTTCGATCGGCCCGCGTTCAAGAACGTGATCGTCAACGGGTTGGTGCTGGCCGAGGACGGCAAGAAGATGTCCAAGCGGCTCAAGAACTACCCGGACCCGAACACGGTCGTGCACGAGTACGGGGCCGATGCGCTGCGGGCCTACCTCATCAACTCGCCGGCGGTGCGCGCCGAGCCGATGCGCTTCTCCGAGCGAGGCGTTCGCGACACGGTGCGGCTGGTGATGCTGCCGCTGTGGAACGCGTACAACTTCCTCGTCACGTACGCGCGCGCGGATGGATGGTCGCCCACCGCGGACACCCTCACCCACAAGCCTTCGGGCGCGCTCGATCGCTGGATCCTCAGCCGGCTGCAGTCGTTCATCGGCGAGGCGCGGGCGGAGCTGGACGACTACGCACTGTCCAACTTCGTGCCGGCGTTCGTTCGCGTCTGCGACGACATCAACAACTGGTACATCCGTCGTGGCCGTCGTCGGTACTGGCGCGGCAAGGACGACGGCGACGGAGCCGACAAGGCAGATGCGTACGCGACCCTGTTCCAGGTGCTGTCCACGCTCAGCCACGCGATCGCGCCGGTGCTGCCGTTCTTCGGCGACTGGCTGTACCAGCGGCTGTGGGTCGATACCGGCCTGGCGGGCGAGGGCGACGCGTCGGTGCACGTGCGCTCGTTCCCCGAGGTGGATGCATCGCTGCGGGACGAGGGCCTCGAGCGCGACGTCGAGGTGGTGCGCCAGGTCGTCGCGCTCGGCATGGCGATCCGCGAAAACGAAAAGGTCGCCGTGCGGCGTCCGCTGGCCACGGTCACCGTTGCGAGTGCCAAGCCCGGCGTGGCGGATGCGGTCAAGCGCTTCGTCGACGACGTGCAGGGCGAGCTCAACGTCAAGAGCGTCGAGCTCCGGGACGACGACGCCGGCCTGGTGAAGCTCGGCGCCAAGGCCAACTTCAAGGTGCTCGGCAAGCGCCTCGGCAAGCGGATGAAGGCCGTGGCCGGAGCGATCGCCAAGCTCGACGCCGCCGCAATCGATGCCTACTTGGCGACCGGCTCGGTCGAGGTCGAAGGCGAGACCCTCTCCGGTGACGACCTGCTCATCACCCGCGAGACCGCGACCGACAGCCCCGCCGAGGCGAGCGAAGGCATCACCGTCATGCTCGACACCAAGATCGACGACGCCCTACGCCGCGAAGGCCTCGCCCGCGAGCTGATCAGCCGGATCCAAAACCTGCGCAAGCAGGCGGACCTGGACGTCAGCCAGCGGATCTCGCTCACCCTCGCCTGCGACGGGGAGCTTGCGGCCGCGGCGAAGGACGCCGGCCTCGCCGAGATGATCCGAGGCGAGACCCTGGCCGAGTCGCTCGAGGTGAAAGCAGGCGGCGAAGCCACCGGGCAGGCGCACGAAGCGTCCGACAAGATCGACGGCGACAAGGTCGCGGTCGGGCTGGCGCCGAAGGGATGAGCCTGTGCCCGGCCGTGCCTCCGGAGCATGGCCGGACGTCGCGGGTGGCGACGTTCGAGCCCCGTGAGTTCGAGGCACGGGGCCTGAACGTCGCGGGGGGCGATACTCGTGGTGAAGTCGGACCGGACTTCGCGGGTGGCGACGTTCGAGCCCTGTGAGTTCGAGTCACCGGAGGTGAACGTCGCGGTCGACGAGGCTCGTGGTGCCACGCTGCGCGCCGGGTGCCATTCTGGACGCGCTTCGAGACGGAACGGGGAGCGCCCCGAGAAGAGCGATTGACGATGCGAGGGAACGTGGGCGAAGACAACGCGGCCATACGCCAGCCCGGGGTTCGCGGGTGGCGACGTTCGGCTCCGATGAGTTCGAGGCACGGGGCCTGAATGTCGCGGGTGGCGAGGCTCGTTCATCCTGCTCGACGCCTCGGACGGCGTCTGGTTCGGCCAGCGACTTGCGAATCGCCTCCGGCAAGCTGACGCGTTGGACGTCGCGATCGGGGCCGTTCGTCAGTTCGAGCCGCCGAGGCGGATCGGGCTCCCCTGGGCGGTCGGGACGTAGACGAACAACTCCACCGTCTGGTCTTCGAAGCTCCACGTGCCCCCGATTCCGGCGTTGTCGGGCGGGTTGGGCAGTGGCGGCTGCTCGATGAAGACGCTCTGCGGGAGCGAGCCCTGAAAATCCGTGAACGCGGTCGAGGTGATGTCCAAGCTGGCGCTTGCCTCGCTGATGCCGCCGAGGCTGCCGACCATCGACTCGTCGAGTCGTCCGTCCTCGGTCGTGATGGTGACCATCACCGGACCGCCGACCCCCATGCACTGCGGGTCGAGGTTGCACGGGTCGTCCATCGCGGTGGCCTCGGTGCCGATCATCTCGAGCGAGAGGCTGACGGTGGTCGTGGGCTCGCCCTCGATCCCAGTCCACGTCCACGGAAGCATGACCGGAGAGGTCGCCTCGACGAGGCCCGCGAGCGTTGTGCCGTCGTGAAGCTCGTCGACTCCGATCGCGAAGAAGGTGCACGAACAGTCGCCGGTGCTCGTGTCTGCGGAGGCGGTCGTCTCGGTCGCACCGGAGTCCGAGCCCGATGAGTCGGAGGATGTTCCGCCGGAGCCTGTTGCCGCCCCGCCGTCCCCGCGCGACGCTCCCGTGGAATCGTCGGCAACCTCATCGCTCGGGTTACCCTCAGTCTCTACCGAGCATCCGCAGCCGAGGGTCACCACGCTGACGATGAACCTCCCAATATCCATAGTCTGACAGTACCAAGAAACACGTGGGTTCAGGGAGATTCTCGGAATGGCCGGTGCGTGTAGTACTTGGGCCGGGAGTCGAGGCGAACGTGCACCCAGGCGACGCCGAGCCCCGAGGTGCTGAGCCAGACCGGCGCTTGCTCGCGGTCGAGATGGCGGCGTAGGGTCGATGCGGTGGCCTGGAGTAGAGCGTCGACTTGCTCGGCGGGGCCGCCGCGGACGAAGGTGGCGAGGTGGGCGTATGCCTCGTCATGGCCGATCGGGGTGGGCACCACGAGTACGGCATTGCGCCCGAGGTTCGGGAACACACAGACCAACTCGTCTTCGGCGTCGTCGAGTTTGTCGGCGAACGGGGAATCATCCGCCGACAGTCGGCCGAGGGCTGGCGCATCGATGAGGACCATCTCGAACCCTCGGTGGATGCTCGTCGCGGAGACGGGCGTGCACTCCCAGAAAAACGCGTCGAACGGTGCGCCTGCGAGGTGACCGATGAGTCGGCGCCGAAAGTCGGCATCGTTGACGAGCGCTGATGACACGTCACTCCAGCTTGCGGGCTCGTGATCGGCGACCGCAACGAGCCGCTGGCCCCCGGGAATCTCGCTCACCTCGAAGTCGATCACGGGCGGTAGCCTACTCACCTGTCACGCCCGCGCGAAGGGGCACGACCAATCCGCCTGCCCAACGTGCGACACTGCGTCCGCCAAACGATGAAGATCTGCAGTCCTGAGGTTGCGGTGGCCTGTGTCGAGTCGGGGCACCGGGTGTACGTGCACGAGGCATCGATGGAGCCGCGCACGCTGCTTGGCGCGTTGGTGCAACGAGCGCGGGAGCTCGACAACGTCGAGGTCGTGCATCTGCACATCGATGGGGATGCGCCGCACGTCGATCCGTCGATGGCGGGGCACATACGGCACAACGCGCTGTTCGTCGGGCCGAATACGCGACAGGCGGTCAATGAAGGGCGGGCTGACTTCACGCCGGTGTTTCTGGGCGAGGTGCCGTCGATGTTTCGCGCCTCGTTGCCGCTGGATGTGGCGCTGATCCAGGTCTCGCCGCCGGACGAGCATGGCTACTGTCGGTTGGGGCTGTCGGTGGCGTGTGCGCTGCCGGCGGTCGAGGCAGCGCGCATCGTCGTGGCGGAGATCAACCCACGGGTTCCTCGGACGCTGGGCAACTCGGCCGTGCACGTCAGCGAGATCGACTACGCAATCGAGGTCGATCGGTCGCTGCCGCTCATTCAGCCCGCGCCGTTCGGGCCGGTCGAGCGCGCGATCGGGGAGCACGTCGCCAAGCTCGTGCCCAACGGCGCAACGATCCAGGTCGGCATCGGCAAGGTGCCCAACGCCGTGCTCGCCGCGCTCGCCGATCACGAGGGGCTTGGCGTGCACACCGAGATGTTCAGCGACGGTCTGCTCGAGCTGGCCCGTCGCGGGGCGATCGGTGGCCATCACAAGACCCGCTTCGAGCGACGCGTGGTGACGTCCTTCGCCACCGGGACCGAGGCGTTGCACGCGTTCGTGCACGACAATCCGTTCGTGGAGTTTCACCCCTCGCACGTCGTCAACGACCCCAACGAGATCAAAAAGCAGCACCGCATGGTCGCGATCAACTCGGCCCTGCAGGTCGATCTCACCGGCCAGGTCTGTGCCGACTCGGTGGGCGACCGGATCTACAGCGGCATCGGGGGCCAGATGGACTTCGTGCAGGGCTCACTCCGCAGTCCGGGTGGGGCCGCCGTGATCGCGTTGCCCTCCACCGCGCTTCGCGGGACCGCGTCACGCATCGTTCCGCGACTCGAGCACGGCTCAGGCGTGGTCACCACGCGCGGACACGTGCAGTGGATCGTGACCGAGCACGGCGCGGTCAACCTCCGGGGGCGCTCGCTTCGGGAACGAGCGGAGCTGTTGATCGGGGTCGCAGCGCCCGAGTTCCGGGAGGAGCTGCGCGAAGCATCCGCCGCCCGTCGCTGGACCGAAGGATGACGGAGAGGAATCAGCGGGTTGTGCTGGCGCAGCGCTCGCAACCGTCAGTCCCGCACTCGGTTCGCCGGCTCCGGTCGCACTCCGCGTCAGGGGCGCACGGCGCGAGCTCCGGCTGACAGGCCTCGAGCTCAGGACGTAGCCCGTCGGGGTTGGGCGAAGAACCGCAAGCCAGCGCGATCACGCCGCTGATCGTCCAGGCAACGAACGACGGTCGCAAGGCACGGAACATCGACATCGCCCTGTTTGCACGCACGCTCGATCCAACGGGTGAGCCCGCGCGAGCTTTCGCGGACTTGGGATGGTTCGCCGAAACCGAAGTGATCCTACTCGACGAGAAACAGCAGCGCGGACTCTCCCGGAGCGACCCGGGGCACGTGCTTCGTCGCCTCACCATCGGGGATGCGCAGTCCGTCGCCGGCCTGGAGCTCGAGCTTGCGGTCTGCGAACTCGACCGTGAATCGCCCCGCGACGACGTACCCGATGTGCCCCACGCAGCAAGGTTCGGGGTCGAGTGCGTCCGTCAACTCGACGAGGCGGATGACGCGGTCCCCGATGGCAAACCGCTTGACGCGCCAGCCAGGCGCGAGCTCATCCCACTCCATCGCATCGAAGGCGAGCCGGAAAACATCGACATCGGACATTCACTGTCGCTCTACCACACCGGGCAGCGAGACTCCGGTACACTCAGCGCCTAGTGGTCGATCGGTTGGATGTGTCGAGAGTGGTGCTGGGCGGGTTGTTGCTCGGGGGGTGTGGGCGTGCTCCGATTCTCGTGGACACCGGAGAGGAGACCGAGTCGACGGGGACCACGGGCGCAGAAGAGACCAGCAGCGGCGTCGTCGATCCGGGAACCACGACGGGGCAGCAGGTCGATGTCGATACCGCCACCACGGATAGCGACGGCACGACGGCAGCGGTCACGGACGACACCACGGATGACACCACGGACAGCGTGGGCGTCACGGACGACACGACCGTCGGGGCGACGGACGACACGGACGACACGACCGACGACACGGCCGAGTCTTCTTCGGGTGATGTCTGCGGCGACGTCGTATGCGACCCGGGCGAGGTCTGCATTGCCGGGGTCTGCTTTCCGCCCGCGACCACCGGCGACGAGTGCTACACCGGCGAGGGAACATGGCCCGACTGCGTGGACGGAGAGGACTGCGGCGAAGGGGCGGGCTGTCTACCGACCGGTGTGGAGGGCGAAGGCTCGTGCCTCTACTTCCCGTGCACGGACGCGTGCGACTGTCCGCCTCCGCCGGCGACCGGTGATGCGTTGCCCGCGTGTGCAGACATCGCGGGAGCCGGTGGTCCCGACGGCATGCCCGACTGCTATCTCAGCTGCGAAAGCGGCGAGTCGTGTCCCGACGGGCAGACCTGCGTCGCCGGCTTGTTCTGCGCCCACACCAACGCGGCAGAGGCCGGACCCTACGAAGCCTGCGACCCGCCCGACCTCGAGTGTGCGGACGACATGCT
>JGI12316J15309_10002122_pt1 | contig 17966 bp, 17 predicted proteins | sample MarCyaLeptolynsp_FD_15309 | JGI IMG/M metagenome (IMG submission 15309) | reverse complement strand
GTTGAAACTGCACTCGGACTTATGAAGGTGACTGATGGCGAGCAGGGCGAACGTGTCGACGTTTGCGTCAGGCCACAGGGAATTTGCCTCAACAAGGCGGGTCTGTGCGGCGTTCCGGGCCGGATCACGTCGAAGAGATTCGTCGGAGAGGTCGATTTGTTGTCGGTTGCGATCGATGGTCTCGATCATCAGGTGCAGGCAAGAGTTCGTGCAGGAAGCACTTGGGAAGCGGGAATGGACGTCGCGGTTGATACTGATCCTAAAGACGTGCTTGTTTTTTCCCGCAAGGAGTCCCAAGTCTAGGTGAAGAGACTGCCCTGGGTGTCATCAATCTGTCTAACGGCGAAAAATGTTCTTCAGGTGTATGTTGCAGGGTGCGGGCCGTTTTTGTAAAAGGGCCAAAGGGCTTTAAAGCCGTTTATCAGGAGTTTGGCGTATGGGCATTAGTATTTGGCAGATCTTGATCATCGCAGTGGTGGTGGTTCTGCTGTTCGGACGTGGCAAGATTTCAGAACTTATGGGCGATGTTGCCAAGGGTATCAAAAGCTTCAAAAAAGGCATGGCCGAAGACGACACTGCCGATGCTCCGAAGACCATCGATCATCAGGCCGGCGACGCGGCACCGTCTGCGAAAGCTGAAGATCAGACCAAGGCGAGCTGATCTAATCTGCATCGCGTCTCCTTAAGGGACGAGAGTTCTCATGTTCGATATCGGCTGGACCGAGCTCATGGTGATTGCGTGTATTGCGATCATCGTCGTAGGGCCAAAAGACCTGCCGCGCATGTTGCGCACGCTTGGGCAGACACTGGGGAAGATGCGGCGCATGTCGCGTGAATTCCAGTCGACGTTCAATGACGCCCTGCGTGAAGCCGAGCAGCAGGCCGACATTGCAGACATGAAAAAACAGGTCGAGGATGTCGCCAATTTCAATCCTCTTGGCGACCTGAAGAAATCGATCGAGGAAGACGCGGCGCAAAAGGCATCCAGGCCGATGACGACCAAACCGGCATCTGCCGAGAACGAAGCGGTCCCGGACACGGCCGCTCCGGCGGAGACGGACACGGCGGCGGCTGAACCGAAACCGGCACCTGCCAAGGCCGATACCGCGAACACGCCGGACAAGGCTCCGGCGACGGAAGATGTTAAGGCATGAGCCAGGATGATATCGACGCCTCGAAGGCGCCCTTGATCGAACATCTGATCGAACTGCGACAGCGGCTGATGTGGTCCATCGGCGCGATCCTGGTGATGTTCATTGTCTGCTTCTACTTTGCGACCGACATCTACAACATCCTGACAATCCCCTATCTGCGCGCCGTCGGCGAGGGACATCCGGTCGAGATGATCTTCACCGCACCGCAGGAATGGTTCTTCACCCAGTTGAAGCTTGCCCTGTTCGGGGCGCTGTTCCTGGCCTTTCCCGTCATCGCCAGCCAGATCTACATGTTCGTGGCTCCCGGCCTCTATAAACATGAGCGCGGGGCGTTTCTGCCGTTTCTCATCGCAACCCCGATCCTGTTCCTGATCGGCGCATGCCTGGTCTATTTCCTGGTCATGCCGATGGCGATGGGGTTCTTCCTGTCCCAGGAACAGCTTCCCGGAGAAGGCCAGGTCGCCATTCAGCACCTCGCGAAGGTGAGTGAATATCTCGGCCTCATAATGATCCTGATTTTCGCCTTCGGTCTGGTCTTCCAGTTGCCAGTTGTCCTGACCCTGATGGGGCGTGCGGGTCTTATCAGTTCCGAAGATCTCAAAAAGAAACGCAAATATGCAATTGTCGGCGCCTTCGCAGCTGCTGCAATTTTGACACCCCCTGATCCGATCTCGCAGATCGGTCTTGCGCTCCCCACTTTGCTTCTCTACGAAGTCTCCATTCTGTCCGTGAGGCTGATAGAGCGCCAACGCGCGCAGCGGGAAGCTGAACGCGAAGCGGAAGACGCGACAGCCTGAAGCCCTTTCAGTCGGCGTTCTTTTGTCTCCCGGACGGATGGTTTTGATAACGACCGTTAGTCGGGAAGTGAAGATGTTTGACATAAAGTGGATACGGGAAAACCCAGACAGTTTCGACCAGGCCTTGGCCAGACGCGGCTTTGAAGCGTCTTCGGCCAAACTGATTGCACTGGATGATTCCCGCCGCTCCCACATCACGAAACTTCAAGACGCTCAGGAACGGCGCAACGCGGCTTCCAAGGAAATTGGCAAGGCCAAGGGCTCGGGCGATGACGCGCGCGCGCAGGAACTGATTGACGAGGTCGCTCAGATCAAGGCGTTCATTCAGTCGGGCGAAGAGGAAGAGCGCCGGCTGGTTGGCGACTTGGAAGCGGCAATGGCCGTGATTCCGAACCTGCCGCACGAGGACGTTCCGACGGGCAAGGACGAAAACGACAATGCCCTTTTGAAAACACACGGCGAAAAGCCGACCTTCCAGTTCAACGAGGCCCCGAAGGAGCATTATGAACTGGGTGAGGCCCTTGGCGACATGGACTTCGCGACAGCTGCCAAGCTGTCCGGGTCGCGCTTTGTTGTTTTGAAGGGGCAGATCGCGCGACTTGAGCGTGCGCTCGGACAGTTCATGATTGACCTGCATACGGAGGAGCACGGCTATACGGAAGTGTCGCCTCCGCTTCTTGTCAACGACAGCCCGCTGTTCGGGACGAGCCAGCTGCCGAAATTTGAAGAGGATCTCTTCAAGACGACGACGGATCACTATCTGATTCCAACCGCAGAAGTGCCGTTGACGAATCTGGTGGCCGGCGAAATCGTCGCAGAAGATCGCTTGCCGCTTCGCGTGACGGCGCTGACCTACTGTTTCAGATCGGAAGCCGGGTCTGCCGGACGCGACACCCGCGGCATGCTGCGCCAGCACCAATTCCAGAAATGTGAACTGGTATCAGTCACGACTCCCGACACCTCTCTGGATGAACTGGATCGCATGCTCGAATGCGCTGAAAAGGTGCTTCAGAAGCTTGGTCTGCACTACCGTGTCATGACCCTGTGCACGGGAGACATGGGCTTCGGAGCGCGCAAGACCTACGATATCGAAGTCTGGTTGCCGGGTCAGGACGCCTACCGCGAGATTTCTTCATGCTCGGTCTGCGGCGATTTTCAGGCGCGTCGCATGAATGCGCGCTTCAGGCCGGCAGACAGCAAGCAACCCGTTCACGTTCACACCTTGAACGGATCCGGCATCGCTGTGGGCAGAGCCCTGATCGCGGTTCTGGAGAACTACCAGAACGGCGACGGAACGGTCACTGTGCCGGACGTTCTGCGGCCCTATATGCGCGGTCTGGAAAAGATCGGCTAAAGCCGGAGATCAGGGCGGGCGGGAGAGCATGTTTTCCGCCCGTTTCCCGCACCTTGCGCCAAGGCCCCTTGGCTCGCATTTGCATTATCTCAATCCGGAAGGAGAAATTCCGCATGCGTATCCTGATCACGAACGATGACGGAATTCACTCTCCGGGACTGACGGCTCTGGAGCACATCGCGCGCACGCTGTCGGATGATGTCTGGGTCATTGCGCCCGAAACCGATCAGAGCGGTGTCGCACACTCTTTGACACTCAATGATCCGCTGAGATTGCGCGCACTCGATGAGCGGCACTTTGCCGTCAAGGGCACGCCGACGGACTGCGTGATCATGGGCGTGCACAACGTCCTGAAAGGCAAACCCGATCTTGTTCTGTCTGGGATCAATCGCGGACAGAATATTGCCGAAGACGTCACCTATTCAGGGACAGTTGCCGGGGCGATGGAAGGCGCCATCCTCGGTATTCGGTCGATCGCCGTGTCTCAGGCCTATAACTGGGATGTCAGGGCAGAACCGAACTACGCTGTTGCGGAGACCCATGCCCCGGAACTGTTTGCGAAGCTCATCGACTTCGAATTGCCGCCCTACAGTCTGCTGAACGTCAATTTCCCCGCATGTGCGCCGGGTGACGTCAAGGGTGCCAGGGTTACGGTGCAGGGGCACCACGAACAAAGCGGTCTGACGATCGACGAGCGTCAGGACGGCCGGGGCTATCCCTATTACTGGCTGCGTTTCCGCGAAAGGGGCAATTCCGTATTTGATAATTCGGATCTGCAGGCAATTGCCGATGGATATGTGTCCGTTTCCCCGCTACGCATAGATCTGACGGCGCACGATCTGCTGGGTCATTTGAAAGATGCGCTGAAATAAACCCGCGAAGGGGAGTTGTGCATGGCCGGTCTCCCACCCGGCGACGATGGGGCAAAGCAAGCGTCAGCATTGCCGGACGAAGCGGAAGCACGTGCGGCGCTTGTCTTGGCGCTCAGGCAGCGCGGTGTTGGTGCCAGGAATGTGCTGACCGCCATTGAACGCGTGCCACGACGCCTGTTTCTCCCGGCCCGGCACCATGGTCTTGCCTATGATGACATCACGTTGCCGATCGAATGCGGTCAGACACTGTCGGCCCCGTCCATGGTTGCCTTCACGGTTCAGGCCCTGGATATAGCTCCGGAGCATTCGGTGCTTGAGATCGGAACCGGGTCCGGCTACCAGTCCGCAGTCATGGGATACCTGGCAGAACGTGTTGAAACGGTCGATCGGTTCTCGACTTTGACCGACCTGGCAAGCCGCCGGTTTGCAGCCCTGAAACTGGAAAATGTCACGGCAACACAGGCGGATGGTTTTGACGGCCTAAAGCAGAAGGGTCCATTCGATCGAATCGTGGTGAGCGCTGCAATAACGTCCGTCCCGGACAAATGGGTGCAACAGCTCAAACCCGGTGGCTTGCTTGTGGCGCCGATCGGACAGGCGAAACAACCGCAATCGCTGATCCGTTTCACCAAGTCCGAGAGCGTGATGACAGCAGACACGCTGATGCAGGTGAGAACAGTGATGCTGCAACCGGGAATCGCGATGAAACTCTGAGCCTGTTACAGGGTCGACTACGTATAGATGCCGCGAATCCCGCGAGATGAGTCGCTTCCCGATTTACTATGTCGCGTGGAACGAAATAGGTAATTCAAACGAAAAATCGACGGAAACGGGCCATTTTCATGGTATTCGCGGTCTATCTTTAGTCTTTATAAACCTTACTGCCGTTTACTCTTAACCATAACAGCCATTGTTAGCGGTATGAGTATAGGCGATGAAAAAGCGGATGTGTTCCCTCCGCGGGGATCTACTGAGCAAAGCAGCGACAATATCACTCGTTGCAGTATTTCTCTCCGGGTGTTCCAGCGCCGTCGAGCGGTTTGGAGAGCCTCCTTACTACACGGGAAATACGCAAAACCAGCGTGAGATCCTGAACGGAGCCCCAGCACCTTCTCAGCCGACTTATCAGGACATAGCCAACGGACCGGGTGGAACGTCTGCGGGCCTGCCGCAGTCAGGCGCTGCGCCGGTGACAACGGGCTCTGTCTCCAGACAGCGGTCGGACATTCAGTCAGCGCCCTTGCCGGCCCCTGCGGTCGCATCCGCACCTGCTGCTCAGGCGGCTCCTGTGTCGACACTTCCTGCACCTGAAACAATCAGTGTGTCCAATGGCAAGGACTGGAAAGGCTGGACCGGTACAGGTGGCACCCGGGTCACGGTTCGCCAGGGTGACAGTCTGAATTCGATCTCCCGCCGCTACGGCGTTCCGGTGCAGGCCGTTGCGTCCGTCAACGGCATCGACAACGCAAATCAGGTTCAGCCTGGTCAAAGCATTGTCATCCCGACCTACGTCTATTCCGATCGCAACGGCCATTCCAGCGCAACGGAAGGTGAGAACGGCAAAGTCAAACTGCCGAAGGTCGCCAGGAACGAGACAATTGTGACCGGTTCTGTCCCGACAGGTTCGGGAAGCACGCCGCGTCCGGGACGAAAACCAGTCGCCCAGCCGACGTTTACCCAGATCAGCGTGAGCGAGTCTGTCGTTGAAGAAGTGGACGTTGTTCAGATAACGGCACTGCCGAAACGTAAGCCCGCCGTGTCAAACGCGAGCCTCACGACAGCTTCGATTTCCGCAGCGACGCCGACCAAGACCAAAACCGTGGTCGCCCCTGCAGCTGCCGCGCCTTCAGCCCCCGTTCAGAAGGTTGCTCTGCCGCAGCCGGCATTGACGCAGGAGCCCCGTCCGACGGAGCCGATCAAGACGCCGAAAGTCAACAATACTTCCAAAGAGGCCGTGACTTCTGATGCGAAGTTCCGCTGGCCGGTTCGCGGAAGGATCATCTCCGACTTCGGTACCAAGCCAGGTGGCGGCAAGAACGAGGGCGTGAACCTGGCCGTGCCGGAAGGCACGCCCGTGAAGGCAGCTGACGACGGCACCGTTATCTATTCCGGCAACGAGCTGAAAGGATACGGCAACCTCGTCCTGGTCCGTCACAGCGAAGGCTGGGTATCGGCCTATGCCCACAACAGTGAGTTGAAGGTCAAGCGCGGTGACACCATTCGTCGGGGTGACGTAATCGGACTTGCCGGCGCGACCGGATCGGTGAACCAGCCGCAAGTGCATTTCGAACTGCGCAAGGGCAATAAGCCTGTCGACCCGCTGAACCACCTGCCGAAACGCTGATAAACGCACACGGAAAAACGAAAAGCCCGGTTCCGACGCCGGGCTTTTTTATGTCAATGCCTTGCCCAGCCGTCCCGCAAGATCCTGGATGAACTGATACGCCACGCGGCCTGAGCGGCTGCCGCGGGTGGTCGCCCATTCCAGGGCATCGGCCCGCCAGTCTTCCTCCGTGATTTCCAGATTGTGAAACGCGACATATCCGCGAACCATCTCCAGATAGTCGTCCTGACTGCATTTGTGAAACCCGAGCCAGAGGCCGAAGCGGTCGGAAAGAGATACTTTTTCTTCCACGGCTTCGGCAGGATTGATCGCGGTTGAACGCTCGTTCTCGATCATGTCGCGCGGCAACAGGTGCCGCCTGTTGGAGGTCGCATAGAAGATCACGTTGTCGGGGCGGCCTTCGATCCCGCCTTCGAGCACGGCCTTGAGCGACTTGTAGGAGGTGTCGTCATTATCGAAGCTCAGATCGTCGCAGAAAATGATGAAGCGGTGAGGAGCCGCCCGTATCAGGGACATGAGCCCTGGAAGCGATTCGATGTCTTCGCGGTGGATCTCGATCAGCTTCAGGTCGGAACTCTGTCTTTCCTGATTGATGGCCGCGTGGGCTGCCTTGACCAGCGAGGATTTGCCCATTCCGCGTGCGCCCCACAACAGCGCGTTGTTTGCGGGCAGTCCTTCGGCAAACCGTCTCGTGTTGTCCATCAGAAGATCGCGGACGCGCGAAACGGCGCATAGGAGGGAGAGGTCCACCCGGTTGACTTTTTTCACGGCCTGCAGGTTACCCGGCTCAGGAACCCAGACAAAAGCATCTGCGCTTGTCCAGTCCGGCACCTCGGCTCGAAGAGGCACGGCCCTCCCGATCAACTCGATCAGGGAATCGAGTTTGTCGTTCAAAGATGCAAGGTCGTTTTGCGAGTTCATTTTTCTTGCAACCCCAATCAAAAAGGCCCATGTGAGGCCCTGAAGCATATGGCGGGAGGAGTAGCACGGGGCAGGGAAGGCGAAAACATCTGTTATTCCCATACCGGTACGCCAGAATCCGCTTGCAAAGCTTGAAATGAGGCGCGCCGCCGTTATAGTCCGCGCCACCAGAATTCAGTGCGTTTGGTCGTTTTGCCGAGAGGCAGGATGCCCTGAAAACGCCACCTAGGAGAGTTGAATGTTCATCACCCCAGCGTACGCGCAATCCGCCGGAGCTGCAGGTCCGGGTTTCCTGATCCAGATCCTGCCCTTCGTGGCCATTTTTGCGATCATGTATTTCCTGATCATCCGGCCACAGCGCCAGCGCATGAAGCAGCACCAGGAAATGGTGTCCAATTTGCGCCGCGGTGACACCATTGTGACCACTGGCGGGCTTATCGGCAAAGTCTCCAAGGTGGTAGATGACAGTGAGCTTCAGGTCGAACTGTCGGAGGGCGTGAAGGTTCGCGTGGTTCGCTCCATGGTTCAGGAAGTACGCTCCAAATCCGAGCCCGCCAAGGAAAGCTCGTAAGAGAACGGCCGCTCCGATCTATTTGCTGGCCGGACAGGGTGTCCGTCCGGCCGTATTAAGGCTTAAACATGCTCCATTTCGCCCGTTGGAAAATTGTGTTGATCCTGGTTGTCGTAGCCGCAGGATTCATCACGACTATGCCGAATTTCTTCTCGGCCAAACAACTGGAAAGCTGGCCCGACTTCCTGCCGAAAAACCAGATGGTGCTGGGTCTCGACCTTCAGGGCGGCGCTTATCTGCTTTATGAGGTCGATCAGGCGGATTACATCGAGAAGCGCTTCATAGCGCTTGAAAGCGATGTGCGGGATACGCTGCGGGAAAGTCCGAGGATCGGCTACACCGGGCTGGATGCCAGACCGGACTCTGTTCAAGTTCGGATCCGGGACCTGACACGCCTTGACGAGGCGAGAGAACGTCTCGCACCGCTGGTCAATCCACTGGTATCCAACCTGTTCGGCGGCCAGCCGGTGGACGAATTTGACCTGAGTGTCGAGGACAACGGGCTCGTTCGCTTCACGTATTCCGAAGCAGGCCTCGACAACCGGCTCCAGGCCATCGTTCAGCAGTCGATTGAAGTCATCCGCCGCAGGGTCGACGAACTCGGCACGACAGAGCCGAACATTCAAAGGCAGGGCACGGACCGGATTCTCGTAGAGGCACCAGGCGAGGGCGATCCTGAACGTCTCAAGGACATCATCGGTACCACAGCCAAACTATCCTTTCATCTTGTTGATCGGAACATGACCGGCGAACAGGCCATGCAAGGCAGGCCGCCTGCGGGCACGTCCGTCTTCATGTCGGTCGACGACCCTCCGATTCCATATCTTCTGGAAACGAAACCTCTGCTGGAAGGCGAGGATCTGGTCGATGCCCAGGTCGCATTCGGCCAGTATTCGAACGAACCGGTCGTAACTTTCCGTTTCAACCAGTCGGGAGCGCGGGAATTTGCGAGGGTAACGACCGAAAACGTCAACTATCCGTTCGCGATCGTGTTGGACGCAGAGGTCATCTCGGCCCCGGTGATCCGCGAGCCGATCATAGGCGGGTCGGGGCAGATCTCCGGCGACTTCACCATTGAAGCTGCTCAGGATCTTTCCACGCTCTTGCGCGCGGGCGCTCTTCCGGCGCAATTGACAGTCATCGAAGAACGCTCCATTGGCCCGGGTCTTGGTGCGGATTCAATCGAGGCGGGTCAGATCGCATCGATAATTGCAGGCGCTGCTGTTATCGTTTTCATGATCCTGGCCTATGGGCGCTTCGGGATCATTGCCGATTTGGCGCTAATGACGAACATCTTCCTGATCTTCGGCGCACTGACGGTGCTGCAGGCAACGCTTACGTTGCCGGGCATTGCGGGTATCGTGCTTACGATCGGTATGGCGGTTGACGCAAACGTTCTGATCTTCGAGCGAATACGCGAGGAGTCGCGAGCCGGGAGATCGGTCATATCGGCCATTGACGCAGGCTACAGCCGCGCGCTTGGCACCATCCTTGATGCCAACATCACCACGCTGATCGCGGCTGTCATCCTGTTCCAGCTCGGGTCGGGTCCCGTGCGCGGTTTCGCGGTAACGCTCGCGATCGGGATTTTCACGACCGTGTTCTGCGCCTTCACCTTCAGCCGTTTGCTGGTCGCGCTGTGGATTCGCCGGCGCCGGCCTTCCGAACTTCCGATCTGATCCGGGGAAAAAGAAATGTTGCTAAGACTCGTTCCGGACAACACGCACATCAAGTTCATGTGGCTGCGGAAGTTCAGCTTTCCGCTGTCGATCATACTCGTCATCGCGTCTCTCACCGGGTTTTTCACCGTTGGTATGAACTACGGGATCGATTTCAAGGGCGGTACGATCATCGAGATCAAGACGGACGGACCTGCGGATATCGGTGCGATCCGCTCTGAATTGTCGGCGCTCAATCTGGGTGACGTGCAAGTGCAGGAATTCGGTGCGCCTGACGATATCCTGATCCGGGTTGAAGAACAGCCGGGCGGAGAACTCGCCCAGCAGACTGTGGTTCAGAACGTGCGCACGATCTTTGCGGACGACAATGTCGATTTCCGCCGCGTTGAAGTCGTGGGACCGCGCGTTTCCGGAGAACTTGCCCAGGCAGGTGCCATCGCGGTGGCAGCGGCGCTGCTTGCGATCATGATCTATATCTGGTTCCGCTTCGAGTGGCACTTCGCTGTTGGTGCGATCCTGACGACCGCAAACGATGTTGTGGTGACGATCGGGCTGTTCGTGCTGTTGCAACTCGATTTCTCACTATCGAGCATTGCGGCGGTCCTGACCATTATCGGTTATTCGCTCAATGATACCGTTGTGGTTTACGACCGGATTCGCGAGAATTTGCGCAAGTACAAGAAGCGTCCGTTGACCGACATCCTGGACCAGTCCATCAACGAGACGTTGTCGCGCACGACGATGACCTCTGTCACCACGCTTCTGGCGTTGATTGCGCTCTATGTGTTCGGTGGTGAGGTTATCCAGTCCTTCACGCTGGCGATGATCTTCGGCATCGTGATTGGAACCTATTCGTCGATCTTCCTTGCAGCTCCGTTCCTGATCCTTTTGAACTTGCGTCCGGACGCAATGTCGAAAAATGACGACGACGAAAAGGACGCGAAAGCCAAGGCAACGGCTTAGGGAGCGGCCCGATGGAGATCCGCGACGCCCATTTCCCGGGCCGTGCCCCCATCGATGCTTACGGCAATGGCGGGTTTCGTTTCGCGAACATGTCGCATCTGGGGGCGCTGCTCTGCGTCCCCAGCGGCATTTACGGCTGGCATGTAAGCGATCCCTCTCAATTCTGCGAGGAAGCATTCGAGCGGGTGTTTCAGGAGCAAGAGGACATTGAAGTTCTTCTGGTCGGGACTGGCATGGACCTGTGCCCGATATCTCCCGATCTGAAGTCCCTGTTCCGGGAAGCGTCGATCCTGGCCGACCCGATGTCCACGGGCGCGGCAATCAGAACGTTCAACGTTCTTTTGTCTGAAGACCGGGCCGTTGCTGCTGCCCTTTTGCCGGTAGACTAATTCATCATCCGTGCCATATGGGCGTTTATGACCACCGACTTCGATCACGCAGCAGAAACGGTACGCCGATATGACAGGGACAGGTATCTCTGCGCGCTTCTGGCGCCGGAGGCGCATCGTCCAGCGCTGATGGCGCTTTACGCGTTCAATGCGGAGATCGCGCGGGTTCGCGATGTGGTCTCAGAACCGCTGCCCGGCGAAGTGCGTCTGCAATGGTGGCGCGACCTTCTGGAGGGAACGGAGCACGGAGCGGCAGCGTCAAATCCGGTCGCAAACGCTCTCCTTCGGACCATCGAATCATACAACCTCCCACGGCAGGGTCTGATTGCCATGACCGAGGCCCGGATTTTCGACCTTTACAACGATCCGATGCCACGGCTCAATGACCTTGAAGGATATGCGGGCGAAACCGTATCGGGACTGATCCAGCTTGCTTGTCTGGTCCTCAATCAGGGCGTTGACCCGAAAACGTCGACAGCGGCTGGTCATGCCGGCGTTGCTTATGCGCTTACCGGATTGATGCGGGCTTTGCCCTTTCACGCGTCGCGCAGGCAGATGTTCTTGCCGGGTGATGTCTGTGAAAGGCACGCGCTCGATCTCGAGACCGTTTTCCAAGGCGAAACGACATCTCAGCTAAAGGCCGTGCTCAGGGAAATGCGGGACCATGCGCGGCATCATCTGAAGCGGGTGCGCGGTGAAGCGTCCAACGTGCCCGAAAGCTGTGGCAATGCCTTTCTGCCGCTCGTGCTCGTCGAACCGTATCTGAAGAGGCTTGAGAAGGAGGCCCTCGACCCGTTGAAACAGGTCGTCGAGTTGTCGCAGCTCAAGGCGCAGTGGCTTTTGTGGCGCGGATCGCGGCGTCCGCTGACCCGCCTCTAAAAGTCAGATCTGCGGAGTGCACGTCACTCCGCAGCAAGCGTGGTAGAACCAAGGCCTGCCTGCCATTTCGCAAAGTCCTGCTTCGCGCGGTTGGTCAATGCAAGTTTTTTGGCCTTGGTTTTTTCCTTGCCCTTGAGGCGTTTGCCGTCCTCGTCTCTGTTTGGCGTATCAATCGGTGGAAACAGGCCGAAATTGACATTCATCGGCTGGAAAGACCGGGGTTTTCCAGCACCGTCCTCGCGTGTGATGTGTCCGCCGGTGATATGTCCGAGCAGAGCGCCCATGGCCGTGGTGGGCGGCGGGGAAACGATCGGTTGTCCCTGAGCCTCCATGACCGCGAACAACCCAGCAAGGCAGCCGACGCTGGCAGATTCGACATAACCTTCACAGCCTGTAATTTGACCGGCAAAGCGCAGACGCGGGTCCGCCTTGAGGCGCAAGGACCCGTCGAGCACGTTCGGGGAATTCAGGAACGTGTTCCGGTGCAGGCCGCCAAGCCTTGCGAACTGGGCGTTTTCAAGCCCTGGAATCATGCGGAAAATGTCGGCCTGGGCACCGTATTTCAACTTCGTCTGAAAGCCGACCATGTTGTAGAGCGTGCCGAGTGCGTTATCCTGGCGAAGCTGAACGACGGCATAAGGTTTGATTTCGGGCTGATGCTCATTAGTCAGTCCCATGGGTTTCATGGGGCCATGGCGGAGTGTTTCACGTCCCCGGGAGGCCATGACTTCGATTGGCAGGCAGCCGTCGAAATAGGGGGTATTCGCCTCCCATTCCTTGAAGTCGGCGGTTTCACCGGCAAGAAGCGCGTCGATAAACGCTTCGTATCCGTCCTTGTCCAAAGGACAGTTCAGGTAGTCTTTGCCCGTTCCGCCGGGTCCGACCTTGTCATATCTCGACTGAAACCAGGCCTTGGAGAGGTCGACCGTGTCAAAATGAACGATCGGAGCAATTGCGTCGAAGAATGCCAGCGAGTCTTCTCCGGACTTTTCAAGCACGGCTGCAGAAAGCGCCGGTGAGGTGAGCGGGCCGGTCGCAATGATCACCTTTTCCCAATCCTCTGGTGGCAATCCAGCCACTTCGTCTCTACTGATTTGAATGAGTGGATGCTTTTCAAGCGCGTCCGTAACAGCGTTCGAAAATCCTTCCCTGTCAACGGCCAGTGCGCTGCCAGCGGGAACCTGATTGTCGTCAGCAGCTTGCATGATCAGGGAACCGAGCTGCCGCAATTCGTGGTGGATGAGACCGACAGCATTTTGCTCGGAGTCGTCGGAGCGGAAGGAGTTGGAACAGACCAGTTCCGCCAGCCCATCCGTCTGATGCGCATCTGTCTTGCGGACAGGCCGCATTTCGTGAAGGACGACATTCAGTCCAGCCTGGGCCATCTGCCAGGCGGCCTCGGATCCGGCCAGGCCGCCACCAATGACATGAATAGCGTTCATTTCAGTTTCCCGGGGTCTTCTTGGGGCTCTGGGAACGAAGGTCGTCTGCGTACCGGCCCGGTCAAAATCGCTACGCCCTGATTACAGGCAACTGCGGGTCACCGCAATGTCTTCAGGGTGTGTTGCGTCTGACAGCGCTGCGTCGCGGTGTTGGTTCTTAAAGAAGAGCGCCTTGCGGGCAAGATCCTGCGTGAGCAGGACGCCTTTTCACGATTGCTTTACGCGTTCTTTTGATCGCGCACAAAAAAACACCTGCCGGTGGGAGGAGGTACCGGCAGGTGTTTTTTTGAGCATCTGCGCGTGAAGCGCAGTGCATATGCAGTCCGAAAGCTGGGAGGAGGATGCTTGCAGACCGCAATCAGGTGTTATTTTACAGCCTGACGCGCAAAGCGGCTGATGTCGGAGCGTGCGATGCCGAGATCGTCCAGTTCACGGTTGGTCAGGCTGGACAGCTCGTCATAGGTCTGACGGAAACGTTTCCAGTTATTGTATTTGCGTACAACAGTATCAAGCATGGTTTAGGCCTTTCGCTATCTCATGGCCATGGCACCGCGGATCGGCGTCTGGCCCGTTCATCTCTTACAATCGCTATATAGAAAAATTGTGCGCTGCGAGGTAGAGGAAAAAGTGCGAAGCAGATATGCAAAAAATGCAAGGATCCAATTAGTTAACAAAACAAGCGTGTGAAAAAAAACATGACATGACTCAAAATCATTTCGCAAATGCGAGATGAATTGAATGGCTTTGGGATTTTGTGAAAAGAGGACGCCAGACAAACGAACGCCCGCCAGTGGGAGGAGGTACTGGCGAGCGTCGTTTCGACGATGCAGGACTGGGAGGAGGATGTCCTGCGTGTCACACGTCGTTGGGCTGGGAGGAGGATGCCCTCGGACGCGATCTCTAAATTAAAGGCCGTCAATTCCCCGGCGAGCGACGAACTTGATGTCGCTACGGCTGATGCCGAGATCCTGAAGTTCTCTAACCGAAAGGCGGGACAATTCGTCAACCGCACGCCGGTAGCTAACCCAGTTGCTGTACTTTTTCCGCACAGTATCCAACATTTTCTTATTCCTTGCTGCGCAGCACGTTCTGCCGTCTGCGTCGTTGTTGATTCAATATATAATTCACCAACTAAAATAAAAGAAGTGCCATATCCGCATGACAGGCATGCATTTTGTGCAATGCAATAAAGTCGAGGTGAGCAATCTCGTTCGCATCCATAAAGCGCTCTTTATTCAGTTACATAAAGAGATAGGTGCGACGCACAAAGAATCAAGAGGCAGGGGCCGCTATTCAGCGGCATCCGATGCCCGGTGCGGGCGGCGCTGGAGAAGCTCACCGAGGAACTGACCCGTATAGCTTGCCTCGATCTCCGCAACGTCCTCGGGGCGTCCCGTGGCGACAACCGTGCCGCCACCATCGCCGCCTTCCGGCCCGAGATCGATGATCCAGTCCGCGGTCTTGATGACCTCGAGGTTGTGCTCGATCACAAGAACGGTGTTCCCCTGGTCCACAAGTTCGTGAAGGACGTCAAGCAGCTTGGCAACATCGTGAAAGTGGAGGCCGGTCGTCGGTTCATCCAGGATATAGAGCGTGCGGCCAGTCGATCGCTTCGACAGTTCCTTTGCAAGTTTGACACGTTGCGCTTCGCCGCCTGAAAGGGTTGTCGCCTGCTGTCCGACCTTGATGTAACCGAGACCCACGCGCGCAAGGGTTTCCATCTTGTCGCGCACAGCTGGCACAGCGGAGAAGAACCCGGCAGCTTCCTCAACGGTCATGTCGAGCACGTCGGCAATGGATTTGCCCTTGAACTCAACCTCAAGCGTTTCCCGGTTATACCGTTTCCCCTTGCAGACGTCGCATGTCACATAAACATCCGGCAGGAAGTGCATCTCGATCTTGATGACGCCGTCACCCTGGCACGCCTCACAGCGACCACCCTTGACGTTGAAGGAAAAGCGGCCCGGCTGGTATCCGCGCGCCTTGGCTTCCGGCATGCCGGCAAACCATTCGCGGATAGGTGTAAAAGCGCCGGTATAGGTCGCCGGGTTCGAGCGCGGCGTGCGTCCGATGGGCGACTGATCGATATCGATGACCTTGTCCAGAACCTCCAGACCCTCGATCCGGTCATGCGGCGCAGGATTGTCGCGGGCGCCGTTCAGACGGCGTGCGGCGGCCTTGTAGAGCGTGTCGATCAGGAAGGTGGACTTGCCACCGCCGGAAACGCCGGTGACACAGGTAAAGGTGCTGAGCGGGACATCGACATCAATGTCCTTGAGATTGTTGCCGCGGGCACCACGAACCGAAATCTTGCGCTTCTTGTTGATCTTGCGCTGACCTTCCGGGCGCGAAATCATCCTGCTGCCCGACAGATATTCGCCGGTAAGTGATTTGGGATTCGCCATGATCTCTGAAGGCGCACCCTTTGCAACAACCTGGCCGCCATGGACGCCGGCACCCGGTCCGACATCGACGACGTAATCTGCTGTAAGGACCGCATCCTCGTCATGCTCGACAACAATGACTGTATTTCCGAGGTCGCGCAGGTGCTTCAAGGTCTCCAGCAGCCTTGCATTGTCTCGCTGGTGAAGGCCGATCGAAGGCTCGTCGAGAACATAAAGCACGCCTGTCAGACCGGAGCCGATCTGGGAGGCCAGGCGAATACGCTGGCTTTCGCCGCCCGACAGTGTGCCGGAGGAACGCGACAGGGTCAGATACTCAAGGCCAACATCATTCAGGAATTTCAGGCGTTCGCGGATTTCCTTCAGGATCCGGCCCGCGATTTCCGATTGCTTGTCGTTCAGCTTCTCCGGCAGCGCATCGAACCAGTCTCTGGCTGCACGAATGGAAAGTTCAGTGATCTCGCCAATATGACGATCGGCGATCTTGACGGCGAGCGCTTCTGGTTTCAGTCGAAATCCGCCACAGGCAGGGCAGGCATGATCGGACTGGAAGCGCGCGAGTTCTTCGCGCACCCACGTGGATTCGGTTTCCCGCCAGCGGCGCTCGATGTTGCCGATGACACCTTCGAATGACTTTTCCGTCTTGTAGCTGCGCACACCATCGTCATAGACGAATTCGATTTCCGTCTTTCCGGTGCCATGGAGGATCGCGTCCTGAACCTCTTCCGGCAGATCTTTCCAGGGCGTCGACATCGTCACCTTGTAGTGCCTGCAGAGCGCCTCGAGCGTCTGCGCATAATAGGGAGATGTCGATCCGGTCTTTGCCCAGGGAAGGACCGCACCTTCGCGCAGCGACAGCGAATGATCCGGGACGACAAGGTCTTCTTCAAAGGCAAGTGTTGTTCCCAGGCCGTCACAGGTTGGGCACGCTCCGAAGGGATTGTTGAAGGAAAACAGACGCGGTTCAATTTCGGGGATTGTGAAGCCGGAAACCGGGCAAGCGAATTTCTCGGAAAAGATGATCCGCTCCGGATCGCCCTTGTCGTCCGTCTTGTCGGCGAACTCCGCTATCGCGATACCGTCAGCAAGTTTGAGCGCGGTCTCCAGCGAGTCCGCCAACCTGCCTGCGATATCATCGCGCACGACAATCCGGTCCACGACAACATCGATATCGTGTTTGAATTTCTTGTCCAGGGCAGGGGCTTCGGAGATCTCGTGGAATGTTCCGTCGATCTTGACGCGCTGGAACCCCTTTTTCATGAGTTCGGCGAGTTCCTTGCGATATTCGCCCTTGCGCCCGCGCACCATTGGCGCCAGCAGATAGAGCCGCGCACCTTCTTCAAGCTCCATGAGCCGGTCGACCATCTGGCTGATTGTCTGGCTCTCGATGGGCAGCCCTGTTGCAGGCGAATAGGGAACGCCGACGCGGGCGAACAAGAGCCGCATGTAGTCATAGATTTCGGTAACCGTACCGACTGTGGAGCGGGGGTTGCGTGACGTGGTTTTCTGCTCGATGGAGATTGCCGGCGACAGGCCGTCGATCTGATCGACGTCGGGCTTCTGCATCATTTCCAGAAACTGCCGTGCATAGGCGGACAGGCTTTCCACGTACCGTCTTTGCCCTTCGGCATAGATCGTGTCGAACGCGAGAGAGGACTTGCCGGATCCGGACAGGCCGGTCATGACGATCAGCTTGTCCCGCGGAAGATCGAGATCGACACCCTTCAGGTTGTGCTCGCGTGCCCCGCGAATGCTGATGACCTTCGTGGGATCATGTGCCCAGTTATCTTCTTTCCGCCTGTTTCCGGACTTCGACATTCTGAAGGTTCCTGCCATGAGGTGCGCCGGATCCGTGCCCGTCGCTGATTGGAATGCAACTGGTTGCGACCGCATGGAACCAGATTGCCTCTACCCGATATAGCAGCTATGCGCGCAACATCCAGTGAGACCAATTGGCTGCCTGAAAAAATACCTTGGATACGGTCGCTCGATTGAATTTCTTGTACAGAAATGATAAGAACAAAACAAGTACATCGCAACTTGGAAATGTCGCGCTTGTCCTGCCTCTTTCGAGAATGAAGGGCACAATGCGGTTTTACCGGCCCTGCCTTGTGGAAAATGAGGGCAGTGGCGGGAAAACTGCGGCGAAACGGTTGGAGTGTCGTTACGGTTCTGCTTTCTGGCTGCGTAGCAGGCAAG
>JGI12316J15309_10003166_pt1 | contig 17973 bp, 18 predicted proteins | sample MarCyaLeptolynsp_FD_15309 | JGI IMG/M metagenome (IMG submission 15309) | reverse complement strand
GGCGTAGAAGCCCTGGAAGTAGATATTCGACCCGGAGTTTGCGAAGGGAAGATTGACGTTGACACCCGCGCCAATCGCCCATCCGACGTGGTCTTCTCCACCAGCCTGATTGTTGGTTTCAGGATAGACTTGGTGCAAAGCACCGGAGACCTGTGCGGAACCCCAACCCTGGGAAATACCAAGTGCGGCCACAAGATCTGGCGCTCGGGTGCCGCCATAGTCACCGACTTCGCGACCTCTCCGATCTTCAAGCGCAATCGTTGCGGAGAAACCCTCGCCAAAGGCGGCAGTGTATGCGATCTGGTTCATCGAAGCGTCAGACCAGTCGCGCGTGACAACGCCGATAGCCACCTGACCTGTGTAGATATTGAAATTCGACGCCAGGTAACCGGCGGTCAGACCACCCCATTGAATGTAACCGGCATCAAGCGCGTAACCGCTGGTGCCATTCTGGATCTGCATGCGCAGAGCGACATAGGCGCGCAATGTACCGAACTCGGTCGCCGTCCGGGCGTCAAGATAGGCGTAACCACGCGTCAGCCAGGTGTATCCGTCCGTAGCCCGGTCCTGCCAACCTGGATCGGTCACGATATCGCCGTTATCAAGCACATTGTTCACGACAAACTGCGTGCGCAGACGACCACCGACGCGCAGGCAGGTCTCGGTGCCCGGGATGTAGTAGAAGCGGGAGCCGTAGGCATCACAGACACGAACGTAGTCAACCGGCTCCGGAGCGACCGGGAGGTCGGCTGCCTGTGCGGCGGTGGCAGTGGCTGCTGCTGCCGCACCAAGCAGGATTGTTTTGAGTTTCATTCCAGACATTTAAAGATTCTCCTCAAAGGGGTCAGCTGCCCACTTCTTGGAACCGATGAAATGCTGGTCTTGCCTGGTTTTCCGAACTCCGGGATGCAACAAAATTATTCATTCTGTACAAACACAGGAAATTCGAAGGATGCTGCGGTTGTCAAGCCCGGTAAAATTGAGTAGTCATTTGGTTAGCCGCTTCTAACCGCTGCATTTCGCTGAGTATTTCTGACTGCAACAATATGAATAATAGTGTTGCAGAAAAGAAACACTACTGAGAATGGGTGTGTTAGTCTTATGAATACCTCTACCTGCAGTCAGCAGCCCGCACAGATGCGGCTGTATGACCAAACCAACCGTCGCCTCTACGTCAACGCGGAGGAGCGGAGGCGATTCATCGCTGTCGCCAATGATCAGGACCTGCCGCAAAAGGCCCTGTGCCTGACCCTCCTTCATACCGGATGCCGGTTGTCGGAAGCGCTTTCACTCACATCGGAAGCGGTGGACACGATGAGCCACCTCGTTTCGATTCGGACCCTGAAGAAGCGCGACAAGCACCACATCAGGGAGATTCCGATCCCGCCTGTGCTGACCAGAACGCTCGCGTCGCTGATGGAAGCCCAGGCGAACGAGAATTTCCTCTGGCCGGAAAACCTGAACCGGCCCGTCTGCCGGATCACCGGTTATCGATGGGTCAAGAGAGTGATGAGCGCTGCCGGCATTTCCGGAGCCCAGGCTTCGCCCAAGGGTCTTCGGCACGGTTACGGGGTCTATGCGCTCAGGTGCGGCGTTCCGCTCACAATGCTGCGCAAATGGATGGGCCATGCCTCGATCGAGACCACGGCGATCTATACCAATGCGGTCGGCAAGGAAGAGATGGAATTCGCCGGACGCATGTGGTCCTGAAGCGCGGTTGGAGGCAGGGCAGGCTTCGGGTCACATCGGTGTCCAGGGGCGTGCTCTTTCCGTCACAGGCCTGCACCGGCTGCGGACCTCGTACCGCTTCCAAAGCAGGGGCATCGCACCTTCGGCCCATTCCCGGCAGCCTCGTGCTTGCAGCGCGTCTGTCCACCCGTATGCCTTGCCGTGCGTATTGCGTTCAGCAAGCCTTGGAATTCGGGTCCTTCAGGTAGACAACCATGTCTTTTACGTTTTTCCGCATGCTCTTCAGGTCCTTGATCCGCCGGTCAATGTCCCCGAGTTTCGCTTCCAGATTGGATATGACCTCTGCCCGTTCCATGACGTCACTTGGATCGTCGGGCAGGAAGCGCTTGATCTCGGAGAGCGAAAACCCGAGGGCCTTGCTCATCGTGATCGTGTGCAGCCGGGAAATCATGGCTTCCGGATAGTCCCGGTAGCCGTTTTCCTGCCTGACAGGCTGTGGCATCAGTCCGTGTTTTTCGTAGAACCGGATGCGCGATGTCGCGACCCCGGCCACTTTTGCGAGTTCGCCGATTTTCATAGCTCTTGACCTTCAACCATTGTTGAAGGTCTATATGCCCAGGATCCAGAACGCAAGGATCCCCAAAATGACAGCCTCCCCCCTGTTTGAATCGCTTGAACTGCCAAATGGCACATTTTTGAAGAACCGGCTCGCAAAGGCGGCCATGGAAGAAAGCCTCGCCGACTATGGCCAGGTGCCCGGCCCCCGCCTGCGCACGCTCTACCGGCGTTGGGCGGACGGCGGCGCCGGTCTTCTTATCACCGGAAACGTGATGATCGCGCCCGACGCCCTGTCAGGACCTGCAAGTGTCGTATTGCAGGCCGACACGGACATCGCACCGTTCAGAGAGTGGGCGGAAGCTGGCCGTTCGAAGGGATCGCAGTTCTGGATGCAGATCAATCATCCGGGCCGTCAGGTGCTGGCAGCGCTTGGCGAAGAAGCGGTTTCCGCTTCGGACATATCGGTCGAGATACCGGGCATGTCGCAGAATTTCCGAAAGCCGAGGGCGTTAACGGAAGATGAGATTCTGGCGCTTGTCGAGAGATTTGCAACAACAGCCATGCGCGCCGAAGAGGCTGGTTTCACCGGCGTCCAGATCCATGCAGCGCACGGCTACCTGATCAACCAGTTTCTGTCGCCGCTCACAAATCGGCGCGACGATCGATGGGGCGGCAGCCTGGAAAACCGCGCCCGGTTCCTGTTCGAAACCATTCATGCCGTCAGAGCACGCGTATCAAGCCGCTTTTGTGTTTCCGTCAAACTGAATTCTGCTGACTTTCAAAAGGGCGGATTCGACATGTCGGACGCCAAATGGGTGGTCGACCGGCTTGGCGAGATGTCGGTTGACCTTGTTGAACTGTCCGGTGGTTCATATGAAAGCCCCGCAATGCAAGGACGGGATGCGGACGGCAGCAGCACCGCCCGGCGCGAAGCCTATTTTGTTGAATTTGCACGTGAGGTTGCGCAGACCGCAAACATGCCGATCATGGTGACTGGTGGCATTCGTTCGCGCGACGTTGCCGAAGAAGCCATCAGAAACCAGACAGGTGGTATTGGCGTCTCCGTTCTTGGCCTTGCCCGTGCCATGGCATTCGAGCCGGACGTGATCACAAACTGGCAGAACGGCAAAAATTTGCGCGTCGACATCCCGGAAGTCCGCTGGAAAAACAAGAGACTGGCAGGTTTCGCCTCAATGGTGCTCGCCTATGTGCAGTTGGAGCGCCTCTCACTCGGAAAAACTCCGAACAAGGGCGGGCTCCCATTTCTTGCGCTAATGGCGAACCAAATGAAGACCAGGAAAAGGACGCAGGCCTATCGAAAATGGCGCGAAAACCGGGCGTGATGCTCAAGCGACCTGACGCCAGTGCGCAACAAGAGCCGCGACGAATGAAGTCGGCAAGGTCTTGAGTGTCGCTGCAGCCGCGGAGCAGCAATGTGAGCGTGCGCCGGCACGCTCACAAGTTCGACGTGCCAGATGCCATGAGGAACGGATGGGTTGATTACAGAATGATTGTTCTGTAATGATCTTGCATGGCACGACCCCGGTCTTATGACAGCGACACGCTGGCGCTCCGCACCCTGATGGCCTTCTGGCAGAATGGCTACTTTGCAACGTCGATGGACGATCTGGTTCGCGCGACTGGGGTCAGTCGCCACGGAATCTACAAGGAGTTCGGCGGCAAGAAAGGCATGTTCCTGTCGTCCTTCGATCTTTATCAGAAGCTGATCGTCAGTCCGGCTTTCGAACAGGTCGAACGAAGAGCCGCAACGCTCAAAGATGTCGCTGCTTACTTTGAACAGCAGATTTCGCTCGCGGAGGAAAACGGACTTCCGGGACCGGGATGTCTCGTGGCTAATTCGGCAACGGAGGTCGCGCAGCACGACGCGGATGTCCAACGTAAGATCAATTATCACAACACCCGCCTGCGGCGTGGTTTTTCAGCAGCAATCAGGAATTCGGCGGACGGCCTTTCGCCCCGGAGGTCGCGGCAGCTGGCAGAGACCGTTCTCGTCTTCGCGACAGGCTTGTGGGCGTTGTCACGCGTCAGCACCGACGCAAAGGACTTGCGCCGGGCCGTCGCGTCGTTTTTGGGCATGGTCGAGGGAGAACTCGAATGAATGCGATGCATAGGACACAAACTGCGACAACGGACAGCACCACGATATGGTTTGCGCTTCTGCTGAACTTCGTCTGGATCAATCTGTCGGAAGTGTTCAGGTACTTCGTATTTGTCAAACCCATGATGCAGGAAGCGCTTCCCGCCCTTCCCGATGTTGCTCCGATGAGCGTTCCGATCTTTCTGATCTGGGGGGTTTGGGATACGATCCTTGTGATTTCCGTTACCTTGATCGCCGTCCTTGCGCTTGATCGTCTGGGCAGTGCCCCAGGAACCATCTTCAAGGTCGCGACCGGCATCTGGGTCAGCATCTTCGTCATTCTGTGGCTCGGCCTTTACAACATGAATCTTGCACCGCCCGAGGTCCTGCTGGTGGCCCTGCCACTTGCATGGTTCGAAATGTTTGCCGCAGTGCATCTTGTCGCTTACGCCATGCGCAGGTCGCGATAACTCGATTTTGCGTGCGGTACCCGCGCGGCAATTTCACATCCGACGGTGATTATTCGATTGCCGTTCATGGTGGTTGTTGTCGGTCAGGCCGAGAGAGGGGGCTGCGGTGTGACGTTGAAGCCAACCTGACCTGCGCGAAATTTATCCGCTCACCGACTGGTCGGACAGCAGATCGTCATCAAAAGAAGCTGAAGACAGTGAAGATCAGGTAGAGGGACAAAGCAACCGAGCCCCAATAGAGAAGGTTTTTGAGCAACAGGAAAGACAGATCGCCCCTGTTGCCACCTTGGAGTGACGCTGTTCCCAGCTCCTTGCGCCAGGTATCAAGAACAGCGTCGTCCGTCGCATCGGCTTCCGTGACCGGAAGCGAAGCGAGGCCTGTCGAAAGTCTGCGTGGCTGCAGGGCCGAGGCACCGAAGTCGATAAGTAAGTCGCTGCGCCTGTCGGACGAAAGTGTTTGTCTATTTGAACAAACGCGTGAAAAACTTTTCGTCCGCGAAAGGTATAAAAATAGCCGGCTAATCATTTTATCAACTTCCTAGGCAACAACACATCCGTTTCCGAGCCAGGATCGTTACTCGAAAATCAGTCGCCCGATTTTCAGGGTCGTGTGCTCTGTCGTAAAAAATCGCCGAAACGCCTCTCCAGGCTTCTGCCGGCTGCCCGGCATCCACGGCCTCCAAGTCCGATTACACGGATTTCGATGCTCGTATTATGTGCATATGCCCGAAGAGCGGCGTTATGCTTGAACCGAAGAAAGTGGTTTAGAAAGTCTTGACGAAGCTCATTGAATTTATGAACAAATTTTAATGATTATGCGGTTTGCGCAATCAGTCGGAAATCCGAGCGTCGCCGATCAGAAGAGAGAGACAAAGCCTTGGAAACAGACACGGCTAAAACGGGAAAACAGAGTCCCGTTATTGGACAACCGAAAAGCGACTTGGCTTCATGAGGCAACGTTTCGGCTGAACAGAAAGCTCAGGCAAAAAGAGTTCCGGTCAAAGGTCATCGTTGGCGAGACGAGTGGCCAGGCCGTTCGACTGCCGCACGGCCGTCAACATGCACCATCGTCACTTTCGCAGGCGACTTCGGAGACGAATCGCGGACGCCGAACCTGTTCATCCAAAAGAGTGAACGTACCAAGAAGTTCGTTGACGAGCATAGGCTGATATACAGCACTCCCCATCACATAGATGACGGAATCGCCTTCTCCGATCGTCGGCAGGTCGAGATCGTCCAGATCCGCTTGCTCAAGAACGGCTTCAGCCACATTGCTTCGGCTCCAGACGAGTTCAAGGTCGTCGTTCCCGTCCTCATCGAAAACATTTCGGATGCTTGCAAGCACCACGGTAAACTCCGAATTGACGGAATATTTGCCGGAAAGTGTTGCACCGATGGCGACCAGCTCCTCAAAGTCATCATCATCGATTGCTCCCCTGTCGCGTGTGACAAGGTCCACAATGACACCGGTGACCTTGGACATGATCTTGTCGCCTCTGAACCCGTCATAGAACGAAACGACATTGATGAGGATCAGGACCAGAAGCGGGAATACGAGCGCAAACTCAACAGCTGCGAGGCCGCCTCTGTCGCGAATGAATGATCTCGGCAGGAAACTTGTGCGGTTCTTCATGTCAGAAAGGCTCGTTCAGGAATGCTGCAGAGGAGATCAGCTCGAACCGGCCAGTGTCCGTTTGGGGAAGCTTCAGACCGAAACCAATGCCTGGTGTCAACAGATCCACCGTCAGACACACGCGCATGAAAACGATGCTGTTGCCGACGCCCGGATTAAAGGTAACGGACGGATTCAATTCGAGTGTCGCGTCCTTGCAAGCCGCATCGTCGGACGGCAGCGAAGACAATGAGGTTATCTCGGTGAGTTCGACCGTGATTTCGCTTTGGCAATTCGGAATGACAGTAGATGTCACGTCGCAGACGGCCGCCTCGAGGTCCGACTGGGTTATGGTCCCTGCGGCCACACCTTTCGAGACTTCCCCGGTATAGACCTGTTTGGAAACGACGTTGACGGCGTGATCGACCATTGCCATTCGTGTGAGCAGAAGCCCGACCTCGAACAAAGACGCCAGCATTGCGAAGAAGACCGGCGCAAGCAGAGCGAACTCGACAGCGGTCACACCGCTCTTGTCGCGCAGAAGCCCTCTGAGCAAACCCTTCCGGCGCGACGTTATCCTGCATCCACGCATCAGCCTGAAATCCTCAGGCTGTTGATCGATGCCGCAATTCCCTGGAAAGCGCTATCGAGATCAAAGCCCTCAACAAGGTAGTAGTCGCTCAGCGTACTTGCGCAATATTGCAACTGCTTTTCCTCTCTGGATCCGCTCGTGATCTTGTAGCCGATCGTAAAGACGACGACTCCATTGGCTTTCATGAAATTGCACATTCTCTTGAAATAGGCGGTCGCGTTGTTTGCGGTTGCAGGATCGGCATCGGCGGATCCGACAGGCACTGTCACCTGACGTTTACTGGAGTCTTTGATGTGAGGTTTTACTTCACTCGTCGGCGAGACCGGACGTTCCTGGCTGGTTATGCCGCCATCGGTCATAATGATGGCGACCTTGAGGATCCCCTCTTCATCGAAGTTGTAAGGTCTGTCGGTAAAGTCACCGCCAAGCTCGCCCCGCCAGTCGGGCGAGAGCGCCTTGGCACCCCAGAGCGTCCCAATGTCCATGCCCGTCCCGTCCGAGAGGGTCATCCCGTCAATCAGGTCCTTCAGATCGGATGCACTGTTGGAATTGAACATGACTTCCGTGTCGGACCTCGGACACCAGTCGTTTTTCGCGTTGAAACGGGTAAAATTGGGCACCTGCGGACGCGATTGACCCCCGATCACGGAGAGGTTGAAATCCGTGTCCCGGTATTCGATGCAGGTGTTGCCATGCGTGAATCGGAAGACCGAGTTGGCCACATCCGTTCCAAGCGCATAGTCCGCATCGCTCGGGTCTATATTTGATGAGTCAGACGCTTCAGGAACGGCGAGTTTGTTAAACAGGTCTGTGCCGATATTCACGGTTCCGCCGAAGGGAATCAGGTTGATCGAGGTGTGATCCACAAGGTCACCATCCAGCATCAGATCAACGAAAGCCTTGGAGGCTCCCCTCAGGTCGCTAATCTTCCCGCCCCTCATGGAGGACGAAATGTCCAGAACCATGGAAATTTCAATGTCGGTCTGCGCCTGAATAGCAACCGATTTCGCCCGAACCGTCTGCTTTTCGAAACCGATCAGAGACAGAAACGGCGTTTTGAGCGTGACGCTCGCTATGATTTCAAGCTCCCTGGAACTCTCAGAGTCATCGAGAACCGTCGTCGTGTAGGAAAGCGTGTCCCATGTGGCCCCATCGGGAAGGTTGGCATCTATATAGGCATCAACCACATCTCCCATATCGCCGCTTTGTGTGAGCGAAGCAGCCGCCAGGGTCGCTGAATCAAGCATGATCTGCAAACGTTCTTGAGTCGATGTCATTCTCAGGACATCGACGCTGCCGCAGGCCGCAACGATTAAAGGCAAGGCGCAAAACGCGGTCAGAAGCGCCACATTTCCGGATTCGTCATGGCGCAATCGTGCCAGCATGGGCACAAGTTTCGCAAATGGAGCCATCTCAGTCTCACTAGCATTGTATTGCCAAGTGCAGATGAAGACCCCATTCAACGTCTGCGAGCTAATCCATACGCAAACTCCAAATATAAATCAATATAATTGAATATAGATTAGCTTCAAAGGGAATTTTTATAAGAAAATTGATTAATTAATCACTAACAAGAATCTATTTCTGAATAAAAAAGTCCAATTATATTGACGCTCAAGATACAGGCTGGAAACCGAACTGAAAACCGATGACACGAGAAGATCCACGCCACGGTATTTTTCATCATATTTTTCAGCTTATTGAGAGATTTTCCGAAACACGCAAACTGTCACTTGGCATCAGGGCGAAAAAACTTCAGAACGTATATTCATATTTGATCAAGAAATTATTCTTGTATGTGCTCAGCAGCCAGAAAAAAACAACTCAAGATATATATGATCGAAACCAAGAAAATACGACGTCTGACGCACACGGCAGAAAGGGCGGCCAAAACTGACCGCACAAAACAACTTATTTCATCGGGTAACATGCTAACCGCTCTCTCCGTTATGACGATTGCGCAACTTTTACATGCAGGACGTAAACCTCCGACGCGGCTGGTTCAGATTTGGCTTCATGAGGAAGCCAAGCGGACAGGCCTTCAAACTGGCGCGTTTTCGGTATCCTGGATTTGTGCCGCTGACCCGGCCGGACAGCCAACGGGTGAGTCGCCTTTGAGCCCGATTCAACGGGCAGCTCTCTCTTCACAAACAGCCATGACATTCGAAAATAGTGACTTGTGCTGATGCTATAAGCGAAAATTATAGAAACATTATTTTGATTTATAGATTTGTTTACGAACAGGCGCTCTTCTTCGCTGACAGTTCTCTCATTGGATGCACCAGGATGATTGACGAAACACTCGAAGAGCGTTTGGCTTTCAACAAGATTGACGGCGGAACAATTGCCTTGCTTAGGGAAAACTCGGGCAAAATCCTGTCGATTCTCCCACACGTTCTCGATCGTTTTTACGATCACATCAGCGACGTGTCGGAGACAAGGGCCTTCTTCCGTGACGATGCACATATGCGGCACGCCAAACAGAAGCAATTGGAACACTGGCAAATCATTGCGGAGGGCCGGTTCGACAAGGATTATGTGGCTTCCGTGACCCGTATTGGAGAAGTCCACAATCAGCTCGGTCTGGAACCGCGCTGGTACATCGGAGGTTACAATTTCCTGGTCACCGGAGTGATTGACGCGATATCCCGGACCATGCCGTCCGGTTTCACCGCAGGCAAAAAGCGTGCATATCTGCGTGAACTGCAAACTGCGGTCATTCGGGCATCGATGCTCGACATGGACTACGCAATCGATGTCTATCTCAAGGCCGGAATTCGGGACAGGCAGGAAACACTCGAACGCCTGGCAGCACAATTCGAGGAAACGGTGGGTGAAATTGCACTCAGCGTTGCGACCGCAGCTGAAGATCTGTCAGATGCGTCGCGGCATTTGCAGACCGGTGCACAGGAAACATCGGGAAACATAGCTGCCGTCTCCGCGACTTCCGAAGAAACGGCATCCAATGTGCAAACCGTTGCGGCAGCAACGGAGGAGATGGCCGTTTCGGTGACCGAAATCTCCCGTCAGATCGCAAACTCCACGGATCTGTCCTCAAAGGCTGTCGAAGGCATACGCGCCACCAACGGCAAGGTGGAACTGCTGACGTCTTCATCACAGGTCATTGGTGAAATCGTCAGCCTGATAAGCGATATTGCGGAAAGAACAAACCTTCTTGCGCTCAATGCGACGATCGAAGCGGCGCGCGCAGGCGGTGCAGGTAAAGGGTTTGCTGTTGTCGCCTCGGAAGTCAAGCAACTGGCTGAACAAACCGCAAAGGCGACCGCAGAGATCGAGACCCAGGTTGCAAGCATTCAGGGCGCCACCACCGATGCGGCCGCGTCGATCTCATCCATCAGCAAGATCATCGAGGAAACACACGTGATCTCCACGGCCATTGCTTCTGCCGTGGAAGAACAGGATACCGCGACGCAGGAGATCGCAAGAAACGTCGAAGAAGCGGCAAATGGCACGCAGGACTTGTCACGCAATGTGGCAGCCGTAAGTGAGGCCGCCGGTTTGACCGGTTCTTCTTCCAGTCAGATTTCCGCATCTGCCGCCAAGTTGTCGGATCAGTCCGGTGACCTTAAGGCGGAGGTCGACAATTTCCTAAAATCGGTCAGATCCGCGTGAGCTGATCGTTCGGCGGGGTGACCCGTTTCGGCCACACCGTTCGGGTCGGCGCTGGTGTGTTGCCCTCTTGCCGAGCCTGTTTCACGGTCGCTCGCGCGGCCGGCGCATCGCCCCGCGTCTGGATTTCTGCCCAAGCGCCAGCGCCACCAGCGAAACCGCTCCGAAAGCGAAGATCACATAGGAAAGCAGCGGGACGGCTCCGAGCAGGACCAGCCACCAGAAAGAAATGCCGACAAGGCCAAATGCTTTGAGAGCGGCTAGGCCGATACACACCATCCAATAGGCGTATATTCCTTTTGCGTAAGTCACGGGTGTTTCTCCTGAACGGCGGGTCTGAAGGCAAAGCCTCCACCCTGGAATTTTGGCAAAAGGTCAGAGTGCAATCGCCGAAGGCAGATCCTGGACCGGCCTTGAACTCAAGCCGGCACCCGGCTGCCGATCGCACAGACTGTTCCGGACCGTGCGTGGAGACGCCAACGGCTGCAAATCATGCGGCAAAGACGGATTTGAGCGCTCCGAAATCCAGTCAGCGCCCCATTCGGCCGTTGGTGGAAAAAGCGTGGACACGGGTTCGCCGCAACCGGGGCAGGCCTCCCTGAAACGCGCCGCTGGATCACATTGCATCAGGTGCGCTTCGGTAGGGCTGTTTTGCGTTCCGCTCTGCCGCGGGCAACGCAAGCAACATGAACTTGTCATCAATGGACGTCCTTCGTTTCAGACGTCCCCCACACAGGTTCTGGTTAGTTCATTGCGATTAAAATTGAGTGAAATGGAAGTTGAAGATCAAAGCGATCCACCCGTCACTTGCCCAGGTCGCGAATGCAGTGACAGCCCATGCACACCGCTTTTTCATATCTTTCCGGACCCTGGAGGTTGCGCGCGCCCGGAGCGATAAGGGATGCGGTTTCAACGGCGAGACTCAACATATTATTGCGCAAACTGCATTAACAACCATCGATTTATCCGTGGTTGCATACCAAGACAATCCCAAGGCTGCAGGAGAGCTACGGGAGTTTGGCGATGATGAATCTCGGAAACTCAAATGATGAACGGAAAACTCTCCAAGCAAAGAATACAGGCCGCCGAAGTTATCGCACTTCGAAAATGTGTTGAATGCCTCCATTTCGCAAACGCGGATGCGAGATTCGCATCTGCGCGAAACCCGTTACGCGGAAAATCCTATGTCGCAGCGCGCGCACTGCTGGATTATCTGGGCGGCAAGAAACGGGGCTACAGACTGATGCGGGCCATCGACCAGCACAATGTTCCACACTATTGGGTAGCCAACTCCAACGACGCTATTCTCGACCCGACAAAAGCACAATATGAGGTCATGGGCGAATTTCCGCCGTATACGGCCGGGATATCAGTCAGTTACAGACCAAAGAACAAGCACCGGACGCTATTGGCTGCAATGAGGCGACTGAAAGTGGCCTGATAGCGTAAGCCGCGCCGGTCAGGATGACGACCCGATACGCGGGCACAGAACTCAACTTCCCGATCACCGCAAGTGGTGAGGTGACATTTGTATTTTCCACTCCTGGATACATCGCCCCGAAGGATCCGATCTGTTTGAACATGGGGTTCGGAAAATTCATCTGCACATGCCTGGCCGCAGATGTCTCTGTCGCCTCCCCTGCCAGCCTGCGGCTCGGGATCCCACTTTCCTGGTTCCTGCATCCGTTTGAAAGCGCCGCTCCAGGGGTTTGTTTTTCAACCACATTCGAATCACTTCGGCTGCGGTGTGCCCTTGGCGCCGCAACCTCGCAGCAGCCTTTTGTTGCGCAAGTCGCATAACCGTGGGCGCTTGTTCCAACTACTGTCAGATCAAGTCGCGTTTCGGCACCCGAGTTGCGGTTCCGGGCACGCGTTCCAAATGCGCAAACTGCCGCGCCTGGCATTCTTGCTGGCGCCGCCGGGGTTTCAGCCTGACGGCAACAGAATTTACAGAAATTTTCGTCGCGCGGACTGGAAGGAAGTGCGCCCATGCGCCATGTTGAAATATTTTCGACCTGTATTTTTCAACCGCACACGCGCGAAGGGGATCGGGACGCCCACCTTTTGTTCTGGTTTATCATCCGCGAGAACGGAACAGATAAACTGGCCGCGATACGCGTATTCGGCGTTTCCGCACAGGAAAAAGACAGGGCGCGCGAAAGCGCGTTTCGACGCTTCAAGGAAGAGCACCCTGAATTTGCGATGGTGCCAATCGTGGCTCTGGAAAAGGAGGGATCGGCAGCGCGGTAGCCAGAGGTGCCTTCGATCGCATGTCCTCGTGAAAACCAAGCTGCTCTTTGGGGAACCGGCGAAGCCCTTGAACAAACACGTCACAGGCTCGGATGCGCACGCACAATCCTGACGCCCTAAGGAAATGCGCCGATTGCTAGTCTCGGTTCTACCACTTGCGACCAGATACGGGTGCTTCCGCTCGTTCCGCAGCGTGGCATTCGAAACGAAGCTGATTGGACTTGTGCATACCAGAACATCTCGTGTCAGGACGCTCCAGACACGAGGTAAACGGCTCGCATCCTTACGGACTACTGCGCTTGTGTCCAAATCTGGCGCCGAACGGCACAGACCGCGACGCGTCTTCACGACGCATTGTCAGGCGCTTCGGTCGTGCCAAGGCAATGCAAGATGAGCCGGCAAAGGAATCAGAGGTGCTGCGAGCGTAAGTCTCCATCTTGCGATGTTGCTCAGTCACTAGTGATTTCTAGTTGCGTGTTCGGTGAAAGTCAGCAGAACTTGTCAGGAAGCACGAAGCGCTTATCCCGCCATTGCCTCCCTAGACGAGCTGGACGAAGCCGCATTTTCGCGTGTCTGCGAGGGAAGTTCGCCAAAGTGCCTGCCATAGTAGGACGTGAATCTGCTCCACTCCCAGAAACCTTCCTGAGCCGCGATGTTCCCGATCGATTCACGAGCAAATTTTTCGTCCCCTAGCTTGCGCCGGGCATTATGCAGACGCACCAGGCGCGCATAGGAGAGCGGCCCCATATCGACGTATTCCGCGAAGGCCTGTTCAACCGACCGCTTTGAGCCAAGTTTGAAGATTGCGTGCTGGCCATTGCCTGCCAGGTTGTGCGGATTTTGCCAGACGAGGTGACGCGCTTTCAGGAACCGATCCAGGGCGGCCGGTCTCTTCGGAGAGTGAAACTTCTCCTCCTTCAACCACTCAAGAGAGAAGGAGTTTGCAATATTCGAGACGAAAAGCTGATCCATTGTTCGAAGGTGTTGCTGACCAGGGTGTCCATGTGCGTTCCGCAGTTTTGCGAACGCGTCGGTTTGCAAGCGCTTGACCAGTGTCCTCGACTTGATCGCCTCGCCATCAGGACCGAGCGACCGGAACCATGCTGCAGCACCGGGCAGCAGACAGTCGCATTGCAACAGAAAGTCCGCATCGACCGCCATGGTCAGAAACGGAACATCTGCCGGCACGATTGCAACTGCGTTACCGCACGGCGGCAGAACGAAAACCGAGGCGTTTGAACGCGCGTTTCCGAATAAGGCGCACGAGTTTGTTTCGGACGGACAGATGCAGAAGACGAACGTGTTTTCGTCGGCAATCATGTGTTTCTCGACCGACTGTGTGTACATCGAAAGATGGATCGCGATCTTTTCAGACAGTCCCAAGCCAACCCGTCTCTTGAAACCCCCTTCACTGAGTTGCATCAGTCCGGTTTCAATGCCTCGGTAAAGGCTTGCGTGAAGATCGAAATCATCCCTCATGCACCCCTCGTCAATCGGGGCAGCCAGGTCGATCTGCTCGAATGAGCCCGCGTTTCCGATAGTGACCAGATCATTCATTGCCGTTCTTCCGCGTCGGTTGAGTGTTTCGACACAGTTGCGACTGGATACTCACGCGAGACTGCATCGCGTCGGCTGAGAAGCCTGGCGTTTCGGGAATCGGCAAACATCTGATAAATCTGGAGAAGTAGAGCGGCATGCCTTGCGAGACTGACGCCGCTTAACACCAAGACTCCGCCAGCATATCGTATTGCCAACACAACCAGGATGTGCCAATGTTTTTAAGGCCACCCACCCAGGTGGCACGGGCGCTGAACAGGTGTGGGGGACCTTTTGCGCCAGACCCCGTGTTACTCCTGGGCGGGTGGGTTCGTCCGACACAACCGGTCACTGCAAACCAGCGAGGGGTAGCTCCTTGCTGAAACGTGCGACCGACGCACCGGAAGTCGTTGACCACTCATCCGCAACACATTGCTTCGAGCGGCTCTGTCAGTTCGCATTGCAGACTTTGCGACACGCACTGATCGTTCGGCACCTTTGTTGCAAGCAGAGGCACCGGTTGATCTAATCCGGAGCGGTCCGGCTCCGCCAAATGAGCCCTTTCTCATCGGTTCGAAAAACTGCCCATCGGGGGCGCTTGCTGCCCTCTGGTGCAAGAGGCGCTTTAGAGGCACGACACTGCGGCATGGAGCTTCGACCTGTTTCGACAAAAGCGGTTTCCAGACCAAAACCGTTGCCCGTTCCCGGCTCGCAGCTGATTTCAGCATGATCCGCGGCGTGGCTGAGATTGTCCTGAAACTTTTCCGGCTCACCTGAAAGAACAGCCTTGAGCAGCAAGCTTTGAAAGGCGCAGGCATCGGCATTGACGAAAATTCCGTGCTTGGGTGACAGGATCCGGAAAGGTATTCCGATCGATGTAACCTTCAGCGATAATGCGCCGTCTGCCGCCAACAACATCACTCTCCAAGTTCGTGAAACGTTGACCAATTAGTACGGGATTTCAGCACCGAGGCGTTATGCAGTTTCCGAATGCTCTTTGATACGAAAAGACGATTTTAGTCTTTTAAAATCATAAACTTATGGTTTGACGTGAGCGAATTGCGAAATTCAGAGATTAACACAACGTTAACGATAGGCAGACCAGCGAATCGAAAGCGAAATTCGAACCATCCAGGCATGAGGTTATTCGGGCTGGAACAGGCAAACGCCCTGGCGCACTACGGTCCGGAAAAACTCGGCTGAAAATGCAGCAGGACAAGGATCACGCTGCCCGTCGATCAATGCGCCGCGTGGGCGTGAGTGCTGATCTTGCGATTGGATTGCGCCAGGAGCTCAGGAGCGTCCTCGATATCAAGGCCGAACAGAGCGCCTTGCAGCACATGCGCGCCCAGATTTGAGACTTTCACCGCCTGATCAGGCCGTTCAACACCTTCCGCGACAACAGTCTTACCGAGATTTGTCGCGAGCTTGATAATGTGATTGAGCAGGATCAGTCTTGCACGGTCCTCGTCCAGCCGTTGCAGGAAAGTGCGGTCGATCTTGATGATATCGAACGAAAACTGCATGAGATAGGACAGTGAAGAGTATCCCGTACCGAAATCGTCCAGCGCGATCTTGAGCCCCATTTTCTGTAAAAGCTCCAAGCGGGCGCAGGCTGCGCTCCAGTCTTCGAGAAAAACGGATTCCGTGATCTCCAGCGTAAGCAGGTGCGGATCGAACCCGCTGGTATGAAGGATACGCTGGATTTGCTCGACAAACTCATCGGTCTTGAAATCCTTCGCGCTCACATTGACCGAAAGCCTGTACTGACGGTTCGTGGTTTCCATCAATCGTTGCACCAGCGCGATCCCGCGTTCGAGGACTGCCAGATCAAGGTGAGCGATCAGTCCGATCTCCTCGGCGATGGGAATGAACTCGGCAGGTGATATCGCCTGCCCTTCATGGGTCCAGCGCGCCAGGGCCTCGAAACCCACGAGCTCATGCGTCGACACATCGACCTGGGGCTGCAGAATGGCGTTTACGGCACCTTGGCTGATCGCATCCGGCAGCGCAGAAGTGAGACTGGACAGCCTTCCGAACCTTTTCCGCAACTCACTGTCGAACACCCTGGCACACCGTTTGCCTTCACGCTTCGCTGCGTAGAGTGCGATGTCAGCGGCTTTCAGCAACTGCATGGGCCGGGTTTCCGTCAGATCACCGAGGCCGGCCACTCCGATGGAGACACTCGCCTGGATGGAGGCACCCTTGAAGCCGAGCGGGAGGCAGAGCTCATCCAGCAACTCAGACCCGAGATCCTCCGGCAGAAGCCCGCCGGGACAGACCTTCAGCACACCGGCGAATTCGTCGCCGCCAAGCCGGGCGGCAATGCCGCCGTATCGGTCGAACACGGAATGCAGGCTGATACCTATTTTTTTCAGGACCGCGTCACCTGCATCATGGCCCAACGTATCGTTGATCGTTTTGAAATCGTCGACATCAATGATGACCGCGATGACATTTTCGCAGCGGCCCTTGTGTAAGGCCGCCACATCAGCGTTGAGCCGCCGCAGAAACAGTTTCCTGTTCGGCAAATCTGTCAGAGAGTCATGAGATGCCAGGAAGTTTGCATAACTTTCCGCCTCCACCCGGCCTTTCAAGGCATCGACGGCGCTTTGCATACGCTGGTTTTCCCGGCCGACAACAAGCAGGGCCGCAAACAGGATTACGAAAAACGCGCCAAAGGCGAAGTAGGCATTCTGAACGACGGGCTTCGTCAAGTCCGTCTCGATCACGAATGCACCCATGACGTCACCGCGTTCATAGGCTTGAAATCCCAATGCCTCGTTGTGGCAGGAGACGCACGTCTGCTCCGAGGCTAAAGAGGGTACGATCTTGCGCGCGATGACCTTCCCTTCCGCCAGCCGGATGTCCTCTTTCCCCCTTGGCATCTCCGTGTTTGCCATGAACGTGATGTAGTTGAGGATCTGGCGGTTCTTCTCGACCGTTTCGAGTTCCAGCCCGGGCACACCCGGCATCCGGATATAAACCGGCACCTCCTGAGACTTGGCGGATTGTTCGACTTCGCGACCGAAATGCTCCATGCCTATCCTTCGGAACTCGGCCGGGACCACTCCGCTTTGGGCCCGTTCCTGTGCATAGGCACTTGTGAATGCATTGGTCAGCTCAATCAGCTGATGCTGCTGCGCACGTTCTGACTGCAACAGTTTTGCGTTCGCAATGATGAAGTAAAACACCGCACCACCCAGCGCTATGAAAAGGGCAAGGTAAATTGTTCTCGTGGGTCTGAGTCTTCTGAACCGCAACGCAGTCTCGGCGTCGGCAGGTTGCCTGTATGTCGACAAGAACAACGGGTCTCCAGGTTGCCTTGCCCAAGTCAAACTCGCTGCTGGAACACAATTTCCAGACAGTGCTTGGACGACTTCGTTGCGCAACGTTATCGCGATGCAGGTCGCACGCGTTAGTCGTTTTGCGCAAACTCCTGGCGCGTCTCCGGGCCTCCCTTTTGAGGGAAACCGGGAAAAGGTCTTTTCCTGGCTGGAGAACCCGGTTACATCCTGAATGCAAGGTGTGGGACCGG
>JGI12316J15309_10001250_pt1 | contig 18137 bp, 16 predicted proteins | sample MarCyaLeptolynsp_FD_15309 | JGI IMG/M metagenome (IMG submission 15309) | reverse complement strand
GATATCGACAAATCCGCCAGGCAGCGCAAACGCACCTTTGAACGGCTCGTTCCTGCGGCGAATGAGGAGAACACGGTCGTCCGGATCGAAAATGACGCAGTCGACGGTCAAGGCGGGGCTCTGAGGAAATCCCATTCCGTCAGTCTAGCAGGCTCAGCCGCCGGACCCAGGTCCACGCTCGTCGCGCGATAATCGCCGCGCCTCCCGCAGTGCCATGGCCAGAAGATAAGCGAGAAAATCGAAACGCCTCGATCGCGCATCTTTCATGAGATGCGCGATTTGGTCGGCAATTTGCGCCGCGCGCTCGCGCGGTTCCTTCGCGCCTCCGACAGGAGGCGTGCTTTCAGAATCAGACATCGATTTCGCCCGGTGGTCCTGCCGGCCCCGAAGGCACCGACCCTGCGTTCCGAGAAAATGGCCACGAACCGGATACTCTGTACACTCCGTTGTTAGCACGAAGCGCACCTACCTTTCCAACCGAATCGATGACTTGTCCTATAGGTTTGAACCTATTCCTTAGGTTGCGGAACGATTCGAATGTAAGGCCTCGGCGCTTGCCACCCATCCGGGTAGATCGTCTTGGCCTCTTCGTCGGAGACCGAGCCCGCGATGATGACATCATCGCCTTGGGTCCAATTCACCGGCGTCGCCACCCGGTGCTTCGCGGTGAGCTGCATTGAATCAATGACGCGCAGCACCTCATCGAAGTTCCGGCCCGTCGTCATCGGATAGACCAGGATCAGCTTGATCGTCTTGTCCGGCCCGATGACGAAGACGTTGCGAACCGTCTGGTTGTCGGCGGGCGTGCGGCCTTCGGAGGTGTCACCTGCGCTCGCCGGCAGCATGCCGTAGAGCTTGGAGACCTTGAGATCCGGATCGCCTATCATCGGGTAGGTAGGCGCTGCGCCTTGCGTGTCTTTGATGTCCTCCACCCACTTCTTGTGCGACTCCACCGGGTCGACGCTCAGGCCGATGATCTTGACGCCCCGCTTGTCGAACTCAGGCTTGATCTTGGCCATATAGCCGAGCTCCGTGGTGCAGACCGGCGTGAAGTCCTTCGGATGCGAGAACATCACGGCCCAGGATCCACCGAGCCAGTCGTGGAATCGAATCGGACCTTCGGTGGTGTCGGCCTCAAAGTCCGGGGCGGTATCGCCGAGTTGAAGCGTCATCACTGTTCTCCTCGCTGTGGGGGGCTCCGCGCCCGCAATGTAGGAGGTGCTACGTCCCGACTGCAATTGCTGCGTGACAAAAAGCAACATCATGCTCGCGGATCGTCCTTCAGGACAACCAGGCGCCGCGCGGACCCGCTCAGAAAGGACGTGAAGGCCCCAGCGAGGCCGTGAAGAGCAACAGCCCGATCATCAGCACCAGCAAGGCTCCGCCAATGGCGCAGGTCGTCCACACCGCATCGGCCCAGCGGGCGTTTCCGCCCCCGAGCCGGACCACGAGTTCGCGCGACCCCAGCGCCATCGTCGCCAACACCGCCACCGTGATCGCTGTTCCCAACGCCATGGCGAACGTCGCGGCGACACCGGCCCAAAACAGGCCTTGGGCGAGTGCGAAGACGAGCACCAAGACCGCGCCCGAACAGGGCCGGATACCGACCGACACCACGACGGCAGCCATTTTCCGCCACGACAAAGGTCCGGCGACGTCCCGCGCATCGACCATGTGATTGCAGGTCTCGCCCTCTCCGTGGTCGTGACCATGATGGTCGTGATCGTGGTGGTGGTGGTGGTCGTGATGATGGTGGTCGTGGTCATGGTCGTGATGCCCATGGGCATGCCCGGATGCCCCCCGGCGACGGCGCCACAGCCGGCGAAGCTCGCTGACCAGCAAATAAAGACCCACGAGCGCGACGAGCGCGTAGCTGGCGGTCTCCAGCTGATTGACCCACGCGGTGACTCGGAACCCCGTGGCGTTGAGGGCGATGAGCATCACGCTGACCAGCGCCACCGCGGTGACGGCTTGGAGACCGGCGGCGAGAAACGAGATCAGAATCCCCCGGCGCACCGTCTCTTCGTTGGCGAGGACATAGGACGAGATGATCGCCTTCCCGTGCCCGGGGCCGACAGCATGAACGATGCCGTAGACGAAGCTCAAACCGGCGAGGAACAAGGCGGCGTTCAGCGGATTCCCGGTCTTTAGACGTTTGACGGCGTCGGCCAGCGAGCGCTGCAGCGTCTGCTGGGTCTGTGCCACCCAGCTGAGCACGCCGCTGAGCGGCCCTTTCGCCTGGAGCGGCGCGGCAGTTGGCGCTGCCGCTTGCGGCGCGTTGAAGGCGGGCGGCGCGGCCTGTTGCTGCGGGGCCGGGCCAAAGGCCGGCGGCGGGTTCGTCTGCGCCACGGAAGCCTCGGAGGCAACCGTCAGCACGGCCAAGACGACGGCAATGGAAAGCAAGACCGTGCGAATCATGATTGGGCAGTGCAGCTAATAGTCACGGTCTGAGCAAACTGCGAACCATAGTCAGAGCCGGGCCCGAGCTGACTGAAGAAAGACTCACTCAAGGCCTGGGCGGCTTCCACGGCCTCCGTATCCGGCGTCTCCATCGTAGCCGTACATCCCGGGGCGGGCGTGCCGGAGACCTTGAGCGGGGCCTTCTCGGCAAACCCGAACGCCACGAAGAAGGTTGGATCATACACGTCGATCGTGACGGCCTTTGCTTTCGGGTCCAGGGGCGTCTGAAGCGGCAACGTAAAGTGTAGCGTGACGACCGTGCCGTCATAGTCGATCGAATAATCCTCAGGCGGATTGAGGGGCAGAAAGGCGTCGTTGTCCGCCGCCCGCACGAAGGTGAAGTAAGCGAACTCCTCCAGGGACTCCACATTCACCTTGGCGAGCGGGTCGAGCTCTTCCTTGGAGTAGGTGCCGTCCCCGTCGGTATCGAGCCCTTGCACGGCCATGGCGCTATAGAACTCGTCGAACGTCCAAGCGTGGCGGATCCCGGTGATCTTATGATCGGGGCCGAACATAATCTCCGAACGCACCGTTGCCCAAACATGGGGATGTGCGGCCGCCTGCGGCGCGAGGCCGCCCACGACCGCGCCAAACATCAAAAGGCTCAAAAAGAATGGGCGCCCGCGATAGGCCCGGTGCATCAGGCTCGAAGCTCCGTCGAATCCGAGAAGTCTCTGACTTAGGCCGCGATTATGGAGGATTGGGGGCTTCGCCAGCAATTGCTTGATGGGCGAGCGGGCTCAAAAAAAAGCGAGCGGCCCCCAGCTCCGAGGAGCAAGAGACCGCTCGCGAATTGAAGAGTTGCGGTCGGCTAGGCTTAGCCGCCGGTCACCTTCAGCTTGCCGGCGAGCTCGCCCATAAGGGTCTTAAGGGCATCACCCAGCGTACCCATCGCCGCGATGATGGCGACAGCGATACCAGCGGCAATCAGGCCATACTCGATGGCCGTGGCGCCCGACTCGTCCTTGACGAAACGCACAATAGAAGTCCTCATTTTCCGACACTCCCTTTCGAGTTCGAATCTCACCAAAAGGCCCCCGTACCCGCAGTCCTGTCGGCCGGTGGAACCTGGTGTGAAAGCTAGCAGTGACCCGTTAGATACAGGTTAAACTGATAGAACAGACACGAGACGCCTAAGGTAAACAAAAAGAAAACGTGGAAATTCAAAAATCGCGCTAATTCAATGACTTTTACACCAGATCTTGGACCGCTTTACGTTGCTTTTACTCTGCATTTACCACGGGTTTACCACATCACAACAACGCGGGCGCCAATTTTCACCCGCTGATAGAGGTCTGCAACGTCCCGGTTGTACATCCGGATGCAGCCATGGCTGACATCTTGCCCCACCGTCCAGGGCGCGTCGGTCCCGTGAATGCGGTAGAGGCTCTGACCGAGATACATCGCCCGGACGCCTAAGGGGTTCTTGGGATGGCCTCCCGGGACATGGGCGGGCAGATCGGGGTTTTCGCGCCGCATCTCCGCCGTTGGCGTCCACCCGGGATTCACCCGCTTCTCGCGGACATAGGTCTCCCCGGACCAGCGCGCATCGCCCTTCGGCGCCCCGATCGGGTAGCTGATGGCCCGCTGCTGCGGCAGCACGTAATAGAGCCGGCGCTGGCTGAACTGAACGATGATGGTTCCAGGCTTATAGCCCGGCGGAAACGCCACCAAATGGCGGGCCGGGACGCCGCGGCGCTGCGAGGACGCCCCAAAGTCGAAGAGCCCCGCCAAGACCGGGTCTGGGGTAACGGCGAAAAGCACGGCGATTGCGGCCGCGAACGGCCGAAGACCGAGGATACGCATTACAAAAACCTCCGTCCGATACAGGCCTCCGTTCTGGGGTGATTCTGGTTACCGGAGTGCAAATGGCTGTCTTGGCGCGGGAAAAGCCCCGCGAAATGCAGGCGAAAAGCGGAGCGCCTTGACTCATCCGCGAGTCGCGGGTAAGAACAAAACAGGAACGAGAGCGGAGTACCCCAGTTATGCGTAACAACGTTCCAGACGGCGATCCCAGTGCCCTCGTTCCGCCGGCTGACGTTGACCAAGGAGCAAGCGGACCCACGGGGAGGGTCCTGATTGAGCAGCTTCGGGCTTCGATTCGGGCGCTTGAGCAGGATTCCGTGCCTCTGGCCACTCCCCCCGCACCGGGCGCGGCCCCTCCCCGTCCCGCTTGCTCTTTGACGTCCGCTTCCGTCTCCGAAGGCGGCGCCGTGAAAACCCCTCTAAGCGCCTTCCGGCAGGGCGGCCTCCATGAAATCAAGCCCCATGCCCATGGGGATACGCCCGCAGCTCTCGGCTTTGCGCTTTCGGTCATCGCGGAGGCCATGCAGGCCAAGCCCAGCGGCCTCGTGCTGTGGTGCCTCACCCAGGCCGCGGTGCGGGACTGGGGACGCCCCTATGGGCCCGGCCTGTTGCGCGCAGGGCTAGACCCGTTGCGCTTTCTCATCGTCGAGACCCGCACCGCCAAGGAGGCGGCCTGGGCTGTCGAAGAAGGCCTGAAGAGTGGCGCGCTCATCGCCAGCTTGGCGCAGACTGAGGTCAAGACACAGCTCACCGCGCGGCGGCTCGGCCTTGCCGCGCAAGCCGCGCGTACGCCCTGCCTCCTTCTTTGCGGTCATGGAGACGAAAACCTCCCTGGCACGCTGACCCGCTGGCGCATCGCCACGGAAGGAAGCGCACATGTCCCTTTCGACCGAAGCGCCCCAGGCACGGCCTGTTGGCGCCTCTCCTTAGAGCGTTGCCGCGGGCAGGCGCCCGGGAGGCGCTTCCATGTGGAGGCTCCTCATGAGCCGGATGGTCTGCGTGTGGTTTCCGCATCTGCCGATCGAGCGGCTGAGGCGGGAGAGCGTGAGCAAGGGGAGCACACCGCCACCGGATAACCGGCCGTTCGCCCTCACCAGCACGGACTCGCGCGGCCTCAGATTGACAGCGGTCAACCGAGACGCCGCGCGCAACGGTCTTGTGCCGGACTTAAGACTTGCAGATGCCCGCGCCATCTGCCCAAGGCTCCTCACCGCCCCCGCCGCCCCCGACAAAGATGCCGAGATGCTGCGCGCACTCGCCCGCTGGTCGGTGCGCTATAGCCCAGCGCTCAATGTGGATGGCGACGATGGGCTGTGGCTTGACATCACCGGTGTCGCCCATCTCTTCGGCGGCGAAGACGCGCTTCTGGACGATCTGGCAAGACGGCTCGCAAAGTTGAGCCTGACCGCACGGCTCGGGGCCGCCGAGACGCTGGGAGCGGCGCACGCGCTTGCCCGCTTCGCACCGAAGACCCCGCATCTTGCGCCCGATGGAACGCTGCGCAGCACGCTCGCCGCACTTCCCATCGAAGCGTTGCGCCTTGCCCCGGAAACCGTGCATCTGCTGCGGCGGCTCGGCCTGAAACGCGTCGGCCAACTTTATGCGCTGCCGCGCGCGAGCCTCGAACGGCGGTTCCATTCCAAAGAGGCCGTGCAAGCGGTCCTGCATCGTCTCGACCAGGCGCTCGGGCGCCGCCGGGAGACGCGGACCCCACTTCTTCCCGAACCGGACTTCACCGTCCGGCGCGTATTCGCCGAACCGCTCATCACCCATGACGGTGTCATCGCCCATCTTGAGCAGCTCGCGGGCGCGCTCTGTCGAGCCCTGACGCAAGCCGGCCATGGCGCCCGGCGCGTTATCCTATGGGCGGCACGCACCGACGGTTCGGCCGCCGTGCTCGAAGCAGGCTTGAGCGCACCCTCCCGCCACAGGGCTCATCTCGTGCGGCTAATCAAGGAGAAGATCGAGGGCATCAACATGGGGTTCGGTGTCGACCTCTTGGCGCTGGCTGCGTCTGCCACCGAACCTCTGCGGGAGGGCCAGCCCCGTCTTACGGCGCAAAGCACCCTCATCGCGCCGGAGGCCCTGATCGATGCGCTGGCCAATCGTTTGGGTATCAACGCCGTCCGGCGCCTCTTTTCGCGAGCAAGCCACATCCCGGAACAGGCGCAAGTCTCGGGCAGCGCCTTTGCCGGACTGCCCATCTGGACCGATGACGCGGCCGGCAAACCGCCCCGTCCGCTGTTCCTTCTCGCAAGACCGGAGCCCCTGTCCGTCATGGCGGAGATCCCGGAAGGACCGCCGGCTCGCTTCACTTGGCGCCGTGTCAGCCGCCGCGTGGTTAAAGCGCAAGGACCGGAGCGCATAGCACCCGAATGGTGGCGCACGCTCACTGCGTGCAACACGGCGCGGCCGCGCGACTACTACCGCATCGAGGACACGGATGGCTGCCGCTATTGGGTGTTCCGCGAAGGCCTCTACCAGGAAAGCGCTGAGGAAACGCCGTGCTGGTTTTTGCATGGGGTGTTTCCATGACCGCAGGGCTGCTCCGCTACGCCGAGCTCGACGTGACCACGAACTTCTCCTTCTTGCGTGGCGGGTCCCACGGCGAAGAGCTCGTGGCGACGGCAAAGGCGCTTGGTCATCATGCCATTGCTGTCGCCGATGCGAATACGCTTGCCGGCGTGGTGCGCGCCCATCTCGCGGCGAAAGACGTAGACCTCAAGTTCATCGTCGGCACGCGCCTGCATCTCCAAGACGCACCGTCGCTGCTCGCTTACCCGACCGACCGCCAAGCTTATGGCCGCCTTTGCCGCTTGCTCACCCTCGGTCAGCGCCGCACGGAGAAAGGCGCCTGCACACTTTTCCTCGACGATGTCGCCGCCCATGCCGAAGGTATGATCTTCATCGCGCTGCCGGACGATACGGATCATTTCGAATCCCACCTGACGCGCCTGAAAGAGACGCTTGACGCACCTCTCTATCTCGCCGCGCATCACACCTACCATGGCGATGACCGCGCCCGCATTGCGCGGTTGGCCAACCTGGCGCGCCGCACCGGCACGCCTCTCGTCGCCACCGGCGCCGTACTCTATCACGCACCCCACCGCAGAGCGCTGCAGGACGTGCTCACCTGCATCCGTGAAAAGTGCACGATCCACGACGCCGGCTTTTGCCTTGAAGCCAATGCCGAGCGGCATCTGAAACCGCCGCACGAGATGGCCCGTCTCTTCAAAGACCATGAGGCGGCGCTGGCCCGCACCGTCGAGATCGCGGATGCCTGCACGTTCTCCCTGGATGAACTGAAATACGAATATCCGGACGAGCCCGTGCCGGAGGGCAAGACGCCGCAATCGCATCTTGAGGATTTGACATGGAGTGGCGCCGCGTGGCGCTTCCCGGATGGGGTTCCCGAAGACGTACACGGTTTGATCGAAAAGGAACTCGCGCTGATCGCCGAGCTCAACTACGCGCCCTATTTCCTCACCGTCCATGACATCGTGCATTACGCACGAAGCCTCGGAATTCTCTGTCAGGGGCGCGGCTCCGCCGCCAACTCCGTGGTCTGCTATTGCCTCGCCATCACCAGTGTGAATCCCACCGAGATCGACCTTCTATTCGAGCGCTTCGTCTCTCCCGAACGCCAAGAGCCGCCCGACATCGATGTCGATTTCGAGCATGAGCGCCGCGAGGAGGTGATCCAATATATCTACGCCCGCTACGGCCGGGACCGCGCCGGACTGGCGGCAACGGTCATCTCCTATCGCGGCCGCTCTGCGGTGCGCGAGGTCGGCAAGGCGCTCGGGCTATCGGAGGATACGGTCTCAGCACTCGCCACCACCATTTGGGGGTTAAGCAACACCGCCCTGCCGGAAAAATATGTGCGCGAGGCCGGCCTCGATCCCGCCGATCCTTTGCTCGCGCGTTGCCTTGAGCTTGCCCATGAGCTGATCGGCTTTCCCCGCCATCTGTCCCAGCATGTGGGAGGCTTCGTCCTAACCCGCGGCCCCTTGTCGGAGACCGTTCCCATCGGCAACGCCGCCATGGAGGACCGCACCGTCATCGAATGGGATAAGGACGACCTTGATGCGCTCGGGCTTCTCAAGGTCGACGTTCTGGGACTGGGCATGCTCACCTGCATCCGCAAGGCCTTCTCGCTACTGGAGGCGCAATACGGCAGGGAGCTGACCTTAGGCAAGGTGCCGCGCGACGATCCCGCAGTGTACGACATGCTCTGCCGCGCCGATTCCATCGGCGTGTTCCAGGTGGAAAGCCGCGCGCAGATGAACATGTTGCCGCGGCTCAAACCCCGAAATTTCTACGACCTCGTCATCGAGGTCGCCATCGTGCGCCCAGGTCCGATCCAGGGCGATATGGTGCATCCTTATTTGCGCCGACGTTCCGGCATCGAGCCGGTAGAGTTTCCCTCACCGCATCCCGACCACGGCCCCCATGACGAGCTTCACCAAGTGCTCGGCAAGACCATGGGCGTTCCGCTGTTTCAGGAGCAGGCCATGCGCCTGGCTATGGTGGCGGCGAAGTTCTCCGGAACCGAGGCGAACGAACTTCGCCGTGCCATGGCGACCTTCCGGCGCCGCGGCACGATCGGCAAACTGAAAGACAAGATGATCGGCCGCATGACGGCGCGTGGCTATCCGCCGGATTTCGCCGAGCGCTGCTTCAACCAGATCAAAGGCTTCGGCGAGTATGGCTTCCCAGAGAGCCACGCGGCGAGCTTTGCCCATCTCGTCTATGTCTCGTCCTGGCTCAAATGCCATTACCCGGACGTCTTCGCCTGCGCCCTGTTGAATGCTCAGCCCATGGGCTTCTACGCGCCGGCGCAGATCGTGCGCTGCGCCCGCGAGCACGGCGTCGAGGTGCGTCCGCCCGACGTGAATGAAAGCCTTTGGGACTGCACGCTGGAGCCAACCCGCGTGCAAGGAGCGCGAAGCGCGGTAGCGCAAACAACCCGCGCTCAAGTAGCGCGAAGCGCGGTAGTGCAAACAAAAAGCCGGTATGCGCTGCGCCTCGGCTTCCGGCAGATCGACGGCCTGCGCGAAGCGGACGCCCAACAGCTTATCGAAAGGCGCGCGCATGCCCCCTATCGCGACGTGTCCGACCTGTGGCGGCGCAGCGGCGTGGGCCGCGCCAGTCTGGAGACGTTGGCCGCGGCCGATGCCTTTCGCTCGCTCGGCCACGACCGCCGCCAAGCGCTCTGGGAGGTGCGCGGCCTGCCAAAAGACATTCCTTTGCCGCTCTTCGAGCACGCCAAGGCTACAGAGGCGGGCACCGAGCCACGCGTTGTCCTTCCCGTGATGCCGCTTTCGGAGCATGTGGTGAACGACTACCGGACTTTGCGTCTTTCCTTGAAGGCGCACCCGATGCAGTTTCTGCGCGACGATGCCACCGCCGCGCGCATCGTACCGTGTGCCGCGCTGAAGGAGACCCATGACGGTGCCCGTGTCTCCGTCGGCGGCGTCATCCTGGTGCGGCAACGCCCGGGCTCCGCATCCGGCGTGGTGTTCATGACCATCGAAGATGAGACGGGCATCGCCAACGCGGTGATCTGGCCCAAAGTGCTGGAGCGCCAGCGGATGGTTGTCATGGGCGCGCGATTGATTGTGGTGCATGGCCGCGTGCAACGGCACGAGGACATCATCCACGTGGTGGCCGAGCGGCTCGAGGATCGCAGCGACTGGCTCGACCGTTTGTCGGAGGATGGCGACCTCATGGAGATCAGCATCGCCAACGCCGACGAAGTCCGCCGCCCCGACCCCGGCTCGTGGCGCTCCTCGCAAGCCCGGCCCGATCTGCCGCTTCCTCTTGCCGCCGCCGACCATGTGAAGCGCCCGGAGCGTGGCGATCCGAGCCACAAAGGCGAGACGCGGCATCCGCGCTGGCACCCACGCTGCCACCCGCGCGACGTGCGTATCGTTCCCAAGTCCCGCGATTTTCATTAGATGTCCCGCGATTTCTCACGAGATACCCGCGACGTTCCTTGACTGGCGGACGCGGCGAAACCCGATATGCTGCGGCGCATGAAGACCCTGATTTCCCTCGCCGCACTGGCAAGCCTTGTCTGGTTGGCGCCGGCTCACACCCTGGAACTGCCAGAGGGCGAAAGCGGCTTCGCGCCGAAGCCGCTCGTCAAAGCACAGGATCACATGGTCGTCGCCGCTCATCCTTTGGCGGCGGATGCCGGACTTCAGATGCTGCGCAAAGGCGGCTCGGCGATCGATGCCGGCATTGCCACGCAGATGGTGCTTACCTTGGTGGAACCGCAGTCGTCGGGCATCGGCGGCGGCGCTTTCATGCTCTATTGGGATGCAGCCGCCAAGACGCTGACAAGCTATGACGGGCGCGAGACAGCCCCGGCCGGCGCCACGCCGGAACTCTTTCTCGATGAGACCGGCGCCCCGCTGCCGCGTGCCGCCGCCATGCGTAGCGGCTTATCGGTCGGCGTTCCCGGCGTACTCGCCGCCCTGAAGCTCGTTCACGACGAATACGGCAAACTGCCCTGGGCCGACCTCTTCCAGCCCGCCATCGCGCTTGCCCGCGACGGGTTTCCCGTCTCGCCGCGGCTCGCCAAGATGCTGGCGGCCGCCGGTGCAGACAGCTTCGCACCCTCTGCCCGCGAGTACTTCTTCGACGCCGACGGCCGCCCGTGGCCGGTGGGACATCAGCTCAAGAACCCTGCGCTAGCTGAAACCTTCGAGCTCATCGCCCGCAACGGCCCCGACGCCTTCTATAAAGGCGCCATCGCGGCCGACATTGCCGAAGCCATCCAAAACGATCCACGCACAGCCGGAACGCTGACCACGGACGACCTCGCCGCCTACCGCGCGGTGAAGCGCGAGCCCGTGTGCAAGCCCTATCGCGGCCGCAAGGTCTGTGGTGCCGGTCCGCCCTCCTCCGGCGCTGTCGCCGTGAGCCAAGTGCTGAGTCTCGTTGAACCGTTCGATCTTGGCGACACACCCTTCGAGCTCGATGCCGCCCATGTGATCGCCGAGGCGGAGCGTCTCGCCTTTGCCGACCGCGCCCGCTATCTCGCCGATCCCGATCACATCGACGTTCCGGTGCAAGGCTTGCTGGACGACACCTATCTCGCCGAGCGCCACGCGCTGATCGCCCGTGATCGCGCGCAAGAGAGCGTGACCGCGGGGACGCCGCCACATCTGACCCGCGCGTTCGGCCGTGACCGCACGGAGGAGAGCGGCGGCACCAGCCATGTCTCCGTGGTCGACGGCGAAGGGGATGCCTTCTCCCTCACCACGAGCATCGAGAACGCCTTCGGCGCACGCACCATGGTGCGCGGCTTCTTGCTGAACAACCAGCTCACCGACTTCTCCTTCCTGCCGGAAGATGCGCTCGGTCAGCCGATCGCGAACCGCGTCGAACCCGGAAAGCGCCCGCGCAGCTCCATGAACCCGACCATGGTGTTTGGCAAAGACGGCGCGCTCGACTACGTATTGGGATCCCCCGGCGGTCCCGGCATCATCCTGTTCAACATCAAGACGATCCTCGCTCTTGTCGATTGGCAGATGAATGCCGCCGAAGCCGCAGCCCTGGTCAACTTTGGCAGTGCCAAAAACTTCGTTCTCATGGAGCCGGGAGCGGATTGGGATCCCCTCGCCCGCGACCTTGAGGCCAAGGGTCACAAAGTCCGGCGGTTCCCGCTGACCAGTGGCGTGCACGTGATCGCCGTGACGGACGACGGCTTGGAAGGCGGCGCGGACCCCCGCCGCGAGGGCGTGGCCGTTGGCGACTAGGATATTGAACAGAGACGCAAGCCCGTTCCGGGCTGCCCGGGAACCATGACACGTCAGCCCCTCAAACTCGCCATTCGCGGTGCCGGCGTCGCCGGGCTCTGGCAAGCGCTTACACTCGCCCGGCGCGGCCACGCTGTCGCGATCACCGAACGCTCCGCAGAGCCCTTCATCGATGCGTGCAGCCCTTATGCCGGCGCCATGCTCGCGCCCCGCTGCGAGGAAGAAAGCGCCGAACCTCTGATCCGCACGCTTGGCGAGCGGGGCATCGCGCTATGGCGCGCGGTCTATCCCGGTCTTAGCGTCAATGGCAGCCTCGTGGTCGCAGCGCCGCGCGACCGCAGCCTTCTGGACCGCTTCGCGCGCATGACCCAAGACGGCGCGCGGCTGGATGCCAATGCGATCGCCACACTCGAACCGGGTCTTGCGCCACGCTTCTCGAGCGCTCTTTATTATGACGGCGAGGCTCATTTGAACCCGAACGCCGCGCTCGCTTTTCTGCTCGGCGCCGCACGCGAAGCGGGCGTTGGGGTACATTTCGGCGTCGCCGATGAACCGCAAGGCTTCGATGCGATCATCGACTGCCGCGGCCTTGGGGCCAAGGATGTACTGCCCACGCTGCGCGGCGTGCGCGGCGAACGCATTCTCGTCCGCGCGGCGGAGATCACGCTTCAGCGGCCGGTGCGCCTGCTGCATCCGCGCTTTCCGCTCTACCTCGTGCCGTGGGGCAAGGGGCTCTTCATGGTCGGTGCCACGGCGATCGAACGCGAGGATGCGAGCCCCGTGACCCTGCGCTCAGCCTTGGAGCTCTTGAGCGCCGCCTATGTCCTCGACCCGGCCTTCGGCGAGGCGGAGATTCTGGCGCTGGGGGCAGGCGTCCGGCCCGCCTTTCCCGACAACCGCCCTAGGATTATCCCGGCGAAGGGGTATATCTATGTCAACGGCCTCTACCGGCACGGCTTTCTGCTGGCGCCGGTCATGGCCGAGATGGTCGCCGACTATCTTGAGACCGGCGCGACCGACCCGGAGGTGTTCCTTGCGGATCCTGCTCAACGGTGAGCGCATCACGACCGACGCACATACGCTCGATGAGCTGTGCGTGAAGCTCGGTTTTGCCGATGCGAAGGTCGCCACGGCCGTGAACGGCAGTTTCGTGGCGGCGCCGGCGCGCGAACAGACACAACTAGCGGACGCCGACGAGGTGGAAATCGTGGCGCCGAGGCAAGGCGGTTGATGCTCGATCTTTGCGGCCAGACAGTCACCTCGCGGATGCTGCTCGGGACGGCGGGCTATGCCTCGCCCGATGTGCTGCGGCAGGCCGTGGAAGCATCCGGCACGGAAATCGTCACGGTCTCGCTCAGGCGGGAATCGGCCCGCGCGCGCACGGGTCAGGGTTTCTGGGAGCTGATTGAAAGGCTCGGACGGCGGGTCCTCCCCAACACGGCCGGGTGCCGCACCGCAAAGGAGGCCATCGCCACGGCGCAGATGGCCCGGGAGCTCTTTGGCACCACGTGGATCAAGCTCGAAGTCATCGCCAACGACGATACGCTCCAACCGGAGCTTTTCGGTCTGGTCGAGGCGGCAACGGCCCTGTGTGCCGACGGCTTCGATGTGCTGCCGTACACCACGGAGGATCTCAGCGCCGCCGAACGGCTGGTCGCGGCCGGGTGCACCGTGCTGATGCCATGGGGCGCACCGATCGGCTCGGCCCGGGGACTCCTGAACAAGCCGGCGCTGCAATCGATGCGCGCCTACTTCCCCGAGACGCCGCTCATCGTCGATGCCGGAATCGGGACGCCCTCTCACGCGGCGGAAGCCATGGAGATGGGCTATGATGGCGTCCTACTCAACACGGCCATCGCCAAGGCGGGCGATCCTGTGAAGATGGCGCAGGCCTTCGCCAAGGCCATCGAGGCCGGGCGCCAAGCCTATGAGGCGGGGATCCTCGAGCCCCGCGACATGGCATCGCCCTCCACGCCTGTGGCCGGCACGCCCTTCTTCAAGATCGACCATGCGTCCTGAGGGCCGCGGCAGACCCGTGACCCGCCTCGACCCGTTCTATCCCATCGTCCCGGACACGGTGTGGCTCGCGCGGCTCCTGCCCCAAGGGATCAAGTTCGTGCAGCTGCGGATCAAGGGCGAGAGCGCTGACGTCGTCCGCGCCGAGATCGGAAAGGCCGTTGCGCTATGCGCGGACCGCGGCTGCCAGCTCGTGGTCAATGACCACTGGCAGGCGGCCATCGAGGCGGGAGCGGATTTCGTCCATCTCGGCCAAGAGGACCTGGCAGCCGCCGATCTGGAAGCCATCCGGACGGCTGGGATCAGGATCGGTATCAGCACCCATAACCAAGAGGAGCTCGACACGGCGCTCGCCGCCCACCCCGATTACGTGGCCCTGGGGCCTATCTACCCTACCAAGCTGAAGAAAATGCCCTGGGCGCCGCAAGGCCTGGACCGCCTCGCGGAGTGGCGCGCCAAGGTCTCCTGCCCCCTCGTTGCCATCGGCGGGATCACCCCTGAGCGGGCTTCAGCGGTGCTTGCGGCCGGCGCCGACAGCGTCGCCGTCATCACGGACATTATGACACACCAAGACCCTGAACTTCGGACCCAAAAATGGGTTGTTGTCACAGAAGCTCGACGCCCTGTGTCAACAGGTTTTCCCCAGGGCTGAAGTCCCGTTTTAAGTTGACCCAGGGCCAGGCGGACGGCAATCATCGGACTAGAACCTTGGAGGCTGCAGGGACATCGATGAGTTACAGGCTCAATCCCGCCTTGCCGATGAGCGAGGCGCTGCGATCAGTTGCGTTGGCGGAGTTAGACATCGCACATAACGCACTGGCGAGCCCGTCTGATCGCCATAAGGGCGTCCACAGCGCCCGCAAGTGCTTCAAAAGACTGCGCTCTCTCCTGGTTCTGGCGCGCCCGGGCATGCCTGAGCCGGTGTTTCGCAATCTGGCGGCACGAGTGGTGCGCATCGGCAAGGGGCTGGCCGCCGCCCGCGACGCGCAGGCGCTGATCGACGCCATCGACAAGCTGGAGCAGACCACGGAGCCGGGCTCGGGCGAAGGCCCCATCCGGTCGATCCGCGGCTGGCTGCACAAGCGCCGCCAAGTCGCTGAGCAGAGCTTGGAGCAGACCACCGCGTCGGAGGCGCTCCACAAGGTTCTGGACCTCCGGCCGCTCTTGGCCGGGCTCACGGTCTATCCGGACGATTTCAGCCCTCTCGCCAAGGGAATTGCGCGCGGCTACCGCGCCACGCGCATCCATTTCAAGGCGGCCATCCGGAGCGACGACGCCGAGGAATTGCACGATTGGCGCAAGGGCGTGCAACAGCATTGGCGTCATATGCAGCTCCTCACGCCCTGCTGGCCGTCGGAGCTCTCCGCCCGGGCTGAAGCCGCGCGGTCCCTGTCTCAGTTGCTTGGCGACGATCACGACATCGCCATGTTGATGCACCTCGTGGAAACGCCGACCATGACCTTCGGCAGCCCCGAGGAGACGACCGCCTTCATGAAGCGCTGCCGCAGACGCCACAAGGACCTGCGCAAAGAGGCCAAGGTCAAAGGCGAACGGCTGTTCGTGGAGAAACCCGGCACCTTCGCCAGCCGCATTCAGGCATACTGGACCACGGCCGCGGTTGGCGCTGACAAACCCGCGCCGCCGCCGCTACAGCAGCAAGACAATGTGGTGGCCATCGGGGATGCGCGCACGGGGCGCGCGGGGCAGACCTAAGCTCTAGGCCTTCACCGCCATCCCATCATAGGAGACTTCCCATCCGGCGGCCTCGACGGCGGCCCTCTCAGGCGAATCGTCGCGCAACACCGGATTGGAATTATTGATGTGGATGAAGATCTTGCGGCCGATGCCGAGCGGCGCCATCTGCTCAATCGTGCCCTTCGGCCCTGACATGTTCATATGGCCGATGCGATCGCCGGTCTTCTGCATGAGGCCTTGCTCGATCATCTCTTCGTTGGTGTAGAGCGTCCCATCGAAGAACAGGAGCGGCGCGCCGTCGAGACGCGCCCGCAGCGCATCGTCGAGCCCGGAGCAACCGGGAATGAAGAAGAAGAACTTACCGGTTGCGTCCTCGGTCACTTTGAGGCCTACCGTATCGCCCTCCTCCGTGCCGAAACTGCCGCCGGTGCCTTTTTCCTCATCCTCCAGATAGAGCGGGATCTTGCCCGGAACGCTGAAGGCCTCGACCGTCAAACCCACGGGACCGTCGGGCCCGGTCACCGCGAAGGACGTGCCGAGCGTCATCGTCTCGCGTTTGACGAGGTCGGGATTGAGCACGTCGAAGACACTGTTGCCGGCGAGAACGTCCAGGACGCGCGCGCTGCCATAGATCGTCAACGGCTGGCTCTCGCGCAAGCACAGCAGCCCTGCGATCGCGTCGACGTCGCCATTGGTGAGGACAACGGCCTTGATGGGGCTGTTGCGGGGCGGCCCGTCCCGGTCCGGCTGCAACTCAGGCGTCGCGTTGATCTGCTGGCGCAGGTCAGGCGCCGCGTTCAGGAGGACCCACTGCTGCTCGTCTGCGCTGACGGCAACGGAGGCTTGCGTGCGCGGTTGAACCGTCGGCAAGCCGTGCCGCGCATCGGCCGAGTTCTGACCGTTGCAATTCCACTGCGGCAGACCGCCGCCCGCTCCTGCGCCGATAACTTTGATCCACATGATGGCGGATCACATGGCGTCTCCGGTACCGCATCGTCAAGGCAAAAAGTCCGGCGCAAGTCAGCGCGCGGGTTTATGGCATGACGGCCACACCCCAAGGCAGCCGTCCGACGGGGACTGACTTCAACGGCTTATGCGTCTTCGTGTCGACCACCGTCATGTCGTTGGTGAGACCGTTGGCCACATAGAGCCTGGACCCGTCCGACGACGGCTCCAGATGCCATGGCCGCTGGCCGACCAGGATGTAGTCGATGACCTCATAGGTCTTCGTGTCGATGACCGCCACGCGATTGGCGGGGCCGAGCGCCACGAAGATCTTGCTGCCGTCCGCGTAGAAATCCATGCCCATGGGCTGGATCAGCTCCGGCGGCACGCCGGGAATGGCGAATTCGATCTTCTTCAAGATCTCGTAGGTCTCGGTGTCGATAACGGCGACCGTGCCGCCGACCTCCGCGGAGACCCAGACGGTCTTGCCGTCCGCCGCGAAGGTCGCTTCCCGCGGCCGCGTGTCCACCAGCACGTTCGCCAGCAAGTCCAGGGTCTCGTTGTCGATGAAGTGGGCCATGCTGGTGGTCTCGGAGGTCGCCACAGTGACTTTGGAATCGGGGCTGACATCCATGCCTTCCGGCTCCAGCCCCACGGGAACCTCGCCGATGATCTCGCCGGACTCCCGGTCCACCACCGTGACCAGCGCATCGTCCTCGTTGGCGATGTAGAGGGTCTTGCCTTCCGGATCGACCGCCATGAGCTCCGGATCGGGCCCGGAGGGAATCCGGCGCGACACCTCCAAGGTCTTCGTGTCGATGACGGCCACGACCTCGTCGTCGCCGAGGCACACATAGACCTCCTCGAAGTCCGGCGACATGATGATGCCCCGGGGACGGCGCCCCACCTCGATCGTCTTGATGACCTCAAGCGAATCGCCGTCAACAACTGTGACCGTGTTGTCGCGCTCGTTGCTGATGAAAATCGTGTCGGCGGCAGCCGGCCTCAGGGGCAAGACCACCAAGAACGCGACGACAAGGGCGGCGGCAACTCTCAACATCATGGTCACGGGTCTCATCTCTTATCTTAGGGGGCGGAAAGGCGGCACTTGCTCTCAGGCTCATCAAACCCGAGCGTGTCCGTCAGGAATTTGGGGTGTAGGAACCCGACCTGGGGCGACATAGAGACCAGCGCCTCGGGGCCGATGATCAGCACCGGTTGACGCAATTGCTGGCTCCACGGGCGAAAGGTCAGCTTCTGGCCTTTGAAGCCGGCGACCCGGAACTCCTCCGAGCGGATATAGTCCCGCAAACTTGGAATATCCGTCTTGCCGGTGCGCGTCGCCGCTTCGCCGAACACGCGCGCGGCAAGCCACGCGGCGTAGTCGCGCTCGGTCATGATGCGCCCCATCTTCTCCTCGAAGGCGTTCTGCAACTGTGTGCCCGC
>JGI12316J15309_10017606_pt1 | contig 18255 bp, 15 predicted proteins | sample MarCyaLeptolynsp_FD_15309 | JGI IMG/M metagenome (IMG submission 15309) | reverse complement strand
TTTTTCCAATGAGAATTGGAAGCCGGAGAAAAAACCGTTAGACAGGGAGAGAGAACTCCGCGGCCGTGTGCAATCGGCAGGATGTCCGGAAATCGATAAGGGAACCGCCCGGAACCATGTCATCCGCCGCGCCGCCGAAACGCCTTTTGGGCTGGGTGCTTTTGTGCCTTGTTGGCGTAGAACTCCTGTTTCTCTATTCCGGCCTGGCGATTGCCGGAATTGTTGCCGACGGGCTTGTCCTGGTGTTGCCGGTCCTGACCTGGCGCGTGCTCGGCTTGCGGGAAGCTTATCTGCTGGCATTGTGTTTCCTGTTGCTCGGCCTGGCCTATCTTCTTGACAGACCGGTGATCGATCTGGCGCTGGAAGGGTTGAGCCGATCGGCCTACCTCGCCAGTTTCATCCTGTTGATGGCTCTGTTGCGCGAGGGGGCGCTGACGTCTCCGGCAGTCCTGGAAGTCGGAACGTTCCTGACCCGACAACCCTCAAACCGCCGGTTTTTGACGCTGTTCGGCGGGAGCCACTTTTTTGCGGTTCTGATCAATCTCGGCGCCTTGTCGTTATTGGCGCCGATCGTCCAACGCGGCGTTCGGGCCGGTATGCGCGAGGATGAACCGCTCGACGAGATCGCAATCGTGCGCGAACGCAGGCAATTGTCGGCCGCGTTGCGCGGATTTTCCTGGTTCCTGGTTTGGGCGCCAACCGCGGTTACCCAGGCTGTGATGCCGACTTTGATGAGTGGGATCGACGCTGTCAGGCTGATGCTCACCGGATTGTGCCTTGCGCTTGTCATGCTTGCCGTTTCCTGGGCCGAGGATGCGATCCGCTGGCGCGGCTTTCGCAAGCGCCTGAAGGCCGAAGGGCGTATGCCGCTGGCCTCAGTTGCCCGATTTCCGGCGCGCGACGGTCTCTATCTCGGTTTTGTCTGTATGGCCCTGTCGGGCCTGACAATTGCCTTCACCGGACTGGCCCAGGTCTCGATCGTGACGGGTGTGATGCTGGCCGCGCCGATCGTGGTCATCGGCTGGGTCGTGATTCAGCAGCCGGGCGGCGCGGCCGGTCGCTGGCGCCCGTCGGCAGAGCGCCTCGAAACAATCACATTCAAGTCCATTCCAGGGTACTTCCGAGAAGCTGTGTTCATCGCCTGCGCCGGTTTTATCGGCACGCTCGCCGGAAAGCTCATAGCGGCTGACGATGTCGCCGCCGCGATCGGGCTGTCAGGCCTGCCCGGCTGGCAAGTGCTCTGGGCGCTGACCATCTCGGTATGGGCCTTCGGCCAGGTGGGACTGAGCCCGATCACAATGGCGGTGTTTTTGGGCTCCCTGGTTGCCGAACTGCCAGGCATGCCGGTCGATATGACACTCGCCGCGCTCGCCATCGCCGCCGGGACTGCGGTCTGTTCGACGGGAGCGCCCTTCTCGTCGGGCCCGTTGATGTTGGCGCGCGCGACCGGCTATTCCGCGTTCACACTGACCTGGCGCTGGAATGGCACCTACACGATATGTGCGATTGCCGTACTCGGCGTGATTTATGCGCTCATAACCTAAGTGTGATCGCACAAAGGCCACAAAGGGGGCCGAATGCACCCGGAGATCGTCGAAATCCGCTAGCATCGTCGTGTGTGGATCGCCGACAATGATCTTAAGGCAGGAAAGAAGATTATGATTTTGGGACTGAGATCGAGGTTCGATGCCGCCGCTCGCGCGACGCAGGTCTTCGCATGCATTTTCTTGTTCGGTACGGGGCTGTCAGCCACGGCCGCCGAAATTGGCAAGGGGCCCGACAATCCTTTGATGTCGCAGGCGGCTTCACCCTATCTGCAAACCCACAGCAAGGATCTGGTGCGGTGGCGTGAATGGGGCGAAGAGGCGTTTGCCGAGGCGCGCCGCACAGGGAAGCCAATCATGGCGTCGTTCGGCTATACGGCCTGCCACTGGTGCCATGTCATGCAGGAAACTCATTTCAACGACCCGGTTCTGGCAAAGATGATCAATGACGATTATGTGCCGGTTCTGGTCGACCGGGAGCGCCGGCCATCGCTCGATGAAGCCTATATGCTCGTAACCGAAGCCCTGACCCAGCGCGGCGGCTGGCCCAATACGGTCTTCATGACGCCGGAGCGCAAACCGTTTTACGGCACCGGTTATGTGCCGACAGATCTGTTTCACCAGATCCTTACCGCCGTAACGACGGGCTGGACCGGCGATCGCGCGACCCTGATCGCGGAAGCAGACGAGATGTCGACGCTGCTGACCGCCTACATGACCCGCAAGGAAGCCGCGCAGGCCATCACGCCTGACGTACTGGCCACCGTGACGGCGGATCTGGCAAAGATGTTCGATCCGTTTGCGGGCGGGATCGGTGTGGCGCCGAAATTCTTTCAACAGCCTGTCCTCATGTACTTGTTGCAGCAGGTCGAACGCACCGGCGACCCGGCTGCGCTGGAAGCCGTAGAACGAACACTGCTTTCGGTCATGTCCGGGGGTATTCACGATCATATCGAGGGCGGATTCCATCGTTATGCCGTTGATCAGGGCTGGCGCATCCCGCATTTCGAAAAGATGCTCTACGACCAGTCGTTGATGGCGGAAGCGTTCACCCGAGCTTATCAGATTACCGGGAAACCGAACTATGCCGCAACCACGCGCAAGACCCTTGACTACGTGCTGGCGGACTTGACCGCGCCGGAGGGCGGGTTCTATGCCACCCGCGACGCGGATTCCGAGGGCGAGGAAGGCACTTACTATGTCTGGACGCCGGAGGAATTGACGAAGGTCTTGGGTCCCGACGACGGCGCCTTTGCACTGGAGGTCTTCGACACCGTTGCGGACGGCGAGTTTGCCGGTCGTGTTATCCTGAACATGGACAATGTGGAGGCGGGGACGGAAGAACGGGTCGAGCGCATTGTCCAGGCGCTGGGCAAAGCGCGGATACTGCGCCCGAAGCCGCGTCGCGACGAAAAGATCGTTGCCAGTTGGAACGGCATGGCGATCGCAAGTCTGGCCCGGGCCTCTCAGGTGCTGGCAGAACCACGTTATGGCGTTGCCGCGGCAAAAGCGGGTGATTTCATCTGGCGGGCCATGCGCACGCCTGACGGTGGATTGTTCCGCTCCCATTACGCTGACGCCGGTCACGTGGATGGCGAGCTGGAAGACTACGCCCAGATCGCCCGAGGGTTTTTGTACCTGTTCGATCTGACGGCGGAGCGCAAATGGCTCGACCGCGCCAAGTCCCTGACCGATCTGATGGTCTCTCGGTTCGAGGACCCGGAATCGGGGGATTTTTATTCCACCGCCGGAGCAACCGGATTCGGCCGCATCAAACCGCGCAGCGATGTCGACCAGCCGTCCGCCAATGCCGTTGCGCTGGATGTTCTGGCGCGCCTTTCTCGGCGCCTGCCTGATCCGGCATACGGTCGAAGAGCCGAAAAGGCGGTTGCCGCTCTGTCCGGATTGGCCTTGAAAGCGCCGGCAGGCGGCGTTTCGACACTGTCCGCCAGCGACCGTTTGTCCCGCGGTGAAACCGGCCAGGCCCAGTTCGCCGGCAACGGTGCGGTTCGCACAATTGTTTCGCCGACTGATGAGCCTGGAGGTCTGCGGCTTCGCGTTCATGTTGCGGACGGCTGGCACATTAACGCCGACGAGCCGCTTGAAGACCATCTGATCGCAACCGACTTGTCGATGACGGTTAACCGGCAGTCGGTGGCGGCGGAGATCGATTACCCGGCTCCGCTTGTCAAGACACTGGCATTCAACAAAAAACCTCTGGCCCTTTTCGAAGGGGGTTTTGAAATCGTCGCGCGTTTGAAGGATCCGGACCTTGCCGTTGGCAGCGCGACCGCAGCCTTGCAGGTGCAAGCCTGCTCGGACGAGATTTGCCTGCTGCCGGAAACGCTTCGTCTGCAGTTCGCCTGGCCGGAATCCGATTGATCCCTGTCAACATGGGCAAGGAATGGCCCGTGTAGGATCCTTCCATTCTTGGAAGCCCACCCTTGGTTGGGCAATTGACTGGAAGTTCGCCGATGACGACCCGTCGGAACGTCATACTTGGAGGTGGGGCCGCAGCATTGGCTGCCGGCGGCCTTTACGGATCCACTTACCTCAGTCCCTCCTATGAGGAGGCGGCACGGAGGGTCTGGACTGAGAGGTCGCCGGCCCAAAGAGTGGCCGTAGGTGGCGTGGATCGCGAGTATCTCGTGCACTACGCCACGCGAGCGGCAAATTCTCACAACACTCAGCCCTGGATCTTCAGCGTCATTGAGGACGGCATCAGAATAGCGCCGGATTTCAGCCGCAGCACCCCGGTTGCCGATGCTGACAACCATCACCTGTTTGCCAGCCTTGGATGCGCGACGGAGAATCTTGTGCTGGCCGCCGCACAGGCGGGACTGCACGCGTCGCCCCGCTTTGTCGCGGGGGACGGCGGCGCGGAGGACGGGTGGATCGAGATCGGATTGGATCCTGGCGAAACCGCTTCCGACAGCCAGACCGATTTTTTCCGTGCCATCCTCGAACGACAGTGCACCCGGTCAATCTATGATGGCAGGCCAGTCGGTACGCATGATCTCCGGGCGCTTGACGCTGCGTCGCGGGTGGACGGCTGCCGGGTTGTACTGATTTCTGAGAAAAGCCGGATCGAACAGGTTCTGGAACTCATTCTCGCCGCCAATGAGGTCCAGGTCGAAGATCCGGAATTTGCGGCTGAACTGCTGTCCTGGCTGCGTTTCAATCCATCTGCAGCGATCCGGCACAAGGACGGCCTCTACAGTGGATGCTCCGGAAATCCGGATTTACCATCCTGGCTCGGCAACCTTATGTTCGGTCTCTTGTTCACGGCACAATCGGAAAATTCCCGCTATGCCGACCAGGTACGGTCGTCCGCGGGACTGGCGATCTTTGTTTCCGACCGGGATAACAAGGCGCACTGGGTTCAGGCCGGTCGGTCCTTTCAAAGGTTTGCCCTCCAGGCGACGGCACTTGGTATCCGGCACGCCTTTGTCAACCAGCCGCTGGAAGTCGCATCCGTTCGCCCACAGGTGGCCGCCTGGTTGGGGGTAGGGGACGTCCGCCCGGATTTGATCGTTCGATATGGTTATGCGCCGGCGATGCCACGGTCTCTGAGGCGGATGACATCCGATGTGATTGCATGACGCCGATACCCGGCGTCCCCCAATATCATGGAGCGCTTCCTTGAAAATCCTGATCGTTACCTACTCAAGAACCGGAACAACGCGAAAGCTGACCAGGGCTGTAGCCGATGTCCTTCGCGCCGATAGCACAGAAATACGCTGTGAACGCTATCGTTCTGGGTTCCTGCGCTATCTGCGTGCCGGATTCGATAGTGTACGGGGCAACCTGCCACCGATCGACGTCTCCCCCGTTCTGTTCCGGGACTACGATCTTGTGCTGCTCGCCGCTCCCGTATGGACATCTTATCCGGCTCTGCCCCTGCGCGCCTTTTTGGACCGGAAACCTGACCTGCCCGAACGCGTCGGCCTGATTCTGACCCATGGCGGACACTCGCCGGTGGAAAAAGCGGTAGACCATGTTCAGGCGCTGTTGCCGCATCCGCTCCGCGGAACGCTTTGTGTCAGCCAGGAACAAGTCACGCGCGGAGATTTTTCGACTGTTCTGGAAGCTTTTGTTGACCGACTTGGTGAACCCGTGGTTCCGTCCTGAAGCGATATTGGGGAAATTGAATGACGATCAGATCGACGACTGCGTCCGATCTCAAGGATGTTTTGCGCATAAATGAGCAGGCCTTCGGCCAGGATGATGAAGCGCGCCTGGTGGAGGCCATGTTGCGCGACCCGAGCGCCGAACCGAGAGTGTCCCTGATGGCTCTCGATGAAGACGATCCCGTTGGATTTATTCTGTTCTCAGCCGCGCGTTTGGACGGGCCGGAAAGTCCGGCTTCCGCCGCAATTCTGGCGCCCCTCGCCGTCGTACCCGAAGCTCAGAAACAAGGAATTGGCGGCCGGTTGATCAGGGCGGGACTGGACGATCTCGCCGAAGCCGGAATTGGGCTTGTGTTTGTGCTCGGTCACCCGGACTACTATCCGCGCCATGGGTTCGAGCCGGCCGGACAATATGGACTTCGCGCGCCATATCCGATTGCGCCCGAACATGAGGGGGCCTGGATGGTACAGGCGTTGAAGCCTGGATTGATCGGCACCCTGCAAGGGACGGTGACTTGCTGCAAGGCGCTCGACAAGCCTGAATACTGGCAGGAATAGGTCTTTTCGGGCCAAAGTCCGTCGGGGCCAATCGAATCTCAAAAACGCGTTCTGGTGCTTGAAAAAAGATCGTTCAAAAAAACGCCCCGGACTGGCCGGGGCGTTGAGATGATCTTGACGATCCTTATGACCGGTTTTGCCGGTTCTCAATCAGATCGTCGACGACGGCCGGTTCCGCGAGTGTCGACGTGTCGCCGAGATTATCGAAGGAATCCTCGGCGATCTTGCGCAGGATCCGGCGCATGATCTTGCCTGATCTGGTTTTCGGCAGGCCGGGCGCAAACTGGATCAGATCCGGCGAGGCGATCGGGCCGATCTCCGAGCGCACCCATGTGACCAGTTCCTTCTTCAGTTCGTCGCTTGGCTGCTGGCCGGCCATCAGGCTGACATAGGCGTAAATGCCCTGACCTTTGATGTCGTGCGGATAGCCGACGACCGCCGCTTCCGACACGGCATCATGGGCAACCAGCGCCGATTCCACTTCCGCAGTCCCCATCCGGTGGCCGGACACGTTGATCACGTCATCGACACGGCCGGTAATCCAGTAATATCCGTCCGCATCCCTGCGGCAGCCGTCGCCGGTAAAATAATTGCCCTTGTAAGTGGCGAAGTAAGTCTCGATGAACCGGTCGTGATCGCCATAGACGGTACGCATCTGCCCGGGCCAGGAATCGACCAGGATCAGATTGCCTTCGGTCTCGCCCTCAAGGATAGTGCCTTCGGCATCGACGATGGCCGGTTTGATGCCAAAGAACGGCCGTGTGGCGGACCCTGGTTTCAGTGCTGTGGCGCCGGGCAGCGGCGTGATCAGGATGCCGCCGGTCTCAGTCTGCCACCACGTGTCGACGATCGGGCAGCGTTCCTCGCCGACCACTTCGTGGTACCATTTCCAGGCCTCCGGATTAATCGGCTCGCCAACCGAACCAAGCACCCTGAGGGACTTCCGCGAAGTCTTCTTTACCGCGTCATCGCCTGCGCCCATCAGCGCGCGGATTGCCGTCGGAGCGGTGTAGAAGATCGAGATATTGTGCTTGTCGCAGACTTCCCAGAATCGCGACGGGCTCGGATAGGTCGGCACGCCTTCGAACATGACGGTCGTCGCGCCGTTCGCGAGCGGGCCATAGACGATATAGGAATGGCCGGTGACCCAGCCGACATCGGCCGTGCACCAGTAGATCTCGCCGGGCTGGTAGTCGAACACATATTGATGGGTCATGGAGGCATAGACCAGATACCCGCCGGTCGTGTGCAGGACGCCCTTCGGCTTGCCGGTCGAGCCCGACGTGTAGAGAATGAACAACGGGTCTTCCGCGTTCATCGGTTCAGGCGGACAGTCGGTCGAGGCGCTGGCGGCGGCTTCGTGATACCAGACATCGCGGCCCTCCGTCATCGAAACGTCGCCGCCGGTATGTTTGATAACGAGAACGCCCTTGACGTCCGGGCACTTCTCCAGCGCCTTGTCGGTGTTGACTTTCAGCGGAATGCCACGGCCGCCGCGCACGCCCTCGTCGGACGTGATCACGTATTCCGACGTGCAGTCGACGATCCGGCCGGCCAGCGCTTCCGGTGAAAAGCCGCCGAAGACGATCGAATGCACCGCGCCGATGCGCGCGCAGGCGAGCATCGCGTAGGCTGCTTCCGGAATCATTGGCATGTAGATCGTGATCCGGTCGCCCTTCTTCGCGCCCATGCTTTTCAGCACATTGGCAAACTTGCACACTTCATCTTTCAACTGCGCATAGGTGATCGTCTTGTCTACGCTGGGATCGTCACCCTCCCAGATGATGGCGGGCTGATCGCCCTTGGTCGCGACGTGCCTGTCGACACAATTGGCCGAGACGTTGAGAACGCCGTCTTCGTACCATTTGATCGAGACATTGTCGTACGCGTAGGAGGTATTCTTGACCTTGGTATAGGGCTTGATCCAGTCGACCCGCTTGCCGTGCTCGCCCCAGAACCCTTCCGGATCCTCGACGGAACGCCGGTACATTTCCAGGTATTTGCCATTGTCGACATGCGCCGCCTTTGCGACGGCGTCCGGAACCGGATAAAGGGACTCGCTCATTCTTTCCTCCCGCGGGGGTCTTGCAACACGATCACGATTTGGTGCGCATTATGCGAATCCGGAGCCCCTGCGTAAAGCGGATAAGGGTCGAACTTTAGTCTTGCGAGGAATGGAGGAGAGCAATACCTGAAAAGGGATGGAGATCGCGACCGGGACCGTGGTCACCGCATCCCGATCCCGCCGATCACCGCACCCATGACCAGAAGCACGACCAGCCAGTGACCGCCGTCGATCCAGATCAGGGATTTGGACCGCATCGAGAAGGAAGTGTTGACCACCAGGGTCGTGATCACGAAGCCGCTCCAGATGAAGGCCGCCGTTATCAGGCCGTTGCGTACAGTGAGTTCGCCCACATGCCCCATGACGCCGGCAAGCACGAAGGCCATGACCAGATCGGCTACGAAGGCGGTTATGAAAGGCGCGTAGGATTTCGGTTTGCCCTTGTCGTTTGTGATATCGGCCTTGGTCAGGCCGAGCGCCGCCAGCCAGCGGTTGCCGAGAACGCCGTACCAGACCGACCCGACCGCATATCCCGCGATCGTCGCGGCGAGGATGCCCACCCACGAATAGCCTACAAACGGCATTGAAGTCCTCCCTCATGAGATAGTGTAGTGTAATCATGCACGGTGTGATTGTATAGATGCGCTTCCGGAATATTCCCTATGGGCGCGGTTCGCTATCGGATTCCCGTTTCGCCATGGTTTCGCGATGGGTAATGTAGATCGTACTGGCAAAAATGATCAGTGCGCCGAGCCAGGTGATCACGTCACTGGTCTCGCCGAACGCGATCCAGCCCACACCGGCGGTGGTCGGCAAACGCAGGAAGTCGTAAGGCTGGGTTGCTGACGCGTCGCCGAGCTGCAGAGCCTTGGCGATGCCATACATGTTCAGGTTGGAACTGAGTGCAATCAGGATCAGCCAGCCATATTGTTCCAGGTTCGGCCATTGCCAGTAAAAAAGGGCCGGGATGAGAGACATGGGTACGCTGACGAGGGCGATATAGGCGACGACCAGTTCTGGCGATTCCGTGCGCACCAGCACCTTGCCGCACAAAATGACACCGGCGAAGGTGATCGCCGACAGCAGGACCAGAAGGGCGGCCCAGGAAACGATTTCCATGCCTGGCCGCAGGATAACGAGAATTCCGAAGAAGCCGACGGCCAGCGCCGCCCAGCGCCGCGGCCCGGCGCTTTCCCCCAGAAACAGAACCGCCCCGATCACAGCGAACAGCGGGGTCGTGAAACTGAGTGCCGTCGCCTCGTCGAGCGGCATCAGCTGGATCGCGGTCAGCAGGCTTACACTCGATACAATGAGAAACCCGGCCCGTGCGAGGTGCAGGCTGAGCCTCTTGGTTTTCAGATTTTCGATTCCGACCTTGAGAAACCAGGGCGCAAACAGGAGCAGGCTGAAGACGAAACGCCAGAAGGAAATCGTCAGCACATGCATATCCTGACCGACATGGCGGACGAGTCCCATCAGGCAGCCGAAGGCAAGGGCGCTGAGACCCATCCAGAAGGCAATGCGTAGCGCCGATGGAATGCCGGAAATCATGCGTCAATGCCCCCAATTCGCGTCATGTCTTGCCGCGCAACGTCCAGACCGACGTTGCCTTGATGTCGGCATCTTCAAGCGTTCGCGTCACCGGAATCCGATAATCCGCAACCTTGTTCAGCTTTTCCCGCGGCAGATAGGAGCGTCCGGGATCGCCGATGAAGATCTTGGCGCCGGATCCTTGTTCGGCTGCAAACCAGGCCATGATGCGGTTTGCCATGTCGGCCTCATAGAACACATCGCCGGCGCAGATGACATCGTAGCCTCGCGAGGGTTCCGACGTGATGTCGCTCAGGTCCACATCGAAGCGCACATCGTTGGCGCGCGCATTGATGTCCATCGCCGCACGGCAGATCGGATCGATGTCGGTCGCAAGCACGGATGCGGCGCCCGCGCGCAAGGCGGCAATCGCCACAAGACCGGATCCGCTGGCGAAATCGATCACGCGTTTGCCGGCCACATGCTCCGGATTGTCGAGGAGGAAGCGTGCAAGCGCCTGTCCACCCGCCCAGGCAAAGGCCCAGAACGGCGGTGGCAGTCCGATTTCGCCCAGTTCTTCTTCGGTCTTTTCCCAGATCGGCAGCGCCTCGTCGGCGACATGCAGCAGGATCTCCGGAACATGCGGAACCGGCAGCAGGCGGGTATTTTCCGCAACAAATCGGTCCGGATCATTGAACCCGGTCACAAGGGCCGCCGACGGGATACGATCTCAGCCGGCATATTTGCCGAGCTTGCAAATATAGGTCCATTCCTTCTTGGTCACGGGCTGTACGGACAAGCGGGAATTCTTGGCCAGGATCATCTCTTCGGTTTTCGGATCGTTTTTGATCTGATCAAGGGTCACGGGCTCGGGGAAGGGCCCAACCGCGGCAATGTCGACACAGTCCCATTTTCCGGTTCCGTCCGTGGAATCCGGATGCGCTTCGGCGACGACTTTGACCACGCCGACAATGCGCTTTTCATCGATCGAATGGTAGAAGAAGCCGAGATCGCCGATCTTCATTTCGCGCATATTGTTGCGCGCCTGATAATTGCGTACGCCGTCCCATTCTTCGCCCTCTTCGCCCTTCGCGACCTGATCGTCCCAGGACCAGGTGTTCGGTTCGGATTTGAAAAGCCAGTATGCCACGTGGTTTGCTCCGGATCAGAAAGTGTGGTCAGGAAATCTGTTATACGGTCTCAGGCGCGCCTATGACCCAGCGCCAGGGATGCAGGGCGGTGGCCATGAACAATCCGGCTTCCGCGTAAGGGTCGGTCGCCAGGAAGGCCCGCATCGCATCGACATTCTCGCCTTCCAGAATAAGTAGCGAGCCGATCGGCCGTTCGCCGTCATCCGTCATCCACGGTCCGGCCACCTTGATCGTCGCGGCGTTGGCCTTCAGCCAGTCGACATGGGCCGGGCGGGTCTGCATCCGCAGATCCGGTTTTTGCGGATCGTCCGTGCAATAGGCGATGAACAGCATGAAGAGGCTCCACTGGAAAACGGGTTGGCCCCTTGCTATCGGCGAAATCTGGTCAGGTCCAGCATCGATTTGTGAATTCCCTGTCTGGATTTCCGGCAGGCAGACCATTATCACCGGACGATATGCGGTGAGTGAGCGGAGCAAACGATGACAAAAGGCGATTGGAATCTAGGGGATGTAACGACACCCTGCCTCGTTGTCGACAAGGGTAAAATGCAGGCGAACCTCGACCGGCTTGCATCCATGGTCGCGGCGCAGTCGATTGCTCTGCGCCCGCACCTGAAGACGGTCAAGTCAATCGACGCCGCCCGCTTTGCGCTCCCGTCACAGCAGGCGCCGGCAACTGTGTCCACGCTGGCCGAGGCCGAGCAGTTCGGCCGGGCCGGGTTTGCCGATCTTCTTTACGCCGTGGCGGTCTCGCCGCAAAAACTCGACCGGGTCCTGGCCTTGCGTGCCACCGGCGTCGATCTCAAAATCATCGTCGATTCCGTCGAGATGGCCGAAAGTGTTGCGGCGCGGGCCCGTCAAGCCGGAGATCCGATCCCGACATTGATTGAAATTGATGTCGACGATCACCGGTCAGGCGTGAAACCCGATGACACGGATAACCTCAGGGCAATCGCCACGGTGCTTTCCAACGGCGCCAGCGTGCACGGCGTCATGACCCATGCCGGCGAAAGTTATGAACTCTCGAGTGAGGCCGATCGCATGGAGGCGGCGCGACAGGAAGCGGAGCGCACGGTTCAGGCTGCCACAATCCTGCGGGACGCGGGGCATGCCTGTCCGACCGTCAGCGTCGGATCGACGCCGACCGCGTTTGTGCCCGTAGCACGGCCGGGCGTCACGGAACTGCGGGCCGGGGTATATATGTTCTTTGATCTGGTCCAGGCCGGTATCGGCGCCTGCTCTCCGAGCGATATTGCGCTCAGCGTACTGACGACGGTCATCGGCCACCAGCATGCGAAGGATTGGATCATCGTCGATGCGGGCTGGATGGCATTGTCGCGCGACCGCGGCACGGCCGGTCAGAAAGTCGATCAGTTCTATGGCATGGTCTGCAATGATGCCGGCGAAATTCTGGACGACCTGGTCGTTCTGCGCACCAACCAGGAGCATGGCGTGATCAGCGTCCGTCCCGGTACGACAGGCACGGTTCCCGATCTGCCGATCGGAACGCGCCTGCGCATCCTGCCGAACCATGCCTGCGCCACGGCCGCGCAGCATGACCGCTATCATGTGGTTGGCGAAGCGGGAGCGACGTCCGAAATCTGGCCCCGATTCGGCGGTTGGTGATGCTCGCTTGTCAGCTAACGATCGTTCAGGATCATCCGGGACCCCGATAGTCCCTGTACGTCCGTTGTATCATTATCTGGTCTGCCAGGTACTTGGCGTCGTGCCAGACGCCCCAGATGAAACTGGATCCGCGTCGGGACAACCACGGCAGGCCCAGGAAATAGAGTCCGGGCTCGGATGAAACACCGCGCTGGTGTTTCGGTTTGCCGTGTTCGTCAAAGGCATCGACTTTCAACCAACTGAAATCGACTGCATACCCGGTCGCCCAGATGATTGACGTGATTCCGGCTTGCGCCAGGTCCAGTGTCAGAACTGGATTGCGCACGCAGTCCGGATCCGGGTCGATTGTGCGCGCATCGGGTTCCTCGGGAAAATCAAGGCCGTTGCGGGCGATATAGGCGTCGGCTTCATCCATCAGCCCGTGATGGCTCGCATCCCCTCTCGCTATGTTGTCGGCAAGATCGGGCGCGAACCGCACCACGCCGTCCTCATAGGAAGCGGTCATGCCGACAAGCTTCATTCCCTCCGCCGCCAGACGCCGAAAATCGATCGTGCGTCCGCCATAGGCACCGCTGACGGAGATTGTCACGTGCTCGCTGCCCGGTGGCGGAGCCTCGTTGTCCCATTTTCCGAGCACACCCAGCCACCAGACGAAGTCGCGTCCCCGATACGTTCTAAACGGCCGGTCGTGCGGTCCGACTGACAAAGTGACGTCCCGCCCCGCCCGCAGGAGTTCGTCGGCAATCTGGACGCCGGAAGATCCCGCGCCGACCACCATCACCGCCCCTTCGGGCAGTTGCTCGGGATTGCGATAGGCGTTGGAATGGATTTGCATGAGCCCCGGAGTGTCGGGAACAACTGGTGGGATGATCGGCCGTTGGAAGGGACCGGTTGCCGACACCACGCTGTTGGCTTCGATTACGCCCTGCGACGTTTCAACCCGGAAACCCGTACGGCCGACAATCTTCTGTACGCTCGTAACGTCGACGCCGCAGCGGATCGGGGCTTCGATCATGTTCGCGTATGCGACGAAATAATCCGCTACGTTTTCCTTGTGAGGAAATCCGTCAGGCCCCGTGCAGGAAAACTCCATGCCGGGGAAACGGTCATGCCAGGCCGGACCGTTGGCAACCAGGGAATCCCATCGCGCCGTGCGCCAGCGTTCGGCAACCCGGCTTCGCTCCAGCACCAGATGGGGCACGCCGGCATTTCTCAGGTGCTCGCTCATGGCAATGCCGGCCTGACCGGCACCGACAACAAGCGTGTCCGTTTGTTCAATCGACATTTCAGCAACCTTTTCTGGCAGTGTCGGACTCTGTGCGGACGTTTTGGTTCCGGCGGCGTTTCTTCAGCGATCGCCGCAATTGACTGTCGCGGCGCCGCATGTGCCGTACCGGAGCAGCACGTCCCACGACCGGCATCAGGCGAGCCCATTCATCTTGTCGGAGACGCAGGACTATTGAAAATAATCTTTGTCTAAGTCTTGCGTCGAAATTTCCGAACCGTCCGCCTGGCCTTGTCCGACCCGGCTGAGCCGTTTCAGGTCTCCGGCGTTTCGATCGTCTCCGGCTGCAATCCGATCGACCACTCCTCACCGCGGGGGGTCGACACGTATTCCGGCCACCGGTAATGGATCGGCGGCGTCGTTTCAGCGTCCAGTTGCGGTGGCACCCAGGACGATCCGCCTATGCCGCCGCCGGTACGTTGCCTGAATTCATCCTGAATCGCGGCCAGGTGCTCTGGCCCGGTCAGGAGATCGAGCGCAGTCGATGCAATGGTGCGACCAGCCACCTGGGTCATCGGGTCGATCGCGGCCGGGTAACCGCCGAGCGCATTCATCGCCCAGTCCGGATATTGGTAACCCGGATGCGGTGGCGTCAGCATAGGCCGGCCGATAAAGAAGCGGACCGTCGGCGTGTGCCAAGTATATTCGACATAGTCGTCGTTGGTGAAATGGTCGACATCCGCCTGCATCATCGCACGCAGTTTGCGTTCCGCCTCCTGTGGGGTGATCAGGTCGCTGACTTCGGCCAGAAACGGGTTGTCCATGGGGTCCAGGCCGAGATTGGCCTGGATGTCGCGGGCAAATGTTTTTGCCTCTTCCGGCATGATCGGTCCGCCGATCCGCTCAAGATTGTTGTAGGTCAGGTCGGCAAACGCATGATTGGGCAGGCCCGGCCGGGTTCGCGAGACCCAGCCTGCGTCGACCCGGCAATTGGCCATTTCTCCCGCCAGCCGGGCATTTTTGTCGAGGACGGCGAATATGCGTTCCAGCATTTCGCTCTTTGGCGCCCGTCCGGCATAGGCGATCTGGGAGATGTGCGGCGCCAGATTGTCCGCTGTCGCCTGACCGCCAATCAGTATGGCTTCATTCAAACTCCAGGCACCGGAATGCGCCCACATGGATTCCCGGGTCAGCTTGCTGGTCATGTACATCTGCATCAGCGCGTCGGTGGCGCCCGGAGCCCTGGCGGTGGCATGAGCCAGCGGGATGGGAGCGTTGGCATTGACGTTCCAGTCCTGCGGCCGGTCGCACAGGAACGTATAGACCTTGCCCCAGTTGGCACCGCAATGCACGCCGCGCGCGCAGGTGTTGGAAAGCGGCAGCATATAGGCGGGATGAAACGAAAAAGCCGCGTCGAGTTCGTCATAATATCCGGCCTTGGCGTGAAACGGTTTTGAGCCGCAGACTTTTTCAGCCGGCTCGCCGAAAAACACCAGGGTGCCGGCAATCCGGTTTTCCTGCATGACGTGTTTCAGGGCCAGGAAGCCGATCAGCGATCCGATTCCGAGCGCGGAGTGCGGGTCCGTGTGGCCGGCCGCGAACCGCGACAGGCCTTCTCGCGCCTGTTGGCGCGGGACTGCAGCCTGGCAATTCCCCGGAATTGCATCATATTCGGCATAGCCGCCAAGAACTGGTGCTTCGGCGTATTGCCCTGGGTCACCGGGGTTCGACCAACGCGCGCAAAACGCTGTCGGCATGCCGGCCGAACCTTCCTCGACATCGAATCCTTCGGCGCGCAGGAGGTCAATGTAAAACCGGGCCGAGCGATACTCGCGCCAGACCGGCTCACCGAAGTCCCAGATCGTTGCACACCAGTCCGACCAGCGTGGCCGATTGTTTTCTATCCAGGCATCGGCGGCCAGTTTCAGGCGATCCGTATTCATGCGTGCTCCAAATCCGATTTCAATTGTCTTGCAGAAAAGCGCGGCGGTTCATCAATACCCGTTCGAACGCATCGGCGAACCGGTCGAGATCACTGTCGGTGATTGCGAGCGACAGGGCAATGAAGCCGCGTGGCGCAACGTAGAAGCCCTCGTCAAGCAGATCGAGGAACAACAATTCCCGGCACCGTTCGTCTATGCCGGCGAGATCGGAATAGCGTATGATTGGCCGGTTTGTCGGGTGCAGGTTCATCAGGGACCCCGTACCCGTTGTTTGGACCGCCGCGCCGACGGACGCGGCAATATCGTTCAGGCGCGCGCGCAGCTTGTCACCGCGTTCGGTCAGCGCGATAGCCGCGTCCGGTGTGTAAATGTCTTCCAGCGCTACCGTGCCCGCGGCCATTGTCAGCACATTGTTCTGAAACGTTCCCGCATGGGCGATCGCGTCCGGGCGACGCGGATCGAAGAGGTCAAGAATGTCGGTGCGGCCGCCGAAGGCGCCGAACGACATGCCGCCGCCGACCCATTTGCCGAGTGAGGTAAGATCGGGAAGAATGTCGTACCGGCCCTGAGCGCCGTTGGGGCCGAGCCGTGATGTCATCACTTCATCGAATATCAGAATGGTGCCCGATTGACGGGTCTCTTCACGCAGGACGCCGAGAAAGGTTTCTGTCGCCGGAATGCATCCGGCGGAACCCTGCATTGGTTCGACCAGGACGGCGGCAAGGTCGTCCGCATGCTCGCGTATAGCGGTCCGAGCCGCGTGCGCATCGTTGTAGGGTTTGATGACCCATGGAAACGGCGCGTTTGTTTCAATCCCGGGTTTGAACAGGAATACGCCACCATGATACCCGCCCTCGAAGACCAGAATCCTGGAACGCCCGGTCGCGGCGCGGGCCGCGGTGATCGCCATCATATTGGCTTCGGTGCCTGAATTCGTGAAACGTACCTTTTCGATGGACGGGAAGCGCTCGCAGACCCGTTGCGCAAAGCGCGGTTCGTAGGAATTGTGGGCGCCGAGATTAATGCCGTTTTCCATGGCTTTTTGTACGGCATTGCGAATTCGGTGTTCGTCGTGCCCGAAAATTCCGGCCGTATATTCGCCAAGCAGGTTGAGCATGGTATGGCCGTCGACATCGATGAGACTTGCGCCGGACCCATGTGCCGCACGGAACGGAAACGGGCCGTGAAACAGCACGGTTCGGGTGTTGCCGCCAGGCATGTGACGGGTCGCGTCTTCAAAACTTGCGAACGATTTCGGTCGTTTCTCGCGATAAAGCGCGTGCGCCTCGGCGACTGCTGCATCGATATCAGCAACATTTGCGGGCAAAGATGAGGGTGTGTGTGTGGGCATCGAATGTCTCCGGACTGTCGGCGCACTCTACAAGAAAACCGGTATCCGCCAATGGCGATCTGGAAGGAATTGCGTCCGGTCAGACGATCTTGCGATCCTGATTCGTCACCTGTCATTTTCGACGTCGGTGACCAATTACGGGTCAAGGTCTGCCGGTCTCGACGGATGCCGGCAGTCCGGTCTGCAAATTTTCCGCTTCACGACCTTGTGTTTGAAAAAGTTAATTAAATCGGCTCTGATTCTCTGCTTGATTTACATTTTTGAACTCGAACGTCCGTTCCGCTTAAACATAACGGTCCTTTGGAGCGCCCGCCTTGACAAGCGCCGGCAATTGGCATTTTTGGCAGGAAAATAATCCTCGCCGACGGAAAAGAGGTGTGGGTTGCCGACCACTATGGAATTGGTGGTTTAATCGCTCATTTGGTTTTTTGTGATAGGCAACCGGTATGTCATCCGGTCCGGACTGTGTGAGGACCGCACTTGCTCTGGACCTATCGTGGCCATATTCGGTTTTCGACTTCCGCACGTCAATTCGTCGGCAATTTTCCCGTTTTTGAACTGGATGCCGAAGGTAACGCGCGCGTCGCTGAAGGCCGATGCGCTTGCCGGACTCACCAATGCGGCCATCGTTTTGCCGCAGGGGGTCGCATTTGCAGCCATTGCAGGGCTGCCGCCCGAATACGGTTTGTATACCGCCATGATCACGCCGATTGTCGCGGCCCTGTTCGGTTCTTCCATGGTGATGATATCCGGGCCGACGACGGCGATTTCGGCGGTTGTTCTGGCCGCCGTTTCACCTGTGCACGAGGTCGGATCCGCCTCCTACATCCACGCGGTCCTGTTGCTTACCGTCCTGGTCGGGATGATTCAGCTTTGTCTCGGTCTCGCGCGCGTGGGGCGCTTGGCCGCTTTCGTCTCGAATTCGGTGATGATCGGCTTTACCGCCGCGGCCGCGGTGCTTATCGGCGTCAGCCAGTTGCGCGGTGCGCTGGGTGTTGACGCTGAACGCGGAGGATCGGTCTACGACCGGATCGCCAGCATTGTGCAGGCGTCCCTCCACGGCGTCGATTGGCACTCTATCGTCATTGCCGGCACGACCATGCTCGCGGTGCTTCTTGTGGCGCGCTACGCC
>JGI12316J15309_10007681_pt1 | contig 18401 bp, 19 predicted proteins | sample MarCyaLeptolynsp_FD_15309 | JGI IMG/M metagenome (IMG submission 15309) | reverse complement strand
CAGCCACACGACGCGACAATTGTATCAATAGACGCCGTGGCTGCCGAAATGTTTCCGACGGTATAGGTTTTAAATCTTCAGAAAAACTGGTGACCCCGACAGGATTCGAACCTGTGACCCTCAGATTAGGAATCTGACTTCCCCAATATACAAGGATTGCGCTGTATTACGATTAATGACGCTAAAACAGTATTTTATTGTGCACATTCCGACATTGCATACGCTTGTTTTCGATCCTTTTTGCTTACATAATGCTTACATTGTGCTTACACGAGTCGCTGTGTAAGCACCTGGCGCCCCGGACCCGCGCGCAGGATGCGCGCGCATGTACGGTGTAGAACCTGAAAAAGCTGTCAGAAGTCGTCAAGCCGTTAAAAGCCATTGTTTTATATTGGCTTTCCAGTTTCGCAAGGTCGTCAGGTGGCGTTTGGGGTTGTCAGAATCCGTCAGGGACTGCGAAACAGGGAGAATGCGCCCATGCCTAAGCTCACAAAACGTGCCGTCGATGCCGCCAAGCCGGCGGATAAACAGTCGTTCCTATGGGATAGCGAGGTAAAGGGTTTCGGTCTCCTGGTCCTGCCCAGCGGTGTTAAATCCTTCGTGTTGCAATACCGGACCAAGGCCGGCCGGTCCCGACGCATGACGATCGGTCGATATGGGGTGCTGACACCGGACCAAGCGCGCGGAATGGCGGAAGACGCCTTGGCGGAGGTAAGGAAGGGTGGCGATCCGGTCGAGGATCGGCAAGCAGCGAAAACCGCGCCCACGGTAAACGATCTTATGGACCGCTACCTAAAAGACCATGTCGAGGTGCACAATGCAGAGCGCACACAGGCCGAATGCCGTCGGCTGGTTGAAAAGTTCATACGTCCCCGCCTGGGCACGCTCAAGGTTGCTTCCGTAACCCGTCAGGACGTTTCCAAACTCCACAAGGCGCTGGGCAAGACACCGCGCCAGGCAAACTTCGTGCTGGCCGTCTTGTCGAAATCATTCACGCTGGCTGAAACATGGAAAATGCGGCCGGACTACTCAAACCCGACGCGCCTTGTCAAACGGTACAAGGAAACCGAACGGGACCGGTTTTTGAGTGATGAAGAATTGGCCCATCTAGGCCGAGCGATCGACGAAGCGGAAACGATCGGCTTACCGTGGCGCATAAAGACTACGGCTGCCAAGGCAAAGCATTTGCCACCGGATGCTGACAAGCGCCGCACGCTGGTCAATCCAACGGCAATAGCGGGGATTCGGTTGCTCTTGTATACGGGCGCGCGCCTGTCGGAAATCCTGCAACTGGAATGGGATCACGTGAACATGAAAGAGCGCACGATCGATTTGCCCGCGCGCAAGGGGGACGGCCGCAAGGCACAGGCCGTCAGCACCAAAGCCCTGGCCGTTCTGAGCGCTCTGCCGCGTGTCAAGGAATCGCCCTACGTCCTGCCGCGCGGCACAGATCCAAAACGACACGTGCGGCCTGAATTCATGCAAAGCGCCTGGCAGCGGATCCGCGCATGCGCCGGGCTGGAAGACGTGCGATTGCACGACTTGCGCCATACCGTGGGCACCTTTGCTTCACAGGCCGGCAGCAACGCCTATGAGGTTAGCCACCTTATGCGGCATTCAAGCCTGACCATGACAAACCGGTATGTGACACCGGATGCTGATCCTATCCGCGTTGTGTCGGAAAAAATCGGCGATCGGATTGAAGCGGGTCTGAAGGGGGAAAGCGAAGGCGCTGAAGTTGTTAAGCTGCCCAGCGCCAAATCTGATTGAATGGCTGACGATTTGCATACTGACTTTGACGACCTGGAAGCGCTGGACGGGCGGACGCTTCAAGATGCCTTCCGGGTGCTCGTGTTGCAGGAAAATGACCCGTGGGCGCTGGGCGCGTTTGATGCGGGATCCCATGCGGCGGCGGACTGGTTCACGGAATGGCGCTGGCCGGTTGTCGTGGATCTCGGCGCGGCGCAAGACGATCGGGCCAAGGTGCTGGGGCGGTTTCAGCGGTTGATCGAATGTTTCCAGTTCGGCCGGATACTGGCAAACGGGGCCATTGATGCCGGCGGGGTGCGCAGGCTTATCACAAATGACGAATGGCGCGCGGGTGCGCTGTCGATCGACATACGAGCCAATCAGCTGGGCCGGTGGCGCGGGGATACCTGGGAACCTGTATTTTCAGATATCCGGATCTATGGGCGCGATCCTTTCGACGTCGGATATCTGCACGATTGCCAGCTTAAACGTGGCTTTGTGGCGTATGTGCTGAGGCAACCCGAGCCAGCCGAAAAGATCAAGGCGGCGCGCGCCGCCTGGTCCGGCTTTCCGCAAAGCGATACAGAACTCTTGAAGCTTTGGCCTGAAACGGGCGTGCCGTGGTTCACCGAAGCGGGCACCGAAACCGTGGGCCGTTGGCTGGAAACGATTTGCGGGACTGAGCGCCCCGCGCCGGGCCGGGATGATGACCCGCGCCGGTTTGCGCTTGAAAAGGCAAGACACGAAACGGGCCGGCCGTTGGACGAAGTCCGGGAAGCCTATCAGGCCATTTTTGAGCGGTATGTCATGCTTATGGACCGCCTGGAAAAAGGGCACTTGGTGGCGGTTGGTTATGCTGTCAGCAACGGGGTGACGCATACGGATCAAGAAATCCACATCAGCCGGGGGTATTTCGAACACAGTGAGTGCGGGCTGATGATCCGCGAAAACACGCTTGTGAAATGGGGACGGGACCGGCACGGGCGCGAGTGGTGGCACCCGATTTATGAAATGGTCCGCTTCTATTTTCCCAAGCGGGATTTGCCCGACGAATTTGAGCCCAAAGCGGATGCCAAACCCGAACCGGCAGACCAGCCGGCGGATCCCAGCGCCAAACCGAAAAACAAGGGCGGCCGGCCCAGCGCGCACGCCTGGGATAAAGCATTTGAGGAATTGGTGATCGTGCTCGGTGAGGAAGGTTTACCGAATACCGGCGCACAGCTGGCAGAGATGTACCTTGACGCCTTGCAAAAGGTGCAGGGGACGGCACCGAGCCAAGAGCAGGCAAAAAAGCACCTGAGAGAGAATTACAAACGGCTGTGGAAACACATTCAGGATCGGCGGAAAAACGGCGATTTCTAGGGGGGGTCAAAACTGGTTTTGACCCCTTTTGACTTTTGAAGATTTGCAGAACTCGGCAGCATTTCCAGCGCAAACAAAAGCGTTGGAGATACGAACATGCATTCCGAAAGTCAGCAGCACCCCGGACCGATACTGACCGAAAAACAGGCGGCCGAATATGCCGGTTTCAGCGTCCGCACGCTGCAAGGGTGGCGGGTGCGGGGCGGTGGTCCGCAGTACAGCAAAATCGGCCGGTCTATCCGTTACCGCCAGTGCGACCTTGACGCCTTCATTGAGGCAAACCTGACCACGTCGACCAGCGAAGCGGGTGCGAAATGATGACCGCCACGGTGCACCGATTCCCGGGCCGGCCGCGTCCGCGGCTTGTCCTGGTCAATCCCGATGACTGCCCGGTAAAACCGGCTGGTTCAACCGTGCCGGATCCAAAGCGCCGGCCGCCGGCATGGGCTCCGGTTGAGGGCTTTGTGACGATCGGGCAAGCGGGTGAGAAGGTGGTAACAGATGTTGCCCAGCGCCGGGGGGAAAAGCCATGACCGCGCGCCAGTCTATCGCCTTTTCCCGTATCGCCGGGGCGGCCTTGCCCTACGCGGATACGATCGTAAGACGCTGGTTGCCTGACGGCCGGCGGGAAGGCACCGAATGGGTGTGCTGCAATCCCAAGCGCGCGGACCACCGGGCCGGTTCCTTCAAGGTCAACATGATGACCGGGAAATGGGGTGACTTCGCCACGGGTGATGCCGGCGGCGATATCGTCAGCCTGGGCGCGTACCTGTTCGGGCTGTCGCAAAAAGATTCCGCGCTCAAGGTCGCAGAAATGCTGGCGATCAATCCATATGAGTGACGATCCTTTCAAACCCCTTGACGGTGCCCGGCGCGATGCCGGAACCGGCAAGGGCAAGCCGTCCCGGTGCAGTATTCGACCCGTGCCGCCACACGCGCCGGAACCACCGGGACGGCACTACAAGCAAGGCAAGCCCAGCGCCACGTGGACGTATCGCGATGCCGCCGGCGCGGTTCTGGGCTATGTCTGCCGCTTCGAAGAAAAGGACGGGGGCAAAAACTTCCGGCCGCTCTGTTTCTTCAAGGAAGGCGATCGGGAATCGTGGCGCTGGCAATCCTGGGAAGAACCGCGGCCGCTCTTTGGCCTGGACCGGCTGGCACAGGATCCCGGCGCGCCGGTTGTCGTGACCGAAGGCGAAAAGTCAGCCGATGCCGCCCAGCGCCTGCTTGACGGTTATGTGTGCGTCACGTCACCCAGCGGTTCCAAGTCCGCAGGGAAAGCGGACTGGTCGCCGCTCAAGGGCCGCAACGTGACCATATGGCCCGATGCCGACGAACCGGGCCTAAAGTATGCGGAAATCGTTGCGGGCCTCGCAGCGGATGCCGGCGCGGCTTCTGTCGCGATTTTGACCCCTCCTGTCAACGTGCCGGAAGGATGGGACGCAGGGGACGCATTTGAGAAGGGCCGCCCAAAGGATTGGGTGTTGGCCCTGGTCACGTCCGCAAAACCTCACAAGGCGTCAGGCAAGGTCAGCCGGAAGCCCGCCGCCAAGCGCGCCGGGACGTCAGCCGGGGGCGATACCACGGCAACGGACGAGAAGCCCAGCGCCGGGAAACAGAAAGCGCCGCGTCAGCGGGATATGCTTCTGGAAGCCTTGGACGCTGCAACGCTCTGGCATTCCCCGGAGAAGGTCGCCTATGCGACGATTCCGGTTAACAGTCACCTTGAACATTGGCGGATTGAAAGCTCTACGTTTCAGCGCTGGGCGGCCGGGCAATTCTACCGGGCAACCGGCAGCGCACCGGCTGGGCAAATGCTATCGGACGCCTTGCGCGTCTTGAACGTGCGCGCGATCGAAGAGGGCGCTTGCCACAAACCCATGATGCGCACCGGCTGGGCTGACGGTGCCAGCTGGCTTGACCTTGGTGATGACAGGTGGAGGGCGGTTAAGATCACGGCGCACGGCTGGGACGTTGTGGACGCACCGCCGGTCAAATTCGTGCGCAGCGAAGTCATGGCACCTTTGCCCGTTCCCGAGAAAGGCCACCTGCTCGAAGAATTCCGGCGCCACGTCAACGCGAGTGATGATGATTATTGCCTGATTGTCGCCTGGCTGGTTGCCGCGCTCTGGGGCCGGGCCAATGCCTTTCCGGTCCTGGCGCTGGGCGGCGAACAGGGAAGCGGCAAAACGACCATGGCGCGGGTGCTGCGCACGCTGGTCGATCCGTCAGCGGTTCCGGGCCTGTCGATCCCGAAAGACGAGCGGGATTTGTTTGTGCAGGCTATGAGCGGGCATACGCTGTCATTTGATAACGTCTCGAAGGTTGACCCGTGGTTTTCCGATGCCGTGTGCCGGCTGTCTACCGGTTCCGGCTTTCTGACCCGTAAGCTTCATTCCGACAATGAGCCATTCTGGTTTCAGGGATCCCGGCCGGTGGTGCTTAACGGGATCCCCAGCCTGACCGATCGTGCCGACCTGGCCGAACGTGCCTTGACCGTGCGCCTTCTGCGGATCGATGAAACGACCCGGCAAAGTGAGGATGACTTTTGGAAAGAATGGTTGCACGCCTTGCCCGGCATTCTGGGCGCGTTGCTGGATGCCGTGTCAACGGCTGTCAGGCACTATGACGGAACCAAGTTGGACCGGTCCCCGCGCATGGCTGACTTTGCCCGGTTGATGGCAGCGGCCGAATCCGGGCTCGGCTGGGAACCGGGCACATTCATAGCCGCGTATGATGCAAACCGGCAGATGACCAATGAACAGGTTTTCGAAAGTGACCCGGTTGCGGTTGCCATTCAGAAATTCATCACCACGCAGCATCCCACGAACGGCTGGGACGGAACGGCAACGGAACTCCTGGAAGCGCTCAACACGATCGTAACGGAAGAAATGCGCCGGTCCCGGATGTGGCCTCAGAAAGTCAACGCGCTGGGAAATGCTGTTGATCGTGCTGCACCGCTGCTCAGGCCAAAGGGAATACACGTGACGAAACGCAACACGGGCACGAAACGGCTGATCATGTTGACGGTAGCAACTAATTAGGTCGTGGACTCATAAACGCATCGCCAAAGGCAGATCGCGGTGAGCTTTAAGAAGGCCAGGGAACTGTTGGCCCGTTTCTCGCAACGTACGGTAATTCGACAGCAGTGTTTGATATGATTGAAGTGTCGTTCGATCGGGTTTCGATCCCGATCGCAGACATTTACTGCTGCGCACTAATCTTGCAGTTGGGGCTCAATGCAGGTTTTCGCTGCAGTTGATCCAAAGGGCCGCTTTGCGCCGCCAATTCGGACCTCCGACTGCTAGCCTACCGGTTCCAAAAGCAGCCGTTCGTTGGGATCGGAGCAAATGACCGGGATGCGAGACTTTATTACCGTCGACTGTATCTGTGCCGACGGCAGTTATTGCTGACAGAGCAGAAGTTTCTTTCGTCTTTGCGGGTCAGGCAGTGTGATCCCTTGAACGTCAGAGGTCTTTCCGCTTACTTGGATGTCGTCGCAAGGATCAAACCAATAGAGGCGAAGGCCACCCCCGCCAACTGAACCGCGCTTGGGATTTCATCTAGGATCGGGATGCCTAGGATCACGGCGATCACTGGCACAAGCGAGGGGAAAAGGCCAGCCTTTGATGCGCCGAGCAACGACACCGCCTTGCTGAAGGCCACCACGGCAATACCCGCTGCAGCAACGCCCTGAATCAGCGCATGGAACGCCGTCAGAGTGACGTTGTCGAGCAACTGAGGCCAGTCTGCTGCAAAGATCAGAACTGGCAGCATCATGAGTCCCGAGATCATCGCCACAGAGGCTGTGGCCAGAACTGGATCCAACTGCCATTTGCGCAAGGCCACGGTAAAGACTGCCCAAAGGACGCCTGAAGCAACAAAGAACAGGTCAAACGGGGATGCCTCGACGAGCAGGTTCGATCCGTTGGATACCACGAGGTAGAGGCCAAAGACGACCACCGCCGACGCAATCCAGCGATTTGCAGTTATGGTTTCCCGCAAGATGAGGCCCGCGAGGAAGATCGAGGCAAGCGTCACGACCGACGGACTGACCACAGGACCATGCGTATAAGGCGTGACAGAAAGTCCGTAGACGTAGAGCAGGCTAAAGAGCGGCCCTGCACCGAGGGCCAGCAGCGCCCCACGTCGCCATCCGACACCGCCGAGGTTCTTTAGTCCGCGCTTTAGAAGCAGAGGCAAGAACACGAGTGCGGCCACGACATAGCGCAAGGCCGTAAGGTCAAGCGCGTCAAAACCAGCCTCAACGGCAGAGCGGGACGCCACGGTGTAAATTGACCAGGCGGAGGCGGCGATCAGACCAAATCCGATCCCTAGAAACTCATTGTTCTGAAAAGTCGTGCGCGGATAGGTCGGGAGATAAGCCATGGTGCCATCCTTCAAATGCTTGGGGAGGGGATGCGCCGCGTGACATGCACGCGGTGCATTGCAGGATCAGGAGATGCTCCAGCCGCTATCGACAGCTAGGTTCGCGCCGTTCACGAAAGACGCCTTCCTGGACGCTAGGAATAGAACTGCTTCGGCCTGCTCAGATGGCTGCGAAATCCGCCCCATTGGATGGAAGTTCGTAAAAAACTGCCGGCCTTCGGAATTCTCTTCGACGGGCCCAGCCGCACGTTCGAACATTTCTGTCTCAACGCCGCCAGGACTGACCGCGTTGATCCGAATGTTGTCTTTGCCATATTCGATGGAGGCCGCGCGCGTCATGCCGAGGACAGCATGTTTTGCCGCCGTGTAGAGCGACATGCCCGACATTCCGATCTGGCTGAAGATCGAGGCAGTGTTGACGATAACACCCCCGCCATTGGCCTGCATGGCTTTCAACTCATGCTTCATCGCCCAGAGTACGCCGCCAACGTTTGTGTCGAACTGTTCGCGGTAGTCTTCTTGTGTTTGGGCTTCCAACCGCTCACCCATGAGGCCCTCGATACCGGCATTGTTGAACGCGATGTCGAGCTTGCCGTAATGCGCCAAAGTTTGAGCCACTAGGGTTTCAACCTGATCTTCGTCCGACACGTCGGCGCGGATGAAATAAGCTTCCCCGCCTGATTCGATGATCCGGTCTACAACCTCTACGCCCTTGTCCTGCCGGCGTCCCGACACGACGACCTTGGCACCTTCGCGAGCAAAGGCTTCGGCAGCGGCTGCACCAATCCCGGAGGTTGCGCCAGTGATCAGCACCACTTTGTTGTCAAATTCTCTCATGATTTCGTTCTCCATTTCATGCCCCTTCCGTTGGGGCGCGTTTGAGAATCTGGCAGAACGCGGGGAAATACGGTAGACAGATGCTACGGATGATTGCCATTCATTACACGAATGACTAAATTCAGCTGGCATCTCCTCGAAACAATGGCCAGCCCGATTTAGGATTGATCACGCATGGCGCGAATGCTCGACAGGTTTGACTTGATGCGACTGTTGGTTCGAATCGCGGAAACAGGCTCGCTGACCGCTGCGGGCCGATCACTCGGGCTGTCACAACCTTCTGCAAGCCGTCAGCTCCGCGCGCTGGAGGCGGAACTGGGAACGCAATTAGTCATGCGATCTACCCACGACCTGACACTCACAGAGGCGGGTCAGGAGTTTCTGGACAACGCAAAACGCATGCTTGCCGATTGGGAGGCCGCAGTCGAAACCGCAAGTGCGGACACAGGCACGCTAAAGGGCACGATCCGTGTCGCGGCCCCGATGGGATTGGGGCAGACGGTTCTCGCAGACATCGCCGCCAACTTCGTTGCTCAACACTCTGGGGTTTCCCTTGATTGGCAACTCGTGGATGAGCCTGGGGATCTGGTACGTGAAGGGATTGACCTGTGGATCAGGGTTGGACCAGTGCGAGACGAGTCTCTGATCGTGCGCAGTATTCAGACAATCGACCGCGTGGTCGTAGCATCGCCCAAGGCCGAGATCACATGCAATTCTCCACGCGACCTAGCTGATCACCCTGCCGTCATTTTGGGCCCCTATGTTGGCTCCGAAATCGACCTCTCCGGTCCAGAAAGCGATTGCTTTATTTTGGCACCGTTCGCCCGGATAACCACAGACAGCATCTTTGTCGCGCGGCGCTTAGTACTCCAAGGCTATGGCTACAGCATCCTGCCTCTTTGGCTTGTCGAAGACGGGATCGCTGATGACAGACTGATTCACTTGTGCCCTGGCTGGACAGCACCGCCACTGACCCTTTCGCTAGTCTATCCACAGTCCCGGTACCGGCCTGCACGCGTTGAGGCATTTATGCGGCATATCAGAAAAAGCATGCTGGGGTTGAGTACCTCAGACACAAGGAGTTAGCCAATAGTGCGGCGCTCTACTCGAGGGGGGCAGGCGATGAGTCTTTCCCCGGTCTATTCCGCCGACACAGCGTCAAAGCTGCCATACGTCGCTATGCAGAACGTTGGAAGGAATGGGCTCTAAGCCGACCTACCGTGCACACGCGCTGAATGACAGCTTTGCGCCGCCAATTTAGACGTGCGATTGCTACCTCGCTGTTCCCAAAAGCAGTCGTCCGTTGTGAACGGACTGAAGGGAGCAAAGCGGACGAAGCAGACCTTTGAATTTCGGGTTTCGCTCGAGCAAAAAACCTTTCGCCGGCGCAGACTGGAATTTGCCCTAATGCGGTACAAATCGCCAAAGCGGTCATTGAATATGACCCTCCTCGCTGGAAAGATGGATCCGTGCGTATAATCGCGTTAAAGGCGCGAACTCTTTGCGCCCACTCAGTTCCGGAGTTGTGCCGAAGCTTGTGCCAAGCCGTGGGCCAATCGGTCGAAGACAAGTCGTATGCGCTTGCTCGTCCGCAATTCGCGATGCGTCACCAACCAAACCGGAATTTGCGGCGTAGGTAGGTCGGGCAATTCGCGTTCGAGGTCCGGTTCAGGATCACAGAGTGCAACAGGCAGCAGCGACAGTCCAAAACCGGCCTTTAGGCATCCTGAAATGACCACACCTGAGTCGCTGGTTACAACAAAGCTGTCCTGTGTCAGGGGAATTCCAAGACTTCGTAACGTCGATAGCAGGTCCTCGCCACTTGGAATACCGATAAATGCATGATCAGCAGCGTCGCGTGGAGTACTCGGCCTTTCAACCGCCTCGAAGTAGGTTCGCGACCCATATAGACCAGTTGGCAGATCGGCAACATGTCGGGCAATGAGCTCAGGCTGTTCGGGGCGAACATGCCGAACAGCAATGTCCGCCTCTCTGCTTAGGAGGTCTTTGATATCGTTGGATGGCAGTAGTTCAGGCCGGATTCCTGGCGCCGACTTCCGCAACGGCGAGAGAAGACTCGGGATGAGGCCCACAGCCAACATGTCCGAGGCCGTGATCCGCACCCTGCCTGAAACCTCTGCTGATTGCCCGATTGCAGCCATTGAGATCATCGTTGCCGCGTCGCTCATGGCGCGCACATGATGAAGCAGGCTTTCGCCCGCCTCTGTCAATCGCGGACCCTTCACGCTGCGTTCCAGAAGCGTCACGCCAAGCCGATCCTCAAGTTCTGCTATCTGACGCCCTATCGTTGGTTGCGTGGTTTTCAAGACGCGTGCGGCGGCACTGAACGTGCCTTCTTCAACAGTCGCCAGAAAGGCCCGCACCTGGTTCCAGTCGAAGGAGATTGCATCCCAGTTCATGCATCCACGTATAGCAGTTGTTCAATTTTCGGCAATCGACTGTTTGCTGACGCATGGCGATAAGCGCACCAACGGATCGGTGTGCCCCGGTTCTGTATCTACCGATCTCGCAACTGGACTTGAAAAATAATGAACATCCTCAGCAAAGTCGAACCGTGGAACATGATTGCCGAAGGCTATGCCATTGCGGCGGGCGATCTCTTTCGTGCCTACAGCCAAGCAACGCTATTGCACGCCCAAGTCGGTCCCGAAATGTATGTCGCCGACATTGCCTGTGGTCCGGGAACGCTCACGACACTTTTGGCAGAGCGTGGCGCGAAGGTGGCGGCCGTCGATTTCTCGCACGAGATGTTGGCCATTCTCGAGCAGCAAATTCTTGATAACTCCGTGTCCGGTGTCTCGCTCCATCAGGCCGATGGCCAAGACTTGCCGTTTCCTGACGATAAATTTGACATCTCGTTTTCACTCTTTGGTCTTATGTTCTTTCCAGACCGGACCAAGGGGTACGCCGAGATGCTCCGCATCCTTTGTCCCGGTGGATGGGGCTATGTGTCGAGTTGGTCGAAACTGTCCGACTCGCCGCTGTTCTCGGTTATGGCAGAGACGATCTATCGGATAGACCCCGCACGGGCTGCGCCACATTATGACATCACGTCACTCGAAAACCCCGACGTTATGGAATCCGAGATGATCGCCGCTGGTTTTCAAGATGTGACCATCAGCAGACTGGAGCATGGAAGTCCATTTAGGTCCGCCGAAGCGCTATGGAACAGCTTTGTCGCTGCTAGCGCGCCTATCACGTTTCTCAAATCGCAGATGCCCGAAGAGGTTTGGCGAGCGAAGACCGAAGAAGCACTCCGCTACATTCGTAAGCAAGCCGGTCCATTTCCGGTGCAACTCGGCACTGTTGCCTGGCTGGGAAGCGGACGGAAGCCCCTTGACTGAACCACAGCGTCGCAGGCCGGCCTGACCCGATCACCTTAAGCGTGCGCCTCTGCACCGCTTTTTGACCAAAGAATGAACACACGATGTGCACTGAAGACGTACATACGAAGCTTTCGACCCTTTGGCCGTTCATATTACTTAACACTGATGTGTTGCGAACTCCACCAACTCGTGATGCCTGGCTACTTGGAAACCACCGTGACTGGTTGGCTCAATGGTATGGGGATACCCCCCAAATTGATGCTGTTTGGCGCCGTTGTGCTCTCCGTCCCGATTGCGATGGTGCCGTCGTCTATGCTGTCGCAGTGTCAGTTTGCCCGGCGCTCACCTTCTTTGCTGCTCTGATGACCACTGTGACCGTGATCCCTCCCGCGCCCATCGACCTCAGTGTCGCATATCGACTGGTTCTCCAGCGCATGGAGATCGTTGCAGTCGCCTGGTGGTGGATGCCAAGGTCCGAGACGTTAGGCGTCGCTCCAGCGCTTGGAGACTAGAGCGATGACATACACGACAAACACAGACGACCGGATGATCCGTCTCTATGATCGCCTGGCCCCTGTCTATGATCGCCTCCACCAACGCTGGCTGCGATTTGCCGGTGGTGAGGCGCAAGCCGCGCTGGAGGCAGCGGTGCGTGTCGGGATGACTGAAGAGGCGAAGCTTCTGGACGCCGGTTGCGGCACTGGCCGATTTGCGCGCGGCTTGCTTGCCTGTGGCATCACCCCAAAACAGATCACACTGCTGGACCCATCCGAAGCGATGCTGTCTCGTTGCTCCGATCTGCCGGTCCGTCGGTCGCGCGGTCGACTGGAAGCTATGCCATTCCCGGATTCCAGCTTTGACTTGGTGACCAGCGCATGGGTGGTCGAAACGGTATCGGAGCCAAGCGATGCTTTGCGCGAACTATGCCGCGTCCTACGGCCAGGCGGTATCCTGTGCCTCACATTCTGCGCCGAGAAACCCTTTCGCGGCTTCGTGGATTGGGTTATGTGCCGAGGCCTCTCGCTCCGACACACAGGACGGTTCCTGAACATTGAAGACATCAAACGCAGTCTGAAAGGCGCGATGACGTGTGAAGTGCAGACCCTGCCGTCAGCAGGCCCCGCCGCCACGCTGATCGCCCGGCGATGCGGTGCGTGATCCACGCGACTGAGCCGTCCGTTATGGATTTGATCTTGCGGGCCGTAGACCACCAATAGCCCTAAAAAAGATTTTTCGCTGACTGGTTTAAACCCGCCGCTTACTCACGGACTAAAAAAGCCATAGATCTTCGGGCATCTTGGGTACGCCCTTGCCTTAATGGCAGATCATGGCCTGATCATGCGCTCTCAGTGTTGATCGAACTAGGGGCGTTTCAGATCAGTTTATGTGCTTGTTGCGTGGGCTTGCATCTGAGCCGAGCACGAAAAAACGGCGGCTCACAGGGAAAGGTCGACACGCTTGTCGTCTGGCGCGAGGTTGATCATCTTTCACCTGCCGAACAGGCAGTACTCGCTTAGACGGAAGCGTTGACTTGCCTCGATCGTGGCACTGATCTTTCCAGTTTGCGAACGGCGTTGCGGGTGCACTATTCGAAGAAGGCGACCTCGGTAATTGCGGCAGACCTCGGTATCATCAATCTCTGGAACCGAGTGAAAAAGCCGAAGCAATGACGGGGACCATTCGCCAGCAACAGGTGGAACTGCGAGGCTCAAATATCTGGGCCACGTTACAATCGATGTCAGACGACGAGCCCTGATACGGATTTCTTAGTCTTTACCAAAGTCGGCGTTCCGCATTCCAAGCTTGACCAGAACGGGCAACGACCGATGAAAGCTCGCAAGCACAATACTAACTTCAAGGATTTGTGATCGCGTAAGCGTTTTGCTCGAGACCCACCACCCAATTTGAGCCGTACTCATATCTGGAGAAGGCGGAGAAAGAACACTAGAGGAAGCTGTCTTGAAACAAGAAATCACATTTGCTCGGCTGTCGGAAATCGAGCCAACGGAGATTGCAGCTCACATGTCTGACCCTAGGGTGGCAGAGCACATGCCTCTTCTGACAACTAAGTGGGACGTTGAGGCCGCGGCAAAGTTTGTCGTTCACAAGGAGCAGTGTTGGACCCGTGATGGACTTGGGCACTGGGCTTTTTTAGCCAATGAAAAATACGTAGGATGGGGAGGCTTCCAAAAGGAAGGTGACGAGTGGGATTTCGGACTGGTACTACGTCCGGATGCTTTCGGTCTGGGGAGGCAAATCTCGAAAAAGGCACTAGAATTTGCCGTTGCCGACGGACGCATTCCGTACGTGACATTTCTTTTGCCGCCATCTCGAAAGAACTTGGGCGCACTCGCAAGGCTTGGCGCGAAACAGGTGGGTGAGGTCACGCATGAAGGCGCAAAGTTTCTCAAATTTCGTCTCGAGACTGCATAACCGCACCTTGCCGCGACTCGTGATTGCGCACACGACCTGTACACATCGCATGAATGAAGGGTTTTCGGGCTACGTTGCAGCATCAGGCATTATGCATTTGTTGCAAACTTGCTGTTGTTTGCACTCACAACGAAACCTTCAAACTCAAAACAATGGCTCTAACCGGACGCTCGCGCGCTGAAAACAAACGACGACTTTGCGCCGCCAAGTCGGACGTTTGAAGATATTTGGTCTGATCCGGAAAGCTGACATTGAATGCCGTGCGAATGAAAGTCTGAGAAGGGTGGGAAGCGGACCTTTGCTGCGAAGTGAACACGCTTGTCGATTGCCGTAGAGACGCAGCACGCGTCGCCATTTGGAACGCTCATTTCGCGGACTGACCGATCCAGATCGTTGGCGTCCGTTTTTCACCTTCTTGATTGGAACGCTTGGTGACAAAGAGTGCTCCTTTCAACCGATGGGCACCGCTATGCTTGAGACCGAACGCTTAATCCTTCGCAAGCCAGAGCCGGCTGATCTGTCCGCATGGACGGCCTTCTTCACGTCTGAGCGCGCACGGTTTGTCGGTGGCGGCGAAGATAAGACCGATCTTGCGTGGCGTGTCTTTGCAAGCTTCCTTGGACATTGGTGGTTGCACCAAACAGGTCCCTTTGTCATCTGTCGAAAAGATACCGGCGACGCTATTGGTGCTGCAGGGCCATGGTATCCAAGCGGCTGGCCCGAGAAAGAATTGACTTGGTCTATCTGGGCTTCGAAAGACGAAGGTGAAGGTTTTGCCAGTGAAGCCGTCGCGTCCTTGCGTAGCCACGTCCTGGTTGATCTCCAATGGACACGCGCCGTCAGCTACATTGATCCCGAAAACACCGCATCTATTCGACTTGCTGAGCGGATTGGATGCGTGCTCGATGAAAGTGCATCCGCTCCCGATGACGATCCAACACTTGTCTACGTTCACCCTGAAATAGACTGAGGTTTAGCCTCGAAGCCGCCCTTGTCCTCAAAGAGCCAGACCATGCGATCCAGGAACCAGAGCTTACCGCCCATCACGAGGGTCAATCCGGTGAGAACTGGCCACGGGTCCAACACCCACAAGCCCCATGCCAGTGGGAGAAGCCCCAAACCACTCGCAATGGCGAGAACATGAGGCATTTGCCTGTGATGGGTGGGGACTGGGGTCGTCTTTCGAGCGATCCATAAGCGTTCGCCAAAGACTCCTTTTGACATCCAGTTTTCGAGATTTTCAGGTTTTCTAAATGCGCGCGGGTTCCACCAAGTCCAGATGCAGACCAGTGCGACGAAGGCAAGCGACCACCAACCGATCCAGTCACGACTCCAAACGGCAGCAACAAAGAGGGGTGGGATGGAAATTCGGCTCCATCCGCTCCAAGGATTGGCATGTCGTTCCCAAACTTCATTGGACATAGACATCAGGCTTTCGGTGACTGAGCTCTTGGTCATGTTGAGTAACTCGGCTGAGCGAGGTGCTTTGACAACAAAGGAACATTCGTCATAGCACCTCGTCATTGACTATGCAGCAAGCTTACGTTGAGGCGAAGCTTGAACGCGTGACACGGTTCTAGTGTCTTCAAGAATGCCGGCCGCAATACGGCGCGCACCCTTTGCAGCTGAGTGGAAATAGCCCTGGAATTCTGGCCGAAACCCATTGAACCACAAACCAGGCAGACCTGGCACGGGCTCTCCCATCGGATATCGTGGAATGCCCGTATCGTTGAGGACATCAAAACCACCGAGCAAAGGCTCCAGTGCAGTTTTGTATCCCGTCGCGCATATCACCACATCCGGATCAAACGAGCAGAAGCAATCGAAAGAGACCCGATCGGTCCAAAACTCAGTGATCTCACCAACGACCTTGAACCGCCCGCTCTTGATTGCAGCCACAAAACCGTCGTCGATGGCAAACGCTGTCCCATCGGTGGCGAGCCTTGTTCCGCCTCCCATTGAGTGAGAGGTCAAACCGTATTTCTTGAGGTCACCAAAAAATAGACGCTGCGTCAGCGCGAACGCCGGATCGACTATCCAAAGCGGCATTGCTGCGAAAAGATTTGCTGCACGGTGCAACGGGAATCCGAACACGCGTTGCGGAACAATTGCAGGTCCGTAGCGTACGGAAATCCGCACATCCTTTGGATTGTTCCGCGCGAGGTGATTCAGCACATCGCCGCCAGAGTTACCCGCGCCGACAACAAGTACCTTCTTGCCGTCGAATTGCGATATCTTACCCACGTTTGCTGCATGGATCACGTCCCCCTCAAAACGCTCCAGTCCTCGCCAGGCCGGGATATGCGGGGTTCGGTCGCGCCCTGTTGCCACGACGACATGCGGTGCCTCGAACGAACGGCTTCCGGCCACGACGCGCCAACCATTCGGGGTCCGTTCTATGCCGGAGACGATGACGCCAGCCTCGATGCAGTCGCGAAGATCATAGGCATAGTCTTCGAGGTGCTGAATAAGAGTATCGCGCTTTAGGTAGGCGCCGTCTGAACGGGGTGCCGGTTTGCCCGGTAGTGCTGCAAACTTACGGTGAATGTTCAACCGTAGCGCAGGATGGCGCTGCCGCCAGTTCCAAGCAACGCGGTCAGATGCGTCCAATACAGTTGCAGGGATATCCTGGTCGCGCAAGATGTGCGCGGTGGCGAGGCCAGTCAAACCGGCCCCAATGATAAGTGTGTGTTTGTCGGCGTGTTGCATGGCCGGGTCCTAACGTGATCGGGAGAGCACCCCATCGGATAGACCATCGATCAAGCCGATGTCCCGTTGGACGCTCTTTGGAAGGTATGTGATGATCCGGTGCGTTTTGCGCCGCTGACGAGCGTCGGAAAGACGCCGAAGAATGCGTAGAGTCATGGTGTTGTCCTAGGTGGAGATCACGCGCTCCTAGCGGCGCGCGACGAAGTAGGCGTTGACTTGGTCATGCGGCAGGCGGTGTGTTTCCACATCGGCAAATCCAGCCTCGGCCAGAAAGTCCTGTGCGGTTTCCACACCCCACATCGTTCCCAAACCTGGACCGCCCTGACCAATCGAAATCGGCGTACAGTGCATCAGCGAAATGGTGAACAGAAGTGGCGAAAGCGGATTACCCATATTGGTGACAAGGTCCCGCGATCCGCCGATGTCTTGCATCAGGAAGACGCCGTCTTCCGTCAGCGATTCGTAAACAGTTTTGACAAGCCCCAGAGGGTCTTTCTGGTCATGAACCGCGTCGAAACCAGTCACCAGGTCGAATGCGCCAAGTGAATCGACTGTGCTCAAATCCAGCGTTTTGAACGTGAGGTTATCCAGACCGTCCTTCAGGGCTCGAACACGCGCTTCGGCGAATGCGTCCTCGCAAAGGTCTACACCCGTGAACCGACTGTTAGGAAATGCATGTGCCATCTTGAGAAGTGCACGACCGCCGCCACACGCAATATCGACGACATCGATACCGTCCTCCAAGCGTTCGATCAGTCCTGGGACAATGGGCAAGATGCTATCGATGAGCGCCATGACCGTGGTCTGATAACTGTCCTCCGCCATCACCTCATGGAAGCGAAGAAAATGGTCATAATGTAGACCATCGCCGCTTTGAAACCGCTCAATCATTTGTTCTTCGACCGAGGCAGCTACCCCAACAAACTGGCTGGTTACAGCGATGTTGTTGGGTGCGGCTGCTCGCGTCAGAAATGCCGCGTGTTCAGCAGGAAGAGAATAGGTCTGGGTCTCCGACTGGTACTCGACAATGCGAGACGTCACCATGACAGCAAGCCATTCGCGTACATAGCGCTCAGCAAGACCTGCTGAAGAAGCGAGTGCTTCACTGCTGCTCGGTGGCAGAGCGGCCAATGCGTCGAACAGACCGACACGGTGGCCAAGCGAGATCATAATCGAGGTTGCGGCGTTCGTAATCGTGCCGACAAGCTGGACAGCGAAGGCCTCGGCGCGTTCGGCGTCAAATTCAGTTGTTAAGGAAAGATCGTTCATTTGGTTCTCCATTTTTTGAATGCGCCAAGGCGCTTCGATGGGGACTGTTTGCATTGATGAGCCGAGTCGGGTTAGCTTGTATCTCGACAGAAACGGCTAAAATCGGACATCTGATATGTCGAAATCACTCGAAACTGTTGTTGTCGGTCTCCCGTGGGCTGGGACATCGACGGTGTATGCAATTCTTGATGTGCTTGCTTCGGTAGGACGTGACTGGGCAATGCTACATGGCGAACAGATGCATCCATCACCGTTTCGGGCCCGCCTGTGCACGCCGGACGGCGCAGCCTATCGGGATATGAATGG
>JGI12316J15309_10006471_pt1 | contig 18430 bp, 7 predicted proteins | sample MarCyaLeptolynsp_FD_15309 | JGI IMG/M metagenome (IMG submission 15309) | reverse complement strand
GGATTGGCTTCGACCTTGGCCTGCAAGTCCTGAATGTCGCCAAGGCCTTCGGACTGGCGGGCAAGATCCAGCGCCGCGCGGGCGGCCGCAACCGCCGGATTGTCCTTGTCGGCATCGCCGATTCTGGCGAGCGCCGCCTCGGCCTCGTCGAGGTCGCCGCTGCCGACATAGCACCGGGCCAGGCCGGCAAGGGCGACCGGGTTTTCGCTCTCGTTTTCCAATTGCAGCACGGCGGCAAAGGCCTGGGCCGCGTCGCCCCAATTTTCCTCGCCGAGCAATTCCTCGCCCTGTTCGAGCAGAAGGTCGGTCTCGCTCGGGCCGATCGGGCCGGCAATGCGTTCGATGAAGGCGACGATCTGGCTTTCCGGCACCGCGCCCATGAATCCGTCGAGCGGCTGGCCGTTCTTGAAGGCGATGACGGCGGGGATCGACTTGATGCCGAGCTGTCCGGGTATTTCGGGATTTTCGTCAATATTCATCTTGACGAGCTTGACGGCGCCCTTGGCGAGGCCGACGACCTTTTCCAGCACCGGCTGTAATTGTTTGCAGGGGCCGCACCAGGGCGCCCAGAAATCGACCAGCACCGGCACCTGCATCGATTCCTGGATGACGTCGGCGGCAAAGGTCGCGGTGGTCGTGTCGGCGATTGCGGAGGATGCGCCCTCGGCGCCGGGTACGGAAATCGGGTCCACCATGTCTCGGTTCCTTCGAGTCTGAATTCGGTTCACGGGTCAACAGGAGAGCGAATGCAAGATCTATTCGGCGTCGTCCTGGTTGCTGACGGGCAGGATCTGGGGTTCATGGCCGCAGGAGCGGATAAAAGCAAGCAGGTCTTTCGCGGCGATGGTTGTGGTCGCGGTGTTTTCGAGCGGATGATAGTTGAGAATGTCGTGTTCCATCATCGCCGCGTCAAGGATCACGGTCACGTCCTGCCCGGTATCGTTGATCAGGCCGAACGGGGTGACGGAGCCCGGGATCACGCCGAGCTTTTCCTGCATCAGTTCCGCGTTGCCGAAGCTGAGTCGGCCGGACGCGCCGATCCTCGTGTGCAGCCGTTTCAGGTTGATGTCGGCGCTCTCGATCGCGACGACCAGGAACAGGCGGCCCTTCTTGTCCTTCAGGAACAGGTTCTTGGTGTGGCCGCCCGGGATTTCGCCGCGCAGGGATTTTGATTCCTCCACCGTGAACAGGGGCGGATGCGTGATCGTCGAGGTCTCGATGGCGAGATCGGCAAGGTGCCGGAACAGGTCGTCTCTGGTTTTTGCCATGGCGATTTCGTTTGCGGACGGAGGAAGGCGCGAAAACAGCGCAGAAAGGGTGGTAAGGCGGAATGGCGGCCGGTGCAAGTCTCGATCGGGGCCCGGCAGGTCCGGATCCCGCCGAACGGGAGGCGCAAAGGGACCCGGCGAGGCCGGCACGTGGCTCATTCCGACCGTCAAGATGGACCTTGAAACGGATGGATCGCTGCGGTTGGCCTCTCCAGAGGCGTTACAATTCAGGGATTTGGAACACAGTCGCCATGATGTCGCGGCAAAACCCGTGGACCCTACCCCAAAACCTCATCCTGAGGTGCCCGGCTCCGCCGGGCCTCGAAGGACGGATGCCGCGCGACAGACCGGGAGACGCCACGCGCACACGGTCCAACCGCATTGCGGCGGGCACCGTAAACCAAGAATCTGATCGATATCAATTCCCCGGCATATCGGTGCGGATTCCGCTTGCTTTTGTCGAAAATCTGTTTCAATACACTCACCAATTCGATCCGGTGCGCCGGGTCGCGAGGAGCGCGGGCGTAGCTCAGGGGTAGAGCACAACCTTGCCAAGGTTGGGGTCGTGAGTTCGAATCTCATCGCCCGCTCCATTTTCCGCACATTTCTGATGAAAGACGCGGTCGCATGGCGGCCGGGCGCACAGTCGCGGTTGCGCGGGTCCGGCGGGCCGGCCAAGCAAAATCCGCCTGAGGCGCAACTCCTCCATTGCTCCCGGGGTTCGGATCGTTTAAAGAGACCGGATCACGCCGTTTCCTCTTCAGGAAACCGGCCGGCACCCGTAGCTCAGCTGGATAGAGCGCTGCCCTCCGAAGGCAGAGGTCTCAGGTTCGAATCCTGACGGGTGCGCCAAATTTTTCACGATCGAAGTTCTTCGACAGGGTCGGCTGACCGCCTGGCGCGTTTTTGCGTTCGTAAGATCTGTGGGATAGAAGGGGTGCGGCGTCTGGATTTTTAAGGGCGCACTATGGTCCGGTTCTCCGAATTCTATTTGATACGCCGTAGCCGAAGCTGGATTGCAGAAAACCTAACGAAACATGTCAATTGGCTTCCTTTAGCGTACTCGATGGCCATTGAGACCGAAGTCAGTTTGAAGATGTGATCTGTGTGGCCTTGCTGTGCCGTTCGAAATTGAATTTTTCGTTGAATCGTGGACAAGGCCACAACACTGAGGTTTAGTCTTAGTCGGCAGTTTCGGGAGCAACAGTATTGAATCGGCAATCCCTTTCACCCTTCGCTTGGTCCGCGGTGAACTCACTGTGCGGCGGTTCGAAGCGTGTGAGCAGTGGTAGGTTGTCTCCGCGATTCACTGTGTTTCGGCAGCTAAATTGTACCGTGGAATCGACTAGCGATGCGCTGACAGAAACGCAAGCCGCAAGACTTGGCAGGGTATGGATCCTGAAACCTACGTTTGAGGCCAGCATGAATAGGTGTTGCAGATGAGAGCATTTGATTTTGAACATCACTTGATCGATTCTTACGCCCGATTCTCGCGGTCTTTCACCACTATTCGAGCAGACGACCTGAGTCGTGAGGTTGAAAGCCAGTATAACGCGGGACGGTTTTGGCCTGATGTCCTCCTGTCCCTGAACCCGAGCTATCGCTCCGACCGAAACGTCGATGAACTTGTTGCCTCCGGGGATCTTGATAAAGGCACAGGGCGAGTGTTCAGGTTCGGCGACTCGCCAATGACCTTCTATCGGCACCAAGCCGAAGCCATCGTCAAAGCGAAAACTGGCAAAAGTTTCGTCGTTACAACTGGCACTGGGTCTGGAAAATCCATGTGCTTCTTCGTGCCGGTGGTGGACGCGATAATTCGGGCTTTGCGATCAGGAAAGCCAAGAAAGACGAGAGCGATCATCGTTTATCCGATGAACGCCCTAGCAAATAGCCAACTAAAGGAGATCGACAAGTTTATCGGCCAGTCAGGCCTTCCGGACGACCTTCGTCCGGTGATTAAGCGATATACTGGACAGGAAAGCCAAGAAGAACGACAGAAGATTGCCGCCAATCCCCCAGATATTCTGCTTACCAACTACATGATGGCAGAACTGCTACTGACGCGACAGGACCAGCTGGACGCCCAAGTAATCGAGAACGCGAGTGGTCTGGAATTCATCATCCTAGATGAGCTGCACACCTACAGAGGACGTCAAGGTGCAGACGTCGCTGTTCTCGTGCGGCGTCTTCGCGATCGGTGTGCCCCCGATAAGCCCCCGGTCTGCATCGGTACGTCCGCGACTATGGCGTCTGAAGGCCCAGAAGAAAGTCGGGCTGTTGCCGTAGCAAACGTCGCCTCTCGGTTGTTCGGCGCTGAGATTGGTCCGGATGCAGTCATCGATGAGTCCCTTCAGCGCGCAACCGACGACAAGATCACTCTAGCCGATGCGATCGGCAAGCTCCCAACGGTTTTGGGGGACGACCTTCCCGAAACATTAGATGACGCCACGCTAAGAACGCATCCGCTTGCGGTTTGGGCCGAGCTTGCACTCGGACTGGATGACGGCCTTGAGCTCAAAAGACAAAAGCCAATTCCCTTTATGGATGCCGTCGACCGCCTCGTGGCAGACAGTGGATTGGATTCTGAAAAGTGCAGGACTGTGCTGCAGGAGTTTCTGACCAGGGTCAGCCTCCCGGAATTCGAAAGAGGCGGAAGCGGTGACCGAGCCTTTCTCGCTTTCAAGCTTCACCGTTTCATCTCCGGCGCAGGTGAAGTCTTTACCACCCTGACGAAACAACCCCGAACCGTTCTGTTTGAGGGGCAGCTCGAAGATCCCAGCGCACGAGGCAACCGCCTTTACCCAACACGTTTCTGCAGAAATTGCGGTCACGAGTATCATGTCGTGACGAAGTCAGATGATGATGGGAATATGAGATTTCTGCCGCGGGGTATCGACGATACGCCACTCGAGTCAGAAGACGGATCCGAAGTTGCTGGCTACCTCTGCCCCGTGCCAGATAGCGACCGTGATTTTATATTCGATGGCGATCTGACCACTTATCCAGAAAGCTGGCTTGAAGAACGCAATGGCGTAGAAAGGGTGCGATCTTATCGACGGCCGCGTGCTCCAGTATCTTTTCTTGTAGAACCAGACGGGCGTCACGGTTCAGGTGGCAGAGAATTCTTTTTTGTGCCCGGGAAATTTGCCTTCTGCCTGTGCTGTCAGGACGAACCCAATCAGGGCATGCGAGAGCGAAGCAAACTTGCGGGCTTGTCGGGTGAAGGCCGAAGCTCGGCAACGACACTGTTGGTCTCGAGTGCCCTTGAATGGATGAATTCGACCGAGAGTGGCGTTCCAGAAACACAACGAAAGCTTCTCGGCTTTACGGATAATCGTCAGGACGCTGCGCTGCAGTCTGGTCATTTCAACGACTTTCTTTTTGTCAGTCTTCTGCGCGGCGCGATATTGCGGGCGATACTTGATGATGGTGATGACGGCCTTAGCGAGGATGAATTTGGTCTGAGGGTCGTCAAAGCGCTTGGCTTTGTCTCTTCCAATGCCGGTGCCCGGGTTCATTGGATGCTGGATCCGTCAGCAGGCGCGGTTATTCGCGAGGACGCGCAACGCGCGCTTGCCAAAGTGCTTGCTCATCGGGTCTGGACAGATCTTCGCCGCGGGTGGCGTTACACCAACCCCAGCCTTTCAGTCCTTAATCTGATCGACGTGCGATTTGTTGGCTTCGAGGAAATCGCCAACGACCGCGAACGAATGATGACGGTGCTTCCTGAGTTGGGAGAGGTGTCAGCCGACCAACGGCAGCAACTCCTGAAAGAACTGCTCAACGCTATGCTCTCTGGTCTCGCCGTGAACACAGAGTCTCTCGACCTCGCCGTTCTCGACGGCGTGGCCCAGAAATCCCGATCACTGCTCCGCTCACCCTGGGCCATCGACAGTAAGGAGAAGCCGCGTGGGCGGTCCTCGCTTGTACAGCGCGCTCCTGGCAAGGGCGTTGTCAGCCTGCGCCAAGAGCAAACGCTCCTCCGAGCAGGGCACAATTCTCGTATCGCCAGACTGATCAACAAAAAGAGCGTCATCGGAACAAAACTTGGCAAGAACGACTATCTGGATTTCCTCGGACGTCTTCTCGAACTTCTGTCTGATGAAGGTCTCGTTGTCCCCGTCGAGATCGACACAAATGTCATGGGCTGGCGGCTGACACCTTCAGCTGTTCGACTTGTGCCGGGTGCTGCACTCCGGGACGCGGCTGCGCGGGGAAATGAGTATTTCCATAACCTGTACCTCTCCATTGCGAACGATCTCGCCTTGGGGAGGAGCGCCTATTGGGGGCTGGAAGGCCGGGAACACACTGCGCAAGTATCTCAAAAGCAGCGCGAATGGCGCGAATGGCGCTTCCGGTTCGAGAACGACGACCAGACCAATCTGCAGGGTTCTGACTATAGAACCGAGATAAAAGCCACAGGTGAGTCAGATCAGTTCCTACCGGCGCTCTTTTGTTCTCCGACAATGGAGCTGGGTGTTGATATCTCAGCGCTAAACGCGGTTTACCTCCGCAACGTGCCGCCAACCCCGGCCAACTATGCACAGCGCGCGGGACGTGCGGGGCGTTCTGGTCAGGCTGCCGTGGTGGTCGCCTATTGTGCCTCAGGGTCACCACACGATCAGTATTTCTTCAAGCGCCGCAACGATATGGTTGCTGGCGTTGTGAGGCCACCTGCGCTCGACATTACAAATGAAGAGCTCGTTCGCTCCCATCTTCATGCCGTCTGGCTTGCCGAGTCGAAGTTGGCCCTCTATCCGGACATTCCAGAAATACTCGATCTTCAGGCAGAGAAATTCCCGCTCAAAGAAAACATCCTGAACGCCATAAGCAAACCGTCGCTCGTTTCCACGGCCATGGGGCCAATGAAACGGGTTTTGCAGGCAATTCTGGCAGCTGACGGCGGAGCACTTCCGACATGGTTGGATGATGCCGATGACTTCGTCCTCAGGGTGGCCATGGAGGCGCCGAAGTCGTTTGACCAGGCGTTTGGTCGATGGCGGGAACTCTATAAGTCGGCGCGCAGTCAGCTTTCCGAAGCCAATGCTCGATCAGAGATTACAGGCCTCTCAGGAGTTGATCGGCGGAAGATCAAGTCGGCGCAAATTCAGGCGAGTGATCAGATTACGATTCTCGAGCAAGGCAAAGCATCGAATGGTTCGGATTTCTACTCTTATCGGTATCTCGCCACTGAAGGGTTTCTGCCGGGGTATAATTTTCCGCGACTGCCTCTCTACGCCTTTATTCCGGGTGAAGACAAAACCGGATCATTTTTGTCGCGTGCCCGGTTTCTGGCCATTTCCGAGTTCGGCCCACGGAGTTTGATTTATCATGAGGGCCGCGCTTACCGCGTTATGAAAGCGAAGCTCCCTCCTGAGGCGCGCGGCGGTGACGGTTCGGAACTGGCGACGAAGGATATCTTCATCTGCCAAGAGTGCGGCGCCTGCCATGAAGGTGAGGTCGAGCGTTGTCATGGCTGCAACGCGCACATGGCGAGCGAAGTGCCGATCAAAAGGACCCTTCGGATCGACAATGTGGAGGCAATGCCGACCGAACGCATTTCAGCGAATGATGAGGAACGCGTGCGCCAGGGCTTTGATATTCAAACGGTCTTCTCATGGCCGCGCAAGGACGGACAAATTCAGGTCACCGGAGCCGACTATCGGTGCGGAGACACAACCCTATTGGCGCTCCAGTATGCAAACAGCGCTGAAATCAGTCGATTGAACAAAGGCCTGAAACGTCGTCGTGACCAAACCGTCTTTGGTTTCTACATAGATCCCAGAACCGGATATTGGGCCAAGTCCGAAGATGAAGACGCGGAAACAGACGCAGCACCAGACGTTGTAAAGCCAGTCCGTATTGTACCGATTGTCCGGGATAACAAGAACGCACTTCTCGTTCGGATCAAAGACCCACAAGCCTATGCACCTGAAACGATCACTACACTTCAGCATGCCCTGCTAAGGGGCATCGAAGTCGTCTACCAGCTGGAAGAGGGCGAAGTGCTGGGCGAGCCTCTGCCGGCTCGCGACAATCGACGGGCGGTTTTGGCCTATGAGGCAACGGAGGGCGGCGCGGGCGTCCTGACCCGTCTGATCGATGACCCCAAAGCGATTGCTGAGGTTGCGAGGACAGCACTAGAGCTGATGCACTTTGAGAACATTGAAAGTGCCATTGGCGCTGGCGATGCGACATTGCTCACGGATGCTGAGGATGAGGCGTGTGTCAGAGGCTGTTATCGATGCCTGCTCTCATATTTTAATCAGCCCGATCATGAACAAATCGACCGGTCGAGCGATGAAGTGAAGCAGTTGCTTGTTGATCTTGCTCGCGGCGAGACCGTGCTCCAGCAACAGACAAAGCCAGATGCGGGAGCGCATCTCTGGCTAAGCGCTTTCGCGACTGCCAACTTGCCGGAACCAGATACTTTCCATGTTGAACTCGGAGGATCGACGATCGAGTTTGGCTGGAAAACACATCGTGTCGCGGCGATCTTACAGCCCGTTACCGACGCACTGGCCGAGCGGGCTCAAACCCAAGGATGGGAGCTGGTATCTCTGCCCTCAAGTCCGAGTGAGGGACTTCCGTCAGAGCTAGTTGAATTGCTGGGGGGCGACGCATGAGGGTCAACGTCTCGCCGGGAGATCTCGTGCGTGCGCGGGGACGGGAGTGGGTCGCATTGCCGCCACCAGATGGTGAAGTGTTGGCGCTACGCCCTTTATCCGGCAACGAAAATGACGTGGTGCTGCTGAACCCTGACCTCGAGCTGACGGCGGTTGAACCGGCCCGCTTTGACTTGCCTGCCAACGCTAAGCCTACTGTGCAAGCCAAGGCCGCCCTTTTGAGCGATGCACTGAGGCTTACGCTGCGACGCGGGGCAGGCCCGTTCAGATCGGCGGCTCATCTGTCCTTCGAGCCTCGAACCTATCAGCTCGTCCCTTTGCTTATGGCCCTGAGGCTCCAGGTGCCGCGGCTACTCATCGCCGATGATGTAGGCATCGGAAAAACCATCGAAGCTGGATTGGTCCTCCGGGAGTTCATGGATCGGGGCGAGGTGGATTCTTTCTCCGTGCTTTGTCCGCCGCATCTGGTGGATCAGTGGCTCATAGAACTAAAGGACCGGTTCGGGATCGATGCGGTTCCGGTGACCTCGGGGACAGCGACACGGCTCGAACGCAATCTGCCTCTTGCGCAAACACTCTTCGACGCGTTTCCCTTTACGGTCGTCAGTCTCGACTACATCAAGGCGGAGAAGCGGCGGGACGGGTTTGCAAGGGCTTGTCCTGATTTTGTCATTATCGATGAAGCTCACGCCTGCGTCGGGACCCATAAGGGCAAACAGCAGCGCTTTGATCTCCTTCAAGGGCTTGCAAAAGACGCCAATCGTCGCCTGATTATGCTGACGGCAACACCGCATTCCGGCGATGAAGAGGCTTTCGCGCGGCTCCTGTCACTGATTGATGAGGAGTTCGCGAGCGCGGACTTCGACAATACGCGCTATCGGGAGCGCCTCGCACGGCATTTTGTTCAGCGACGGCGTGTGGACTTGATTGAAGGGGATTGGGACGAGACGCGATCCTTTCCAAAGCATGAGACGACGGAGTTTTCCTATCGGCTGACGGGACTGCACCTCGATTTTCAGGAGGCGGTCATCGACTATTGTCTGGGGGTCGTCTCGCGCGCCGGCAACCAAAGACGGGATCAAAGACTAGCGTTTTGGGGAACGCTTGCGCTGATGCGCTGCGTTGGGTCCTCACCGGCGGCAGCGCTCAGTGCCCTGAGAAACCGCGCCAGCAATCAGAGTGAACGTCTGGAGCCTCAAATTTATGATGAGGACGGCGATGACGAAGACGCCGTCGATCTGGAGCCTGGAACAGTTTTCACCGCTGATCCTGAATTGCTCGCGTTGCTGGATCGCGCGTCGAGCCTTGCTTCGGAACCGGACCCCAAGATCGATGCACTTGTCAGCGCGTTGAAGCCTCTGATCAAGAGCGGCGCGAACCCAGTCGTATTCTGCCGTTATCTGGCCACCGCAGAATATTTGAAGGACCGGCTTCGCAAGGCGTTTGGCAAACTCACCGTGGAGGCTGTGACTGGTGAGCTGACGCCGGGTGAGCGGCGCGACCGGGTTGCCGAGATGGCGTCTGAGGATTCGCAGAGTGACACTCAGCGGGTTCTTGTGGCGACTGATTGCCTGTCAGAAGGCATCAATCTCCAGCAACTCTTTGACACAGTGGTTCACTACGATCTTTCGTGGAACCCAACACGCCACCAGCAGCGAGAGGGCCGCGTTGACCGCTTTGGTCAGCCCGCTGAACTCGTCCGCTCGATCATGATGTTCTCCCCGGACAGTGCGATCGACGGCGCTGTCCTAGATGTGATCCTGCGAAAAGCGGAGGAGATCAGGAAAGCGACCGGCGTCACCGTTCCGCTTCCGGAGCAACGGGGAGCGGTCACAGATGCATTGATGGCGTCGATGATGCTGCGCCGAGGTGGTCAGCAACAGCTCGCGTTCGACCTACGTCTTGAAGACGGCACGCGCGCCATCGAAACGCGGTGGCGTGATGCCAGCGAGAACGAAAAGAAATCACGCGCGCGGTTTGCGCAGAATGCCATGAAGCCCGGTGAAGTCGCTCCGGAATGGAACAAGGTGAAAGACTTGCTGGGTTCACCTGATGACGCGCGACAATTCGTTGACCGGGCCATGTCGAAATTCGGTGTACCGCTCGAGAAAAAGGGCACTGTCCATCTCGCGCATGTGCATGCCCTGGAGCCAAGTCTGAAAGAAAAACTGGATCAGCGGGGGCTAAGGGACTCGGTGAGGCTTGCCACCGCCGAACCTGCGCCTTCCGGAACAAGTCTTCTGACGCGAACCCATCCCCTGACGTCCTCGCTGGCGGAAAGCCTCCTTGAAGCCTCCCTTGAGCCAGAGTCACTGCCCGATCTTGGGATTGGCCGTGTCGGCGCCTGGCCAACGCCAGCAGTCTCCGTGCTGACGCGCGTTGCCTTGCTTCGTCTGCGATACAAGCTGACCATTCACGCCAGAAAAGAAAGACTGCTCCTCGCTGAAGAAGCTGCGCTTGTTGCCCTACAGGGCGATGAGATCGTTGCATCCGGAAACGCAGTTCGGGAGAGGCTCGGCACACCTGCAATAGCGGACCTAGCTGACATTGCACGCAAGAGGCTATCCGATGCGGCCAAGGCCGATTTGCCGATGATGCTTGCGGGTCCACTGGCCGACTTTATCAGGCAGCGTGCGGACGAACTAGCCGAAGACCATGCCCGCCTGCGCGCCGCTGCAGGGTCCGCCTCCAGGGTCAGCGTCGAACCGGTACTGCCGCCGGATGTCATCGGGCTCTTCGTTCTGATACCGGACGGAGCCTGAGGATGGCCCGCCGTCCTGTCACAGACCTCTCCGCCTGGCCGTCGATCACTCTCGAAGGCAATCGGATCGCGCCCGCCATGCTGTCGCGGATCGATGAACGTACTGCGCCCGAACAGAGTCCGGAAGATTATGGCGTCCGTAAGGGACTGACGCTTCGCGAGGAAATCTCCACCGCCTTCCGGGTCGGCCAATCGCATTTTGATGCCTTCAGTAAGCTGAGCAATCCCTCTGCTAAAGCCACGCGCCGCTTCATCAAGGCCTTCCTGAAGGAGACGTTCGGATTTGATGATGCTGAAGAAGGCGAAGGTCTGATCGCGTTCTTTGCGGGCGACAAGCGTATTCCTGTCATTGTCGTGCCGCCGGATGAGGAACGGCTCGACCGGCGCAGCGCCACCTTGTCGGTCGAGCGCTCCCGCTCGCCTGCCTTTGCGCTTCAGGACTATCTCAACGAAGAGGATGACGCCCTCTGGGGCCTCGCGACCAATGGCACGGTCATCCGCCTGATGCGGGACAACGCCTCTCTGACGCGTCCTGCATTCATAGAGGCCGACCTTGCACAGATCTTCTCCAATGAAGACGCCGCTTCTTTCGGCCTGCTCTGGTTGCTTATCCACCGAAGCCGCTTCGGAAAAGCAGGCGCGCCTGCAACAGACTGCGCGCTCGAACGCTGGCGGGAGACCGGAACAAAAGAAGGCGAAGTTGCGCGTGACCGGCTCGCCGCCCAGGTCAAACTCGCTCTCAATATTCTTGGATCGGGCTTCCTTGAGGCCAATCCCGACCTCGCGAAGAAACTCAGCTCCGGCGAACGGAACTTGACTGAATGGTTCAACGAGCTGCTGCGTCTCGTCTACCGGCTGATCTTCCTGATGGTCGCCGAAGACCGAAACCTTCTGCACCCGAAGGTTTCCCGCGCGGATGCGCGCAAACTTTATGCGGACGGTTACAGCCTCGCCCATCTTCGTGCCCAGTGTTTTCGCGGGGCGACATGGGACCGCCACCATGACCGCTATGAGGGCATCAAGATTGTCTTCCGCTCACTGGCTGCAGGACAGGAGGCGCTGGCGCTGCCCGCGCTTGGCGGGCTCTTTGCGCCCAACATGCTTCCAAGCCTCGAAACGGCAAAGCTGCGAAACCGCGCCTTCATGGAGGCGCTCTATCGCCTGTCCTGGCTGCAGGGGAAAACTGGGATGGCGCCGGTCAACTGGCGCGCCATGGAGACCGAGGAACTGGGCTCCGTATACGAATCCCTGCTTGAGCTTCAGCCGCAGCTTGGCGAAGACGGCAAAACGCTCGTCTTCGCCTCCGACGCTGCCGAGCAGAAGGGCAATCAGCGCAAGACCACTGGTTCCTACTACACGCCCGACAGGCTTGTTCAAGCGCTGCTCGACACTGCGCTCGATCCTGTTCTCGACAAGACCGAGGCCGAGGCGGACTATCCAGAAGCCGCGCTGCTGAACCTCGCCGTCATCGACCCAGCTTGTGGGTCAGGACACTTCCTGCTCGCGGCCGCTCGTCGGATCGCGACACGCGTCGCCCGCATCCGCGCGGACGGCACGCCGGCGCAGGAGGACTTTCGCCATGCCCTGCGCGATGTGGCGCGATCCTGCATTCACGGCGTCGACCGCAATCCGATGGCTGTGGAGCTAACCAAGGTCGCGCTTTGGATCGAGACGGTGGACCCTGGCCTGCCGCTCGGTTTCTTCGATGCGCAGATCCGGTGCGGCGACGCGCTCCTCGGCGTCTTCGACCTTGGTGTTTTGGAAGAGGGCATACCGGATGCGGCCTACAAGCCGCTAACCGGTGACGACAAGGACGTCGCCAAATACTATCGCGAGAAGAACAAGCGCGAGACGAAAGAACGTGAGCGGATTGCTGCCGGGTTCGGCTTCAACCGGCAACAAGACTTCATGCGGGAGTTCGCGCGCTTGCGCGCCATGCCGGAAGACACGGTCAGGCAGATCGAGGCGAAGGCTGAGAAGCTTCGTGCACTGACGGCAAAAGGCGCGGCGGCCTGGACGCTTGATGCAGCTTGCGACCTCTACGTCTCGGCCTTCGTTGTCCCCAAAACCAAGGGCGGGCCTCATGCCGGACCGGACGCCCTGCCGCGTCGTGGCGCGGAAATGGTGGCTACCTCAGGCACCGTCTGGGAGTGGCTGCGGGGCGTCTCACCCTTCGGCCCCTTGTTCGGCGCCGCCATCGATGCGGCCCGCACGGCGCGCGCCTTCCACTGGCCACTCGAGTTTCCCGACATTATGCAGTGGGGCGGGTTCGACGTGGTCTTGGGTAATCCGCCATGGGAGCGGATCAAGCTTCAGGAGAAGGAGTTCTTCGCTGCGCGTGATGCCGAAATCGCCACGGCGCCCAACAAGGCCACTCGAGACCGTTTGATTGGCGCCCTTCGCTCAGCTGAGCCCGGCTCGGCTCAACGAGGGCTGTTCATGGAATTCCAGACAGAAAAGCGTCTCTCGGAAGCGACTTCTAATCTTGTCCGAGTGGAAGGCGATAAGGGCGGCCGATTTCCATTTACCGGCACCGGTGATGTAAACACATACGCGCTATTCGCTGAGCTGTTCTCGCGTTTGACCGGCACAGCGGGCCGCGCAGGTGTAATCGTGCCGACTGGGATCGCTACAGATGCGACGACGGCACCATTCTTTGCACACCTCGTCGAGGACAAACGGTTATCCAGCCTCATCGATTTCGAGAACCGCGAGCGCATCTTTCCTGGTGTTTATTTCAGAGTGAAGTTCTGCTTGCTCACGCTCGGTTGGAATGAGCGAGAAGCACGCTTTGCCTTTTTTCTTACCCAGCCAGCGCAGCTCGCCGAACCAGAACGTAGTTTCGCGCTGACACCGGAACAGATATCGGCGATCAATCCGAATACCAAGACGGCACCTGTTTTTCGCTCCAAAGCGGATGCCGAGATGACAGCAAAAATCTACGCAAACGCTCCAGTGCTCATCAAAGAAAGCGAAGAGTCAGAAGGCAATCCGTGGGACGTGAGCTTCATGACAATGTTCCATATGTCGAACGATAGTGTGCTTTTTCAGACTTCAGCTGTTTTGGAATCCAGCGGCTTCTATCGCGATGGAATCCACTGGGTTTCGGACGAGATTCGACCAGCGCCCGGGCCTCCAGCCACTGAAGCTCAGGACTTACATGGCTCAAAGCGGTTCGTGCCGCTCTATGAAGGCAAGATGATCCATCAGTTTGACCATCGAAGAGGCGATTTCGCGCTAGCGAAGCAAAGGGGCGACGCTGATTATCGCGAAATTCCGTCACCGTCTCCTGAGCAATTGGCAGACACGTCGTTCGAGATATCGCCGAGATATTGGGTTTCGATCGACGATGTTGAAAGGAGCCTTCATTCAAAAAATTGGACAGCAAAGTGGCTGATGGGTTGGCGAGATATTACAAATGCCACGAATGAAAGAACTGTAATCGCTACTGTTATTCCGGCTGTCGCCGTGAACCACAAAATGCCGATCTTCCTGACGGATGTCGGGGCCGTAGCGCAAGCTGCACTTCTCGCAAACCTGAATTCGCTGCTTCTAGACTTTGTTGCGCGCCAGAAGGTCGGTGGCACCAATCTTGCCTACTTTTTCCTCAAGCAGTTCCCGATCATATCGCCGAGTGCCTACACTGCCGATTGTCTTACCTTCCTCGGTCAATGCGTGCTGGAACTCACCTACACATCGCTCAGCCTTGCGCCGTTCGCTCGTGACCTGGGCTATGACGGCCCGCCCTTTGCCTGGGACGAAGACCGACGTGCGCATCTCCGAGCCGATCTCGACGCCTTCTACGCCCGCGCTTACAGGCTGAGCAGAGATGACCTGCGCTACATCCTCGATCCTGCTGATGTGAAGGGCGAGGATTATCCCTCCGAGACCTTCCGTGTTCTGAAGGAAAAAGAGATCAAGCAGTTCGGGGAGTACCGCACGCGCCGTCTCGTCCTCGAAGCCTGGGACAGAATGGAAGCCGACGGCACGTTCGTCGAACTCGGCCTCGCCGAGGCGGCGCCTGCCCCTCAACCGATCCAGCTCCCGCCGTTGGAGCAACTCCCAGACGCGGCCTGGAGCCGCGCGGTGCCGTCTCCGCAGCATGATCCATCGGCCGCACTCGCAGCAATTCTGAAATCGCTGGACGGCCCGACGCCGATCCGCACTGTTCGCCTCGCCGCCGCTATGATGCTCGAGCCGCATTTGCTGACGCCGCTTCTTGGCCGTCAGGATCAACAAGACTGGCGGCGGTTGGTGGGTCAGGAGGCTGAGCCCCGTTCCGGCAATGTCGTCGGCTTTACTGCCCGCGTGACGCCAGGATGGAATGCCGCGCTCACGAACCATCGCGGGAATGGCCGACTGATCGAAGATTTGGCTCAAGGAACCTGGGCTCCTGGAACGGGCCTCGACGCTTTTGACACAGAGGGCTGGCCAGAGGGACGGGCTAGATTCGCGCTCACGATATTACGAAATCTCGACATCGATACGACCATAGAGGCAGCGCCTGACGACGTTCGGGACTGGATTGCGAATGCCGCAACAGGATGACCTCTTCCCGATTCCGCCTTTGAGCGTTGAGGTGCCGCAAGACCTCACAGAGCCTCGGCTCTGGGTGCGTCGGCTGAAGATATGGGAGGCGCCGGGTGGTGAGGTTATCCGCGACATTAAGCTTCGGCCGGGCCTTAACGTCGTTTGGTCTCCGGACGGAGACGATGATCCAAACAGCGACGTCCGCGCCATTGGGCACGGCAGCGGCAAGACGCTGTTCTGCCGCCTACTGAGATATTGCCTCGGCGAGGCCCGTTTTGCTGATGAGGTGCAGCGGGACGCGATCTCGACGACCTTGTTGAACGGAGTCGTCGGCGCCGAAGTGATCCTGGACGGCACTTGTTGGGCCATGGTGCGGCCTCTTGGCGCCCAACGCAAACACTTCGCAATCAAGGACGGCGATCTTGATGCTGTCGCGACGATGGAAGGTGCGGCAACCGGCATTGAGCCGCTCATCGACGCAATAGACGCCGCAATACTTGGTGAAGGCACGGCACAGTTAGCGAGGTTGTCCCCAGACCAACACGCCTGGCCTATCGCGCTCGCCTGGGCGTCTCGCGATCAGGAATGCCGCTTCGACGACGTGCTGGATTGGCGCGCGCCCGCATCGGGGTCCGACGCGCCGCAGCCGGCAAGCGGGGATGCGAAAGGGCCGCGCCTTCTTGCGATGCGCGCCTTTCTCATGGCGATCACCGAGGAGGAGCAGGCCGCTCGGCGCCAAGAACAGGAGATCTCAGGCCAACTGGACGAGGCAAAACGGCAGCGCTCATTTCTTGAGTGGGATCAGACCCGCCGCGTTGATCGGCTCGTGCGCGATCTTGGCCTGAGCGATACATCACTGCCGGAGATGCCTCTTCTTCTCGACTCTTTGAAGTCTTCGGCGGAGCAGAAGCTCGCGGCCGCGGCCAAGTTGCCTGCCGGCAATCCTTCCGAACTGTCCGAGGCACGGAGCTCACTTCAGGCGGCAAGAGCGACGCTGCGCGAAGCGGAACTCAAAGTAACAGGTCTTGAAGTGAAACTGCCGCTGGAAGAAAAGCTCCTCAGTCAACTGAGCAGCGAAATTCCAGGGCTGTCTGCAGCCGCACAAACAGCCGCAACTCCAATCTGTCCGATCTGCGAAGTCCCGCTTGACGCAACCTTGGCTGAAGGCTGTAAGCTGTCCCACCGGCTTCCCGACGCTGCCCAATGTCGGGCGCGGTGGGATGCCAAGCGGCAAGAGGTTGAAGCTCAAGAGCAAGTTGTCTCCGGCGTGCGAACCGAGATTGAAAGCACAAAACCTGAGATAACACTCGCCATACAAAATGTTCAGCAAGCAGAAGAACGCGTGCGCCAGTTAGAAGAGGCGGCAGACGCCCGCAATACGACTTGGCGAGCCGCGACCCGCAGTGTCGAAGATGCACAACGTTGCGCAGAACTTGTCGATGAACTTGCTGACGCGAAGACGACAATTAGCTCCGCCGATAGTGAGCTACAACGTGTGCGGGAGCAGCTGCGCGGCTTCGAGGACAAGCAGGCGCAGACCATTGGTGCGATTTCGCAGAAGTTCTCAGCAATTGTTCGCCGTCTTCTTGGTGGTGATGCCAAAGGCACAATCCGTTTGACCGGCAAGGGTCTTGAAATCAGCGTTGAAGCCGGTGGAGACCGGAGGACGGCGGCAATTGAGTCATTGAAAGTGCTCGCCTTCGATCTTTCTTGCTTATGCCTCAGCATTGAGGGGCGGACGCGTATTCCCGCCTTTCTGATCCACGACAGTCCGCGTGAAGCGGACTTGGGTCAAACGATCTACGATGAGTATTTCCAGCTCCTGAAACAGCTTGAGGAAGAGCTTGCGGGTGCTGTTTTTCAATACGTCGTGACGACCACGACGAAACCGCCACAAGAACTCAATCGTGAACCCTGGCGTCGGGTGGTGCTGCGGGGCGCGCCCGGCTCGGAGCGCCTTCTGCGGCGCGATCTGTGACATTGTGAGAAAATGATCGAAAGCCCACAATCCTTCATCGTCTCAACCGAATGCCAGAAGGCGGCAGAGCGGCACGGCTTTCGGCGTCGGCTTGGAGAGGACAACGGATGGGCGGCATTTCAGTCGACGACAGCGCAGGGTACAATTTGGATAGCCTCAGGAGGGGCGTCAGGTCCCTGGTTCCTAGCGCTTGACCATGGCGGTGTGATCGAGGAGATCCGCCTGAATCTCGTGCCGCTCGACGGTCCGGGCCTCGGTCGTTTCAGGTTTGATGATCTTCGTGAGCTATATGAGGTTCTTCCTCAGGTTTACGGGCTGGCGGCGAGTTTGCCAGATAGGCCGTTGCGCACCTTTCAAACAATAGTCAGAGACCTTCCACGCTCGACAGAGGCGGAGCGTCTCGTCGTTCAGCGCATCGGACAGAACATCTTTCGAGAGAGCCTAATGGACTACTGGCGAGGCCGTTGTCCTTTGACGGGAATAACGGACCCCGCACTGCTTCGCGCTTCACACATCGTTCCCTGGAGCGAATGCGAAAGCAATGCCGATCGACTCGACGTCCACAATGGCCTGTTGCTGTCGGCCCTTTGGGATGCCGCATTTGACCGAGGGCTTGTTACGTTTGGAGACGATGGAACGCCGGAGTTTTCTCCCAACCTCAGCGAGCGGGGACGCGATGAACTGCGATGGCATTCGCAAATTCCGCTTACAAATGACCACCGATCGAGACTGGCGCAACGCCGTACGCGAATTAGGGCCAAGTCTTAAATCGTACCTGCCTCGTCGTTGGGTTCACGCCTCGCTGCTTGCGCCAAGAAACGATCCAAGGCCTGTGTTCTGGATGTCCGATCTAACGCTAGGCGGTTTGCTTGAATTGGTTTCCTTCGATCAACCCATGGATGTAACCAGCGATCGTGTCTGCTGCCATGATCAGTACGGTGTCGAGGGAGTAGATATACCTGCTCGTGATCGAGTGGGTCGAATGGCCAAGGAGCGTAGCGATCGTGCTCTCGCTAAATCCAAGGTCGTTCTCCAAAGGGGCTGTCCCGTGCCTGAACTCGCTCTGCCCCTGACACGAAACCCGTCACGGCGCGTGCGCCTCATCTTCGTCCTGACGCTGGTGACGCTCGCCCTGGTTTTCGCCGGGCCCTATTTCCTCGACCGGTTCGCCCTCAACGTGCTGACGCGAGCAATGACCTTTGCGATCCTGGCGATCACGGTCGATCTCCTGTGGGGGTTCACCGGCATCCTGACCTTTGGCCAATCC
>JGI12316J15309_10008339_pt1 | contig 18555 bp, 19 predicted proteins | sample MarCyaLeptolynsp_FD_15309 | JGI IMG/M metagenome (IMG submission 15309) | reverse complement strand
CGGCCGTCGATCAGCGCGACATCGGGAAACCGATCGACAAAGGCCCGCAAGGCGATGCGCCCTTCCTGGCGCGCCAGGTGCAGGCCAAGACAGGTGTGGATGCCAAGGCCGAAAACCAGATGGCGGTTCGGCCGCCGGGTGAAATCGAGCCTGTCGGGATCGGCGAACATGTCCGGATCGCGGTTGGCCGCATTCAGCATGACATAGACCCGGTCCCCGGTGCGCAGCGTCTTTCCCCCGATCTCATGATCCCTGGCGACCGAGCGGACGATGCCGTTGCTCGGCCCGTCATAGCGCATCAGTTCCTCGCAGGCCGTGTCGGTCAGCGCCGGATCGGCCCTGAATTCGGCGAACTTGTCCGGGTGTTTGAGCAGCGTGAGCAATGAATTGCCGATCAGGTTGGTCGTCGTTTCGTGACCGGCAAACAGAACCAGAATGCATGTGGCGACCAGTTCGTCCTCGCTGAGCGTGTCGCCGGCTTCCCGGGCGTTGATCAGGTCGAGCAGAAACCCGTCCCGGCGGTCGCGCCGGCGCGCGTCGATCAGCGTGCGAAAATAGTCCGCCATGTTGCGGCATCCGCGCGCCGCCCTTTCATATTTGTCGGCGGCATTGCGGGCGCCGGCGATAAACAGAGCCATATCGTCGGCCCATTCCTTGATCGGCGGCAGCATGTCCCGGGGCACGCCCAAAAGGTCCATGATCACGAAGGCCGGCACCAGCAAGGCATAATCGGCGATGAAATCGATGTGATCCCGCCCCTCCAGTCCGTCCAGAAGGTGGGCGACAATCTCCTCGATGGTCTGGTCCATGGAATTGAACGACGACGCCATGAACGCCTTGCGCAGGATCAGGCGCAGGCGGGTGTGGTCGGGCGGATCCTGGAAGGCGACCCACAGGTTGAGATAGTGCACGATCTCGCGCATGCGCCCGGCATCCTCCGCCGGCAGGCTGGCATAGAACGCGTCGAGCTTGCTCACCGACATGTCGTCATGCAGCAGCACGGAGCGCACGTCCTCGTACCGGGTCACGACCCAGGCCTTGAGGACCGGGCTCCAGTGGATCGGATCCTCGACCCGCAGCCGGGCAAAGGCAGGAAACGGATCCGCCATCACCGCCGGGTCGCGCGGATCGTAGAGAAGGTCTGTTTGAGACGATGATTCAAGCACGGAAGCGGAGCCCACTGAAATACAGTGTCGGGAGTCTAGGGGTCTTTAGGATCGGAATCCAGCCTTTGGGTCAGGACTCTTTGATCGGTTCGGAACAATACGATTGCGGCGCTGCAGGTCGCCGGCATGAAAGTGTGAGCAAGGGGATCATGCCGGGTTTACAGGGTCCTCCGGTCCTTCGAATTTGCATGTGCGCTTCCGACTCTGTGGCTTTGCTTGTGCAAGCTTTTGGGTCGCTCCCCGGCACGGACCCGTATGATCGCCGTGGACAGCAGGACCCGGTGCCGCGGGCGTTTGGCCCGAAGCGGTCATTTGAAATTGGCTTGGCGGACAACCGCAATGCGCGACAATCCTGACATCTGATCAACAGAGCAGGCTTCACGCCAGGACCTGGTCGCGGCGTATGGGGAACAAGAAGGCGGCCGGGTCAGCCCAACCTTTGACACGTCGTCATTATCCGGCTGTACCCGGTCGTTTCATTGCCTTTGTTCACCTCTAAAGACATGAATTGAGTGTTTTGCGGCTGCGATGCAAAGAAAAACTGCGTCATTTCCTGCGTGATCGGGAAACCGTTCGCCCGCGCCCAAGCCTGCATTGCACCGCCGTTAATCTGACCCAATACGACAACATTGCCTTGATCGATTTGCCAACGTCCCGAGGCTTGGAACGGAAACGTGCCCCATTGCGCGGTGTCTTGGCCTTGTGCCTGCGCCACGCCGTTCGGTGCCAAGGTCAGCCTGAATACTTGTTGCATATTCGTTGGGGCGACATTGCGTTGCGTCAGGTTGCTGAGCTGTTCACAGCTCCACGTGCTGGGCACTGGAACATTTGACTGTGACCGGGCCTCTGTGGCCCAGTTAACTCCAACGCACAGGGCGACGGCGCTCAGCAAAGATCTCGCAGTTTTCATGACTTGCTCCCTCTTATTCATACGTGAATGCTATCGGATAAAATGGAACGCTGCACTACCCATCTGAGGAATGTCATGGCGGAATGGCGGCGATGCGCGTCCGCAACCCGTCGGCGTCCGTCGGTACGACAACGAGGTGGACAGGTTTGGGCATCAGGCACCAGGCCCGGATCTGGCTGCCGGATTTCACCAGGGCCGCTTTCAGGAGATCGAGACAGGCCTGTCAATCCTCATCGCCAAAGAAAACCTCCTGCCTGTTTGCCCTTTGGATGACATGGTGCGGCAAACCGGGGACGACGATGCGGGCAAGGCAGGCCGTGGGTTGCTGACAATCGCGATAGTTTTAATTGCTGTCACGGTAATCCTCTAATTCCCGGGGGCGTCCATCCCATTACCGCAATTCCTTGATTGGTCCGGAACACAACGACTGCAGCGCTTTAGATCGCCGACATGAATGTGTGAGCAAGGGGATCACGTCGGATTTACAGGTGCCTCCGGTCATTCGACTTTGCAGGTTCGTTTCCGACTTTGTGGCGCTGCTTGTAAAAGCTAGTACCGTGCATGATACGATAACCTGAATATGGTGGCGCTTTCTCCGATTGACCTGCAGATGAAATGTTATGAAAACCATCGACCTACAAAACTGTCTATACAACATTAAAGGCAACGGTTCCGGCGCGGCACTTGTCAAATCCATCGATGTTGCGCTTGGAGAGCTTTTCGAGATTGCAGGTATTGGAACCGAGGCCGACGAAGTGATCGGTACTGCATGGCTGAGGCACGCTATATTGGTGTCGATCTCTGAGGAGGGTATTAAGGCCAGTGATCAGCCTCAGAATGCGGGCCAAGCGCGGAATATAGCCACGGCGGTTGGCCTCTCAAATGTCGCCGAACTCTTAGGGAAATTCGGTTCAAACGGTTTCGAAGGCATCTGGATCGGCTGGAGCGTAAAAACAAATTCGTAGAAGGTTCGCCGACGGTGATGGTCTCCGCTATTCGAATGGCCCGAACAGATCGAATTTCGCCATCGGATCGCGTCGCTCGTCGCTTGGAAAACCGGCAATTCATCGCAACTCTCGACACTCTCCGACGTGTCGCATCCGGAACAGGGCACGCGGTTCTGTGCGGCTTCATTCGCACCAAATCCCTCCGCGCGGAACGCCGAGAAAATCTGCTCCGCACCCGACCAAGCGTGTCACGACGGGTCCGGCAGGGTTTCGGACAGGGCAGTCGTCAACGCATGCCGGCCTCGAGGTATGTCCAAAGGTGCCCCCTGGGCAACGGACCCTTGTTTCGGCCGCCTTGCTGGGTCTGTTCCCAGGCGTGCGCCAGAATGCCGACAGAGCGGGACAGGCAGAACAGTCCGCGCGCGAGAGGCGCTTCAAACCCAAGCTCGGCATAGATGACGGCAGTCGCGCCATCTATGTTCATCGGGATCGCGCGGCCTTTTTTGTCCGACAGATGCTGCTCGATCCGCAGGGCGATATCTCGCGACCGGCCCGACACCACGCCCTTGTCCTGCGCAATCTTCACCAGTTCCATCAACCGGGGAGCGCGCGGATCGCGGGTGTGGAAGCGATGCCCGAAACCGGGCATGTACTTCCCGTGGTTCGCTGCCCAATGCTCAACAGCGCGTTCGGCCGCTACCTTCGGGGCATCCCCTTCCTCAACAAGGGACAAGGCCAGCCGATAAAGGGACACCGCCTGCTCGCCCGCGCCGCCATGGACGTCGCCGAGCATGTTCAGGCCCGTCGCCATGGCGCTGTTCAGGCCGACCCCGCAGGTCGCCGCCATCCGGGCCGCGGCAATGGACGGCGCCTGCGGGCCGTGATCGACCGCCGCCGTCAGAGCCGCTTCAAGCAGCCGCGCCTGACCCTCAGATGGCAGGTCGCCGCGCAGACAAAGCCAGATCATCTCCACGAACCCGATCGTGCCGATCAGGTCCTCAATCGGCCGGCCGCGAATGTCGATGTGGTTGGGCTCCATCCGGACAAGGGCGGTCCGCCACCAATCCTCGGCCTCATTGCGCGGCGAAGGGTCCGTCATATCGCACCGTCCTCTTTCAAGGCCGAGATCTGAGCATCGTCGTAGCCAAGCTCGGTCAGAATCTCATTTGTATGCGCGCCCAAGGCAGGCGGTGGAGACCCGACACCGGGCGCCATGCCATCAAGCTTGGCGCCGATCCCGACCAGTTGCAGATCCTCCCGACCAACCCGGTGGGTCTGCAGCAGGCCCCGATCCGCGAGCTGCGGGTGCGCCAGCGCCTCGGGCACCGACCAGACGGGGCCCGAGGGCACGCCCATCGCCGTCAGTCTTTCGACCCAATGATGGGTGGGAGCGGTGGCAAAGGCCGCCTCGAGCTCCGCGGTCAGGGCGGGTCGATTGGCCAGCCGGTCCTTGCGGGCGGCAAAGCGCGGATCCCGCGCCAGATCCGGGTTACCGACGATCTCGCACAGGGCCTCGAACTGTTCCTGCTTGTTGGCCGCGATGTTGATGACGCCATCGGCCGTCCTGAACGTGCCGGACGGGCTTGCGGTGAAATTGTCGTTGCCGTTCGGGGTCGGCGCCTTACCGGCAATCAGATGGTTGGAGACCACCCAGCCCATCGTCGCAATCACGGCTTCCAGCATCGAGACGTCAATGAACGTGCCGCGATCCTCCGCCCCGTTGGCAAGGGCGGCGGCAATTGCGAAGGCTGCGGTCATGCCGCCAATCGTATCGGCCATCGGATAGCCCACCCGGTAGGGCGCGGTGTCGGCGTCGCCGGTGATCGACATCACGCCGCTCATTCCCTGAACGATCTGGTCGTAGGCGGGCAGTTTGGCCAGCGGGCCGTCCTGGCCGAACCCGGAGATCGCGCAATAGACAAGGCGGGGATTTTCCCGGCTCAGCACATCATAGCCAAGGTTCAGGCGCGCCATCACCCCGGGGCGGAAATTCTCGACCAAGGCGTCGGCCGTTCGCACCAGCTCCCGCAGAATGCGTTTGCCGGATGCCGATTTCAAATTGAGCGTAATCGACCGTTTGCCGGGATTCTGGGCGAGAAACGAAACCCCCATGAGATCGGCATTGCGATCCGGGTCGGCCCCGAGCTGACGGGCCAGATCGCCGGTGCCGGGCGTTTCCACCTTGATGACCTCGGCCCCCATATGCGCAAGCTGGTGGCAGCAAAACGGGCCTGCCAGCACATTTGTCAGATCAAGTATGCGAAACCCCTTGAGTGGTGCTTTGGTCATCGTCCCCGTCCCGTATGCACGACCTTGGCCGTGGTAAAGAACTCGCGGCAATAGCTGCCTTTCTCCGGCGCACCATAGGACGATCCTTTCCGGCCCGTAAACGGCGCGTGAAAATCCATGCCTGCAGTGGGCAAATTGACCTGTATCATGCCGGCCTCGGCGTTTTGCGAGAAATGCTCGATCGTGGCGGGATCCTGCGAGACGATGCCCGCGGACAAACCAAAATCGCTGTCATTGGCGGCGTCAAGGGCGGCATCATAATCCGGTACGCGCAAGACCGCGGCAATCGGCCCGAAGATCTCGTCACGCGCCACCGGGGCCCGGGACGACACATCCGTAAACAGGGCTGGAGCAAGGTAATGTCCGGGGGTATCCGATGTCACATCGCAGCCGCCGGCGCAAAGCGTCGCCCCGCCCAACGAAGCCTGAGAAATATATCTTTTGTTGATGGCCAATTGCGCCTTACTGGCCACCGGACCGATCTGCGTTTCCGGAGCGCGGGCATCACCGACCTTCAACGATTTCATTGCCGCGCAGACCCCATCGACAAAAGCGTCGTGAATGCCCTCTGTGACGATCAGGCGGGACGAGGCCGTGCATCGCTGGCCGGTTGAAAAAAAGCTGCCTTGAATCGCGCAGTGAACCGCCACATCAAGATCCGCATCATCCAGCACGACCAAAGGGTTCTTGCCCCCCATCTCAAGCTGCATTTTGGCCCCACGGGCAAACAGGGCGGCACCGATCCTGCGTCCGACCGGTGTGGAGCCGGTGAAGGTCACGCCTGAGATCGCGGAGTGCGTTACGATCGTTTCGCCCACTTCGGCACCCGGCCCCATCACCAGATTGAACACGCCCTCCGGCAGGCCCGCGCGGGCAATGATGTCGGACAACAACCATGCCGATCCGGGGACAAGTTCGGCCGGTTTGAAAACGACCGTGTTGCCGTATGCCAATGCGGGCGCGATTTTCCATGCCGGGATTGCCAGGGGAAAATTCCAGGGCGTGATCACGCCCACGACACCAATCGGCTCCCGGAGGACCTGAAGCGACACACCATCGCGCAAGGATTGGTAGACATCGCCGGTCGCACGATAGGCCTCTGCCGCGAAATATTTGAACAGATGTCCGGCGCGATGGGTTTCCGCCTTGGCCTCGGCAAGGGTTTTGCCTTCTTCGCGGGCCAGCATGTCGCCCAATTCATCCAAGCGGGCGAGGATTTCCGAGCCTATGCGATCAAGCACCTCGAACCGTACCAGAGGCGATGTCGCACGCCATTTCGCGAAGGCGTCGGCCGCGCATTCGATCGCCTCGACAGTCTGGCCGGTGCTGGCCTGTGCATAATGGCCGACCGTGTCGTTCAGGTCCGAGGGGTTGATGTTGGCGGCGGCATCGCCGCCGGCCTTCCATGTTCCGGCAATGTAGTTGGGGAACGTGTCGACGGTCACAGCACGTCCTCCAGAACCGGCCGCCACCCGATATCCTCATGCCGATGGTCCACGGTGTTGACGTAGAAATAGGTCGGGCCGTGATACCCCCGGCAAACCCGCCCGTCGGCGCGACTGGCGACGGGTTCGGCCGTCCAGCTGACAGCTCCGAACCAGTTCCACAAACCGTTATGGGCGGAGTTCAGATGTTCCGGGCCAAGCGGGTTCGAACTGTCGGAAGCCTCGGGCCGAGGTGCGTTTGACACCGCACCCCCGACCAGCGCATCCCATTCATTGGGCCCGGTCGCTCCCTGATAGGGGTTGTCGCGCGGCGTATCGCCGCCGGTCAGCAAACGGCAGCGAAACCGGTTGCCGTCAATCGACACTTCTGTGCCGGCGACATAGCCGGCGTCATTCAGATCCTGCCAGCTGACGCGGGTCATGAGCATCCGGTCGGCCACCAGATATTGGGTATCAGCCTGCTGAAACACATGCCAGTTCAGGCGCTCGGAAGGGTCTTCGGGACTGTCTGTGAGGGTCCAGTTGTCCCAATCCGGATCACGCTCGAATTCCGGAATGTTACCGGGTTGCAGACCCTCGTAAGGACAAAGGGCCGCAAGATCGGTGATCCAGGGCCGGGTCGCCGGGGCAAGAACCTGTCCAGCATGCGACAACCCACCCAGTCGCCTTGGTCCGATATATTCCATCATATCCCCGCCACCGGCCGCGTGCGGAAGCACCGCAGGATCCGGAACAGCATTTCCGCCGCAAGAAATTCCGTACGCTCCGACGGGTCAAGCGGCGGTGAGACCTCGACAATGTCCAATCCACCCAGGGGTGCCTCGGCCAACCCGTCGAGCAGATCGTAATATTGACGCGGTGTAATGCCGCTGTGCACGATGGAACCGGTCCCGGGCAGATAACCCGCGTCCATCGCATCAATGTCAATCGACAGGTAAAGCTCGTCACAGCCCTGCATTGCATGCGCTAACGCCTGGCGCATGACCTCGGCCGCGCCAAGACCATGCACGTCACCGGATGAAAACACCCGACCGCCCTGTTCTTCGATCAGGGCCAGATCGCCGCCATCGACCCAGCCCGCGATGCCGACCCAGACCATATTGGAGACATCGACGTTCGGCAGTTCGGAAATCCGCCGGGCATTGGTTGCGTGGTTGTGACTGCCCCATGCGCCCAAACGGTTCGAGAAATCCAGATGACCGTCGATCTGGATATACCCGAAACGCGCGTCCGGCGCGCGTTTGGCCAGCCCCCGGGAATAGCCCAAACAGGCAGGAAAACTGTTGTAATGATCGCCGCCCAGGGCCAGAGGGATCGCGCCTGCAACGGTCAATCCTTCGGTCATTGCGGCGATCGCCTGTGTCGTCGCATCGACGTCTTGTGCGGTGACCTCCGCGTCGCCGCAATCGACCAGCCAATCCTCCGCAGGCACGGTACGGCGGCCCGTATCAGGGTCAAAAGTGACTCCCTGCGGGCGCATGGATTGCAGAAGACTCGTCGCCTTGCGCAATGCTTCGGGACCGAACCGCGTGCCAAGACGGCTGGAATGTGTCCAGTCGCTCGGCATGCCCACCACACCGACCTGGCCCGCACCGACGTCGGCCACGTCGCATAAAGGCCCATCAAACAGCCGGAATCCCGGTTGAGACAGGGGTGGACGGAATGTCATAATGTCTGCAGTCATGTCGGACCATTTTCCTTGGGGGTTTGGCGACCCGGATGATCAATCCCGTATCCCAGGCGCGCATAGATAAATGCCAGAAGGGCGGTGACCATCAGCCGTTGACCAACCTTCACCACGCCCATGCCGGGCCTGTTCGGGTTCAGACCGGTCAACATGATGGCGCTGACCCCGTACTGCCCCAGAGCGCCGAGACATTGCGTCACCGTGTCAAGATCGCAGCCGCCCAACCGGGGCCGGTCACAAAGCGCGCTGAGCGATGTTTCAAACACCGACAAATCGAACCGCACAAACAGTGGCTTTGATCGATCCCGCCACCGAGGAAGCCCTGCAAGCGTCGCGGTGAATTCTGATTTGGAGGGAGTGGCAAACCCGGTCGGCAGGGGCGCTATATGAAAGTCGCGCGGGTCACGTGGCGTTCCGCCAAGCTGCGCGGTCTGACAATTCTGCAGCGCATTCTGCACTGTCGCAGACAGGCGATCCGACCCCCCCAACATCACGGCGCAGGCTCCCTTGCGGCTGATCCGACTTGCTGCTGCCCCCAGGTCTGCTTCGATCGTTTCCTCGGGGCCCGGCGGGATATCTCCGAGGTCGCACAACCGCTCATGCAGACCATGGGTCTGAATGTCCTGTCGTGCCTCGATATCAACCGGGTGGCTGAACTGGGGATTTGCATGCCAGCCAAAATAGACCGAGGTCTCGCGCAAAGCGCGCGGCGCCAGGGACTGGCCGGCATGGGGCGCGCTGGTGTCCTCAAACGGAATGCCCAGCACCGCCAGGTCGCCAGGCCCGACATCGCAGATTGTTTTGGTCTGTGCGCGCATGAACGACAAACGTCCTGCCATGCGCGGTAATGGGGCCGAACGCAAAGGCATCAACGCGCTCCTTTCTCAAGGCGGTCAGCCACCGCCTGCAGGATCGCCAGCGCCGCCCGGGTTTCCGTCCTGCCACGGGCGTCCAATGCCGGCGCAAGTCCAAAAACCGCCGCGGCGAGAGCATCGCCTGAGGTCGCGTCGATTTGCGCGATCATCTGTGCCGGCGACAGCCCGGTCAGGTGGCGCGGTTGCGACATCCAGATGCCCGCAAGGTCTTGCAGATCCACACACAGAATGATCCGGTCCGTTTTAGACAGATTGCCCGAAATATCGCCTGTTACCGGAACCACACGAACATCTTCACCCACGATCTGCCGTGCGGCGATGCCAAGCGCCTTCAGGCCGCTGGAATCGCCACCAACCAGCACCATTCGTGCGCCGGTTTCCAGAACAGCCTCGCATTGCGAGATGACTGCGGAAAAATGTTTTTCCGGCTCAAGCGGGAATACGTTCACATCCCCCAGATCAATGGCATTCGCGGGTGCCTTCCCGAGCCGGGAGGCGTATCGCAGTTGCCTTGCAAGGTACCGCTGCCCCGCCGCCGGTCGGTCGAGATTGTCGCAAAAATACCCTGCCATCGCGACCCGGCCGGGCACGAGGTCTTCGAGATCGCCAACAGGTGCGCCCAGAAAACCGGGGATCATGTCAAAGTGGGTCTGCGCCGCGTCACCCATCGGACAATGCCACATTCTGGGCCGCGTTCAGGGCCGCGTTCAGGGTTTCAATTGCCGCCAGTTCCGACATGCCGCGCGTGTCGCGCGCCGGTGCAAGCCCGGTGATCACGGTCGCCCGCCAGCGACAAGCCATCGCCCCTATAACGGAAACCAGCGTTTCGGGTTTCATGCCACCGGGATTGAGACCGACAACACCTGCCGCATGTCCGAGATCAATGACCGACATGTCGATCCAGAGAACGGCGCACTCATGCGTACAAAGAACGTCGGCGCGCCCCTCATCCAGCTGCCGGGCGGTGCGCCAGGGCATCGTGCGCTGGCTGATCCGGTCCCACACATCGGCAGGTTGCTCGCCGTTCAGACCCACCCAGACCGTGTTTGCCGGTCGCGTTGCGACATCATTCCGGACCAGCGGCATGGCCGCAACAACCGGCAGATCGGGCAAGGCCCGCAGCACCGCAGAGGCGACATCTGACGCGCCGCCCAGAACAACCGGCACAACATCGCGATCCACCATCTGCGTCACAAGCTGCATCAACGCGCCGGACCAATCGCCCGACAGGTCCAGATTTCCCAGATCACGGCCCCTTGCAGGCAGGCAGGCCCCAAGTTGTTCGGCCATCCGGCGCAGCGCATCCGGCGCCAGAGAGGCTCCGCGACGCGGCCCGCTTTCGATGTCAGCTGGAACACCCAGAACCCCGACATCTCCGGCCATACATTGCGAACACTCGCCAAATGGCAGACCGGCATAACCGGCTATCGTCGATCGTTTCTGCGTCTTATTCATTGCCGGATGCCTTCATCGTTTGCGATTTTCAATTGCGTCCAAGTTGGCTACAAACAGCCACGGAATTTCCTCGAAAGATCTGCCCATGCCCGACAAGCCCCCCGACAAGCCCCAAGCCCTGGACACAACTGGCGGTGTCGAAGCGGTTGAACGCGCGCTGCGTGTGCTGGACAGCTTTGCCCCCGGCGATATGGGCCTGTCTTTGAAAGAGGTTGCCGATCGCAGTGGGGTCAACAAAGCGACAATCCTGCGTCTGAGCGTCTCGCTTGAAAAATTCGGCCATATCACGCGAGACACAGAAGGCCTGTTTCACCTCGGCCCGTCCTTGTGGCGTCTGGGATCCGTGTTTCGCCAGAACCTGCGCATGGGGCCCGTTGTACGCCCGGTCCTGGCGGACCTGGTGAAGGCTACGGGAGAAAGTGCGTCCTTTTACGTGCAGCGCGGCAATTCCGGCGTCTGCCTCTACCGCGTCAATTCGCAAAGACTTGCTCGCGATCATGTCGAGGAGGGCGAGATCATTCCGTTGAGCACGGGCTCGTCGGGACAAGTGCTGGATGCCTATTCCATCCGGCAGGGCAAACAGGCTGCCAACATCCGAAAGGACGGATTTTACCTCAGTCTGGGCGAGCGTGACCCGGACGTTGCCGGCCTGTCCGTTCCGGTTCTCGGACTTGAGGGCGAGTTGCTGGGCGCCGTCACGCTGTCTGGACTGCGCGTTCGCTTCACAAAATCCGTTGTCGGAGACTATCGCGCAGCGGTCCTTGATGCCGCCCGCCGGATCCGGGTCGAGTTTGGCGAAGTATAAGGACCGCATCATTTCTCTGTATTTTTGCTGCGGCCGATCAACTGAACCCCGGTCAGGGCCGCGACCGACGCGACGATCAGACAGGTCGAAATCGCGGCAATGGTAGGGTCGAGCTGATCACGCAGGGAATTGAACATCCGGCGGGTGATCGTGGCATTGTCTCCCCCGGAGACCAGCATCGAAATCACCACCTCGTCGAGCGAGGTGATGAAGGCCAGAAAAGCGCCTGTCTGTATCGAAAACTTGACCTGTGGCACCGTCACCGTCCACAGCGCACGGGCGCGCGATGCTCCCAAGCTGCGGGCCGCCAGTTCCTGATCGAAATCATAGTTCCGCAAACCGGACATAACGGTCACGATCACAAAGGGCAGAGCCAGGGCGGTATGGGCGATCACAACACCGGTGAGCGTGTAATTGAGCCCCAGCTTGGCATAAAGGCTGAATACTCCCACGGCGATCAGGATCACCGGCACGACAATGGGCATGATCACGAGGATCTGGGCGCTGTTCCTGATCCGCGGCGTGGAACAATGCAGGCCGTAGGCACACAATGAGCCCAGAGGCGTGGCGATCGCCGTGGTCAGCAGCGCGGCAATCAGGGACGTCCGCGTGGCGCTCATCCATTCCGGGGACGTGAAGTAGGCCGCGTACCAGCGAAACGAGAACGAAGTTGGCGGAAACTCCAGAAAGGAGGCCCCCGAAAACGACATCGGGATCACGATAAGCGTCGGCAGGATCAGAAAGAACAGAACCGCAATGCCGACCACCGTCAGCCACAGACCGTCAATTTTGCGTTGTCCGACTTGTTCCATTTTCAAATCCTCAGCGCATGAACAGTTTGTCTAGGCCAAAGACACGGTTCATCAGCCAGATCATCACCAGCGCAAGCAGCAGCAGGACAACTCCCAAAGCCGATGCCGCGCCCCAATTGGAATAGACTGTGATGGTGCTTTCGATCCGTTGCGCCAGCATCTGCACCCGGCCACCGCCCAGCAAAGCCGGCGTGACGAAAAAGCCCAGAGACAGGATGAAAACCAGCACGATACCGGCAAAGAGACCCGGCAGCGACATCGGGAAGAACACCCGCCAGAATGCCCCGCGCGGGCTGGAGCCAAGGCTCACTGCCGCGCGCACCAGATCTGTGTCGATACTGCGCATGGTGGCATAAAGCGGCAAAATCAGAAACGGCAGCATGATATGCACCATGCCGATAATCGACCCGGTCAGGTTATGGGCCAGTTGCAATGGTTCATCGATGATACCGACCGACATCAGCGAGGAATTGATGATTCCGTTGCGCTGCAACAGCACCAGCCAGGCATAGGTTCGGACCAGAACCGAGGTCCAGAACGGGACCAGCACGAAGACCATCAGGATGCCGGCCGTCCTGTCCGGCAGCCGCGTCAGCCAATAACAAAGCGGATATCCCAGCAATACGCAGATCACCGTCACGGATATGCTGATCTGAAAGGTTACCACGAAGGTACGCCGGTAAAGCGCGCTCCCGAAGATGCGCGCGTAGTTCTCGGCGCTGGCCTCACCCGCCGCGTTGAAGAACGACAATGACGAGAGCCAGAAAATCGGCAGAAAGACGACGATCAGGATCAGCAGGACGGCCGGAGCCGAAAGTCCGAGGAAAATTCGCTTTTCACGGCGCTCCTCGGATTTGAGCGTGTCGGCGTTGCGGCGCCCCGCGACCCCTTCATTGTTGAACCCGGCAGCGCTCATGACGCGTGATCCGGCACGATGATCGTGTCCTGCGGATGCAGCGACAGGCCGATCCGTTCGCCTTTCGACGGCACCCCCATCTGCCCGGCCCTGTTGGCGGGCACACGCACGTTGATTTCACCGGCGCTTTCGTGGTTGACGATCACCAGCACGCTTTCGCCCTGATAGATGACCTCGCGAACGTCGCCCGAAAGATCATTGGCCGCCTCGGGCACGGCACCAGGCGTGACCTCCAGCAATTCGGGCCGGATCACCAAGCGGTGGCCGCTCCCCGGCGCAATCGGCAGGTCGGATTTCAACCTCCTCCCGGCCAGCTGCGCCGTGTTACCCGCCACCTCAACCGGCAGGGAGACAGATTCCCCGATGAAATCCGCCACGAAGAAGCTTGATGGCCGGCGGTAAAGCCGTTCGGGCGTCTCGACCTGTTCGATCCGCCCGTGATTGACCACCGCGATCCGGTCCGACATGGTCAGCGCCTCGCGCTGGTCATGGGTCACGTAGACCACGGTCGCATCCAGCTTGTGATGCAGCGCCTTCAGCTCGATCTGCATATGTTCGCGAAGCTTCTTGTCCAGCGCCGACAAGGGTTCATCCATCAGAATGATCTGTGGCTCGAACACCATCGCACGGGCCAGCGCTACGCGCTGCCTTTGCCCGCCCGAGAGCTGGGTAATCCGCCTGTCCCCGTAGCCGCCCAACTGCACAATATCCAGTGCGCGCTCGGCCTGCATTCTCTGATCGGATTTCGAAACGCCGCGGATTTTCAGCGGGTAGGCCACGTTTTCCGCCACCGTCATGAAGGGAAACAGGGCATAGCTTTGGAACACCATGCCAAGCCCGCGCTTGTGTGCCGGCGTCGCAATCATTTCCTGCTCGCCAAACCGGATTGACCCGCTATCCGGCCGCGCAAAGCCTGCGAGTGCCATCAGCAGCGTCGTCTTTCCCGACCCCGATGGCCCCAGCAGCGTCAAGAACTCCCCTGCGGCAATATTCAGCGATACATCATCCAATGCCTTCACCGACCCGTAAGCCTTGCACAGGTTGGAAATGGTGATCGGCAAGGATTGCGAGGAGGAGGACATAGGTAAGCCTTGTGTTCGAGAATGGACGCGGCGCCAGAAACCCCGCGCCCATGTTTCGCTATTGCTGGATCAAAGTATCAAACTGTTCGGTCAGTTCGCCCAATTGTCCGATGTAGAAATTCGGATCGACCAAGAGTTGCTTGTCATAGTTGCTGGGGTGGGTATTCACCTTGACCGCCATCTCGTCCGAAATGATGCCGGTATCGAACGCACCGGTGTTCACCGGACCCAGCGGCATCGTAACCGCCAGCGTCGCCTGCGCCTTTGCTTTCAGCAATTCGTTGATCAGACGCATGGCATTGTCTTTGTTGGGCGCACCCTTGGGCACCAGCAAACAATCGATATCCATGGTGCCGCCTTCGAAGGAATAGGACACGTCGATGCCTGACTCGATGACGCTTTCCACGCGGTTATGACCCATGTGGATCACGTCCACCTCACCGTCACGCAGCAATTGTGCGGATTGCGATCCGCCGCGATACCAAACGGTCACCTTGGGTGCGATCTCCGCCAATTTGGCCCAGGCGCGCTTCATGCCCTCGTCCGTCGCCAGCAGGTCATAGACCTTTTCCATGGGCACACCATCGGCCATCAATGCGGCCTCAAGGTTGTAGTTCACCTTGCCATGCATGCCGCGTTTTCCCGGAAACTTCTCCAGATCCCAGAATTCCGCCCAGTTCGATGGACCATTGTCACCAAACGCATCCTTGCGATAGGCGATCACTTTGGTGAAGTTGATAAAGCCCACATAGTGGCTGTTGATCAGCTCCTTGGGGATGCCCGTGGTGTCCACGACCGAATAGTCGATCGGTTCAAGATTGCCTTCCCGCTTGAGCGTCTCGCACGATGGCAGGTCCTGCTCGGTCACGTCCCAGGCAACCGCACCGGCGGTGATCTGCGCACGCACATCCTGAATGCCGTTGGTCGTGTCTTCCTTGACCGTAATCTTCAATGCGCCGGCTGCCGGTTCCAGCATGGACGAGCGCAAGGCATCCTGAAATGATCCGCCCCAGGACGAGAATACCACCTCGCCTCCGGCGAAGGCAGGCGCAGCCAGTGCCAGGCTGCCGGCAACGAGGCCGGCAACAAGCGACACTCCTCTCTCTTCTATCTTCATGTCATATTCTCCCTTGGTTTTCGTTTGGATATTGGTTGGATTTTTCTTCCCGGTTGCCGCGGTCGTCCTGCGATGTGTCTTGAACCCAGCCGGCAACCAGCGACGGCCGTTCGAGCATCACGAAATGGCCGGTATCCGGCACCAGCCTGATCACAGCCCCGGGAACCCGAGCGCGTAAGGCGTCAAGCCAAAGCGATGAGGGATGGGTCGTCGCAGGTCGGCGAACTTCGTGCTTGTCCAGAGACGTTGATTGAAAAACTGTCACCGGGCAGGTGAGGCGGTCGACCGCAGCAAGGAAACGGTCGCGATCCCATGAAGCCATGGCATGGTAATAAGCCATCAGAACGTCGGTTGGATATTGGGCAGCCCGGTTTACAAGAGCGCGCTTCCGGTCTCGATCCAGCTTCTCGACCATCATCGACGCGAATGCCGCTTCCGCCCACGCTTGCCGGCCAAGTTTCGCCAGCTGACCTGCCAGACGTGCAACCGCATCATCGGGGTCTTCCGGAACGTTGCTGCCATCCAGCAAAAGAAGGTGGGAGACCCGTCCTGGCAAATTCGCTGCCAGTTCGATGGCAATCCGGGCGCCCATGCTGTGTCCTACAAGCGCAAAGCGATCAAAACCCAGACCGTTGGCATGGGCGACCACATGGGCCGCGCATTCCGTAAGGCTGATCACGCCTTCCAGCGGCAAAGCTCCGGGACTGCCCGGAAGCTTTGCAAGGTCGGCGTGAACGCTGCCCGGCAGCAGATCGGTGACACCGCTCCAATCCTGCCACCCGCACGCCCAACCGTGAACAAAAACGACGTTCAGGGCGGTTGCCGGATTGGGCAAGGAACCGGAACACATCATTTCGGGTCTATTTCTGAACCAGAGTGTCAAACCGCTCCTGCAGTTCCGCGAAATTTTCGACATAGAATCCCGAGTCAAGCACCACCTGCGTCTTCATGTTGTCAGGGGCGGCATTGTTCTTGGCTGCCAGTTCGGGCGGTATCAGCCCGGTTTCGAACGCTCTGGCATTGACCGGGCCATAGGAGATGGCCACTGCCATGCGTGCCTGCGCCTCCGCCGACAGCATTTCGTTGATGACCCGCATGGCGTTTTCGCGATTTGGCGCGCCCTTGGGCACCAACAGGCAATCCGCGTCGGTCGTGGCCTGGTTCCAGGTGAACCCCACCTTTTTCGCATCGGCATTCAGGGCATCGGCACGTCCATTGCCAATCTGAATGATGTCAATTTCTCCATCTGCCATCAACTGCGCCGCTTGCGAACCGCCCCTGTACCAGGCGGTGATATGGGGCGCGATCTCCTCAAGTTTGGCGAAGGCCCTGTCCACGCCGCCTTCACCGTGCAGAACGGTATTGACATCGCCCGGTCCCACACCATCCGCCATCAGCGCGGCTTCCAGCGCATGTGAAACCGAGTTGAACATCGCGCGCGTACCCGGATACTTTTCGGTGTTCCAGAAGTCCGCCCAGGACTGTGGGCCGTTCTCGCCGAATTTGTCGGCCTGCCAGCCGATGACCAGCGAATAAGTCATCATGCCAACCCAATCACTGTCCACAAGACTGGCAGGGATGCCATCGGTCGAGACCACACCATAGTCGATGGGTTCCAGCGCGCCCTCCCGCTTCAAACGGGCACAGTCGGCCAACGCTTGTTGGGAAATGTCCCAGGCAACCGAACCCGCAGTGATCTGCGCGCGCACGTCCTGAATTCCATTTGTCGTGTCTTCCTTGATGGTCAGCCCCAGCCGTGACGCCGCGGGATCGAGCATTGAGGCCCGCAGAGCATCCTGGAAGGAGCCACCCCAGGATGAAAACACCACCTCATCCCCAGCAAATGCCGACGCCGTCATTGCCATGCTGCCGGCCACGAAACCGGAGATAAGTATCCGTTTTCTCAACTCTTTTTTCACGGCGAGCTCCTTCACACTTGATGATTGGCTGGTGGCAGGCGGCCCTGGAGGCCCGACCGCCTTTTACAGCCATCACATTTCGCACAACGAAATGTCATTTCATTTTTACTAATGATATGGAGGAAACCTGTCAATGATTTTCTGGCTGGGCGGAGGCTTGACCCGTACTTCTCACACTCAGACCCGAACCTTCATTGACGAAACCTCATGGCCCAACGCCCCTGAATGGCGACATCGGATCGGAGTCTGGAGGGGCGTGGTGGCGGCCAGGCGAGACGCGATTAAAATGTGCTCAGATTGTCGGATTTGCGGCGATTCCGTCCCAACCATGACCACCGCTGCGGTCATGCACTGCGAGGCGGCCAATCACGAGCCCGCAGGGGGCGGCACGGGGCTCTTGCCGGTCCTTGTCATTCCCGACGCGCCCGCCCGCAACTGCCCCACAAGCGCATTGACGCGTCACGCCAGACGATATTCGTCGTAAAGCCGTTGAATGAATGCGCCCGCGGGCCGGGCGCGCAGGGCGTTCATGATGGCCTGCATATCCTGCGGAACCTTGTCGATCGTCGGCAGGTGACCGCCATATCCGTTGGCCAGAACCATGGGCGCGCCGGACGTGGCGAAGGCCAGATCGGCGAGCGTCAGACGGTCGCCGACGAGAAACCTGCGGCCATCGGCCAGCAGCGCATCAACCCTGTCGAATCCCTTGCAGACCTCCAGCAATCCCTTCTCGGCGTTTTCCGCACTGAGTTGCAGACCCCTGGTCATCAGGCTTTTTATGACGCCATAGCCAAACGTCAGGAACAGGGTTTCGAACCAGGGCACGCCGGTGGTGAACGATTTCCAGGTCAGGTCCTTGTGCGGCAGAAACCGGTAATAGGCCCAGTCCACGGTCCCCGATCCCATCTTCCAGCGGAAATCGTGCTGCAAGGCCATGACCTCGTCGTGCAGATGCTTTTCCGAGACCGGATCGGGCAGCAAACGCCGGTCGGGTTCGGCAAGCGGATCGTACCGCGCAACCATCTTTTCGATCGTCGGCCATTTGGCAGACCCGTCGATGACAACGGGGTAGTCGTCCTTGCCCAACCCATACCAGGACAGGGCAAGCACATGGAAAATCGGCGCATGCG
>JGI12316J15309_10003167_pt1 | contig 18598 bp, 13 predicted proteins | sample MarCyaLeptolynsp_FD_15309 | JGI IMG/M metagenome (IMG submission 15309) | reverse complement strand
CATCCTGAAGGCGGCAGAAGAAACACCGGCAGGTGCCCTTCATATCGCCAAGGCATTCGAAGATGCCGGCCTGCCCGCCGGGGTGCTGAATCTTGTGTTTGGACGGCCGTCAGACATTTCGAGCTACCTCATTCCACATGATGAGGTCAGACTCGTCGCCTTTACGGGATCAACCTCGGTTGGCCGTCATCTGACAACGCTTGCATCCGAGCATATGACCCCAGTACTGATGGAACTCGGCGGTCATGCACCGGTGATCATCTGTGAAGACACCGCTGTTGAGGATGCAGCCAGATCCAGTGCTGTGCGCAAGATGCGAAACGCCGGCCAGGTGTGTACGTCGCCGACGCGCTTCTTTGCACATGAGAGCATATTCGATAGATACTCCGATACGTTTGTAAGGCGCGCTGCCGAGACCGTAGTTGGCAACGGTATGGATGAAGCGGTGGAAATGGGCCCCTTGGCAAATGAACGCCGCGTTCCCGCGCTGACAGAACTGGTCGAAGATGCGCGGGCCAAGGGCGCTACAGTCGCAACGGGTGGAGCACGGCAAAGCGATCGCGGTTACTTTTTCCAGCCGACCGTACTTTTGAATGTGCCCGCGGACGCGCGGATTATGCGGGAAGAACCATTCGGTCCGGTCGCGGTTATCAATCCGGTCTCATCCCTCGATCATGCGATCCGCGAGGCAAATGCGGTTCCATTCGGTCTCGCCGGATATGCTTTCACCAATCGGGCTGACTATATCGACAAATTGGTCGACGAAGTTGAAGTTGGGAATCTGTCAATCAACACGCTCGAGGCTTCCATGCCAGAGACACCTTTCGGTGGCGTCAAATCCAGTGGCTACGGGCGCGAAGGTGGGACTGAAGGCCTGGAAAACTACATGACGGTCAAGCACGTTTGGCATTCGGCTCATATCAGTTAAATTTCAGATCGGCGTCACCACAAAGATTACCAATGGCGAGAAAAACAGCAGCCATTGCTTGTCTCGTTCGCCGCCAAACCAAGACGTATCCAAAATGTCACGCGAACGGCAGGTCTGGTCCGAAACCAACCCCGAACTCGTTCTGCTTAGACGTCTGCTACTATGACCTTTTGGACGCAACCGGACAGTCAGCAATCGGCCCCATTTCGGACAGTTGATTTGGTCGTCGCAAGAGACACATTTTGCTTTGGCAGAACAGCTCTGCATAAACACATGATTTAATGGGGCTAGTCGCGGACTCTGCGCTTCTCCAATTCAAATCAATTACTTGCGAGAAAACAAACCTAACACAAAGAACAATTCGCATTGGCGGGGGTAATGGCGGTAGCGGTCCTCCGCTACCAGTTTCCAAAAAAATATCCGGACACGAACTCAATAGGGTTTAAGCAAAACTGTGCTTTCGTGAATTCTTGAACGAAAGCCAAGCGGTGCTTTGGCGGTACTGTTGCGTATTGGAACGAGTTCTTTTTTCTGCTCCTCTGGAACTGTAAAGCTCTCGATCTCGACACTTTGAAAATTCAATGCGATTGAATTCAAAACTTGTGCGGCACATCTGTGCGCAGACGAAGGCGATCAGTTGCAGAGGTTCGGCGGTTGGAACGGGAACTTTCTCGGATCACTGAGGAATGTTTCAAAAAATCAGCCCGGATGGACACCGATTGTCATGACCTCATCCCAATCTGGGCGGCCGCAGGGCCAAGGCCGGCCGCGATTGCTTCCCCGACGATGCTGACAAACCCGGTTTGACTGCTTGGTGATCAATTCCCGGAACACGTCACCAAACGCCAGAGCCTCATCCGCTCGCACTCGGACTCTTCAGCGCTCTTCCATTCGTTCCGGACGCACCAAGTTTGAGAAGTACGAAAGCAACAACCATGGTCATGCCGACGTGGCCAACGAACGATGACTGGGTGTAGGCCCCGAAGCCCATCATGAATGAGCGGCCTACAACGGGCGCAAGCAAACCTTGAGCGATGAACCATAAGACAACGCCGGCGAGCGCACCCGATATCATTATGTGCAACCGCAAACTCAGGTGAACCAGCAGGACGAAAACAGAAAAGCCGACCGCACCGATTGTGAAATGAACTAGGAAACCCACCCAATATGGTAGCGCAAGGCCGAGCCAAACTTGTGCCAGGGCGACGACAAGATTTGCGGGCTGAAGGATGACACCAAAAACCAGAGGCGAAACGAACCAGGCGTAGGCTTCGAACGCGAGTTCGGCGGCAAGACCAGCGATAGCAAGATTGCGAAGCGAAGGGATAGGAGACATTTGAAAACCTTGACCATATCAGTGCTCAAAAGACGGGCTCAGCCGCGATATAGAGGTATGTACCAGCGACCTAAACCTCACTCGCGGCAATGTGAGCTTCTGTGACACCCCGTTCTCGAACGTCTTCAACGCAAAAGCTGATTTTGGGCAAATCCAATTGCTCGGGATATTTCTCTGAAGAACAGCGCCCATCAAGAAGTTCCAATCAGTCTCAAACCGCTCCAAAATCGCATGCTCGATTGACCGGATTGGCGCACTGAACCAAAAGCTGCAGTCTGTGGAACCGCGTTTTCTGCTTACGAAATTATGCCGGCGCGTATCGCAATTGCGATAGTCTGTGATCGATTGACAGCGCCCAGTTTTCTTGAAGCAGATATCATGTAACTTGATACGGTGTTTTCTGAGATAGACAAAATGACACCAATTTCACTGTTAGTCTTTCCTTCAGAAGACCAATAGACGCACTCGCGCTCGCGTGGAGACAGGTTATCAGACTTGTCCGCGAGCCGATCGGCGACTTCCGAGATCTGGTTATAGGTAAAGAGCGCCAGCAGATGGAGCGTTGCCAACTCGTCTGGATCAAGCTTTTGCCGGTTGCCGGCAAAGGAAACCGCACCACGGCGGCCCGTCGCGTCATAGGTTGGAAAGTAAACGCCACCCAGCATGTCGAATTCTCTGAACAGGCTGACTGAATTCTGCGTTTCTTCGTGTGAGCGCTTCTCATTGACCGCCTCCAGCTCCCATTCCAACGGACCAATCGAACTGCGCAACTGCTCAATGATCGGGCTGTTTACCACGAGCTTCATCTCGTCATACGCACGAATGAGCTCCGGCGGCCAATTGCTGACAATCATGTGTGACGATATTTGCGTCGAATTCCGGTCCGGCAGAAATAGAACTGCAAACCTTTCAAAGCCGAACTCGTCGCTGAGCTTTTTTAGAAACTTGAAGACATCGTAGTTTGTTTGAACGTTGGAGAGTTCCCGATAGCACTCTCCCACAAATAATGTTTTTCCCATTCAGCCCACTCAACAGTGGCCCGCCCCCACGTTCCAAAGATGCAATCAATACAGAACGAAACGCCTGCTCCGGAGAGACACGAGTACCCCCGAAACAGTTGATAGTATTCCAACAAGTGCAGTGCTTGCTCCTCTGCCCAGGAATCAGCACGTCTTCAAATGATGACGCTTACAGTCGCCAGAGCAACCAAAAAATGTACCATAGGTAGTAGTACGCAATCTCTGGGTGTCCAAACACGCGTAAAGACAGGGTTAACGACCACCTCGCGGAATTTGACCCATAATTGTCAGGCACCCCGCATTCAGTGCTTGTTTGCAAGCCCCCGCCATTCTTGTGCGTATCCGGAATCAGCACCCAAGGACAGCAGGATGCACGATTGCACACGCTCGCAAGCCCACCGTAATCCGAGTAATACGCCCGGACCGACCCCGTCGGGAACACGGCACAGGTCGGTGTTCCAGGGCATTTCCGGGCGCCTTCTGGTTGGCCTCGGTCTGATTGTTGTCCTCGGTGTCGGTATCGGTGCCACCGGCCTGTCCTACCTCGCATCCGTCGAGCGCACGCTGAACCAGATTACGGATATCACCGCGCCATCGGTTGAGACCGCGGACGATATGATCGCCAATATCTGGGAAACCAACAAGATCGCCGAAGAGATCATTGCCGACGAGGAACTCTCCGACGTTGAGCAACTCGCAGCAGAATTCGCCGAAAAGTCGCAGATGTTCTACACCTATATGGGTGAGCTGGAGGCGCTGGTTCATGACGAGGCACTGCTTGCACATATTGAAGAAGCACGTCGGGAACACCAGGAATTTATCAAACATACCAACGAGATGATCTTCGCGCACACCGAAGAGCTGAACGAGGAATCCGCCGCCGCTCGCCTGCTGTCGGCCTTTGACGACAGCGGCGCGCTTCTGATTGAGATGCTGGATGAATTCGCGCAGGAAAACGAAGCCGAAATGGCCAGGGCCCAGGCGGACGGAGACAGGCTGGCAACATCGGGAAGCGCGACAGGCGCTGAAGTGAACGCCATCCTTAAAGAGCTTTTCGAGAAGGATTATCCTGTTGTCGAGGCTGCGTTGAAGCTGCAGCGTATCGTTATCGAGATGCAGGACACGGCCGGCGAATATCTCGCGGTGGAGGATCCTGCAAAGCTCGGCATTCCCTTTGGGGAATTCCAGGCGCTATCGCAAAAGGCAAGGCCCTTCCTGGACATCCTCGCCAATCTTGCCGAATCCCAGGAGGATACAGACAATGCCGCCAGGTTGCAGGCAGCCTTCGAAACCTGGTTCTCCACCGCCGCAATGGATGAGCAGCTTTTCGACACGCACCGCGACATGCTGAAAATGGAAGCCGATGCCGATCTTGCGACGGAGGAACTTGAAACCGATGCCGATGCCGTTGCAAGCGCGCTGGAAAAGGTTGCCGCCGCGGCGGATGCGATCAGCGATGGCGCGGATGAGGCAAGTGCCATCACGGTCGCAAATGCGCAGATCGCCATTTCAACGGCGGTTGTCCTGCTGATCGTTGTATCTGCCGTTCTCATGCTGATTGTTCGCAACACCGTCGTCCATCCGATCGTGAACATGACACAAGCCATGCAATCTCTGGCAAGTGGCAAACTGGACATACATGTTCCGGCCCTTGGCAAGAAGGACGAGGTTGGCGCCATGGCGTCCGCCGTCGAGGTATTCCGTGACAACGCAGTTGAAACCGAGGCGTTGCGGCAGGAACAGGCGGAAAGCGAACGGCGTGTCGAAGAGGAAAAACGCGCAGCGACCCTTCGCATGGCTGACGACCTGGAATCGAGTGTGATGGGCGTTGTCGAGCACGTCTCCAACGCGACCCACGAAATGACCGCGACGGCGAAAACAATGTCGGAGTCATCCGCCCAGACCCGCGAGAAGGCAACAACGGTTGCAAGTGCTTCTGAAGAGGCAACGGTAACCGCCCAGACCGTTGCCTCGGCGGCGGAGCAATTGTCTCAGTCGATCCAGGAAATCTCCCGGCAAGTGGAGGACGCCAAGTCGGTCGCATCGAATGGTGAACAGCAGGCGATCTCAACCAATTCCACTGTCCAGGGACTTGCCGCCGGCGCTCAGAAGATCGGTGACGTCGTCGATCTGATCAACGACATTGCAGAGCAAACCAATCTGCTCGCCCTCAACGCAACGATCGAAGCGGCCCGCGCCGGAGAATCCGGCCGCGGCTTTGCGGTCGTGGCCTCCGAGGTGAAGGAGCTGGCATCGCAGACCGCGAAGGCAACCGAGGAAATCAGGCAGCAAATCAGCTCAATGCAGGAATCAACGCACAAGACCGTTGGAGAAATCGAAACCGTGGTTGCGGCCATGTCGCGGATCAGCGACATGACCACGGCTGTTTCCGCTTCGGTCGCCGAACAGAATACGGCGACACAGCATATTGCTCAAAACATCCAGCAGACCGCTTCCGGCACGCGCGATGTTTCTGAGAACATCATCGATGTGAACTCGGCCGCACAACAGTCCAGCGACGCCGCGGTGCATGTCGTCAAGGTTGTCGATGAGCTAACCTCGCAGGCTGACATTCTCAGGAACGAATTCGGCAAGTTCTTGCGGACGCTCCGGGCATAGGCCCAGGCCCGAAGCTGTCCATCGACCCGACAGACTGAATGTCAGTGTTCTGGTTTTCTGAGCGGACAGTGCCATTTGCAATTGCCCCAATCTAGAAATTGGCTGAGATCGCAATGCCGATTCTACTGACGGATAGCTGCTGGCTTCATGAGCCACAGCCACATGCCGGACGCGATGATTGACCTAGTCCGGCTCCTGTTCTGCATTGACATGCCGAAGAATTTCCCGCGACACGATCCGGGCGGCTGCGGTTTGCACCTGCCCTTTGCGGGTCAGGAAGGAATAGGTTTCCACGGAGAGAGGAAGATCGGTCTGCAACATGGCGAGAGAGCCCGGTGAGCCATCCGGCAGCAGCGCGAAACTGTCTGCGACCGATCGGGCGACAGGCCCGATGGCATTTGAGCGCTGAATGGTCGCAAGGGTGAACAGGAACGAAGACGTCGTCAGGATCTTGGTCGGAAGCTGAAGTCCCATGTCCCGAAGCGCACTTTCCGCCGTCGTCCGGATGGGTGCACCGACAGGCGGAAAAACCCAGTCAAAGCCAAGCAGAGCATGCGCCGGAACGGGAACCGGGTGACGGGTCAGGGGATGGTCCAGACGCGCGACCATACACGCCGGTTCCCGCCTGAGGGGCTGCTCGTCGAAGAGATCGGGATCGGCGTCCAGGGGAACGCGGCTCAGCGAAAAGTCGAGCCGTCCTTCTTCAAGCATCGGCGCCAGAACACGACTGGGGCCGATTTCGACCGAAACGGAAATTTCTGGGTAACTCAACCGGATATGCCGGATGGCAGGCAGGACATATTCCACAGCCGGCCCCGTCACCGACCCGATATGCACATGCCCCCGCTGCCCGGAAACGTGATGTTCGATATCCACCGCGGCATCGGTCAGTTCCTGAAGCACCCGGACGCAGCGATCTCCGAGGTTCCTCCCGACCTCCGTCAATTCGATACCACGCCCGCTGCGCACATAGATTTCCGCATCCGCAACATGCTCGATCTCCGCCATCAGGCGCGAGGCTGCCGGCTGGGTGATGCCCAGCGTGGCCGCAGCGTCCGTCAAGCGGCTCTGCCGGCTGAGTTCGGCAAGAAGACGCAAATGCGAAATCTTCATGCCGCGCCGCAACAGGTCCAGGGTCAAATCGCTTCTCTCTCAAACATATCAATTTTGATAAGTGTTGATAGCAAACAATGATTTGACCGTCATGTGTCTTTTCGCAAGTTTGAAAGCGGTATCTCCGGGTGCCTCACTAAATTTGCGGTCGGACTTATACCGGCCAGGGAGGAACACATGAATTTCTTTTCCAAGGCGCTGATCGCAGTTGCTGCGACGGCAACACTCATGTCCGGCACGTCTTTCGCTTCAGACAAGGGGGCGGTCGGCATTGCCATGCCGACCAAGTCCTCCGCCCGCTGGATCTCCGATGGAAACTCCATGGTCGAACAATTCACGGCCGCCGGCTATTCGACCGATCTGCAATATGCGGAAGACGACATTCCCAATCAGCTGGCGCAGATCGAAAACATGATCACCAAGGGTGTTGATGTGCTGGTCATTGCCGCAATCGACGGAACGACTCTATCGAACGCCCTGGAAAACGCGGCAGCATCGGGGATCAAGGTTATAGCCTATGACCGGCTGATCCGCGACAGCGCGAATGTCGACTACTATGCGACATTCGACAATTTCAAGGTCGGCGTTCAGCAGGCAACCTCGCTCGTCAACGGCCTGAAAGAACGTTTTGGCGACGGTCCTTACAATGTCGAACTCTTCGGCGGATCGCCGGACGACAACAATGCCTATTTCTTCTATGACGGCGCAATGTCGGTCCTCCAGCCGATGATCGACGCGGGGACAATCAACATCGTCTCGGGACAGATGGGCATGGACACCGTCGGAACCCTTCGCTGGGACGGCGCCGTTGCCCAGGCCCGCATGGACAACCTCCTGTCGGCCCACTACACGGACAAACAGCTCCATGGTGCGCTCAGCCCCTATGACGGCCTTTCCATTGGCATCCTGTCATCGCTCAAGGGTGTCGGCTACGGATCCGGTGATCTCAAGATGCCGATCGTCTCCGGACAGGACGCAGAAATTCCGTCCGTGAAGTCCATCCTTGCCGGCGAGCAGCATTCGACTGTCTTCAAGGACACGCGTGAACTGGCCCGCGTCACGGTCGGCATGGTCGAGGCCATTCTCAACGACGGCGAACCTGAAATCAACGATACCAAAACCTACGACAACGGGATCAAGGTTGTTCCGTCCTATTTGCTGGAACCCGTCGCGGTCGATGCTTCCAACTGGGAAGATGTCCTCATCGGCAGCGGTTATTACACGGCTGATCAAGTCAAGTAAGTCTGGTCCGGCAAAAGACCCGTCCACAACACACCAGTTGCGGGCGGGTTTTTGGAATTTTGGAGATCGGAGCAGATGGCCCTCCTGTCCATGCAGAACATCAGCAAAACCTTTCCGGGCGTGAAGGCGCTCGATCAGGTCAACCTGGATGTGCAGCAAGGTGAAATCCACGCCGTCGTTGGCGAGAACGGCGCAGGCAAATCGACACTCATGAAGATCCTCTCCGGCGTCTATCCGCACGGAAGCTATGACGGCCAGATCCTGTTCGACGGCGCGGCGGCGCAGTTTGCAGGCATCTCGGACAGCGAGCGCGAAGGCATCATCATCATCCATCAGGAACTGGCACTCGTGCCGCAGCTTTCCATCGCGGAGAACATATTTCTCGGCAACGAGCGCGCCACGAGCGGCATCATTGACTGGCGCGAGACCAACCGGAGAACAGAACAACTTCTTGCGAAAGTCGGGTTGGCCGAAGCCCCGTCCACGCTGGTGGACAATATCGGGGTTGGAAAGCAGCAGCTCGTGGAAATCGCCAAGGCGCTCTCCAAGGACGTCAAACTTTTGATCCTGGATGAACCGACAGCCGCGCTTCAGGAAAATGACAGCCGCAAGCTTCTGGACCTGATGCTTGAACTCAAGGCGCAGGGCGTCACCAGCATCATCATCTCGCACAAGCTGAACGAAGTCCGCTACGTTGCGGACACGGTTACCGTCATTCGCGACGGCCTGACCGTTTCGCGCCTCGACGCCAAGGCCGGGTTGAGCGAAGACGCAATCGTGCGCGACATGGTGGGCCGGGACATGACGCACCGCTTTCCGGAGCATCGGCGCAGCCCCGGCAGGGTTTTGCTGGAGGTCGAGGACTGGAATGTCTGGCATCCCGAACATACCGGGCGCCAGGTGATCCGAAATGCGTCCTTCGAGGTTCGTTCAGGTGAGGTTGTCGGCATCGCCGGTCTCATGGGATCCGGGCGAACCGAGCTTGCCATGTCGATATTCGGCCGGTCCTACGGCCGGAACATCTCAGGCTCAGTTAAGCTGAACGACAATGAAATCGACGTCAGCACCGTCGACAAGGCGATCAGTGCCGGCATCTCCTACGTCACGGAGGATCGCAAGTCGCTCGGCCTCGTGCTTGATGAGAGCATTCGCTTCAACACCACCCTGGCGAACCTCGACGACGTGTCATCGGGCTCTGTCCTGAAGAAGAACGAGGAGACCCGGATCGCCGAGCGGTTCAGGCAGGCACTCGCCATCCGCACACCGTCTGTTTTCCAGAAAACCATGAACCTGTCCGGTGGCAACCAGCAGAAGGTCGTGCTGGCGAAGTGGCTGTTCACGGAGCCGGAAGTCCTGATTCTGGATGAACCGACCAGGGGCATCGATGTGGGTGCGAAATACGAGATCTACACCATCATCAATGATCTGGCGGACCAGGGCAAAGGCGTCGTCATGATCTCATCCGAAATGCCGGAACTGCTCGGAATGTGCGACCGGATTTACGTCATGAACGAAGGCGCGCTCGTCGGTGAACTGAATGCCGCGGACGCAAGCCAGGAGCGCATTATGTCGCTCATCGTCAACGAATAGAGTTTCAATATGGACCTGGCACAAAGCGATACCAACCCCGCCTCGCAGGCAAAAACCAAAAGCATCGGTCAATACCTTTCCTCGCATTTGCGGCAGTACGGGCTCTTGTTCGCGCTTATTGCGGTGATGGCGTTCTTCCAGATTGTCACCGACGGCACGCTGCTGCGAGCGGTCAATGTCACCAATCTGCTGCTGCAGAATTCCTACATCATCATCATGGCGCTCGGCATGCTGATCGTCATCGTGTCCGGAAACATCGATCTTTCGGTCGGTTCTGTCATGGGCTTCATTGGCGCACTGGCTGCCGTCATGATCGTCAACATGGACCAGTCGGTCCCGCTGACCATCATCGTGTGCCTCGTCGTCGGTGGCGTTATCGGAGCCGCGCAGGGCTACTGGGTCGCCTACTGGAAAATTCCTTCCTTCATCGTCACCCTTGCCGGCATGCTGGTATTCAGGGGCCTGTCGCTCTGGTTGCTGGAAGGACAGTCGGTCGGCCCCTTTCCGAAGGAATTCCAGATCCTCGCGACCGGCTTCGTCCCGGACATCTTTCCGGTAAGCTGGGGTGACTCCCTGGCCGGCATGCTCGAGATGCGGCGAGTGAAGCACGTCAACATGCTGGCGCTGTTCACCGGTGTCGCGGCGGCGGCAATGATTGTCTGGATCGGCCTGCGCCAGCGCGCGCAGAACCGGCTTTACGGCATCGAAGACGAACCGAAAGTGTTCTTCATTGCACGAAATGTCATTGTGGCCGCTGCGCTTATCTTCGTCATGTACAAGCTGTCGCTGTTCCGTGGCCTGCCCAATGTCCTGATCACGATGGGCGTGTTGACGATCATCTATGCCTTCATCACGGAATCAACCACGGTCGGCCGCCGTATCTATGCGCTCGGCGGCAACGAGAAAGCCGCCAAGCTTTCGGGTATCAAGACCGAACGGCTGACGTTCCTGGCCTTCACCAACATGGGCGTTCTGGCGGCTGCGGCAGGCCTTGTCTTCGCCGCCCGCCTGAACACGGCAACCCCGAAAGCCGGATTTGCGCTGGAACTCGACGTCATTGCCGCAGTCTTCATCGGCGGTGCGTCCATGTCCGGCGGTGTCGGCACGATCATCGGTGCAGTCGTCGGCGCGTTCCTGATGGGCGTCCTGAACAACGGGATGTCCATCATGGGCATCGGCATCGACTACCAGCAGATGATCAAGGGTCTTGTCCTGCTCGCAGCCGTGATTTTCGACGTCTACAACAAGAACAAGCAAGGATAGTCACATGTTGCTCTCTCAGATCCTGGACGCTCAGGGAAACTGTGCCGTCGTCGTGCGCAACGGCAGTGAGGCAGGTGTCCTGAAAGGGGTATCCTCAACTTATCAACTTGTCATGGACGCGATCAGGAGAGGCCAGAGCCTCGCCGAACGCATCCGTTCACACGAACTGGGCCCCGCGGTGGACCTCGACAAGCTGGCGGAGGATGGCCGCCTGCTCCTGCCGCTGCACCACCCGGATCCGGCACACATGCACCTGACGGGGACCGGCCTCACCCATCTGGGGTCAGCTGCGACACGTGATGCCATGCACGCCAAGACGGAGACCGAAGAAACGCAGATGACGGACTCCATGAAAATGTTCCGCATGGGATTGGAGAACGGCAAGCCGGCCAATGGCCATGCCGGTGTTCAACCGGAGTGGTTCTACAAGGGCAATGGTTCCAGTGCCGTGCCCCCCGGCGGCGATCTCGTCAGCCCCGGCTTTTGTGACGATGGAGGCGAGGAACCGGAGATTGCGGGCATTTATGTCATCGGCCCGGACGGAACACCCAACCGCGTGGGATTTGCGCTCGCCAACGAGTTTTCCGATCACGTCATGGAACGGCAGAACTATCTCTACCTGGCGCACTCAAAACTTCGTCCGGCGTCTTTCGGTCCGGAGCTGCGTGTTGGTGATCTGCCGGATCATGTCGAAGGCACCAGCCGGATCATCCGCAATGGCGCGCTTCTGTGGGAGAAGCCGTTCGTTTCCGGTGAAAGCAACATGTCTCACAATCTGGCCAATCTGGAGCATCATCACTTCAAATATGGACTGTTCTGCCAATCTGGCGACGTTCACGTTCACATGTTTGGAACGGCGACCCTTTCCTTTGCCGACGGCGTCTCCTGTGAAGACGGAGACGTGGTCGAGATAGCGGCGAGCGGCTTCGGCGTTCCCCTGAAAAACCGGCTGACTTTCGATGCGAAGAACAACACCATGACAGCGGTCCGGGTCCTTTAGGAAATGGCATTCCAACCGGCAAAATGGCCCAGGCGGCTGAGATCCGCAGAATGGTTCGGCGGCACCAGCCGGGACAGCATCTATCATCGCAGCTGGATGAAGAACCAGGGCTTGCCGGATGACCTGTTTGACGGCCGTCCGGTCATCGGCATCTGCAATACATGGTCGCAATTGACCCCCTGCAACGCCCATTTGCGCGACCTTGCCGAGCGCGTCAAACACGGCATCTACGAAGCGGGCGGCTTCCCGGTCGAATTTCCGGTTTTCTCCACCGGCGAGAGCACCTTGCGGCCAACGGCCATGATGTTCCGGAATCTGGCGAGCATGGATGTAGAGGAAGCCATTCGCGCAACGCCGCTGGATGGTGTTGTTCTGCTTGTCGGATGTGACAAGACAACGCCGTCACTGCTCATGGGGGCCGCGTCCGTCAACCTGCCGGCAATCGTCGTCTCTGGCGGACCGATGCTCAATGGTTGGTTTCAGGGTGAACGGGTCGGCTCGGGCACGCATCTGTGGAAGTTTTCCGAAGCCGTCAAGGCAGGCGAGATGACACGGGAGGAGTTTCTGGAAGCCGAAGTGTCGATGAGCCGCTCACCCGGCAGCTGCAACACGATGGGCACTGCGTCGACCATGGCATCGATGGCGGAAGCTCTCGGAATTGCGCTTTCCGGCAATGCCGCCATTCCCGCCGTCGACAGCCGGCGTCGCGTGATGGCGCATCTGAGCGGCCGGCGGATCGTTCAGATGGTCAAGGACGATCTGAAGCCATCGGACATCCTCACGAGAGACGCCTTTGAAAACGCAATCCGGACCAACGGAGCAATCGGCGGATCGACCAACGCCGTCATCCACCTGCTGGCCATTGCCGGACGCGTCGGACTTGATCTCACGCTTGACGACTGGGACCGGCTCGGTCGCGACATCCCGACGATTGTCGACCTGATGCCCTCCGGCAAATACCTGATGGAAGAGTTCTTTTATGCAGGCGGGCTGCCTGTCGTGATCAGGCGTCTTGGAGAAGCCGGACTGCTCCACAAAGACGCCATCACGGCTTCCGGCGAAACCATCTGGGACGAGGTCAGGACGGTTAATAACTGGAACGAGGAGGTGATCCTGCCAGTCGGAAAGGCATTGACCGACCAGGGCGGGATCGCCGTACTGAAGGGCAACCTGTCACCGAACGGTGCGGTTCTGAAACCCTCGGCCGCTTCGCCGCACCTTTTGAAGCATCGCGGCCGCGCCGTCGTTTTCGAAGATATCGACGACTACAAGCTCAAGATCAACGATGAGGATCTCGACATAGACGAGACGTGTATCATGGTGCTCAAGAATTGCGGACCCAAGGGCTATCCGGGACTGTCGGAAGTCGGCAACATGGGCCTGCCGCCGAAAATCCTGCGCAAGGGCATCACGGACATGATCCGCATTTCCGATGCCAGAATGTCAGGCACGGCCTATGGAACGGTCGTATTGCACACGGCACCGGAAGCCGCGGCTGGCGGGCCTCTGGCGGTCGTGCGCTCCGGCGATTTCATCGAACTGGATGTGCCGAACCGATCATTACACTTGGAAGTCTCCGACGAGGAACTGCAAAGACGGCTGGATGCCTGGGAGCCCAGCCATGCTGTCCCGGAAAGCGGATATGCCCGCCTCTTTCACGACCATGTTCAGGGCGCGGACACGGGCGCGGATTTCGACTTTCTGATAGGCTGTCGAGGCTCCGCCGTCCCGAAGGATTCTCACTGATGACTGAAAAACTGGCGCTGGTTGGCATCGGCAAGATTGCACGTGACCAGCACATTCCTGCAATATCCGCCAACCCGGACTGGTCGCTCGAAGCCACTGTCAGCCGTCATGCTTCGGTCGACGGAATCGCCTCTTACACAGAGCTGCAATCGTTGCTGGACGCGCGGCCGGACATTTCGACAATCTCGCTCGCGATCCCGCCGCAACCGCGGTTTGCCTATGCCGAAGCAGCTCTCAAGGCTGGCAGACATGTCATGCTCGAAAAGCCGCCCGGCCAGAGCCTTGCAGAGTGTTTCGCCCTTGAATCTCTCGCGCGGGAAATGGGCGTGACCATCTTCGCGACCTGGCACTCGCGCTATGCCGACTGCGTGCCGGACCTGAAAACCTGGCTCGCCTCGCGCGACCTGAAACGTCTCCGGATTATCTGGAAAGAGGATGTCCGGCACTGGCACCCAGGGCAGGAATGGATCTGGGAACCGGGCGGCATGGGTGTATTTGATCCCGGAATCAATGCCTTGTCGATCATGACGGAGATCCTGCCCCATCGCGTTCACCTTCGAGAAGCAACGCTGCAATATCCGGAAAACCGGTCAACCCCGATCGCGGCAGACCTCAGGTTTACCGATCCGAAAGGAGCCGACGTGTCCGCTGTCTTCGATTGGCGACAGGAAGGTCCACAGACATGGGACATCGAGGTCGAGACCACGGACGGCAACGCCCGCTTGTCTCTCGGCGGGAGCAGGCTTGAGATCAATGGCGAGCTGATCAGGGAAGGATCGGACAACGAGTATCCGAACCTCTATGCCAGAATGTCCGACCTGGTCCGGACGCGGACCAGCGACATGGACCTCTCCCCGTTCATCCATGTCTGTGATGCCTATTCCCTGGGCCGCAGGGTTGTGATCTCACCCTTCCACTATTGATCACGCGTTCAACGCAACCACCGGCCCTTCTGATGGCTGGAGAGGCTACCGGAAGCGGATTGCGAGACCGGATGTTGATTCCCTAGTGGCGGTTCCGGACACCTGCCGCTAACCTGCCTGCACACATCCGGCAAATGGGTCATTGATGGCACGTCCCCTCCCCTTCACATGCGAAAAACAGCCGACTTCCGGGTCCATCGGCATGGTTGTCACCAATCATCCGCTCGGAAGCGCAGCCGGAACAGAAATGCTCAGTGCTGGTGGCAACGCGATCGATGCCGCGGTTTCCGCATTGCTGACACTGACGGTGGTTGAGCCCATGATGGTCGGCATTGCCGGAGGTGGACTCTCCCACGTGCGTCTTCAGGACGGATCGCACGTCGTCATGGATGCGCTCTCCTGTGCCGCAAAATCTATGCATTCAGGGATCTACGATCCGGTGTCGGAAATCCCGCCGAACCACATGGAAGTCAGGGACAGGCGCAACACCGTCGGCCCTTCGGCCGTCGCCGTTCCCGGAAATCTGGCAGGCTGGTGCCGCCTCCATGAAGCATACGGCAAACTGCCTTTCGCCGATCTCGTGGAACCTGCCATTCGCGCCGCCAGCCGTGGCTTTCTGGCAACCCATTATCTCAGCGGCGCAGTCAACGAGTTCAGGGAAGATCTCGGCAAAGATCCCGAATCCGCAAAGGTCCTGATGCCCGAAGGACGACCGCCACGGTTCGGCGATCGGATCTTCATGCATGACTATGCCGACAGCCTTCGCCTCATCGCGAAGGAAGGAGCCGCTGCGCTTCACGGAGGTGCGCTTGGCACTGCACTGGCCGACCGCCTGGCAACCGGCGGGCCGGACTACGGGTGGGTGACGCTGGACGACCTGAGAAGCTACAGACCTATCGTGCGTGACGTCATCGTCGGGACCTACCGCGGTTATGAGATCATTGGCCCGCCGCCGCCGGCCTCGTCGGGAGTCCACATCGTCCAGATGCTGAACATTCTGGAAGCCCACGATATCGCCGGCCTTGGTTTCGGAAGCCTGGAGGCTCTGGATCTTTTGGCACACACGATCGCGCTCGCCTTCGAGGACAGGAGGGCTGCCTCCGGCGATCCGGACTTTGTCGATGTCCCAGTCGCCCGCCTCACGTCAAAGGACTATGCCGCCGACTGCCGCAAACGCCTGGGACCGGGCTTGCCCTTCGCGCCACAGACCGAAAGCGCCGACACGACACATGTCACCGTTGCCGACAGCGACGGCAACATCGTCACCGCGACGCACACGATCAACGGCTTGTTCGGGGCACGCATCATGGTGCCGGGAACCGGGATCATCCCCAATAACTACATGATGAACTACGATCCTCATCCGGGTCGGGCGCTGTCCATCGAACCCGGAAAACGTGTACCAACCTCCATGGCGCCGATGATTGTCAGCAAGAACGGCGACCCGCGTTTTGCACTCGGTCTTCCCGGCGGCCTTAGAATTTTCCCGTCCGCAATGCAGGCGATCGTCAACCTGATCGATCATCGCATGAGCCTGCAGGAAGCCGTCGAGGCTCCACGCATCTGGACGCAGGGACAGGAAGTCGAGATCGAAAAGCCCTTTGCACCGGCGGCCGAACCACTCGCAAAGGCGGGGCACGAAGTGAAAGTGGTTCCGCATATTGGCGGCGGCATGAATGCCATCAGCTTTGGGGAAGACCGGCTAACCGGAGCCGCTTGCTGGCGCGCAGACGGAACGGCCATGGGTATCGGCGGCGGTCTAGCCCGTCCTGGCGTCCGTTTCTGGCCGGACAGGGCTCCCGACGACGACAGCGCGGCCAAAAACGGGGACGAAACAAACCATTGACCCAACTTGTCATTCTGGACCCGGTTTCCGAAGATCGTTTAATACGCTTTGCCGGCTATCTACCGCATGGCTGGAACCTGAAAAATGCGGCGTCGCGCTCACCCGAAGACCAGCTTGCAGCGCTCGCCGGAGCGGAATTCGCCATCACTGCGGACGTGCCCGTGTCGGCGGACATGATGGCGGTTCCCGGAATTCGCGCCATCCACAAATGGGGCGTTGGCTATGACAATATCGACTGCGCTGCGGCGAGAAACCACGGTATACGGGTTTTCCGCACCACGGGTTCCAACGCGGTCTCCGTTGCAGAATCGGCGCTTGGCTTGATCCTGGCCCTCAACAGAAATCTGATACGCGGGCACGCAGCCGTACTGGAGGGGCGCTGGCCGAAATCCGAACTCGGCGCAACCTCCATGCGCCTTTCCGGCAAGACGGTCGGAATTGTCGGGCTCGGCTATGTCGGCAAGGCACTGGCGCGTCTGCTCGGCGGTTTCGGCTGCGAAATCCTCTACACCGGACGCACGCGCCAGGACACGGAAACTGAAACGACGCTTGGCGTCCGGTATGCGTCACTGGAAGAGCTTCTAAGCAGCGCGGACGTGGTGACGCTCAACTGTTCGCTCAACGACGATACACGCGCGATGATCAACGCACGCACGCTCGCCCTGATGAAACGCGGTGCGTTGCTGGTGAATGTCGCGCGCGGAGGAATTGTGGTGGAGGCGGACCTTGCGGACGCATTGAAATCCGGCCATCTGCGCGGTGCAGCCAGCGATGTCTATATGGAAGAACCGGTTGCGCCCGACAACCCGCTCATCGGACTGGAAACGGCGGTCAACACGCCGCATATCGCGGCTGTTTCCGCCGACACGTTCGAACCGAGCGTGACAAGAATGATCAGCAACTTGCAGGCGCTCCAAGAAGGCCGGGAACCACCGGAAAGAGATGTCGTGGTATGAGCACGCGGCAAGCGACCGCAACGCGAGACAGACGCCCGCCGGTTTCACCAGCGGTCAACACGAATGGCGCGGTTCCGGTTCACCGGACAGGAGATGGAAGCTCGTGACCTCACCGCCCGCAACCGTCAGCCTGTAGGATTTGCCTCCGTCACCCAGAGACCAACGTCCCGACGCCTCCGCCGTGTAGCCATCGCAGCTTTCGGCCAGGAACACGACGGTCAGCCGCCCGATCAACCGGCCGCCTCGGTCCGCACCGTCAATCTGCTCGAACCGGTAAGTCTCCAGCAAAGACTGAAAGAAAATTCCATGCCTGTTCGAACTGACGGAATAGAACGCGCCGTCATTTCCGATCGCCAGAATTTCCACCGACTTTGCATAGGCGGGAACATCTGATTTTTTCCAGGCTCTGGCCAAAGACACGGACGATGTCAGGAACAGCACCGCAAAGGCGCACGCAAGAAAACCTGATCGTTGAACTCGCCACGCCGGTGTTGACACCCCCGTCCGCTTTCCGCGCCATTGAATTGCCTCCGCGCCTGCCCGCGTGGCGGGGCGCGGCAGCGTTAGGCAAGTCCGGTTTGCGGACGATTTCGAGCCCACGGGATCGAACATCATTGTCATGGCGATGTGAGAGGCTTGCTGATTTCAGGAAAGAAAAATGCAGTCAGCATTGTGGGTTGAAGCAATGCTGACTGCAGGTGTCTCGGCGCAGAGTGTGTTAGGTAGCCGAGCGATATGTCCGTTTCCGATTAGGGGACGACGGTTCCATGCTTGTTGTCCACCACCAGCTCTTCATGCATCCCGGGCAGTAAATGCCCGCGCTCAAATCACTGATGCGTTCACGTCAAGGCAATGGTGTCTGAGCAACACCCAATTAATACAAACTTTCGGCAATGAAGTGTTATGCAGAAACCGAAGGCATTTCTGTTTCACCTTTGCTTCCTCTACACTGCAAAAACGAAGATCCGGACCGAGATATGCGCAATTAGCGCAACAGATCATCGAAGCCTCGGCAGT
>JGI12316J15309_10020662_pt1 | contig 18600 bp, 16 predicted proteins | sample MarCyaLeptolynsp_FD_15309 | JGI IMG/M metagenome (IMG submission 15309) | reverse complement strand
ACCCTCGCAGCGTGCAGAAAGACCCGAATGTCATTCGGGCCTATCTGGGTACCAAGGGCACACACCAGGTGACGGAATCCCTCGACACCTGACAAGAGACTGCAACACGAAACGGGAGACGATGACATGAGATATCTATCGACGACGGCACTGGCGACCGCCGCTGCCTTTTCCGCTTTGGCACTGGTTGGGGTGCCGGCCGGCGTTTCAGCCGAGACACTGAAGATCGGCATGGCGACCGGCCAGACCGGCGGCCTCGCCCCCTACGATGTCCCGGCCATGGAAGGCTTCCGCATTGCAGTCGACGAGATCAACGAAAAGGGCGGCATCAACGGATCGATCAAAATCGAGATTATCTCCAAGGACACACGGTCGGATCCCGCGCAAACGTCGATTGCGACACAGGAACTGATCGATGCCGGTGTCCATGTTCTGGTCACGCCATCGGATGCCGACCCGTCGTTTGCTGCCGCGCCTCTGGCGACGGAAGCAAAGATTCCGGCCTTCTCGCCGGGTGCCTCGTCGCCAACCCTGCCGTTGATGGGCGGCGATTACATGTTCGCCAACTTCCCCGGCGATAACGTCCAGGCAACCGTGTCGGCCGAATGGGCCTACGGGCAAGGCAAACGCAACGCCTACATCCTGTATTCGCCGGATTCGCAATACACCACCCTGCCCCTCTATTTCGCGGACGTGTTCAAGGCGCTTGGCGGAACGGTTGCGGGCCAGGGCACCTATGTGCTCGGTCAGCAGGATTTCTCGGCCGAAGTCACCAAGATCAAGGCGATGGATCCGCCCGTCGATGTGGTCATGACGGCTGCCTACGAGCCTGATTTCCCGGCTTTCATCCGGCAATTGCGGTCGGCCGGCGTGACGGCACAGGTCGTCGGCAGTGACGGCATCGATTCTCCGACGACCTTCTCGCTCGGCGACGCTGCCGAAGGTGTTGTGTTCACGACGGCTGGCCATGCCCTGCCCGGAAGCGCTTTGGAAGCCTTCAACGCAAAGTTCGAAAAGGTCTATGGCCGCCCGGCGGATACGATCTTCGCTGCCATCGGATATGATCTGATGAAGGTGATCGAAGCCGGAGTGATGGGTGCCGGCGGGGTCGACAGCCAGAAAATTCGTGACGCTGTGGCCAACCTGGAGAACGTTCAGGGGGTGACCAGTGCGATCACCTACAAAGGCACGTCCGGCATGCCGGTTCGTCAGGTCACGCTGATCAAGGTCAAGGGCGGCGGCCGTGAACTGGTCGGGCAGCCTTCTCCGACGGCAAGCCTCGTCCCTGCTCCGAGAATGCAATAGCACCACTTGGGAACGGGGTATCCATCCCGTTCCCCCACCTGATGCGGACGACCTGTCTTCGTCCGTGTTCCTTTTGAATTCGGGGGCCTTGCCAGCATGACGCTTCTTGAAGTTGACGGTCTGCAGGTGCGTTATGGCGCGGTAGAGGCCGTGCGCGGCATTGATCTTGTCGTCGAGGAGGGCGAAGTCGTCGCCCTCCTCGGCGCCAATGGGGCGGGCAAGTCGTCGACGCTCAACGCGGTCGTTGGGCTGGTGCCGAAACATTCCGGTTCGATCCGCTTTGCGGGCGACGATATCGGCAATCTGGCGACGGAATTTCTGGTTCGGCTCGGAATCACGCTGACACCGGAAGGCCGGCGTGTCTTCGGCGCCCTGACGGTGGAGGAAAACCTGACCCTTGGCGGATTGCCGCTGGGAAAGGCGCATGCCGAGCGCCGTGCAAACCTGGACCGCATGTTCGACCTGTTCCCGATCCTGGCAGAAAGACGAAACCAGCTTTCCGGAACCTTGTCCGGCGGACAGCAGCAAATGCTGGCGATCGCCAGGTCCCTCATGATGTCCCCAAAACTCCTCCTCCTGGATGAGCCGTCGCTTGGACTGGCCCCGAAAATCGTTGAAACGATCTTTGAAACCATCGCCGATCTGCGGTCGGCGGGGATTACCGTTTTGCTGGTTGAGCAGAATGTTGCCATGTCATTGGAAGTGGTCGACCGCGGCTACGTCATGGCAGCGGGTGCGATTGCGACCAGCGGGACGGCGGCGGAACTGAATTCCTCAAATCTTGTCGAACAGGCCTATCTCGGCCACGAATAGAAAGAACATACGCCCGTGGACGTCTTCATCCAGCAAACAATCAACGCGATTTCGCTCGGCGGTACATACGCCCTGCTCGCGCTCGGATTGGCGATTATCTTTTCGATCATGGGCATGATCAACTTCGCCCATGGCGAACTGATGACGATCACCGGTTATTCCCTGATGTATGCCGGTCTGTCCGGCTTCCCCTTTGTCATTGCTGCGCCATTGGCGATCATGGTCGCGATTCTTGCTGCCATTCTTATGGAACGGATCGCATTTCGCCCGGTGCGCGGCGGGTCGCCCGCGGCGATGCTCGTGACCAGCTTTGCGGTTGCGGTCATTCTTCAGACATTGTTCCAGAACCTGATCGCGACACGGTCGCGGCCGGTCATCCTGCCCGATATCCTCGCCGAGTCGATCCGGTTCGGGGATCTCTCGATCGGGGTCAATCAGATCCTGTCGATTTCATTGACCCTGTCGATCCTCGTTGCCCTGAACCTGTTTTTGAAACGAACCACGCTGGGCATTGCGATGCGTGCCGCGGCGGAGGATTTTTCGGTCGCGCGTTTGATGGGGGTGCGCGCCAACGCGGTGATCGCGGGTGCCTTTGCAATATCGGGTGCGCTGGCCGGAGCGGCTGGCGTGCTCTGGGTTGCCCAACGCGCTTCGGTTGACCCGTTGATGGGGTTTGTTCCGGTTCTGAAGGCTTTCATCGCTTCCATTCTCGGAGGCCTCGGCAGCCTGACCGGCGCCGTGATCGGCGGTTTTGCGCTCGGGTTCATCGAGATCTATCTCGCCGCCTACCTGCCTGAACATCTGCAGCCGTTTCGTGAAGCCATGGCGCTCGGCCTCGTTATCCTGCTTCTGCTCTGGCGGCCGAACGGCCTCGTGCCCGCCTTCAATATCGGACGGGAGAAGGTTTGAGCGGGCCTGGTCCCGGAGCAATCTCCCTTCGGACGCGCACGTCAAGGGCATTGTGCAGAGGTTTTGGGATCGGCGTTATTTCTTGATCTGCTTGTAAAGGAACACGAGGAGGATTGCGCCGAGGGTTGCGACAACGAGTTGATCGAGGAAACCGCCGGCAAGCTGCAGGTTGAGGACCCGGGCGATGTATCCACCGACAACCGACCCGACCATGCCGATGATGATGTTGGTGAGCAGCCCGTGGTCGGACTTTGTGACTTTTTCCGCGATGTAACCGGCAAGCCCGCCGATGACGATCCAGACGATGAAACTCATTGTTCCCCGCTCCGTGCCTTCCAATCAGGTGTAGATGGGCAATCCCGCGCCGGTTTCAATATTTACCACCAGTGACCGTCAGATATGGATTGCCCTGTCATAGGCGTCCAGAACGCTTTCGTGCATCATTTCCGAAAGGGTCGGATGCGGGAAAACCGTGTGCATCAGGTCCTCTTCGGTCGTTTCAAGGGTCATTGCCACGACATAGCCCTGGATGAGTTCGGTTACTTCGGCGCCGATCATGTGGGCGCCAAGCAACTGCCCCGTCTGTTCGTCGAAAATCGTCTTGACCAGACCATCCGGCTCCCCGAGCGCGACGGCCTTGCCGTTGCCCATGAACGGGAACCGGCCGACCTTGACGTTGAAACCGGCCTCCCTGGCCTTGTCCTCGGTCAACCCGACTGAAGCAATCTGAGGATGACAATATGTGCAGCCGGGAATCTTCGCCTTGTCCATGGGATGCACATCGTTCCCGGCGATTTTTTCCACGCAGATCACGCCCTCGTGCTCTGCCTTGTGTGCCAGCATCGGTGGTCCGGCGACATCTCCTATCGCATAAATTCCGGCAATGTTCGTCCGTCCAAAACCATCTGTGACGATTGTCCCGCGCTCGGTCTTGACGCCAAGGTCTTCCAGGCCGAACCCTTCGATATTGCCGACAACACCGACGGCGGAGATGATCTGGTCCACCTTGATGGTTTGGGATTTACCGTCATTCGTCTCGACCGTCGCGGAAACGGAGCCCGCCGCCTTTTCAGCCTTCGTCACCTTTGCGCCGGTGAGGATCTTTATTCCGGCCTTTTCGAACCGCTTGCGCGCCAGGGCGGCGATTTCCGCATCCTCGACCGGCAGGATCTGGGGAAGCAACTCAACAACCGTCACTTCCGCGCCCATGGTCCGATAGAAGGATGCGAATTCAATTCCGATGGCGCCTGAGCCGACAACCAGCAGCGATTTGGGAAATTCCTTCGGAACCATCGCCTCGAAATATGTCCAGATGTGAGACCCGTCAGGTTCGAGCCCGGGCAGCGTCCGCGGCCGGGCGCCTGTCGCAACAATGATGTGCTTTGCCTGATAGGTGCCCTCGCCTTTTGTGCCCTTGGGCGCCGGATTGGCGGGTTCGACAATCGGCTTTTGTGATTTGGATACGACGATTACACCGGGTTTCGAGATTTTCGCTTCGCCCCAGATCACGTCGACCTTGTTCTTCTTGAGCAGAAACCCGACACCACCGGTCAGTTTTCCGGAAACGCCGCGAGAGCGCTTGACCACGGCTGCAGGGTCGAACCGCACATTGTCTGCCGCCAGTCCGTAGTCAGCGGCGTGTTGCATATTGTGATAGATTTCTGCCGAACGCAGCAGCGCCTTTGTCGGGATACAGCCCCAGTTCAGGCAGATGCCGCCGAGATGTTCGCGCTCGACGATTGCCGTTTTCAGTCCCAACTGAGCCGCCCGGATGGCCGTGACGTATCCTCCCGGACCGGCCCCAATAACAACAACATCATAAGCGGGATTCGCCATCTACAATCCTCCGGACAGGGCTTGGTTGTCAGAAATGTCTGATAACAAGCTTTTGTTTGCTTGTCAGGCAGGCAAATGCGTTAGGCTGCGCTTCTTGTTCCCACCGCCGGACTTTTCAAGCAAATGACAAAACTCGTTTCCCTGCTCCTTCTGGCATTTGCGCAGGTCCTGGTTCTGTCGCTGTGGTTTTCGGCCACTGCCGTTGCGCCGCAGATTGCCGCGGAATTCAATCTGTCGACCCTGCAACAGGGCGCATTGACCAGTGCGGTGATCGCCGGTTTTGTCGTTGGCTGCCTGGTGAGCGCGGTTCTCAACCTTGCCGACAATCTGGAACCGAGGAAGTTCTTCCTGGTCTGCGCGCTGATCGGTGCCGGCGCGAACATGGCCTTCCTGGCAGTGGATGCAGGGTCGGCTGTTGCGATCCTGCTGAGGTTTCTGACCGGAGCGGTGATGGCAGGCGTTTATCCGATCGGCATGAAGATGGCTGTCTCCTGGGCCAAGGGCGACGCCGGACTGCTCGTCGGTTTCCTCGTCGCCGCACTTACGGTCGGAAGCGCTACGCCGTATATATTCGCCTGGACCGGCGGCACGGACTGGCAGGTTGTTCTGATTTACGGGTCAATCGCGGCCATCCTTGGCGGACTGCTGATGATGCTGGTCAAGATTGGCCCGAATTTCCGCAAATCGGGCAAGTTCGACGCACGCAAGGTGCTTGCGACCTGGACAAATCCGTCGATCCGTCTGGCGAATTTCGGCTATTACGGTCATATGTGGGAACTCTATGCCGTATGGGCCGGAGTGACCTTCTATCTTACGGCCAACTTCCAGAACAACGGTCTCAACGACGCAATTGCAACGGGACGATTGTGGGGCTTTTTGGCGATCTCCTCCGGGTTCTTTGGCGCACTCCTGGGCGGCTTGCTGGCCGATCGGATCGGGCGCACGGCTCTGACCATTGGATCTCTGGTGATCAGCGGGGCCTGCTGCCTTCTCGCCGGCCCGCTTTTCGGTGCCGAGCCAATGATCGTGGTGGCGCTGGCCTTTGTGTGGTGCATCGCCGTTATTGCAGATTCGGCACAATTCTCGACCAGCATCGCCGAATTATCCGAACCCGAAGATCAGGGCACAATGCTAACGACCCAGAATGCGGTCGGGTTCGCCATTGCGCTGATATCGGTTCAGTTGCTGCCCCTTTGGGTCGCGACCGTCGGCTGGGAATGGGCGTTCACCCCGCTTGTTGCGGGACCGGTTTTCGGCGCGCTGGCCATGTGGCGACTGCGCGGCCGTCCCGAAGCGGCGCGTCTTGCGGGCGGGCGCCGTTAGTGCCGTTCAGACGGAAATTCCGAACGGCGGAGTTTTAGACAAGCATTCCGAGCGGATTTTCGATCAGGGACTGGAACGCACCGAGCAATTCCGCGCCAAGCGCACCATCGACCACCCGATGATCGCAGGACAGCGTCACCGACATGATCGTCGCCGCAACGACCTCGTCGCCCTTGACAACAGGCCGTTTCTGGCCGGCCCCGATCGCCAGAATGGTTCCGTGCGGCGGGTTGATGACGGCACTGAAATCCTTGATGCCGTACATGCCCAGATTGGAGATGGCTGTTGTGCCGCCCTGATATTCCTGTGGCGCCAGTTTTTTCTCGCGCGCCCGTTTCGCCAGATCCTTCATTTCATTGGCGATTACGGAAAGCGTCTTGGTCTCGGCCTGACGGACGATTGGCGTGAACAAACCGTCCGGCACGGCAACCGCAACACCGACATCGGAATGTTTGTGCATCAGCCGACCGGATTCAGTCCAAGTCGCGTTGGCGGCTGGGACTGCGCGCAACGCCAATGCCATTGCCTTGATGACGAAGTCGTTGACGGAGATCTTGAAAGCGGGTTTGCCATCGGCATCGACCGGCGCGGACTTGTTGATCTGGCTGCGCAGCGCCAGGAGGGCGTCCAGTTCACAATCGAGCGTCAGATAAAAATGGGGAACGGTCTGTTTTGATTCCGTCAGGCGTTTGGCGATGATCTTGCGCATGCCGTCATGCGGTTTTTCGTCATACGACGCCGGATCATAGAGCGCCCTGATCTGATCATCGCCAAGCCCGGATGCAAGTGCGGCCGACGTCGGCGCGGCAACTGTCTGCGCGGCCCCGACGGCCTCCGGCGCCGGGGTTGCTTTGGCGGAACCGGCGGATATGGCCTCTTCGATGTCGCGTTTGACGATGCGCCCGCGCGGCCCGCTTCCCGTAACCTTGCCGAGATCGAGTCCATTGTCGCGGGCCAATCTCTTGGCGAGCGGTGAGGCGAAAATCCGTGCCTGTCCATTCAAGGTCGCTGGAACGGCCGCTTGAACCGGGACCCCTTGCGCCGATGGACCCGTTGGCGCCGCGGGGGTGTCGGGTACGACTGCTTCCTCGATCGGTGTCGGAGCAGTGATTTCGATTGCGCCGGCCTCCTCACCTTCCTCAAGCAGGACCGCGATCACCTCATTGACCTTCACACCGGTTGCGCCGTCGCTTACCAGGATCTTGCCGACCACGCCCTCGTCGACGGCCTCGACCTCCATGGTCGCCTTGTCGGTCTCGATCTCCGCCAGGATATCTCCCGAGGAAACCGTATCGCCCTCCTTAACGAGCCATTTCGCGAGGTTGCCCTCCTCCATGGTCGGTGACAGGGCCGGCATCAGGATATTGATAGGCATGGGTGCAGTCCTCAGAATAACGAATGCGGGGCGGGTTCAGGACCGATAGGTCACGGCCTTGACCGCGTCGATCACTTCCGCCACCGATGGCAGGGCCAGCTTTTCAAGGTTTGCCGCATAGGGCATCGGCACATCCTTTCCGGTCACACGCACAACAGGCGCGTCGAGATAGTCGAAAGCCTCGTTCATGACCCGGTAGGCCAATTCGGAGGAAATCGAGCATTGCGGCCAGCCTTCTTCCACGGTCACGCAGCAACCGGTCTTCATCACAGAGCGCACGACGGTGTCGCTGTCGAGCGGGCGCAACGTTCGCAGGTCGATCACCTCTGCCGATATGCCCGCCGCCGCCAGTTCCTCGGCTGCCGTCAGCGCATAGGTCATGCCAATTCCGAAGGACACGATGGTTACATCATCTCCTGTGCGCGCCACCTTGGCGACGCCGATCGGAAGGACAAGATCATCGACGACCGGAACTTCGAAAGACTGTCCGTACAGGATCTCGTTTTCCAGGAAGATGACAGGGTTCGGGTCGCGGATTGCCGCTTTCAGGAGGCCCTTGGCGTCGGCTGCGGCATGGGGTTGCACGACCTTGAGACCGGGCACACTCGAATACCAGGCCGAATAATCCTGACTGTGTTGGGCGCCTACCCGTGCAGCGGCTCCATTCGGCCCGCGAAATACGATTGACGCTCCCATCTGGCCACCGGACATGTAAAGCGTCTTTGCAGCCGAATTGATGATCTGGTCCATGGCCTGCATGGCGAAGTTGAATGTCATGAATTCGACGATCGGTTTCAAACCGGCCATAGCCGCGCCGACGCCCATTCCGGTAAAGCCGTGCTCGGTTATCGGCGTGTCGATCACACGATCCTTGCCGAATTCCTGCAGGAGGCCCTGGGTAATCTTGTAGGCGCCCTGGTATTCGGCGACTTCCTCGCCCATGACAAAAACGTCCGCATCGGCGCGCATCTCCTCCGCCATGGCATCGCGCAAGGCCTCGCGAACCGTCATTTGTGTGGTTTCCGTCCCCGCAGGGAAGTCTGGTTCGACCTCCGAGGCAGCCATTGGGGCGGCCAGCGGGGCGGCCGCCACCGGTTCCGCCGTTTCCGGTTGGGCAACAGGTTCAGCCGGCGGACTGGGCGTCTGAATCGGGGCGGAAGCGTCCTCGTCCTCGCCCAGGATTACGGCTATCGGCGTGTTCACCTTGACGGCATCCGTCCCCTCGGGAATCAATATTTTGCCCAGCTTGCCCTCGTCGACGGCTTCGACCTCCATGGTCGCCTTGTCCGTTTCGATTTCGGCTATGACATCACCGGATGCGATATCGTCGCCCTCGGCGACAAGCCACTTTGCAAGTTTGCCTTCTTCCATCGTGGGAGAAAGGGCGGGCATCAAAATTTCTACCGGCATGATTTATCCTCGTTTCCCACTTTGCTCAGGCGCGCACTACATCGGTCCACAGTTCCGACGGATCCGGTTCCGGATCGGTTTGGGCGAATTCCGCGGCTTCATTGACTTCGGCTCGGATGGCCTTGTCGATTGCTTTGAGATCGTCCTCGCTCGCCCACTTGTTGGCGACCAGCCGCTGGCGGACCTGTTCGATGGGATCATGCTCGGCCCGCATCTTCTGGACCTCTTCCTTGGTCCGGTATTTCGCCGGATCGGACATGGAATGCCCGCGATAGCGATAGGTCAGCATTTCCAGAATGTAAGGCCCCTTGCCCTGCCGGCAGAGCGCGACCGCACGTTCGCCGGCGGCGTTGACGGCGCGTACATCCATTCCGTCCACCTGCTCGCCGGGTATATCGAACGACGCGCCACGCTGCGACAGGTCTGTCGTCGATGAGGCTCGTTCAATGCTCGTGCCCATGCCGTATCTGTTGTTTTCAATGATGTAGACAACCGGCAGGTTCCAGAGTTTGGCCAGGTTAAAACTCTCGTAGACCTGTCCCTGGTTCGACGCACCGTCGCCAAAGTAGGTCAGGGAGACATTGTCGTTCTTGCGGTAGCGATTGGCGAAAGCGAGCCCGGTGCCAAGCGAAACCTGGGCGCCAACGATCCCGTGGCCGCCATAGAAGTTCTTCTCCTTGGAAAACATGTGCATGGAGCCGCCCTTGCCTTTGGAATACCCGCCGCGTCGGCCGGTCAGTTCCGCCAGGACACCCTTGGATTCCATGCCACAGGCCAGCATGTGGCCGTGATCGCGATAGCCGGTTATGACCTGATCGCCTTCTTTCAAAGCCATCTGCATGCCGGTAACGACGGCTTCCTGACCGATATAGAGATGGCAAAACCCGCCGATCAGGCCCATGCCGTACATCTGTCCGGATTTTTCCTCAAATCGGCGGATCAAAAGCATGTCGCGATAGGCCTGCAGATCCTGCTCGCGGGTAAAATCGGTGATTTTGGGTGCGGCGCCATTGGCAGCCTTTGATGATGGTTTCTTGCGCGGTGTGGACTTGCGTGTCGTTTTCGCGGCGGTCGCCATTAATTGCTGCTCCTTGATGGCCTGTCGGGTCACTCAATCATTTTATACGGAGAGGAAAGCGATTGGGAAGTCAATCAACGATATTGGGAAATGCGCTGCGGGTTTGTGACGCTGCCGCAAAACACCGTTTCCGAAAAAACGGCATTCAAACGGTGCGTGCAAGATTCCGAAGACGATCAGTTTCTGTAGATCAGGACTTCATTCGGATGCGCAACGTGGAGGATCATCCGCGCCTGCTCGTCAATCATATCCGGATCGAGACTTTCCGGACGCAGCAGGGTCACGCGTTTTTCGAGAACCTCACGCTTGTCGCGCAGTTCTTCGAGGACCGCAGCCAGATTTTCCGCACGGGTCTGCAGTCGGGCCTCCGCGATCAGGCCGTATTCACCATGGAATGCGTGAAATCCGAAATAGGATAGAACCGCAATCGTGATAATCGGGAGCACAAAATGACGGAGACCAATTGCCGGACGGTGACGTGTCGCCATGGATACGCGGGACTCAACATGAGGGAACTGACTTGTCCGAAACCTAGGTCATTCACCTTAATGGGCGGTTGAGAATCCTGCTTAACAAAACCTTGTCAGGCGGAAATCGGTCATCGATCCAATTTCATCATTCGTGAAATCGCATCGTTTGTGCGCTGGACCTGGGGATCGAGGATGATAGGTTGAGGGCCTTGTCTTCAAATCGGTCCGTCAAGGAAAGCAGCACAGATAGATGGATGGAATTCGCGATGCGGTCGCGGTCGTAACCGGTGCCGCGCAGGGAAACGGGCTGGCCATTGCACGGGGCCTTGCCCGGCACGGGGCTCGCGTTGCCCTTTGTGATGTAAAATACGACCGGGTGCGCCAGGCCGTCGATGATCTGAATAGTGAGGGAAATGTCACCCACGCTTATTCCGTCGACGTGGCAAACCCGGCTGCGTGCCAAACGCTCTCGACATCGGTCCATGAGGATCTGGGCGCGGCGTCAATTCTGATCAACAATGCCGGCATCATTCGGCGCAGCCCCCCGGACGATCCAGAATTCGAACGGGCGTGGGACACCGTCATGCGCGTGAACGCCGATGGGCCGATGCACATGGTGCGGGCCTTTCTCGGACAATTGCGCGAAACCCGCGGCAGAGTGGTCAACGTTGCATCAATCATGGCTGTATCCGCCGGCCCCGGATTGTCGGCCTATGCGGCCTCGAAAGGCGCCCTTTTGCAGATGACGCGTGCCCTCGCCCAAGATCTGGCCGGCGACGGTATTCGGGTTAACGCCATCGCACCGGGAATAATCGAAACGCCGATGACCGAGGTTACAAGAAGCAATCCCGATGCACTCGGTCGCTTCATGACGCACACGCCGCTCCGGCGCCCGGGCAAGCCGGAAGAACTGGTCGGACCAGTCCTGTTCCTGGCTTCCGAAATGTCGACCTATGTGACCGGCGCATTGCTGCCGGTCGATGGCGGCTATCTCAGCGCATGAATTCGTTCAATCCAATCGGTGGAGACCCCATGAAAACTGTAACATGCGATGTGCTGGTCGTCGGGTCCGGCGCCGGTGGATTGGCGACGGCGGTGTCGGCAGCGCATCGAAACCTGAATGTCCTGGTCGTCGAAAAGGAACAGGTATTCGGCGGCACGACGGCGCGTTCCGGCGGATGGATGTGGATCCCTGGCAACGCTCCGGCAAAACGGGCCGGCGTCACTGACAGCGCAGAAAGCGCACGAACCTACCTGCAGCACGAGGCCGGCGACCATTTCGACGCGGCGCGGGTCGACGCATTTCTTGAGGCAGGCCCGAAGGCGGTCGATTTCTTCGAACGGGAAACCACGCTCAAATTCGATCTCGGTCCCACGTTTGCCGACTATCACCCGGATGCGCCGGGCGGCATGGATGGCGGACGCTCGATAGTCGCGCAACCCTTTGACGGCCGTGAACTTGGCGATGAGATCAGGCGTCTGCGGCCGCCCCTGTGGGAAATCACCTTTCTGGGCCTGATGATCGGATCGGGGAAGGAACTCCTGCATTTTTTCAACGTGATGCGTTCGCCGGTTTCGGCGTTTTTTGTCGGCAAGCTGCTGTTGAAGTTCCTGCGTGACAAGCTGTTTCACGGACGCGCGATGCGCCTGATGAACGGCAATGCGCTCGTCGGCCGTCTGGCGAAATCCTGTTTCGACAAGGGCGTGCCGATCTGGACCGGTTCACCGGTCAAGAAACTTCTCCAGGATGATGGGGGACAAATAACCGGTGCAATCGTCGATACTCCGAAAGGCCGTGTCGCGGTGCGCGCCGGCAAGGGCGTGGTCCTTGCCGCCGGCGGATTTCCCCAGGACGCTGTCCGGCGCAAGGAGTTGATGCAGCACGCGCCAAGCGGGCACGAACATGTCTCGCCGGCGCCTCCCGGCAACACAGGTGACGGCCTCCGCCTTGGAGAGGCCGTCGGTGCGACTGTGGATACGGCCCTGCCGAACTCCGCGGCCTGGGTCCCGATTTCGCGTCCGCCGAAATCCGACGGTACCTTGGGAACCTTTCCGCATTTTGTCGACCGCTCTAAACCCGGTGTCATAGCCGTCACGCGGTCAGGCAAACGCTTTGTCAACGAAGCCAATTCCTATCATGATTTCTGCCAGGCGATGATGCGGCGGTGCGGTGAGGAAGGCGGCGACCTCGCGGCCTGGTTCGTGACGGATCATCGGGCCTTTCGCAAATACGGACTTGGATATGCGAAACCGGCGCCGGTTCCGTTCGGCGCCCTGATCCGAAACGGATATCTCTTGCGCGGACAGACACCCGCTGACCTTGCCGAACAAATCGGCGCGGACGCGGCCGGACTTGAACAAACGATCTCTCACTACAATCAGCATGCGCGCAACGGCGAGGATCCGGAGTTCGGCCGGGGAACGACAAGCTACAACAGATCGCTTGGCGATCCCGAACACAAACCGAACCCCTGCGTGGCGCCGCTCGAGCGTGGACCGTTTTATGCCGTGCGCGTCTATGTCGGCGATCTCGGCACGTTTGCGGGCGTGCGAACGAACGAATACGCGCAGGTCGTTCGCGAGGACGGAGCCCCCATTCCCGGGCTTTATGCCGCCGGCAACGACGCCGCCAGCATCATGGGCGGCAATTATCCCGGCGGCGGCATAACGCTGGGGCCGGCGATCACCTTCGGCTACATCGCCGCACGTCACATGTCAGGCGCGAACGCCTGACATTATTCTGCGGAAAGATGATGTTTCAGGCCTCAGGTCCTCAGCACGCTGACGCCGGCATACCGGGCGGCCGATCCGAGTTCGTCTTCGATACGCAGAAGCTGATTGTATTTTGCCAGGCGCTCCGAACGTGCCAGCGATCCGGTTTTGATCTGGCCGCAATTGGTTGCCACGGCAAGGTCGGCAATCGTGGTGTCCTCGGTTTCGCCGGATCTGTGCGACATAACGGATGTGTAGGATGCCCGGTGTGCCATCTCCACCGTGTCCAGCGTTTCGGTCAGGGATCCGATCTGATTGACCTTGACCAGGATCGAATTGGCCACACCCTTTTCAATGCCGGTCCGCAGCCGGGCGGAGTTGGTCACAAAAAGATCGTCGCCGACAAGCTGACAGGACGTTCCAACGGCGTCGGTCAGGGCTTTCCATCCGTCCCAATCATCTTCCGACATGCCGTCTTCGATGGAGATAATCGGGAATTTCCCGACAAGGCCCGCCAGATAGTCGGCCATTTCAGCGCCGTCCAGCGTCTTGTTTTCACCGGCGAGAACGTAGGAGCCATCCTTGTAATACTCCGTCGCTGCGCAGTCGAGCGCCAGGTAAATGTCTTCTCCAGGTCGGTATCCTGCGCCCTCAATCGCCTTCATGACAAAGCCGAGTGCTTCGTCGGTGGATGCCAGATTGGGGGCAAAACCGCCTTCGTCGCCGACATTTGTATTGTGGCCGGCGTCCTTCAGAGCCTTGCGCAACGTGTGAAAGACCTCGACCCCCATGCGCAGCCCTTCGGAAAAGGTCTCCGCTCCGACCGGCATGATCATGAATTCCTGAATGTCGATCGGATTGTCCGCGTGGGCTCCGCCATTGACGATGTTCATCATGGGAACCGGCAACGTGCGCGCGTTCGGTCCGCCGAGATAGCGATAAAGCGGGACTTCCAGATAGGATGCCGCGGCGCGCGCGGTCGCCAGCGAAACGCCAAGGATCGCGTTGGCGCCAAGGCGGGCCTTGTTTTCGGTTCCATCCAGATCAATCAGAACCTGGTCTATTCGGGCCTGGTCTTCCGCATCGAAGCCGCTCAGCGTATCGAAAATCTCACCATTCACGGCGTCCAGGGCCTTGGTGACGCCCTTGCCGAGGTAGCGCGTGCCACCGTCGCGCAATTCAACCGCTTCATGGGCCCCGGTTGAAGCACCTGAAGGAACAGCCGCCCGGCCGACGGTTCCATCGTCCAAAACGACATCGACCTCGACGGTCGGGTTGCCTCTGCTATCGAGAATTTCGCGTCCGATGATGTCGACGATTGCGGTCATGAATATTGGCTCCGATTGAGATGGGGCAGGTAATACAACAATGTCGAAGGCTTGCAAGCCCGTTGATGTCTTCCGGAACACCGATAAAATCACCTGCACAGCTTATGGTTAACGGAAGATTCATCGAATGCCCGTCTAAGTGGTTTCGGAGGGATCGTTTATCGCGCGGATTTCAGATGCGTGGAAACGGTGGGGGATCCAACATGGCAGTTCAAGGTAAATCCGACACGCCGGACTTCAAACCGATCGTGGTGCGAGCAATCCTGGTCGCCGTGGTCGTCGCACCAATACTCACCCTGATCAACCAGTGGGAAGGAGTGATCGGCGATGCGCCCCTTTCCTACACAAAGGCCGGGCTGACATTCTTTGTGCCGTTTTTGGTGTCGTTGGTGAGTGCCTTCATGGCACAACGGCCTCCTGCTGTGTCGGCAAAAAGTGATCCCTGTCCGGTGGAAGTCGAGGATGGAAACGACGAGGGTCAGTTGCATCCCGTTTTGAGCGGCAATTTTTCATCCGACGATCGCAACCGGGACCTGATCCAGGACATTACCAGCACCATCGGCGTCGTCCGCGAAAATGCCACGAAGGTAAATACGAGTTCGAAGGCGCGGGCAAAGTTCGCCGATGAACTGGCGCATCTCTCACGCTCGCTGGCCGACGATCTGGCTGGTATTCGTGATGACGCCTTGTCCGGAAAAGACGCGCTTTCCGGACTCAATCATCGTTTGGCGGATATTGCGGAACAGACTTCAGGGTCGCTGGATCGCGCGAGCGGCCGCGCCGAAGCGATTGCAAACGTCAATACCGCGCTTGCGGCGTTTCGCGACAATTTTCAGGAGATCGACCGGACTGCCGAAGCCATTACCGGCATCGCCGACAAAACCCGTCTTCTGGCTCTCAATGCCACGATCGAGGCCGCCAGAGCCGGAGAATCCGGTCGTGGATTCGCGGTTGTTGCCGCCGAGGTGAAGGAACTCGCCGCTTCGGCGAGATCGTCCGTCGAAGGGATCAACGAGTTGGTCGCCGGATTGACGGAGCAGGTTGAGAACGTCCTGTCGGAAATCGACACTCTACGCCAGGACATTGCGGATGGCGTGGCTGAAACCGAGAACTTTCAATCGTTTCAGGCAGATGTTGAAGAGGCTCTCCGGTCGGTATCGGAGAATGTCTGCAACGTGGCGAACAAGGTCGCCGAAGACCTCCCCGCCTACAACGACATTTCTGAAAAACTGGATCAGATCAGCAAGGATTCGACAGCGGCCATTGCCGGTTCACAGCGCAATATGGACCTGACTTCACAGGCCATCGAAAAGATCGGTGAATTGTCTTCCCGGGCTTGACGAAATGCAGAATCGGCTGTGGGACCGGACATTTATCATCTTAAAACTGAGATTTAACAACTGCGTCCAGCTCTTTGAGACTCAAAAGCAAATCTTTCATTTCGCGGAGTGGCACCATATTCGGACCGTCCGATAGGGCAATGTCCGGATTATCGTGTGTTTCGATAAACAGTCCGGCAACGCCGACGGCAATGGCGGCGCGGGAGAGCACCGGTACAAATTCGCGTTGACCGCCCGATGATGTCCCCTGCCCGCCGGGTTGTTGAACGGAATGGGTCGCATCGAAGATTACCGGCGCGCCGAAGCCGGCCATAATCGGCAGTGAGCGCATGTCCGATACGAGAGTGTTATAACCGAAACTTGCGCCGCGTTCGGTTGCGAGCACCTGTGTGTTTCCCGCGCCGGTGACCTTGGCGAGCACGTTCTTCATGTCCCACGGTGCGAGGAACTGGCCTTTCTTGACGTTTACGATACGCCCGGTGTTCGCGGCGGCGACCAAAAGGTCGGTCTGACGGCACAGGTAGGCGGGAATTTGCAGGATATCGACCACCTCCCCCGTCGGCGCGCATTGATACGGCTCGTGCACGTCGGTCAGGACGGCAACATTGTGCTTGTCCCTGATATCCTGAAACACCGACAGGGCTTTCTCCAGTCCGAGACCGCGCGCCGCACCGGCACTCGTGCGATTGGCCTTGTCGAAGGAGGCCTTGAAGACAAATCCGATGCCTGCATCCCGGCAAATGCCGACGAGTGCGTCCGCCATTTCCAGCGCATGGGCGGCGCTTTCCATCTGACAGGGTCCTGCGATCAGACTGAATGGGGCATCGTTGGCAAAGGTCGCGGACGAAGTCTCAACAACTGCATCGGGAGATTTTGTCATGACGGATCCGTTTGGTGCTGTTCGAATATCATTGCGCAGCCGTGGCAGTCACCCGGCGGCACGATGAGCTTGTTGTTGTGGGACTTCGCGTCAACACCGATTTGCTGCAATCGCCTTGCCATGGATTGCAGATCGTCCACAAGGATGCGTACCGCGGCGATGGTCGCCGCGCCAAGGTCGGACCGGTAATCGGATACCCCGAACAAGCGTTCAAAACCGATTGGCGTCAGGATCGAGATCTTGTGCCGTTGTGCATCGATTTCCACACCGAAGCTGGTGGAACGCATATCACGCTCCCCGATGAAGGCCGATAACATGACATGATGGTCGGAGGGTTCGTCGGCAACGATCACGATTCCTGCGAGGTCCTTCGCGCCGTTGTCGTGGCGTTGATAGTCCGGTTTCCAGAAATTCTCCGGGTAATGATGGTCGCAGGTGAAAAACCCTATTTCCGGCAGATGCGGATCGCTGACGAATGTCAGGCTGAATGCGACCTTTTTCTGCGTCCCGTCCGGCAAGGTTGCAACCCGTTCAAAATCAAAGGGATCGTGCACCGTCAGTCCGGATGCGACAAATGTGGTCCGGTCAGCTGCCGCGCCCTCACTGGTCAGAACCAGCATTGCAGCCCCTTCGCCATGTCGTTTATGCCAGTCGCGATTGTAGTGGGCGAAGCTGAAGGCCGTCGACGGAAGGGATTTCGGGAACTTGCTCTCGTCCGCAATCTCGACATATTCCAAAAACATGCCATCGAGTTGAACGAGCTGGTTGGCGGTTCCCCAGGGATGCTCCGCCCGCGGCGTTACACGGAAGCCCAACTCCTGCATTGTCCGGGAGGCATCGGTGAGCGAATCCACCGGCAAAACAATATGATCGATCGAGCGAGCCAAATCTTCCTCCGTCAGATCGCGTTTGCAGTCGGCTGGGCTCTCCCATCGGGACAGGGAATTGCCGTTATGGCACCGGTTTTCAGACCAGCCGGCTGTTTTCGATTGCCGCGCCGATAAATGAGGAGAAAAGCGGATGCGGTTCAAACGGACGCGACTTCAACTCCGGATGATATTGCACACCGATAAACCAGGGGTGATCCGCAAGTTCGATGGTTTCCGGCAAAGTACCGTCCGGGGACATACCGGCAAAAATCAGCCCCGCATCCGTCAATCGCTGACAATAGTCGATATTGACCTCGAACCGATGCCGATGGCGCTCGGAAATTTCCGTGTCGCCATAAATTTCGGCGATCCTGCTGCCGGGTTTGAACCGGGCGGGATAGGCGCCAAGACGCATGGTGCCGCCGAGATCGCCGTCTTCGGCGCGTGTCTCCAGCCGGTTTCCGCGCGTCCACTCGGTGAGAAGTCCGACGATTGGCTCGCTGGAGGGCCCGAATTCGGTCGAGTTGGCTTCTTCGATTCCAACCAGGTTTCGCGCGGCTTCGATCACCGCCATTTGCATGCCGAAACATATACCAAAATAGGGAATGTCGCGTTCACGGGCATATTTGGCTGCCGCCACCTTGCCTTCCGCGCCCCGTTCCCCGAACCCGCCCGGCACCAGAATGCCGTTCACGGGCTCAAGCGCGGAGGCTGGGTCTTCGGCTTCGAAGATCTCCGAATCGATCCATTCGATATTGACTGCAACATTGTTGGCAATTCCGCCGTGCACCAGTGCTTCCATCAGGGATTTGTACGCGTCCTTGAGGTCTGTGTACTTACCGACAACGGCAATGGTGACTTCACCTTCGGGATTGTTCAACCGGTTTGAAATATCCTGCCAGCGGCTGAGATTCGGTGCCGGCGCACCGGTGATGCCGAAGGCCGACAGGAC
>JGI12316J15309_10002153_pt1 | contig 18609 bp, 18 predicted proteins | sample MarCyaLeptolynsp_FD_15309 | JGI IMG/M metagenome (IMG submission 15309) | reverse complement strand
AAGCCATTTCCATGTCCTTTGGATTTGATCGGTTTGCTCCTCCTCGGCGTCGCGAAAGGCTTGAAAATGACCTGCATTTCCGGCGCTTCCGCTCCTTGACGAGAAGCAAGACGCCTCAAACCATTTCAGCCTCATTTATGAGTCCGTAACCTAGCGCAAGCCATTGGCGGTGCAACCGGCATTTGGCGATGCTGCGGGAAATTGGCGCGCCTGTGGTCATTCCGCACCCAAAAGCGACGGATGCAGCAATTTGGCGGCTTGTTTTTATCGGGCCGCAAATTAGATTCCGTTGCGAAATACCGCTGGTTCTTTCAGACAGCGTGCAACGGAACAGGACAGTGAAATGAGCGATGGAATCAAGCAGGCCGTGATCGAGAGCCTGAAACAGATCAAGGGGCCGGACCTTGAAGGTAATATTGTCTCGCTCGGGCTGGTTTCCGATGTGTTCGTTTCCGATGGCCGCGTTGCCTTTTCAATTACTGTCCCGGCGGCGCGGGCGCAGGAGCTCGAACCCTTGCGCCAAGCAGCAGAGAAAGTCGTGAAGGAAGTCGACGGTGTCGAAAATGCCATGGTGGCGCTTACGGCTGAACGGGCGCCCGGAGCAGCGCGCAACACCCCTCCCGCACCCAAACCGGCCCCCCGACCCGCGCAGCGCGCACCAGAAGAACAGGCAGCAGACAAGCCCGGCGTGCCGGGCATCAAGCACATCATCGCCGTCGCTTCGGGCAAGGGCGGGGTAGGCAAATCGACAACAACGGCCAACCTGGCGCTGGGTATGGCAGCAAACGGACTGAAAGTCGGAGTTCTGGACGCTGACATCTATGGTCCATCCGTGCCCCGACTCTTCAATGTCTCGGGCCGTCCCGAAACTGTTTCCGGGCGGGTTTTGAAACCGCTTGAGGGCTACGGCATCAAGGTCATGTCGATGGGGTTCATGGTCGAAGAGGAAACCCCGATGATCTGGCGTGGGCCCATGGTTATCTCGGCTCTGACGCAGATGCTCAGGGAAGTTGCCTGGGGCGACCTTGACGTTCTCGTGGTCGACATGCCCCCCGGCACCGGTGACGCTCAGCTCACGATGGCGCAGCAGGTGCCGCTGGCAGGTGCCGTGATTGTTTCAACGCCGCAGGACCTGGCGTTGATCGATGCGCGCAAGGGTCTCAACATGTTCAAGCGGGTCGACGTTCCCGTCCTCGGGATCATCGAGAACATGAGCTATTTCATGTGTCCCGATTGCGGCAGCCGCCACGACATCTTCGGCCATGGTGGTGCGCGCGCGGAAGCAGAGCGGCTCGGCGTTCCGTTCCTCGGCGAAATTCCGCTGACGATGAAGATTCGCGAAACCTCCGACGCGGGCACGCCGATTGTGGTCTCCGATCCGGAGGGTCCTGTTGCCGCGATCTACAAGACGATTGCGGGCGAGGTTGTTGCAACTATCGAGAACGCTGCGACATCCACTGACCGAGTTGCACCCAAAATCGTCTTCGATTGACCCGGACTGCAGCAGTTTACGCATGTAGGGACAATTCGCAGCGGCAACGCTGCTGATTCAACATGCGCGCGATTGGGTGCGGTCGGTTCCAGCTGGAACCGACCGCACCCAATCATTTTTTTTCCATAGGTGCGTCACCAAATTAGTCATTGAAAATCAATAGGCAAACCTGCGTTTCCCTAACGTGATGCAATCTCGTTCACGACTGCCCTCACAAGACCCTGAATCTTTTCACGGGCGGATCACGCTTCGCCTATAGAGTACCCTGCGTTGAGTAGATGAAGTCTTCAATCTTACGTAGGGATCGCGCTGAGGAATGGATTATGGCCATCCAGAGCAGAACAGAACTGTCAAGGCACCGACAATTGGCGTTCTGATTGCGATCTCCACCGTAAGTCCGCTGGCAATGCAGATTTATCTGCCGTCCCTTGCCGGTATGATGATCGTGTTTTCAGCATCGGCCGGCGAAATACAGCTGTCGATGTCCGCCTACTTCATCGCTTTGGCAATCTCGCAACTGTTCTGGGGACCGCTGTCCGACCAGTTCGGGCGCCGGCCCGTGATCATCGCCGGATTGGCACTCTTTGTGGCGGCAACCGTCTGGTGCCTGTTTGCGCCAACAATTGAGTGGCTGATCGCAGCGCGTGTCGTGCAAGCTGCGGGAGGGAGTGCTGGCATTGTGCTGGCACGTGCGATCGTCAGGGATCTTTACGGTCCAACTCAGGCCGCAAGCAGGATCGGCTATGTCATGATGGGAATGGCGGTCATGCCGACGATCGCGCCTGCTGTCGGTGGTATTCTCGATCAGTATTATGGCTGGCAGGGTGGTTTCTTTCTTCTGCTGCTGATCGGGGTAGGTGTTTTCGTCACGAGCTATCTGGCACTTCCCGAAACCAATCCGGTTCGCAGTTCGGCGGGGTTCGGAAGGGCATTCCGTGCCTATCGAATCCTGATGTGCGAACCGCTTTTCTGGAGCTATGCGCTCACGGCATCCTTTTCAGCGCTGACTTATTTCGCTTACCTGGGCGGTGCCCCCTTTATTGCGGCGCAACTCCTTTCCTTGAGCGCTGCCGAGATGGGGTTCTACTTCATGCTGGTTGCGCTCGGTTACATCGCGGGCAACTTTGTATCCGGAAAGTTTTCCGAGCGGGTCGGGCTCTATCCGATGATCGTCTCGGGAACGCTCTTAAGTCTGCTTTGCGTCGCGCTGATGGGTGGCCTTGCCTATGCCGGTATTGTCACGGCCACAAGCATCTTCCTGCCCATGTTTGTGCTGGGCCTCGGCAACGGCATTTGTCTGCCAAGCACGATTTCCGGTGCCGTAAGTGTCCGTCCCGAGCACGCCGGATCCGCATCGGGGCTGGTTGCCTCGATGCAGGTCGGGTGGGGGGCCGCAGCCGGAACGCTGGTTGCGTGGCTTTTTGCTGGAAGTTTTCTCGCAGGATCTGTCTGGAGCATGATCCTGATCATGATGCTTGGCGCAATCGCAAACCTCATTGCAGCGCTCACGATCAAGCGGGCGTCGGCTGCACGGCTCGTACCCGCCGAGTAGCCGGTAGTCAATCTTCGACAGAAAATCCGGATGGCGGCACTCAGCCGCCAGTCACGCTCATGTGGCGGGAAACAGCCGGTTGTTGTGACTTCCGGTCGATGACGAAATCATGACCCTTGGGTTTGCGCCCGATCGCCTCGTCAATGGCAGCGTTCAGGACCTCATTGCCCTCCGATGCTCGCAGGGGCGCGCGCAGATCGGCCATGTCGTCCTGACCGAGGCACATGTAGAGCTGGCCGGTGCAGGTTACCCGCACGCGGTTGCAGCTTTCGCAGAAATTGTGGGTCAATGGCGTGATGAAGCCGAGTCGTCCGCCAGTCTCCTCAATCGTCACATACCGGGCCGGTCCGCCGGTCTTGTAGGGAATATCAGTCAACGTGAATTGCTCGGAGAGGCGCTGGCGAACCGTCGAGAGCGGCAAATACTGATCGGTGCGGTCGCCGTCGATCTCGCCGAGCGGCATGGTTTCGATCAGGGTCAGATCGTGACCCTCACCATGACACCACTCCAGCATTTCAACGATTTCGTGTTCATTGACGTCCTTGAGGGCCACCATGTTGATCTTGACCTTCAGACTTGCTTCGGTCGCAGCGCGGATGCCACCAAGGACCTTCTCAAGATCGCCCCAGCGGGTAACCGCCTTGAACTTCTGCGCATTCAGCGTGTCGATGGAGACGTTGATGCGGCGGACACCGCAGTCATAAAGTTCGTTGGCGTAACGGGCGAGTTGCGATCCATTGGTGGTGATCGTCAATTCTTCGAGAGAGCCGCTGTCCAGATGCCGTCCGAGGCTTCGGATCAGGCTCATGATGTTCTTGCGCACCAGTGGTTCGCCGCCGGTGAGGCGCAGTTTGCGGACACCTTTTTCGATGAACGCGGAGCAGAGCCGGTCAAGTTCCTCAAGGCTCAGGACTTCCCGCTTTGGAAGGAAGGTCATGTCTTCCGCCATGCAGTACACACATCTGAAATCACAGCGGTCCGTCACCGAGACCCGCAGGTATGTAACCGCGCGTCCGAAGGGATCAATCATAGGAGACGTCGGGCTTATGGCATCGGCCGAATTGGTAGGAACGACAATTTTCCCGTCAGTCACGCTTTTCTCTCCCATGCGTTCATTTTTCTTGACCACATCATATGGCGCGCCAAGAGACAATAGCAATGGAAACCGCCATGTCTGTCAGCGCCTGGACTACAGGTAAACTTGAGAGTGTAGTTTTGTCAATCAGACGCGCTTAACCACTTAGTCGCGGTTTGCATCGAGAAGCGCGCGTATTTCTGAAAGGGCCGGAACCAGATCCCGGATCCTGTCTTCAGGGTATTGATCGCGGAAGGCGTCGATATCGGGATCGATTGACTTGATTGCAGCGTCGCGAAACTGGCGCCCCGTGTCAGTCAACCAGACGGTTTTGCTGCGCCCGTCCTCAGGGTTCGGGCGGATCTCAACGAATCCGTGCTCGACCAGGCCGTTCAGAGTGTGAGTCATCGTGGTTTTCGGGACCTGAAACGCCCTCGCAAGCGCGAGCGGGGTCTGACCGTTTCTGACGCGGATCAGGTGATTGACCACGCTGAAATGCGGCAGGGTCAAGCCCTTGGGCAACCGCGCCTCAAGTGCCGTCCGGCTGAGCTGCGCGATGATCCCGATTTCATTGAAGAACGCGAAGAAGAGCGTTCTGGTCTCGTTATCCATTCATGATCCGTGTTTCGAGCGGCCAGCGCGGCGATGGAGGTGTTGTCGGACCGTAGCCCAACCTGCCCAGCATCTGAACCGTTTCTCCCGGTTTGGCAAGGAGTTCATGTGCCGTGCGGTAGTGCGGTTGCATTTCTTCGAACTCCTGGAGCGCCTGGCTGACCGGATGCAATGCGAGCCCGAGGCGCGTTGTTTCAAGGTTCAGGCGCAGCCAGCGCCGTCCGGCGTCAATCTGGTCGCTTCGCGTATTGCCGTGGCTTGTCAGCACGACGTAGGCCGGCGTTGCGGCGAGCATCTCGCGATAGATATTCACCCCTTCCTGAAACCCGGTTGAGGCCGGGTCAAGCTGATCCTTGCGCGTCAGCACACCGGCAAGCATCAGGGTTTCCAGAAACGGACCGCCCAGATCAATGCCATCGGGATTTGCATTGATCTCGGACTTGCCGAAGCGCATCAGGTCAACGCTTTCCTTTAAGGTTCTGGGCGTCTGCATCTCCGTTAGCCATGCGTCCCAGGTCAGATCCCGGATCTGGGCAACCTGTCCTGCGTCGGTTATGACGTTTCCAAATGCCTTGAGAACTGCGACCGCACTCTCAGGAACCGGCGTCATCTCAAAAGGTTCCTTGCAACTGCGCCGCGCAAGTATCTGCTCGGCCAGAGGATCGACGCTGTTGCCTTGACGCAAGTCAACATGGGCAACCGGCCCGTCTTCACCTTCCGGAAACAGCACGATATCCGCCGTCCTGTCTTTCAGCGTTGCGGCAACGGACATCAGTTCCAGAAAACAGCCGAGACCGACAAAAATCTGACGCTGAAAGGGATCGGTATGCGGCAGCTCGCGGGTTTCGTCCCGGTGCAGGACAAATTGCTCGGTGCCCTTGAGTTCAAGCAGCCAGGGCTGCCTGTTGTGCGGGTTTGGTGCCAGCAACGCATGGGAGAGGGCAAACAGCCTTGGGTCTTCGTGAGCACCGGCGGCGTTCCAGGGCGCGAGTGCTTTTTCCGGCGTTCTGGTCGCCAGGAAGGTGCCGGCCGATGCGGTTGCCGCAACCACCGCGCCGCCACCAAGAATTGCAAGGGTTTTTCTGCGTGTCAGGGTCATGATGCTCTCCAGTAGTGCGATATCGAACTAAATAGTGCGAAGTCGAACTAAATTCAACCTGGTAGCGGAAATTTGGAAAATTTTGGGAGTAAGGCTTGTAATGACACTAAAAGGTGTTATTTAAAGTGACACCAAAAGGTGTTGCAAAAGGAGTGGCGGATGCAAATGATAAAATCCCTGGGAGTGACGGCACTCTCCCTGTTCGCAAGTACGACGGCGTTCAAGGCCAAGGCGGATGAGATCAAACTGGCTGTGCAGTCGGAACTGGCCTGGCAGACGACTGGTGAGGGCGTTGCCTTTGCGCCGCTGAAAGGTAATCGCTTTGAAGAAAGCTATATGGCGATGGTGCGTTTGCCGGCCGGCCTGGTCAGTCCTGTCCACGTCAAGAGCGCTGGAATGTACGGTCTCGTTATTGCCGGTGAAATGGTTCACATGACCGATGACCAAATCGGCGCCGCTGAAGATGTGCTGAAGAGCGGTGACTATTACGAAATCCCCGCCGGGCTGCCGCATCTGAGCAAATGCGTCTCGCAAATCGATTGCGTTACGTTTCTTTACCAGGATGGACCGTTCGATTTTCAGCCGGTCGGCGAGGGGCGCAAATGAACACAGGACCGCAACCCGTCTTCCGCGCATTGTCTGACCCGACCAGGCGCGAGATTTTGCTCCATCTGAGCCGGGAAAGTCTCGCGATCTCCGAGATATCGGAACGGTTCGGCATCACCCGGACGGCGATCAACAAACATCTGACGATCCTGGAAGAAGGCGGGCTCATCAGAAGCGAGACGATCGGACGAGAACGGAGAAAAAGCCTTTCTCCCGAACCGTTGAGGTCGGCCTTCGAGTGGCTCGGGTTCTTCGAGCACTTCTGGGACGCCAAGCTGGCCGATCTGCAGCGTGAAATTGCCAAGGATATGAAGGAACAGGAAGGAAAATCAAAATGACAGCGACCACGATCTCCAAGACAATATTCCTCAATGCACCGCGCACGCATGTCTGGGCGTTTCTCACCGAGAAGGACAAGCTTGCGCGCTGGTTTCATCCGGCGAAAGAGGACCTGAAGGAAGGGGCAGACTACACGCTCCTCGACCAGCACAGCGACATGGAAAGGATCTGCTGGGGCAAGGTCCTGGAAATGAAACCGCATGAGCGTCTCGTTTACACCTTCACGGTGAAACCCTTGAACGGCGCGATGACCACCGTCCGCTGGATGCTGGAGGATGCGGCTGGTGGAACACGCCTGACCCTTGTTCATGAAGGGATTGAGCAGGCGGCAGGCGAAGCGGCCTTCATGATGCTGAGTGCGCTCGATGCCGGCTGGGATGAACATTTCGGGCGCTTCCGCGTCCAGGTTCTCGAAGCTGTGCCTGCGGAGTAACCTGCTTCAAAGTCAGCGGCCGGCGGGACATTGCCGGCTGCTCAGCTGATCCAGTTGTGCGCCCGGGCGTATCTGAATTAGTCAAGAACGTTGAGGCATCATGTCGACATTGGTTTGGTTCCGGCAGGACCTGAGAATAGCAGACAACCCGGCCCTCTTTGAGGCCGCGAAGAACGGTGCGGTTTTGCCTGTCTTTGTCCTCGAAGACCCGGCGCAAACCGGAGAAACCCATCCGCTAGGCGGAGCCAGCAGGTGGTGGCTTCATCACAGTCTTGAGAATCTGGCGAAAAAACTTCCAGGTCTTGTCATCTGCCGTGGCGATGCACGGCATGTGATAGCGCAGATCGCCCGGGACGCAGGCGTCCGTTCCGTTTTCTGGAACAGGTGTTACGAGCCTCATGCGATCGAGCGGGACACGGAGATCAAGTCCCTCCTGAAGGACGCGGGCCTCGAGGTCCGGAGTTTCAAGGCATCACTCCTGTTCGAGCCATGGGAACTGGCCAACAAGACTGGAGGCTCCTTCAAGGTCTATTCACCGTTCTGGAAAACCGCGCAACAACAGCATATCGATGCTCCGTTGCCAGCGCCGCGGGACCTGGAGTTTCTGGAAAGCGCACATGGCGAAAAACTGGAAAGCCTCGGGCTGCTTCCGTCGACGCCAAACTGGGCAGAGGGGTGGGAAACTCTGTGGCAGCCCGGTGAAGACGGCGCATCGGCGCGCCTGAAGACGTTTCTGGCGTCGGGACTTGAAGGCTATGGCGAACTGCGCAACCGGCCGGACCTGCCGAATGTCTCCAGGCTTTCACCTCATCTGCATTTCGGAGACATCTCGCCGCGCCAGATCTGGCACGAAACCTGGCAGGTGATCGATGCTGACGATAGCTATCGCAAGGACGGCCATAAATTCCTGTCGGAGATCGCCTGGCGCGAGTTTTCCTATCATCTGCTTTATCATTTCCCGGAACTGCCACAGGCGAACTGGCGTCCCGCATTCGATGCCTATCCGTGGCGCGACGCCCCCGCCGACCTTCACCGCTGGCAAAGAGGCGAAACCGGGTATCCGATCGTCGATGCGGGCATGCGCGAACTCTGGCAGACAGGTTACATGCACAACCGGGTCCGCATGATTGTCGCAAGTTTCCTGGTCAAGCACCTTCGATTGCATTGGCAGCACGGTGAAGCGTGGTTCCGCGATACGCTGCTCGACGCGGATCTTGCCAACAATTCCGCCAGTTGGCAGTGGGTGACCGGATCAGGGGCAGACGCCGCTCCTTATTTCAGGATCTTCAATCCGATCACGCAGGGCAAAAAATTTGATCCCGACGGGACCTATGTCAAGACTTGGGTGCCGGAACTGAAAGGCCTGGAGACCGACTGGCTGTTCGAGCCATTCAACGCACCTGGCATCGAGTTGGAGCGGGCAGGGATCGTGCTCGGCAAGGACTATCCTATGCCGATTGTCGACCACGCTTCGGCGCGGCAGGCGGCGCTGGACGGATACGAAGCCGTCAAACAGGTCGGACAAAACGCTGCTTGACGCGTTGACTGTGGCCGGTATCGTCCCGGCACGTCTTCAACCACCAACGTTCCGGAAGAAAACCAATGGCGGACGAGTCCTCTCCCTGGCCGACAGAGCTGCGGGTCGCAAGCGATCGGAAAACACTGACGGTCGCCTTCGACAACGGTGCAAAACATGACCTGTCTGCCGAATATCTGCGGGTGTGTTCACCGTCAGCGGAGGTCAAGGGCCACGCTCCGTCGCAAAAGCAGACGGTTCCCGGCAAACGGAATGTAGAGATCATCAAGGTGGAGCCGGTCGGCAACTATGCCGTCCGTATCCATTTTGACGATATGCACAGCTCCGGCATTTTTTCCTGGCGCTACCTGCTTGATCTTGGAGAACGGCCGGGAAACCATTGGGATGTCTATCTTCAGGAACTGGCTCAAAAAGGGCTCAGCCGGGATCCGTGATGTGAATTCTCTGAGATTGCCCCGAGAATCGGCTAAGGTGAGGGAAGGCTGAACCCACGCCTTCCCCCTCCGAACGGAGAAGCAGCCAACCTGCAGGGCGACACCATTGGCTTGAACTGCGCGCGCATGAGGAGGGACTGCGATCCTGCGCGATACCGGGATTTTGCCAATGAAATTATCTGCTCCAGTCTATCGCCTCAGGCGCAATGCGAGGAACCTGGCAAGGCGCGAAAAAATCTCCCTGTCCAGGGCGCTTGACCGTGTTGCGACTGCGGAAGGGTTCGGCAGCTGGAACCTGCTTGCCTCGTTTCACCGCAACACATCACCATCCAAACGGCTGCTTGAACTGCTTCAGCCGGGTGAGTTGCTGCTGTTGGCCGCGCGGCCCGGGCACGGAAAAACCCGCCTTGGTCTGGAACTTCTTGACGACGCATCACGCAGCGGTCTGCGAGCTGTGTTCTTTTCGTCGGAATACACCGAAAAAGACCTTGCCGGCGTTGGTCCGGACGTTGGGAACAACAGACGGGCACGCAACAGCATCGAACCTGTCCTCTCAGATGAACTGTGCGCGGGCACGGTCACGGCGTCTCTTGCGGGAGATTGCGGCGGTCCGATCGCCGTGGTCGATTATCTTCAGGTGCTGGACCAGCGCCGGTCGTCGCCTGAGCTATCAGAACAGATAAAGACCCTGAAGGCGTTTGCGGGCGCAAGCGGTGCGCGGTTGGTGGTGCTCTCGCAGATTCACCGTTGCTATGACCCGGTCCGAAAACCGCTGCCGGATTGGACCGACGTCAGATTGCCCAACCCTGTTGACCTGTCACTCTTTGACAGGGGCTGTTTCCTCAACGACGGAAAACTGGCCGTTTACCCGAGCCCCTGACGGCGACGGACCCAGAAAAGCAAGGATGCAAAAAAGAAAAGGCCGGATCAGGTGATCCGGCCTTTTCCCGATTGGTGGGGTGCGCCGCTTAGCGCTTGACCACGATCTTGGAGCCAACGCTGACGCTCTTGTAGAGGTGAATCACGTCTTCGTTCGCCATACGGATGCAGCCTGAAGAAACTGCGGAACCGATTGTCCACGGCTCTGTGGTTCCGTGAATGCGGTACAGGGTCGAACCGATGTAAAGCGCACGTGCGCCCATCGGGTTGTTCGGGCCACCCGGCATATAGGTCGGCAGGATGCGTCCCTTTTTGCGCTCACGTGCGCGCATCTGAGCCGGCGGTGTCCAGCTCGGCCATTCCGCCTTGCGGGTCACGCGATGCGTGCCTGCCCATTGGAAGCCCTGTTTGCCGACGCCAACGCCGTATTTCATCGCCTTGCCGTTGGGCAGGACGTGATACAGACGGCGCTCGGACGTATCGATCACGATCGTGCCGGGCGAATAAGGTCCGTCGAAGTTCACCTTCTTGCGCCGGACCGGCGATTTTCCACCCGGGTGGTATTTGGGAGTGACCCAGGTGTTTGTGCTGTGGTCGAAGTAGCCGGCGCGGGCCGACACTTCAGCTGGTAACAGGAACGAGCCTGCCAGTATTGCAATCACTGCGTAAAAATATGTCTTCATCTTTATCCCCCTTCAGCGCTTTCCCACTTCAGAGCGCGCATCGCATCGAAGGTTACGTTAGGAAAATCTCCTTGCCGCACTATTAACAATCATGGCCTAATTTTGATTGGAAGGGAATCTCACGATGATGTGAGGAGGCCGCAGGTTGATCAAATGTGCCGAAATTGCAACGTACAGTTCCCGTTTTAGGGGTATGATGTCAAATATGCTCTTAAAACGAGTGTAATTTTCTTCGATTTGGCAGAGATCCGTTCCGATTATTGACCTGGAGGAAATGAAATGACACGCGCCGAGAGCGAGCGTCCGGTCTGGAACGATCTGTTGTGAAACCAGGTCTCGGGAATCAGTGAGCGCAATGTGCCGCCGACACTTTATCGAATTCCTGCTCACCGAGATCGCTCTCATTGATCATGAAGTCGAATTCACCGCCATCCCCGATTGTCATCTCCGCTCCCCAGTCGCTGAACAACTGCAGTAGAAGATGTTCCGGACTGTCATGAGCCACCTTGAATTGAACGGAGGAGAGGTGTCCGAACATCTGATGGTAGCAGTTTCCGGACCGGGCTCCCGGAAACTCGGGGCAATGAACCCCGTCTGCATCCTTAAGGAACACGGGATGTCTGTCCGCTGCCGCGACGTAGACTAGCTCCGGAACGTGTTTCGCCAATTCGGGGTCTGATCCCGCTTCCGTAACCAAACGGTGCATTGCCCGTTCGATATCCGACTTCAGATAGTTGCTGTATCGCTTGTCCGCCGCCTGCGCCAGAAAATCGTTGAGGTCTTCTATGAAGGCGTCGATCGCGCGTTGTTCGATGGCGGTTTCGTTTGATCGGTCCGCCTGAAGCTGCCAGTCCTCGAAACAGGTTTCGAAGCCGGTTTCTTCCAGCTTGGCCGCATGCCGGTTGCGCAGAATACGGCAGATCAGGCCAATGCCTCTCGGCGCAAACGGAAACCCGGTTTCGTCTCGCGGCCTGACGACGAGCGGCTTTCCTTCCGCTTTGTCCTCTTCGGTCCAGGGCGCGAACAAATGGAATTCCCGGTTGCGGGCGTTTGCCGCGGTCATTGTTCCAAAGGCGCTCTGCAGTTGATCGGTCAGGTGGCGTGTATGTGCCTCCGCGTAGCCTTCGGGAGCTTCAAAGGGGAGACCCTCGGCCACCGGCATGGTTTCGACCTTCGCGAACTTGAGCGGCCATTCGGGGAAGACACGGGATTTCTCGTCTCCAGGCAGGCCGAACAACAGGTCGAAATGGTAGTTGCCGTCCCGGAGCGAAGGCAGGCTTTTCGGGAATGCGGTCGGCGCTCCTGCATACTCGGCGTCGTAGAGAACGCGAATGTCGTTCGCGCTGGCAACATCGGGCTCGGACCAGGACAGGCTGCCGTCAAACCGGCCGAAGAAAAACAGCATGCCGGTGTTCGGAATGCCTTCCGGGCGCCATGGCAGGTCTGCAAGGTCGATCTGCGCCAGGAAATGCAGCGGAAGATCGGCCTTTATCTGATCGCCATGTCCCGGAGCCTTGGGCCAGGAAATGCTGTTTGGCAGATCAGGCAGGCCGCCGATCTTGCTGCGTCCGTGTTTTTCACGATGTGGCGGATAGGGCCGGAATGCGTAGACCGCCGGGCGCGCAAACCGGCCGCGCAGGCTTTCGAACGTATCGTCGGTTTCAGGATCGAGCTTTGGTTCTGTCTTGTGCTCGCGTTTGAGTTCCAGCACTTCTTTGCGTTCTGGTGTTGCTTCAGCCTCGGCCTCTTCTTTTTCTGTCTCCTCGGGGAGCTTTCTGGTCTCTTTGATGAGAACCTGCTGAAACCGGCCGTCATTGATATCTTGCGGCTCTGCGTTCTGCTTCCGGTTGGATTTCAGAGGCAAGAGTGACCAGAGCGTACCGAACACCGGCTTGAATAGCGGCAGCAGTACCATTCCCGCGACGCTTCCAAGGATCGCAACCAGAAACAGAAAGTAGACCTTGGGGAAGCCGAGCTTCTTGCTGCTATACGCAAAAATAACAAGAACCAGAAGGTAAAGTGCGAATTTGACCATGCAGACATCTATGATGTTGAGTTTTCACTCACATTTGTGCCGCCATGGGATAAAGATCAGGTAAAATTTTTTGAACAAATACCAACAGAACCTGTGAGAAAAAGGCAGTCCAGGCTGCCTTTTTCTTCAGTCGCCGTGGTTTTTAGCTCAAATTCAGTTCCTTGAAGAAGTCGTTTCCCTTGTCATCTATGACGATAAAAGCAGGAAAGTCCTCGACTTCAATTTTCCAGATGGCTTCCATGCCGAGTTCTTCGAATTCAACAACTTCAACCTTCTTGATGCAGTCCTGGGCAAGGCGTGCAGCCGGTCCGCCGATCGAACCGAGATAGAAGCCGCCATGCGCCTGGCACGCCCTGCGCACCTGCGCCGAGCGGTTGCCCTTTGCCAGCATGACCATCGAACCGCCGGCGGCCTCGAACTGGTCGACATAGGCATCCATCCGCCCCGCCGTGGTCGGTCCGAATGAGCCGGAAGGCATGCCGTCCGGCGTTTTCGCGGGACCGGCATAGTAGATCGGGTGGTTCTTGAAATAGTCCGGCAGCGGTTCACCGCTTTCCAGGCGGTCGCGTAACTTCGAATGAGCAAGGTCGCGCGCGACGATCAGCGGCCCGGTGAGGGAAAGACGCGTCTTGATCGGATGCCTGCTGAGTTCAGCCAGAATTTCCGGCATCGGTCTGGTGAGGTCGATCTTGACGACGTTGTCGGACAGCGCATCGTCGGTCACTTCCGGAAGATACTTCTCCGGCTGCATTTCCAGCTGCTCGAGGAAAATGCCATCCTTCGTGATCTTGCCGACGGCCTGACGGTCGGCCGAGCAGGAGACCGCAAGACCGATGGGCAGCGAGGCTCCGTGACGGGGCAGGCGGATGACCCGTACGTCGTGGCAGAAATACTTGCCGCCGAACTGGGCACCGACGCCGGTCGCCTGCGTGAGTTTGTGGATTTCCTCTTCCATGGCGAGGTCGCGAAACGCGTGACCGCTTTCCGACCCGTTCTTCGGCAGGCCGTCCAGATATCTTGCCGAGGCAAGTTTGGCTGTCTTCAGGTTCATTTCCGCCGAGGTTCCGCCGATCACGATCGCCAGGTGATAGGGCGGGCAGGCGGCCGTGCCGAGCGTCAGAATCTTTTCTTTCAGGAACTCGATCATGCGGTCATGCGTGAGCAGGGATGGGGTGCCCTGAAACAGGAATGTCTTGTTTGCCGAGCCGCCACCCTTGGCCATGAACAGGAATTTATACGCGTCTTCACCTTCGGCATAGAGTTCGATCTGCGCCGGCATGTTGCTCTTGGTATTCGTCTCCTCGAACATGGAAATGGGGGCGAGCTGGGAATAGCGCAGGTTTTTCTTGAAATAGGCGTCGCGGGCACCTTCACCGAGCGCGGCCTCGTCGCCTCCGTTGGTCCAGACCTTTCGGCCTTTCTTGCCCATGATGATCGCCGTGCCGGTGTCCTGGCACATGGGCAGGACCCCGTGGGATGCGATGTTGGCGTTTTTCAGAAGATCAAAGGCGACGAACTTGTCGTTCTCGGTCGCTTCCGGATCGTCAAGAATTTTCTTCAACTGTTCCAGATGGCCGGGACGCAGATAGTGGTTGATGTCCTTGAAGGCTTCTTCCGCAAGCAGGCGCAGACCTTCCGGATCGACCATCAGCACTTCCTCTCCGTTGAACTCTGCGGTGCTGACGTAATCGGAGGTCAGCTTGCGGTACGGGGTCTGATCTGCGTCCTGCGGGAAGAGTGCGCTGTGATGATACTCGGGCGGTGTAACGGGAGCGTTCATGGGGCGTCTTTCCTGATCTGGCTACGCTCGGCATTAACCGGCGGCGCTGGAAAAATATGTGCCGTTCTCATACGGCAAAAAGGCCGCGAACGCCAAGTCCCGCGGCCTGCACAATTGGTTGCACGTTTATTTGTCGGTCAGCGCGTTGCAGTCAGATCGAGCGTTACCGTGACAAGGTCGCTGACCGTGTCCGTGCCGACACCGGCTCCGAGCTGGTAGTCGAGACGATTGAGTGTAGCCGTGCCTTTGGCCTTGGCCGTGTCGCCGTCGATGTCCAGTGTGAAGTCGAGACTGACGGGGTGTGACGCGCCTTTGATGGTCAGTGTTCCCTCGGCCCGGTAGCTGTTGCCCTCGACGAGCGATGCGCCTTCCGCCTTGAATTCGGCAACAGGAAATCCGGCGGCATCGAACCAGTCCGCTGCGGGCAGGGTTGTGTCGAACTGTGGATTTCCCGTCGCAGCGCTGGCCGGGTTGATCGTGGCCAGGATGACGGCGCTCTCAGGTGCCGAAACGTCGAAATCGATGCTCGCATCCCAGGCGGTGAACGTTCCTGTCAGCGGTGAGCTGCCTTGCTGAACCTCGAAAGCGAGCGTGCTGTTCGCAGCGTCCACGGTCCAGCTCTCCGCCTGCGCAGCGGAAAAGGTTCCAATCATCGTTAATGCGAGACCGGAGAGAGCAATGTTTTTCAGTGTCATGCCATGAAATCCTGAAGTGAGAATTTAAGATTTGGTCTTTGCCGGTCCGGTTGACACCATGCGTTTGAGAGTGTCGTCCCGGGCGATGAAATGGTGTTTGAGCGCGGCGGCGACATGAACCACGATCAATGCGATCAGCAGGAATGCGCCGTATTCATGCAGGAACTTGAAGAAGCCTTCCGCCTGTTCCTTGGTACCGAGCGCCTCGGGAACCGGAAGATGCGGAACAGGCAACACGTTGAACAGGACGGTCGGAATACCCCAGGGCGACGCTGAAACCATGAACCAGCCCGTGATCGGCATCGCGAAGATGAACGCATAGAGACCGACATGTCCAAGATGCGCAGCCGTCTTTTCAAGCGGATGCATTCCGGCAGGGAGCTTAGGCGTCGGATTCATAAGCCGCCAGACCAGCCTGAGCACGGCCAGCGCCAGCACCACGAAACCGACTGACTTGTGCAGCTGATAGAGCTGAAACGTCTCGGGATCGGTTGGCGGAAGCGATGTCATGTAGAGCCCGAATGCCAGCATTCCGGCAATCAGCAGGGCCATCGTCCAGTGAAACGCGATCGCAATGCGTCCGTAGCCGGTCGAAGTATTGCGCAGCATGGCAGGCTCCTTGGATTGGGAGGCCGGATCAACCGGCCTCCGTGTCAGTGAGATCAGTTCGTGGCTTCCGAAAGCAGCGTTTCTGTATGGAACGTCACGGTGACCTCGTCACCTACATAGGGCACAAACTTGTCCATGCCGAAGTCGGAACGCTTCAGGACGGTGGTCACGGCAAACCCGGCAGCCGGTTTCTTCGCCATCGGATGGTCACCCAGGGCCAGAACGTCAACGGTCAGTGTGACCGGCTTCGTGATGCCGCGCAGCGTGAGATCGCCGGTGACATCCAACTGGTTTTCACCGGTCTGCTCCACCTTTGTGCTTTTGAAGGTTGCCTGCGGGAACTTCGCCGCGTCGAAGAAGTCGGGGCTTTTCAGATGCGTGTCGCGGTCCGCCCAGAATGTGTCGAGGCTGTCGATGTTGATCGTGAACTCGACGGAGGAATTGGCAGGGGTGTCCTTGTCGATCAGCAGCGTGCCGTCCCAGTCGCCGAAGCGGCCGTCGGTCGTGGAGTAGCCGAGGTGGTTATAGGTGAAAGAGAGGTTGGCGTGTGACTTGTCGAAATCATAGGCGACCGGTTCGGCGATTGCCGGTGCGGCCAGAAGCGAGAGGGCAAGTGCGGATGCTGCAAGACGGATCATGGTTGAACCTCATATCGTTTGTCGGAGAGCGTTCGCTCATGAACGCTGCACCGGGAAGATAAGAAAGAAATTTTGCAGTGCAATTTGACTGACCGTTCGGTGTCGCTGAACAATATGTCGCACCGTGCCGCTGCTCGTCATGGGGGAGATGTCTGCTGATTCCCGGCCCTCCTTGCGCGAATCGTTCTGTGGCGTGTTGGACGATATTGCATTTCCAGGTTGTGTGCCGCGAAGCGCTTCACTTGTAAGTCCATGAATTCCCGATACAAGTTGCTCTGTCATCAATCCATCAAGAAATTCAGGCAGCTAGTGTTGAAAATCTTGCCCAAAGAGGTGAGAAAGCAGTTCGGGGCGGCGGCCAGTCGGGTACGGCCACAAGGAGTAGGATACGTGAAGCAGGCAGTCATCGTTTGCCATCGGGGCGGGTGCAGACACGCTCCCGAAAATACATTCGCCTCGCTCGAAAAGGCCATCGAACTCGGCGCGGATGTCGTCGAACTCGATGTCAGGCCGTCCCGGGACGGTGTGCTCTACGTGCTGCATGACGACACGCTCGAACGCACGACCAACGGATCCGGCCGTCTGTCGGATCTTTCCTCCACCGAACTGGACCGACTGGATGCCGGTTCGTGGTTTGCGCCGGAGTTTTCCGGTGAGCGCATTCCGCGTCTGGACGCGTTTCTGGATGCCTGTCGAGGGCGCATAGGGACCTATGTGGAAATCAAGGAAGGCGATCCCGGCGAAGTCCGGGACATGCTGGCCGCTCGCGGAATGCTCGATGATGCATGGACCTTTTCCTTTGACCAGGCGATCCGCGCGGAAGCGCGAGCAAAGGTTCCGGATCTGAAGCGCATGCTTCTGTTTGCACATGTCGGTTCTGTGGAGCGCGCTGTGGCCCAGGACGCCCATATTCTTGAATTCGACAAGGACACTCTCGAAGAAGATCTCGTGAAGGAAGCCCGGGCTGCGAACCTCATCACCCAGATGTTCTATGACGGTGACGATCGGCAGATGTTCGAAAACGCCGTCCGCTTTGGTGTTGAACAGATGAACATCGATCACGTCGAAGTCTTCAGGGAAGTCGAAAACGCGGTACTGTCGCCTGTCGAGTGACCAGCACCGTTAATTTGAATCTGTGTGTTTGTATTAATTCCCTGGAAACCCTGTTTGTTAGCTGCGTCAATTATTTCTAAATATTTATTTTGAGTTAAGCAGAATTCGATAAGAAAAAAGCTGAATTTTACCTGCGAGGTAGTTTAGCTATGGTTGTTTTTGACTTTGAGAGCAACTTAAGGGCGCTGTGTCGGTCAAGACTTTCCAAAAATAAAGGCTGGTCGAAACACAACTCGACGAAGCTTTTTGCTGCCTTGTTTTTAATACCGTTTCTTCTGGCGGTAACTGCGACAGGTGCGGTGGCCTCTGACTGGGTCGTCAAGCGCGTGTCGGGCATCGTCTATTTTGTTGCGCCGGGCGTCGAGGCCTTCCGTGCGAAAAAGGGAATGGTTTTCGAAAAAGGCTACACCATCGGTACACGGGCAGGAGGCCGGGCTCTGATTGTTCGTGGCAAAGAATCGATCAGCGTGGGGCCGAATACCACTTTCGCAATTTCAAAGTATCAAAGCGGTCGGTCGAAAACGACGCTGTTGCAACGTAAGGGCAACGTGACCGTTGATGTTGCAAAGCGGTCACGTCCACATTTCTTCGTCGAAACGCCATTTTTGGCCGCTGTGGTCAAGGGCACGCGGTTTAACGTTTCCGTGGATGCCCGGCGCGCCCGGGTTTCCGTCGACAGGGGTGTGGTCGGAGTCGAGGACTTTTCGTCTGGTGATCGCGCTGATTTGACGGCTGGCCAGAATGCCTCGAGCGCAAATGGAAACAACGGTGGCCTGAGTGTCGGTGGACGCACCAAACCGGAAGTGCGCAAGGGGCCGAAGAGAAGCCCGAAGGTGGCGGCACTTGGCCGGCCGGAACCGGCCGATATTCAGAACGAGAGACCTCAGAAGTCAAAAGGTCTGTTTGGCGGGCTGTTCAGCTCCAACACCAACACCAATTCGAACGGCAACAGCAACGGGAATTCGAACGGCAACGGTAACGGCAATTCGAACGGCAAC
>JGI12316J15309_10003847_pt1 | contig 18654 bp, 17 predicted proteins | sample MarCyaLeptolynsp_FD_15309 | JGI IMG/M metagenome (IMG submission 15309) | reverse complement strand
GTACTCACGCTGTACATACAACTGAGAGCGCCACCGAGTCACGCCGATGGGCACGGAAAACGAGAACAAGAGCGACCGGCTCAACCTGCGAGTCACGCCCGACCAACGACGTCTCTTCCAGGTTGCCGCCGACCTCGAGAAGACGAACCTAACGGCCTTCATTTTGGAGGCGGCGCGGGTTCGTGCGGAGCAGAAGCTCGCGGATCAGGATCGATTCGCCCTGCCACCGGCCCGGCTCCGAGCGTTCATGGAGGCCTTGGATCGCCCACCGCGCGATATCCCTCGACTGCGCCGGCTCATGCGCGAGCCCTCAGTCCTCGAGCGAGAGACCGATGCTGCACGGACCGATTCCGCTGGACGCGACGTTTCGACTGACGAGGTTTGAGAGCGGGAACGTTGCGCTCGACGACTGGCTGAGAAACTACGCGCTGCAGGCTCACCGGTCAGGTTCGACCAGGGTGTTCGTGGTGTGCGACGAACACGAAGTCGTGCACGGTTTCTATGCGCTCTCGGCGGGTAGCGTCGCCCCGAAGCATGCACCCAGGCGCGTGCGAAGGGGCCAAGGCCGATACCCTATCCCCGTCGCACTCCTGGCTCGGCTCGGCGTCTCTCGCGACGCCCAGGGGGCGGGCCTCGGAGCCGCGTTGCTCAAGGACGCCCTGCAGCGGATCGACCAGGCTGCTGAGTCCCTTGGAATCCGCGCTGTCCTGGCGCACGCCAAGGACCAGGGCGCGAGGGCGTTCTACCAACGCTTCGGATTCCAACCGTCACAGGCGCACCCTCTTTGGATGTTTCTGCTGATGAAGGATCTGCGGGCCTCCAGCCAGCAATGACTCGCAAGCATCTCGCTTGGTACGCTGCTCGGTATGGACGGCCCGAGCGCAGTGTTGAGCGGCTCGAGCGCGCGTGCTCTGGACCTGCCGGTTCGGGACCATGTCCAGGCCGCACGGGCGTACGCACACCCGTTGTGCGGCTGGGGCGGTCCCGGTGGTTGGGTCGTGCTCGATGAACCGGAGCTGCGGCTGGGTCCGGACATCGTGACGCCAGGTCTCGCCGGCTGGGGCCGCGAAGTCATGCCGCACATCCCCCGCGGGCCGTTCATCACCGTTGCCCCGAGTTGGGTCGCGGACGGACCGAGTCTCGGGCATCGCCGTCACGATTCGCTTGCTCTGTACGCGCGTCACGGCGTCGAGTACGTCTGGTGGATCGATGCGTCGTCGCGAACGCTCGAGGTGCTTCAGCGCCACGGCGTCGCGTGGGACGTGCTCTCCGTCGAGTGCGGAAACGATGTCGTGCGGGTTGAGCCGTTCGACACCCTCGAGCTCCCCCTCGCGCTCCTTTGGTCGGCGCGCTAGTCCAGCATCTGAGCTAGCGCGGCGTCGTAGAGCCGGCGGATCGTCGAGGACTCGGTCCGGCGGATCGATCGTCTGCGGACGCGCAGGGGCGTTCGCTTGGCGGTGTGCGTCGGCGGGGTCTCGTGGCTGCGTCGGGGGACCACGGAGAGCAGCTGCTCGATCTTGCGGTGGCGCTCGATGGGGCAGTCGTCGGTACGGCCGAGGTCGATACGCTGGGTCGAGCCGGTGCGGACGGGGACCGGGACGCCCGGCTCGGGAGCGCGCTGGTAGTCGGGGGTCTCGGGGCCGGACAGGATCGGATCGAGGCGGCGGGTCTGGTCACGGCCTGCGCCGAGGGGGACGACGGTGCGCCGGCGCGACAGATGGAGCAAGCCGGGCCGTCGCTCGAGGCGCTCGCGAACGAAGGCGGCAATGCGACGCTTGTGGCTCGGATGCGCCACGGTGAAGCGCACCCCGCAGGTGTGGTGGCCCCCGGTGGCGGTCGACCATACGACCACGCCGTGCATCGTCACCGGTGCGCCGTCGAGCTCGAAGCTCACCGTGATCGGCTTGCCGGGATACGCGTACCACCACGAGCGCAGCGCCACCCCGCTGCGCGACAGGTCGATGCCTTCACACAACATGCGGTGACCCCCCGTCTCCGCCGTCGCGTTCCCCCGCCAGTCGACTCGCTCGTGCTGTCTGCGATCTCCCATCGAATCACCCCCACCATCTCTTATAAGAGAACGTGCGCGCCGTCGGGAGGGGTGGCAGACCGCGGCCCTCGACCCCACCCGTCGCGGGCGGACCCCAGGGGGCGGGTGACCGCGGCGCAGTCCTTTTGGTGCGCCCGTCGGACACATCGGTGTGCATGGTTGCGGATCGGTGGATGGTGGGTTGTTTACTGCGTTTGGCTGGGTGGCTCCTTGTTGGGTCGCGGAGGTGATCTGGGGGACGTCAGACCCAGCCCGAGCGTGCTTGCCCTGACCCGTGCGCGTCGTCGGGCGCAGTCGTTTCGCTCACCGCTGTGGGCGACGTCACCGTGGCCGGTGGGGGCTTGGTGCTCGCAGTCGAGCGCGCGGGGGATGGGGTGTGGACGACCACGACCACGACCACGATGGGGCGGGGGTGTCGCGGCGAGTTTGTTTGGTTTCGTCGTGATGGGCATTGGGGGTGGGTCGAAAGGGGTTGCTGGGACCAAAACGGCGGCGGGATTGAACGCCAACGGAGTTGTCCGCCAACGAGGTTGTCGGGAAATCGGGGGAGGAAACCCCTCGCGAGACGTCGTGTGTGTCCGGATGAAGGCGCCGCTGACAGCGCCTGCTGGAGGTTCGGATGATGACGATCGCACGACGGATGACGGTGCTCGCGGGGGCGGGCTTGGTTTCACTCGGGGTTTCGTTGGGGGGATGCAACGACCACCCGCTCAAGGAGGTCGAGCTCGACCGTGCATCGGAGGACGACGGCATCGTCGACGTCGTGCAGCGCAAGGACGTCGACATTCTGTTCGTCATCGACAACTCGGGCTCGATGGGTGAGGAGCAGGCGACGCTCGCCGCCAACTTCGGCGAGTTCATCAAGAAGCTCGAGGATCCGAAGGTCGAAGCGAACTACCGCATTGCGGTGACGACCACCGACGCCAATCACCGCCACTGCTCCGGGGGCGAGGATGGCCGCTTTCAGCTCTCGAGCTGTCGATCCCGCGCGCACGAGTTCCAGCGCGCTGGAACCAGCGACGAGGAGAACAACTTTTTCGACGAGTCATGTCTCTCGGTCTGCGATCTCGAAGACCTCGAAACCATCCCCACCACCACGCTGGACGATTCGGACCCAAAGCCCCGCCCGTGGATCGAGAGCATCGGCGGGGTCACCAACCTCCCCGAGGGCGTGACCACCACCCAGGCCTTCCAGTGCGCCGGACCGCAGGGCGTGGCCGGGTGCGGCTACGAGTCGCCGCTCGAGTCGATGCGACGCGCCTTCTTGCGAACCGAGGACTCCAATGAGGACGAGTTCGGCTTCGTCCGCCCCGGCGCGATTTTGGCCGTGGTGTTCGTCACCGACGAAGCCGATTGCTCGGCGCGCTGGAAGGACATCAACGATCCTTGGGATGCCGACGGCATGCAGACCTTCTGGACCGAAGACAACCTCGACGGTGGTTATCCGCAGTCGGAGGTGTGCTGGTTTTCCGGCGTGACCTGCACCGAAAACGGCGACGGCACCAAGGACTGCCACCCCGCCAACAAGGACGCCGCCGGCATGGACGCCGACGAGGACGACTCGGTCCTCTACCCGATCTCGCGCTACGCCGATTTCTTGCAGACGATCGAGAACGAAAAACGCGAGCTCGACGTGAGCGCGGGGCTCGAGAACAGCGACGTGCTCGTGGCCGTCATCGGTGGTGTTCCGCCCGGTTACGAGTCAGGCGAGAGCATTCCGTACCGCGACGGGTTGGTCGGCGAAGACATCGACTTTCAGGGCCAGCACGGGATCGCGCCGGGCTGCAGCGCCGAAGGAGTGGGGCAGGCGGTGCCGCCGGTTCGGCTGCGCGACTTCGCGGCGTCGTTCGAGACTCAGGACGACAATCCCACCAACCTGTTTTCGGTGTGCCAGCCCGACTACACCCCGGCGCTCGACAAGATCGCCAAGCTGATCGAGACCCAGGTTCGCCCGGCGTGCGTACCGGTTTGCGTCGAGGACACCGATCCGCTGACCGACGCCGTCGAGCACCAGTGCGTCGTCACCGAGGCGGTCCCCAACAAGGACGGCTCGGTCACCGAGCGCACGGTGCCGGCGTGCCGGATCGACGGGGACGACGTCGAGATCCCGGACGACGGGGAGCTGTGTTACGTGTCGAAGTCCGATCAGGACGGCGAGACGGAGACGACCCTCGACGACATGGACGACACCTGCATCGGGGAGGGCTGGAACCTCGAGATCAAGGTCGTGCGTGCCGAGGGCGTACGCGAAGAGCCCGGCTCGTCGATCCGAGCCAAGTGCGCCACGTCGCCGCGCAAGGCGATCGACTGCCCGGACCTGTAGACGTCAGTCCGGACCCGCGGGATCGACGATTGGCGGGGGGGCGAGCCCGGCATGGGTCAGCCGCACCAACGCCTCGTCGAGCCCGAACAGCGCCGCCGCGGGGTAGACCCCCGGCGGGGGCGGATCAACGTCGCGCCAGAGCAAGACGGCTGCGGTCACCCCCACCGCGTTGCCATCGCGGCCGTCGTCGAAGTCGAGCCCCCGGGCGGTTTCGTCCGGGCGGCCGCGATTGGCGACGGCCGTCAGCTGCACCCGCGTGCCGATCGCTCGCAGCAGCACGGCCCGCATCACGAGCAGCGACCACCGTGTCATCAGGAGCACGAGGCCCCGCAGCGGACCCGCGTGATCGAGCAGCCACTGCGTGAGCGCAAGGCCCGGTCGCATCCAGCCCGGAACCACCGAGAGGTGAGTGGCCACGCTCGGCGCGGTGGTGACCCGTCGCACGAGCGCGGTATCGGGCATCGTGATCGCCGAAGACGGGGCCAGACCCGTCTCGGGGTACGGCAAAGGGGTGACCGGACCAAGGGCGGGACGCTCTCGGCGTTTACCCTCGTGAAAGTCGAACCCGGGCTGGTCGAGCATTTCGACCATGAGGCGCACGTTACCCGGGCCCGCACCCGACAGTGTCGACAGCCGTACGCCGAGATCGATCCGCTCGCACGGCCCGACCAGCTCGGCGACGTGCTTGCCGAGCATGGTCAACATACCGGGAAAGATGCCGACGCCAACGACGACGTGACCCCGGGGTTCGACCGCCTCCAGCTCGAGTAGCTGCTGCGCCGTGGCAGCCTCGGCACCCATGTCCATCCAGACGCCGCCGTGCTCGAGCACGTGGCGAGCCGCCGGCAACGGGGAAGCCCCGATCGTGTCGGCGCAGTTGACGACGACGTCGAAGTCGTCGAAGACCGCGAAGGTCGAAGGGTCGTTCAAGTCGACGCGCTCGGGCGCGTCCCCGCGCCGGCTCGCAACCCCGACCTCCACGTCGTTGCACAGGCCGAGGACGTGGACGACGCGGGAGCCGAAGTAGCCCCGGCCGCCGAGGACCAGCACGCGCCATGGCTCGCTCGTCAACCTGGGCTACGACTTACCACGGGGGTCACGCTTGACGGCCCGTCCGACTACGTGGTCAAAGCTAGATGGCAACCGCCGCCACCGTCGTGGAGTCCTCGAAGCGAACCCCGGTCGCCGATGCCGGCCGCGATCCCGACGCCGCGCTGCGGGCCAAGCTCCAAAAGGCGGTACGCCGGGCCTGTCCGCCGTGGGCGGCCTCGCAGGTCGAGGACATCGTTCAGGCGGCCATGATCCGCGTGATCCGCGTGCGAGAAAAGCGTGAGGGGAACGAGCCCTTACCCGCGTCGTACCTGTGGAAGGTGGCCTATACCGCGACGATCGATGAGCTACGGCGGCTTCGGGCCAAGCGCGAGGTCGCGCTGGACACCGACGACGGCCCGGAGCCCGTGGCGGCGCCGCAAGGCGACCCCTCCCGCCGAGCCGAGGCCGAGGAGATCACCCGCGGGCTGCAGGATTGCCTTGCGCGCCTGGTGGAGACCCGCCGGCAGGCCGTCTCCCTTTATCTGGCCGGGCACACGGTCCCCGAGGCCGCGCGACTGCTGCACTGGCCGCCCAAGCGGGCCGAGAACATGGTGTACCGCGGCCTGGCCGACTTGCGCGGCTGCCTCGAGAAGAAAGGTCTGCGCCCGTGAGCGACGAGTGGACCGACGGCCGGATGCGCGAGGTGTTCGCGCATCTCGAAGGTGAGCCGGGGGAGCCGGTCGATCCCGAGACGCTGTGGGCCGTGATGCGCGGGAACGCCGACCGAGAGGCGGCGGCCAAGCTTGCCGATCGGCTGCACGAGGATCCGGACCTGCGCGAGGAGTGGGCGCTGGCCCAGTCGTTCGCCGAGGCGGCCGAGCGCGAGGAAACCGTCACCGAGACCGGCCTCAACGTCGCGCCGCTGCTGACCGAGGACGAGATCCAACAGGCCAAGCAGGAGCGCGCCGCCAACACCGGCTCGTATCGGTCGTGGTTGATCGTGGGCGCGGTCGCGGCAGCGGTGCTGCTTGCGGTGCTGCTCACCCGCAAGGACGAGATCGAGTACGTCGACGATCCCCGGCAGATGCGTGATGGCGATGCGGAGGGGATTCGGGCGCTCGTCACCGGCACGCTCTCGCGCGAGTCGCCGTTGCTGCGCTGGTCAGCCGTCGAAGGGGCACGGCACTACAAGCTCAGCGTGACGACGCAAGGGCTCGAGCCGGTCTTCGAGCGAGCGGGTCTGAGCACCACCGAGCTCGAGCTGCCCGCCGAAGCGCTCCAAGGAGTTCCGCCGGGCGCCAAGCTGCTGTGGCGCGTCGAGGCCGATCTGCCCGACGGGACCAAGCGGCGTTCGACGACGTTCACGGTCGAGCTCCAATAATGATCCGGGTCATTCGCTGGGTGGTTGCCGCCGCGGTCTGGGGAGGTTCGACCCTCGGCTACGCGGCGCCGCCTCCCGCGGCTCCGACGTACGAAGACTGCGAGGCGCAGCTCGCTCAGACTCCGCAGTTGCGCGGGCCGTACTCGTGCATCTACCGGGTGGGACGCATTCGCGGCACGCTCGAGCAATCGCTGGAGCGACTCGAAGTGTTGGCGAAGGCCGACCCGGACAACCCCTGGCCGCGCTACGGGATTTCGACCGCGCTGGTGGACCTCGGTCGCCGCCACGAAGCCGCGCCGATCATGGCCAAGGCGGTCGGCGAGCTCGACGACTACCCGCACAAGGGGGCCATGGATCACGTGGTGGCAAACCTCGATCTCGCGCTGACCCAGCGCGACATGGGGTCGTTCGAAGACGCACGGGGCACGCTTCGATACGCAGCCGAGGTCGCCGAGCGGGCGGAGCAGCCCGAATTCGCCGCGATGGCGCGGATCGAGCAGGCCAATCTCGAGCGTGCTCTCGGGGCCGAGCAAGCCGAGGTCCGACGCCTGCTCCGCGAAGCGCTGCCGGTCGTCGAAGCGAGCGGCAACTACACGTTCTTGATCAAGGCCTACACCGCGGGCGCCATGATTGCGACCTACAGCGGCGACATGGCCGAGACTCGGCGCTACCGCGAGAAGATCTTGGAGCTCGCGATCGAGCAGGGAGACGCCTACGTTCAAGCCGCGATGCGCGGGCGTCTGCTGCTTGCCCGGGTCGGCGAGCTGGACCAGCGTGACCTCGGCGACGTCAGCGAGATTCGGCGCGATGCCGAGGCCGTCATCGAGTTGGCCGAACGGGCCGACAACCCGCATGCCAAGGGGCAGGGATTGCTCGTGCTGGCCGTGACCGAGCCGGACCCAGCGGCGTCGATCGCCGCGATGCGCAAGGCGGTCGCCCAGGAGGAGTCGTTGGGGCGCCCCAACTCGTACATGGAAGTGCGCCACGACCTGCTCGTGCGCCTGATCGCCGGCACGGCGGACGAGCGCGCCGAAGCGCTGCGCATCGCGAAAGCGTCGGTCGAGCAGGCCGCGGGGGAGGGCACCCTGGGCAGCAAACACGATGCCGCGGCCGACGTGGCGCTCGCGGCTTGGGCCGCCGACGAGCTCGAGGAGGCGGTGCACTGGGGCCAGCGTTCGATCGAGGTCGCCGAGCTGATTCGCGACGTCCAGGTCGACGATTGGGATCGTGTGCTGTGGATCGAAGTGCACGCTTCGGCGTACTACCTGCTGTCCGGGAATCTGCTCGCGTACGGTGACGGGGCCGCCGATGTCCAGCGCTCGTTCGAGGTCGCCGAGCGCCTGCGGGCTCGCACGCTGCTCGAACGGTTGGCCGCGGCCGAAGTCGACGTCCTCAGCGCGGACGACCCGACCGCCGTCGCCCGTCAGCAAACCCTGACCGAGATCGCCCACGCGCAGAAGAAACTGCTGCACGCCGATCTGCCCGACGACCAGCGTGCGCATCTGCTCGAGCAACTCGAGGCGCTCGAGGAGCGCGAGCGAGCCCAGCGCATCGACTTGGCCCGCGACAACGCGGACTTTGCCGCACTTCGCATGCTCGGCGAGCCGCCGTCACTCGGCGAAGTTCAGGCCGAGCTCGCTCCGCACGAAGCGGTGCTCGCGTTTCAGATCGCCGACGAGCGCAACTTCAAGCTGCGCCCCGAAGGCGGGTCGTGGGTGCTGGTGGTCACCAAAGACGCGGTGACTCCCGTCCCGGTCGTGGAGCGCCGCCTGCTGCAACAGCAGATTCCGATGGTGCCGGGCTTGGTCGAGGCCCGCGACGGCTCGGAGCTTCAGGCGCTCACCGTGCTGTACGACGAGCTGCTCGCGGATGCGTTGGCGCTCGTACCGGACGAGGTCACGAGCTTGATCGTCGTCCCCGATGGGCTGACGTACGAGGTCCCGTTCGCCGCGCTGCGTCCTTCGGCCGACGCGGAGTCGCTCGCGGCCCGCTTCGCCGTGACGATGGTGCCGTCGGTGACGGGCATGTTGACGTGGCGTGCGCGTCCGCGGTCCTCCGGCGGTCGGGTGCTCGCGCTCGGCTTGTCCGGGCTCGGGTCGACGGCCGCATCCCGCGATGGCGGGACGCTGCAGACGGGACTGCGGCTGGGCCGGCTCGAGCGCGCCGAGGACGAGGTCGAAGCAATCGCGGAGATTCTCGGGGATGCTGATGTACGAGTCGGGGAGACGGCAAGCGAGCGAGGATTCAAGCAGTCTGCGTTCGAAGACGTCGGGGTCGTCCACTTCGCGACCCACGCGATCATGGATCGCGACCACCCCGAGCGCTCTGCGGTGGTCCTCGCCTCGGGCAGTGACGACGAGGATGGCCTGCTGCAGGTGCGCGAGATCGTCGGGCTGCCGCTGGACGGTAAGGTCGTGGTGCTGTCGGCGTGCAGCGGCGCCACCGGAACGGCGATCCGCGGCGAAGGAGTGATGAGTCTCGCGCGGGCCTTCCTTTATGCAGGGGCCGATGCGGTGGTGGCCAGCCAGTGGCCGCTCGACGACAGTGATGCGCTGCTGCTGTTTCGCCGGCTGTACACGCACCTCGACGCAGGCATGACCCTGGCCGAAGCGCTCGCCCACGCGCAGCGCGAAATGGCCGAAGCAGGGGCTCCCGTCGCGGCCTGGGGAGGTGTCGTCGTGCTCGGACGCGGCGATCTGGTGGTTCGGCCCAACCCCGGCTGGGCCATCCGCCTCGAGCGACTCGTGCAACGACATCGCGAGGTTCTGCTGGTGATCAGCGGCCTTGTTGCGCTCTTGGGCCTCGCGATTGGATGGACGCGCCGCCCCCGCCCTTGACCGTTGCGCACCGGCGGCGTTACTGCTCGCCAATCATGCTGGGCACTCTCGTCCGTCGCGTCACGATCAAGACCCTCGACGCCGTCGTCGATCAGGGCGAGCAGTCCTCGCGGACCCCGGTGCGGATGGCGGCACGGGCCTTGGACCGGGCGCGGGCCGCGGTTGGCCTGCAGCGGATCGAGCGACTCGCGTCGACCCCCAGCTGGGAAGGGCGACCGCCCGAGCAGCCGATGTGGGAGACCGACCGCAAGAAGCTGCACAAGTTCCGCCTCGACCACGGGATCATCAAGGAGGACACGGGTGCCGGCGCGGACGACAAGCAGAGCGCGGACGTTGCCGCGGTCAAGGTCTACTTCAAGCGCGGATGTCCCTACACGCGAGCGGCGATGGACCTGCTGCGTGAGCGTGACGTTGCCTTCGAAGAGCAGGACGTCACCACCGACGAGGCCACGCGCGGCTGGCTGAAGATCGTCACGGGCAAGGCGACCACTCCCCAGATCTTCATTCACGGTGAGCCGATCGGCGGCTACGACGAGCTGCGTTCGCTCGACCTCGACGGCACGCTCAAGACCCGCATCGCGGGAACCGACGCCGCCGAGGCGGACGACGAGGACGCCGAGGACGAACTCGCCGAGGTCACCGTGGCCCAGCTCGCCGAGCGGGTTGCCGACGGCCAGCAGGTGCTGCTGCTCGACGTGCGCGAGGACTCGGAGGTCCGTGCCGGCATGCTCGCGCACGCGATGCACATCCCGCTGGGACAGCTCGCTCAGCGCTGCGAAGAGCTGGACCCCGAGGGCGTCTGGATCGTCTACTGCAAGAGTGGCAAGCGCTCGGCCACCGCGGCGCAGCAGCTGGCGCAGCGCGGCTTTCGGTCCGTCGCAAACTTGGTCGGCGGCATCGATGCGTGGCGGGCCAACGGCGGCGAGATCGCGGGCTTCGGCGATACCGAGCCGCGGCGGACCCCCGGTCGCACGCGCCTGCCGGTGGTGAATCGTCACCCGGAGCGCTCGCCATTCGAAGGGCTGACCGACAACGTCCAGGCGGACGACGACGCGGAGCGGCTCGAGGGCGACGACCTGGTCGCACGCGTGCGCGAGGTTTTGGACGAGTGCCGTCCGATGGTCCAGGCCGACGGCGGTGACATCGAGCTGCTCGACGTGGCCGGCGACGTCGTGCACGTGCAGCTCACCGGCAACTGCATCGGCTGCCCGAGCTCGCAGGCCACCCTCAAGCAGGGCATCGAGCGGCGGCTCAAGAACCGCATCCCGCAGATCACTGGGATCGCCTCTCCGCAGCTGTAGCCGACCGAAGGCGCGATTCACTCGCCGCGGGTGGCCAGTAGACGATCGACGCTGACCTCGAGCCGGCTGGCAACGACGTCGAGCACGCTGTCGATGTCGCGGCCGGACGCGCGGAGGCGCTCGGCGAGCTCGGAGCGGGTGCGGTCGAGTAGCTGCCGGCGCGCACGAGCCAGGCGGCGTGCCGCGGTGACCCGGTGCACGCCGTCGATGCGGGCCAGCTGTTCGAGCGTCACGCCCCGAAGATGATGCATGCGCAGCATCCGACGATCGTCGGGGTCCAGCCCATCGACGGCCGCAGTGAATGCCGCACGGAACTCGTCGCGGCACTGCGTCTTGATCTCGTCGATCTCCGGGTCGCTGCCGCCGGGTTGCGCGAGCAGGTCGTCGATGAAGCCGTCCTCCCGCGGGGCACGAGCGCGGCCCCGGTTGAGATCTTTGACCGCACGCAACACGGCGACTCGGGCCCATGCCTTGAGCGTCCCGCGTCCGGCGTACTGGGTGATCCGCCCCGGAGCTTCTTCGGTGCCGACGAAGAAGCGCACCGTCAGCTTCTGGAGCACGTCGTCGATCGCCGGGTCGCTGGCCATCGCCGCGCGTACGGCGGGGCGCAGCAGCTCGGAGGTCACGCGGGCGATGGCGCGCGCATCCCCCTGGGCACACGCGGTGGCGACGTAGAGGTCGGCCAGCCGCAGACTCTCGAGCGCCTCGAGCGACGGCGTATCCAGACGCTCAGCGATCGCTCCCGCAAATACGTCGGGCGCCAGTCGTACGCCAGGCCACGCCGCGCTCACCGTCTCGAGCGCAGTGTCGAGAATGTGGCGTAAAGAGTCGAGCTCACCCCGCAACGAAGCCCGTCCGGACTCGTCCAATGCGTCGAGTAGAGCGCTGGCAAGGGTCTTCGACACGCTGCCCGCCGAGCATCATTGCATCGAAGCGCCGAGCGTCGCCATGCACTGCCCCTCCACCGACGAAATCGCCGCTTTTGTGGCCGGAGACGCGCGACCGGACGCCGCAGGTGCGTTGCGGCGCCATCTCGGTTCGTGCGAGGTGTGCGCCAATCTGGTCGGCGACTACACCGCGGCGTTCGGACTGCCGGAAGAAAAATTCGCCGACCGCCGCTACGGTCCCCCGACGTCGGCGTCTGGGTCGGGCCATGACGCCGCGACGATTGCTCCTCGCCTCGGTCCTGTCCCTCTTGCCCGCGGGCTGCGCGTGGCTGGGCGCGATCGAGATCAACGGTAAGCCGATCGGTGGGCCGGGAAAGGCCCAGTCCGTGCGGATGTACGAGGGTCCCGAGTGTGCCGGGATGGAGCTGCACACGCAGCACGAGCAGCGCAAGCGCGGCACCCGTCATCCCGACGATGCTCCGGGAACCCCGATGACCCACGACCACCCGAGCGAGACCTTCCCCGTGGTCTACGCCCCGCAGCCGTCCGCCGGTGCGTCCTTTGCCGAGCAAGCGGCCCACGTCGCGTGTGGGGAGCGGCTGAGCTCGTATCCATCCAAGGTCCCCACGCCGGCGCTGGTGCACGAGCGCTTCGACGACTACGCCTTCGACCACGCCGCTGCGGCCACGATTCTCGCGTCGTGCGACCGGCTGCAGGCGTGCCTGTTCCGCGTCGATCCGGCCGAGGCAACCCAGCACCAGCGGTGGGTTGCGGGGTTGCTGTCGTTTTACGCGGCGCACGTGGACCGAGCGAAGGTCGAGGCCGCGCTGGATGAAGCTGGCGTTTCGGCGGGGCTCGCGGGGGTGTTTCTCAAACGCTTCGAATCCGGACGGGCGTCGGTGGTCGCCGTCGCCGAGACGATTCCCGAGGCGGAGCGCGCCGCGTTCCTGGACGTTCCGGCGCAGGTTCGCGAGCAGACCGAGGCGGGCTACCAGGCGCACAACGAGCTGTGGAAGGAGCTCCGGGCGCTGCGCGAGCGGGCCCAGACCGAGCGCGCCGAAGGCGTCTCGGACGAGACCATCGCCGCGTTGTCGGGGCTGCGGGCCAGCTACGTCAAGGCGTGCGGTGCCAAGGCGAGCTGCATGCGAGACGGGTTGCCCGCCGCCGTCGCCCACGAGTTGTTCCTGGCCTACGTCTCGCGCGGGGACGCAGCCGGGGCCTACACCGAGATGGACTTCGTCGAGCCGACCGGCGAGCAGGGACGGCCGACGGCGCAGGAGATCCACCGTCGCCAAGCGGAGTTGCTGCGCGCTTCGACGGGGGCCGCGCGAAAGATCCAAGAGGCCAAGAAGCGCGGGCTGGACGACAGCACGGCGAAGGCGGCGGCCGGGGCAGGGGCGCACGATTTCTCGGAGACCCGACCGTGGGCGATCGACGAGGCGCCGAAGGTGCAGTACGCGGCCGTCGTGCCTGGGCAGGTCCACAAGGCTTCGGGCAAGGTCAAGACAACGAAGAAGGCTGGCGAGGGACGCACGACGATCGTGTTCGCCGACAAGGTCACGCGGTGGGCGGACATGGACTGCCGCGATACGAACAAGATCGAACGCGTTCATCCCGACGGTCGCATCGACTATCACCAGCGCTGCCGCAAGACCGGCAAGATGAACGTCGACCGTCGGACCTTCGATCCGGTCGAGGTGCCGGCGGTCGAGGCCGCCAAGCTCGTGGCGGGTGACGAGGTCGTGCTGTGGGTCGTGCCCGGCGAGACCAAGGTCGGCCGCGTACGCTGGGTGCGTCGCAAGGACCGCGTCGTTCAGCTGCGCGACGTGAGGGTCAAGGGCGAGAAGGCGAAGACTTGAACACGGGAATCTCCCCGGTCTTGAGGCCTTCGGCGACCCAGAACCCGGTCACGGTTCCCACGTAGAGCGCACCGTCGGGACCGACCGCCGGCAGAGTGAGAATCCGCGAGCGGTCGGGCATCGTCAGCGTTTGCCGAGCTTCGCCGTTGCGACCGACGATGCGCAGCGTCGAGCCAGCCGCCACCGCGAGGGTCCCGTCACCGAAGCACGTGGCGTGCAGGCGCATGTTGGCTGGTTTGTGCCAAACCATCCGACCCGCATCGAGTGCGGCCAGACCCTTGCCGACCACGTAGCAGCGTGGCTCGCCGGCCCACACCGGCGGTTGCAGCACGGGGAACGGAACCTCGGTGTCCCAGCGACTGCGGCCGTCGGAGCCAATGTGCGCCACCCTCGTGCGCCACTGTCCGCGAAAGTGATAGCCGGGCAGCCCGGTGACGCGAGCGCGACGCTCGACCGGAGGGGTCGACTGATCGGTATTGGGCTCCGCGGTCGCGAGCAGCCACCCCGCAGCGGCCGCCGAGACCAAGTAGCCCGGGTACTCGTTGCGCAGCTCGAAGCGCGTCGCGAGCTCGGCGGGGTCGATGGTCACGAAGCGGCCATTGCTCATCGAGAGCGCGATCGAGCCGTCATGGCCGATCGCAGCCGTGCCGTAGCCCGACTCTTGCCGTACACACGGCGACGGCGCTCCCTCGAGCGAGACGCGTCGGATCGACACGACGTCGATGGTGGTCTCCGCGGTGTTCTGCCGGACCGAGAGCCACATCGATCCGAACGACGCCGACACGAGGCCCCGGCCGCGGGGGGCGGTCGGGTCGACGCTGCGGGACTGCGCGCCATCCCAGGGGAACAACTCATCGTCGACGACGACGCCGCGCTCGAGCGAGACGATCATGGCGTCGCGTCGCAGCGCAGCCGCGAGCCCGCGCTGGCGACCGCCGATTTCGGTCACCGCGCCGCGGGCGAACTGAAACGTCTTGGCCTTGGTCTGGCCGTCGATCGTCACGCCCACCGGGGGCCCGAGCCCCCCAGCCAGCGACTCCGCGACGGCGGGCTTGAACTCGTCGTAGCGACTGCGCGGAAGCGTAGGCACAAACGAGCTGCGCGCCGGCGAGGCCAGCAGCATCGGGTAGCCGCGCATCGAGGGCCTTATGGCGCCCCAGAGATCTGCGGTCAATCGTTCGCGATCCGCGCGGCGACGATCGGAGCGCAACTTGCGCAAACCGCCCTAGAACGAGATTCCACCGAGGAAGCGACGAATTCGGGACGTCAGGGGGACCTTAGCGTTGCGGCGGGTCTCTTGCCCGGACGGCTGGCCTGTGCCACAAAGGGCGCGAAGTTCACTGACACTCGTGTCAGTGACGACGGTGTCACCCAAGGATACGACCGATGGCGACCACGACCGAACACCGCAGCCAGCTCCTCAACGTGATTCAGCAGCCCGAGGTGCAGCAGCTCCTCGACGACGCGCGCGAGCAGTTCTCCAAGGAGGAGGGCGTCTCGTTCCAGTCGATCAACATGCAATTCCAGCGGCCGGTCGAGCACGACTTCACGGCCGACCAGCGCTCGCATACGACGCTGTTGTTTGGCGGGTTCACCTTCCGTCATGAGTACCTGATCAAGTGCCACTTCGAGCGGCTCGGCTACCGGGTCGAGGTCCTGCCCACGCCGAACACCGACGCCTTCCAGAAGGGCAAGGAGTACGGCAACAACGGGCAGTGCAACCCGACGTACTTCACCGTCGGAAACCTCGTGCAGTACCTCGAGCACCTGCGCGACGACCGGAAGATGTCGACCGACGACATCCTCGACAACTACTTCTTCATCACCGCCGGCGCGTGTGGTCCGTGCCGCTTCGGCATGTACGAGGCGGAGTACCGGCTCGCGCTGCGCAACTCCGGCTTCGACGGCTTCCGCGTCCTGCTGTTCCAGCAAAAGGGCGGCCTCAAGCAGGCGGAGGTCAAGGCGGGGCTCGAGCTCAACGCCGACTTCTTCATGGGCCTGGTCACCACGATCAACATGGGTGACCTGCTCAACGAGCTGGCCAACCAGATTCGCCCCTACGAGACCGAGGCCGGCGAGACCGACCGGGTTCTCAACGAGGCGCTCCACTTCCTCGGCGAAGCGATCAAGGAGATCGAGGTGCCGGAGGTGACGGGCAAGCTCCGCGAGATTCTTTCGGACAAAAAGCCCGACACGCTCGAGACCCTCGACCTCGTGGTCAAGTTCCTCGACCTGCTGACGACCGAGGACTACACCGAGCCGCTGCGCGAGGTTGCCCGGCGCTTCAACGAGATTGAGGTCGATCGCCTGCAGCCCAAGCCGGTGGTGAAGGTGACCGGCGAGTTCTGGGCCCAGACCACCGAAGGCGACGGAAACTTCAACATGTTCCGCTTCCTTCAGGCCGAGGGCGCCGAGATCATCACCGAGCCGATCGCGACCTGGCTGACCTACCTGCTGTGGCAGGAGAAGATCAAAGCCAAGGATCGCCGTCAGCTCGACGAGGCCGACACCGATCTCAAGTGGTGGGAGATCAAAAAGCGCCTCAAGCTCGACGCCAAGTACTACAAGAAGCGCGCCGCGATGGCCTTCGCCGACAAGGTCTATCGCCGCGAGTACGACCGCGTTCGCGAAGCCCTCGGCGGCACGACCCACGCCATCGTCGACATGTTCGAGATGGAGAAGATCGCGCACGAGTTCTACCACACGCGTTCGGAGGGCGGCGAAGGCCACCTCGAGGTCGCAAAGAACATCTACTACACGGTCAAGGGCATCGCGCACATGGTGCTGTCGCTCAAGCCGTTCGGATGCATGCCGTCGACGCAGTCGGATGGTGCCCAGTCCGCCGTCATCAACCACTTCAAGGACATGATCTACCTGCCCATCGAGACGTCGGGCGAGGGCGAGATCAACGCGCACAGCCGCACGCAGATGGCCCTCGGTGAGGCCAAGGCGAAGGCCAAGCGCGAGTTCGCGGAGCTGCTCGACGCGATGGAGTACGACCTCGAGGACCTGCGCGCCTACCAGCAGGCGCACCCCGAGATGAATCGGCCGCTCTACCACGTGCCGGAGTACGACGACCTGACCGGCACCGGGGCTCGGTTTGCCCGGCACCTCGCCGAGCGCATGCGGGCCGAGGGCGTCAAGCCGGGGCTCGGCAAGCAGGCCGTTGCCGACGCCGAGCTCGCCGCGGAATAGGCGAACGACTCGACTCGCTCAAAGGAACCCGGGGCCACGTTGGTCCCGGGTTCTTCAATTCAGGGCGACTCACCGAGGATGACGCGCAACGCGTCCTCGAGGACTCGCGTGCGGCTGCGTCGGCCGTGCCGCGCCGCGATGAACTCGTTGCCGATGAGCAGCGAGTACAGCAGCATCGATCGGGCCTCGACCTCTTCGGTGGGCGTACCGATGTCGGTGAGCAGGGCGCGGAGATAACCCATGCGCCGATCGTCGACCCGGCGTACGCGGGCGGCGACCGCTTCGTCGCGCCGAGCCCAGTCGCGAATCGCGAGCTCCGCGGTGAGCTTGGGGTCGCCCACGGTCTTGGCCCAAAGCCGGTATGCGCGCTGGTAGGCGTCGCCGCCCTCGCGGTCGACCTCTTCGATGATCGCCTCGGTGCCTTGCTGCTCCCACGTGTCGAGCACGGCCTGCAGTAGCGCCTCGCGGTCCTCGAAGTGCCAATAGAAGCTGCCCTTGGTGACCCCGAGCCGGCGCGCGAGCGGTTCGACGCGAAGGGCCGCGACGCCGCCGTCGGCCAGCGCCGCGGTCGCGACTTCGAGCCACGCCGCGCGGCTCTTGCGGGGAGTGCGGGCGCCGCCGCGCCGACGGCCGGAACCGGGGTTCGCCACGGACCATACGGTACCGTATTGACGGCCGGGGCGGAGGTGCTACGAACCATACGGTACCGTATGGAACGCAATCGAGTCCCTGCCGATGAGCACGCGCTGCTGTCCTGGCGCCTGACCGAAGTCGCGGCCGACTTTCGGCTCGAGGACGCCTGGGCCCTTCCGATCGAGGGACGGCAAGACGAGTTTCCCGAGCTGGTCGAGCTCTTTGTGGGGCTCGACCCCAGCGCCGGCTCGGGGCCCAGCCGGTGGCTCTTTGCCCTGCGCGAGCACTTGGGCCGGTGGTTGGGCTGGGACGACAGTCCGCGACTTCCGATTCCAGGCTGCTCCGAGACGAGCCTGCGCGAGCGTCTGCCGTCCGATCTGCCGCCCCTCGAAACCACAGACGCGGCAATGTTCTCGCCCGTTTTTGCGACCTCCACCGAGTGGGTGGCGGAGCTGTCGAACTCCACCGTGCACGCCGTGGTCCAGCTCGGCTGGGTGGCGCAAGGGGAGGGGCGCTGGCGCGGGCGCCTGGGCGTGTACACCAAGCCGCGCGGATGGTTCGGTCGGCTCTACATGCTGGCGATCGCGCCGTTTCGCCATCTCATCGTCTACCCCGCCATGCTGCGCCAGTTTGGCCGCGCGTGGCAGCGACGTCCGGGGCACGAGCCGAAGGAGGATCCATGTCCGGCTGGCTGATCGCACTGGGGGTGGTCTCGCTCGCTTTGGCGTTGGTGCACGTCCTGGGCGGCGGCAAGGAGTGCGCGCGCCCGCTGCTCGGAGCCGAGCTGGATCGCATTGCCAAGCTCACCCTCTACGCGTGCTGGCACTACGTGTCGCTGCACCTCGCGCTGGGGGGCGCCGCGCTGGTGTGGATCGGCCTGTCGCCCACGCCGGTCGGCCGAGCCGTCGCGGCCGTGATCGCGGCGACCTGGCTCGGCTTTGCCGCGGTCTTTGTCGCGATCATCCCCCGCGCTGGCGTCGAGGGAGCGTGGTTCCGCCTTGGCCAGTGGATGGCGTTTTTGCCGATGGGGCTCGTCGGCCTCGTCGCGTCACTGGGTTAGCGCCAGCGCGGCCAGGCCCGCCTCGAGCTTGGTGCGTCCCTCGGGCGAGACATCCTTCGTCGCGGCGATCGCCTCTGCGGCCCGAAAGTGGGCCAG